>TARA_R110000868_G_scaffold140233_3_pt1 | contig 16190 bp, 10 predicted proteins | sample TARA_R110000868 | Tara Oceans TARA_R110000868 (sample SAMEA4397489) | marine metagenome | biome: Polar Biome; feature: [SRF] surface water layer (ENVO:00010504); material: water (ENVO:00002006), including particulate matter (ENVO:01000060) such as... | depth 5 m | reverse complement strand
AAAAAGAATTTCATTCTTTGTTTTAAAACTATGGACTTCCAGTCCCTAGTGGTTTATTTTTACAAATGAAGATATTGAAAACATAAAAAAAGAAATTCTAGTTAACAAAGAATTCAATTTAAAAAAAAACCCATATTGTAAATAAAGAAGGTACAGTAATTTCTGAAATAGAAAAAACTATCTACATCGCTAATAAAAGCTTTTACAAAGAAAAACGAAAGCATAAACTAGCTCAAAATTCTTAACGAAACTATGTTTTTATTAGTTAAGAATTTTCATATCTTTAAATTCTACATTAAACTAAATAAATGAGATACATTAAATTAATAGCTTCATTTTTAGCTACTATCGGTATTTTTTATGTTTTTAACACCAAACTTGGCTCTATACCTCCAATAGGCAAATTTTTAAGTCCATCAACCGGGATTTGGCAAAACGAAAAAGACGAATCTATTACTGGAAACCTTCTCCTTGAAACACTCACAGAAGATGTCATTGTAAATTATGATGAACAGCTCATTCCTCACATATTTGCGAAAAATGATACCGATTTATATAAAGCTCAAGGTTATATTACTGCAAAACATCGGTTATGGCAAATGGAGTTTCAAACTTTCGCCGCGGCAGGTCGTTTATCAGAAATTATTGGAGAGAATGCTTTAAATTATGATAGAGCGCAACGCAGAAAAGGTATGGGTTTTGGCGCTCAAAACAGTTTAGAAGTTATTAAAAATGACACAGAATCTATGCTTTATTTAGAAGCCTACAAAGATGGTGTTAATGCTTATATAAATGAATTAAAACCTGAAGATTACCCTGTTGAATATAAGCTTTTAGACTACAAACCAGAGCCTTGGACCATTGATAAAACCATGGACTTATTAATGTATATGACAGATATGCTTTGTGGTGGCGATGATGATTTAGAATACACCAACGCATTGCGTAAATTTGGTAAGGATCGTTTTGATTTACTCTTCCCTGATTTTTTTGATGTAAATGATCCAGTAATTCCAAAGGAAACCGACTGGAGTTTTATTGATGAAAAAAGGACCGAAATGCCTGAAAGCCAAATAATTTTAGATTCTATTTCAGAAATTATGGAAAAACCAAATCCAGCGAATGGTAGTAATAATTGGGCAGTTTCTGGTGAAAAATCCTCTACCGGAAATCCTATTTTAGCTGGCGATCCGCATTTAGGTATAAATCTTCCATCCATTTGGTTTGTTATGCAATTATCTTCACCAAATCAAAACACCTATGGAGTCACATTACCGGGTGCTTTAGGTGTTATAATAGGATTTAATACTAATATTTCTTGGACCGTAACTAATGCTACAAGAGATGTTAAAGATTGGTATAAAATAGAATTTAAAGACGCTACAAAACGTGAGTATAAATATAATGATGCGTGGAAAAAAACATCTTTTAGGGTTGAAGAAATAAAAATAAAAGGCAAAGAAACCTATTTAGATTCTGTTGTTTATACACATCATGGTCCTGTAAGTTACGACGCTTCGTTTAAAGGAAATAACGAAAAATTAGGTTACGCCATGAAATGGGCAGGACACATGGGTCATAACTTTACCCGTTTATTTTTTAAACTAAATTCAGGAAAAAATTATGATGATTATCAAAATGCCATTTCAAATCATGTGGCTCCTGCACAAAATTTTGCTTTTGCTTCAGTAGACGGAGATATTGCGCTTTGGGTTCAAGGAAAATTCCCTAACAAATGGAAAGGGCAAGGTAAATTTTTAATGGACGGAAGTAAGCCTGAAAATGATTGGCAAAGTTTTATTCCAAAAGAATATAATGCACATACTAAAAATCCTGAACGAGGTTTTATAAGTTCTGCAAATCAGCATCCAGTTGATGAATCTTATCCTTTTTATGTGTTTAATGATGGTTATGAAACGTATAGAAATCGCGTCATCAATAATTTTTTAACATCAAAAGACAAACTTTCTATTCAAGATTTTAAAGACTTACAGAATAATAATTATAACTTAAAAGCTTCAGAATTATTACCGTTTATGTTTAATAACCTAGATGCTTCAACGCTTTCTAAAGAAGAAAAAGAAATTTTAAGCATCATTAAAAAATGGGATTTTAATAGTGATTTTAACCAATTAGCACCAAGTATTTGGGATGCTTGGTGGAAGAAGTTATATACAATAACTTGGGATGAATTTGATGCAAAAGACGAATCATTAATGGCGCCATATACCTATCAAACGATTTACATGTTAAAAAACCATCCTGAAGATCCTTTTATGGATATTATAAGCACTCCCGAAAAAGAAACTTCTAAAGATTTGTTTTTAATTAGTTTTAAAGAAGCCGTTAAAACGCTTAATGCTTTTAAAACTGAAAATGGCGAGTATTACTGGAGTAAATATAAAGGCGCTTATGCGGGTCATTTATTACAAGCTTTACCTGCTTTTTCAAGGTTTAATATCCCTATTGGTGGTGACAGAAATACGGTGAACGCAGCTGATAAAAATCATGGTCCATCATGGCGAATGATTGTTGAAATGAGTTCGCCACCAAAAGCTTATGGCATTTATCCTGGCGGACAATCAGGAAACCCGGGAAGTAAATTTTATGATAATTTTATTGACGATTGGGCAGCAGGACAATATTTTAGTGCCCTTTTTATGCAAAATCAAAATGAAACAAAAGGTATTATAGCTACTCAAACTTTAAAGTCTAAATAATGAAAAAAAATAGTGTAAATTTTATAACAACTATAATTTTAGCTATTATATTATCCCTGTTTTTACCTTGGTGGGCAATAATGGTTGCTACTTTTACTTCAGGTTTATTTTTTAGCTTAAAGAAATTTTATGTATTTCTTATTCCTTTTTTAGCCATTACGGTATTTTGGATTATTTATTCATTTTGGTTGGGTAACGCTAACGATTTTATATTAGCTAAAAAAATAGCTGTTTTGTTACCGTTAAAAGGAAATGCTTATCTGTTAGTTCTAATTACCGGAATTATTGGCGGCATAGCAGGTGGAATAGCAGGTGTTTTTGGAAAGCAATGTGCTTTAATATTGAAAAAATCTTAATACATGATTAGTAAACTAAATCTTGAAAACATACTATTTCTGGACATTGAAACTGTTCCAGAAACGCAACATTTCTCAGATTTAGATGAAACTAAACAAGCGCTTTGGGAACACAAATCACAATACCAAAGGAAAGAAGATTATACTGCTGAAGAATTTTATGATAGGGCAGGAATTTGGGCAGAGTTTGGTAAAATAGTTTGTATTTCGGTCGGTTATTTTAATATTCAAGGCGATTTAAGAAAATTTCGAGTAACATCATTTCATGGTGAAGAAATTAAAATTCTAAAAGATTTTAAGACTTTATTAATCTCTCATTTTAGTGAAACCAAACATTTGCTTTGTGCCCATAATGGTAAAGAATTCGATTTTCCATACATCGCTCGCCGAATGATTATTAATAATATTGAATTGCCATATAAACTTAATTTATTTGGTAAAAAACCATGGGAAGTACCACACCTTGATACTTTAGAGTTGTGGAAATTTGGTGATTATAAAACGTATACTTCTTTAAAATTAATGACTAATGTTTTAGGCATTCCATCACCAAAAGATGATATTGACGGCAGCGAAGTATATCGTGTTTTTTATGAAGAAAACGAAGTTGATAGAATTATAATTTATTGTGAAAAAGACACCATTGCTGTGGCTCAAATATTTTTACGCTTACGCGGTGATTCTATTTTATCAGATGATGAAATTATACATATATAATACCAATTGAACATCAAAATGACCCATATAAATCGTTTCTTTTTCGCTAGATCTTCATTTAAAAATAAAACCATAGCTAAGGCTATGCTGTTATTTTTATTCTCTATTAATCAAAAAATAATTCAATTTATTTATGAATAATTTTAATATTCAATTGGTATAAATGGCAGAAACCTCAATTTTGAAAGTTGAAAACCTATCCATTTCCTTTGGAAAAAATGAAGTTATTCATTCCATTTCTTATAGTTTAAAAAAGAATGAAATTTTAGGAATTGTTGGAGAATCGGGTTCAGGAAAATCTGTTTCTTCATTAGCTATTCTGGGGCTTCTTCCTAAAAAAATATCAAAAATAGATTTTGGTAGCATTATCTATAAAGAGACTAATTTAACGACCCTTAAACCAAAATTATTTCAGAAAATAAGAGGCAATAAAATCGCCATGATTTTTCAAGAACCAATGAGTTCTTTAAATCCGTCTATGACTTGCGGAAAACAAGTTCAAGAAATTCTATTGCAACATACCCATTTATCAAAAAAAGAGGCTGAAAACGAAACCCTTTTACTCTTTGAAAAAGTAAAACTTCCAGATGTAAATACAACGTATAATAAATATCCTCACGAAATTTCTGGAGGGCAAAAACAACGGGTCATGATTGCCATGGCTATTGCCTGCAAACCCGATATTTTAATTGCTGACGAACCTACTACGGCACTTGATGTTACTGTTCAAAAAGATATCATCAGCTTACTTAAAGAATTACAGATTGAAACAAAAATGAGTATCATTTTTATTACTCACGATTTGGCTTTAATTTCTGAAATCGCCGATCGTGTTTTAGTGATGTATAAAGGCGATATAGTTGAGCAAGGTTTGGTTTCGGATATTTTCAAAAATCCGCAACATAATTACACAAAAGCATTAATAAACTCGCGCCCATCGTTAGATAGACGTTTAAAAACATTACCGACTATCCAAGATTTTTTAAATAATACGATTTCTAAGGAGATAGTTTCAACTGAAGAACGCAAAAAACATCATCAAAAACTTTATAGCAAAACACCTTTACTAGAGGTTATTAATGTTGAAAAAGAATATATTTCTAAATCAGGACTTTTTACAAAAGCTCAAACTTTTAAAGCTGTAAATAATGTAAGCTTTAAATTATATGAAGGCGAAACTTTAGGTTTAGTTGGTGAATCTGGTTGTGGAAAATCAACACTTGGAAATGCCATTCTTCAATTAGATAAAGCTACTGCTGGAAAAATTTTATACCATGGTATTGATATCACTAAATTAAGTAAAACGGAGACTAGAAAACTTAGGAGAGATATTCAAATTATTTTTCAAGATCCTTACTCATCTTTAAACCCAAGAATACCTGTTGGTGAAGCCATTATGGAACCCATGATAGTGCATAAACTTTATAATTCTAATCAAGAAAGAAAAGAAAAAACCATCAATATTTTAAATAGAGTTGGCTTATCTGAAGATTATTTTAATAGGTACCCGCATGAATTTTCTGGAGGCCAAAGGCAACGTATTGGCATTGCAAGAACCATTGCTTTACAACCAAAACTTATTGTCTGCGATGAATCGGTTTCTGCATTAGATATATCCGTTCAAGCGCAGGTACTTAATTTACTTAATGAACTTAAAGACAGTTTTGGGTTTACGTATATTTTTATATCCCATGATTTGGCTGTGGTTAAATATATGAGTGACCAATTATTGGTAATGAATCAAGGAAAAATTGAAGAATTAGATGATGCAGATGTTATATATACATCTCCAAAAAAAGAGTATACAAAAAAATTAATTCAGGCCATTCCTAAAGGGTTATAGAACTTATCTTTTTTAAAGAATTCAGCAGGATTAGTATCATTTACCGAAGGTTAATCTAATTTTTTGTCATGTACTGAAGGCTCTTTTATAAAAGAAATACAAGACAAAATAACTTCTTTAAGCTGTTTTGGTAATTCATTTCCTTCCCAAGGATGTTTTGTATTAAAAACATGATTTGCATCTTCAATAATTACAAGGTTACTTTTTGAATTCCATTCATGAAGATTTTTAGCTTCTTCAATTAAAACACTGGTATCTTTATTTCCATGAATTATTAAATGCGGAATTTTCAAATTTGAAATAGCCCGTTTAATGGTTAAACGATTCTCGTTATTAATAAAATCTTCATAAAACTGATAGTAATGGGGCATTTGTTGTTTGGTACGGCCATTTAAAACGTATTTAACGCCATCTCTTTTCCATTTTTCTAAATCACCAGTAGTTGATGTTCTTTTTCCAAAACTACATACACCAGCTAAACTAATAACGTTTTTTATTCGAGCATTTTCCTCTGCTTTTATAGAAACAATTCCTCCAGCTCTACTATGGCCAATTAAGCTTATATTATTTAAGTTTACTGCCTTTTTTAAATGGGCGTTTTCAAAAATCCAATTAATTACAGATTCTAAATCGTCTAGCTCTTTCGTATAATTGTTATTCCCAAAAGCTTCTAAATCTGGAAAATCTATGGGTTGTTCCTTAGTGCCTCCGTTGTGTGAAAAGTTGAATTTAATAAAACAAAAAGGTGCTTCTGCAAATGTGTTTGCCATTAAATGCCATGCGCCCCAATCTTTAAAACCTTTATAGCCATGACAGAAAATAATAATTGGTAAATTTTCTTTTCCTGAAAGACGAGTGACATCAATTAAAATAGGTTTTTGATGTTTTCCATCAATAATAAAGTCTTCTTTTAAAATCATTTAAAGCTCTTTTTCAATGAATGGTATGTTCGGATTACAAATTTCAAGAATTAAGGTTTTTAATTCGTGGTAAAAGTTATCCATGGTTTCCATTGTTATTAATGAATCTTTTTTAGCATAATTACCAGGTTTATCTTTTTTAGAAAACTTTAAATAACCTTCACTCAAATTTTTAAATGAAATGATGCCTGCTTCAACAGGAAGCTGAATGCCCTGTGATAACATCATCATGTAAGCGTAACTTAGTACTTGGAAACTCTTGCTATACTTTGTGTAATCTGTGGTTAAATCTTCCCAATTAACAATTTCAACTTTGTTCAAATCAACACGCCCAGTTTTGTAATCAATAATTCTAGTTACACCATTATATTCATCTACACGATCTACTTTGCCCGTAAGTTTAACAGGAAAATCAAGTTCTGGAATATCTATTAAAACCTTATTTTCAGCTTCTACAGCTATTATTTTTATAGCATTTCCTGCTTTTAAATCTTTTATTTCTAAGTTTAAAAAATTAGAAACATAACGTTTTGCTATTTCATAAATAATAAGATTTTTACCCTTTGTAATATCACCTTCTTTAAATTCATTTTTAAAATGAAAAGTGACTTTCTCTTTTATTTTAGATTTGAGATTTTTAACACTATCTACAGTTAAGAATTGGCCTTGTAAAGGTTTATAAAAATCTTCAAGCGTATTGTGTACAACTGTTCCTAGGGTATTAGCAGCAATGGTTTCTTCAACTTCATCGTGCTCTTTAATTTTTAAAATTTTCTGATAATAAAAATCAATCGGGTTTCTTATATAATTGGTTAATGACGAAGGCGAAAACCCTTTTGTAGCAATTTCTTTTAACTTAACCAATAAATCATCTGTCTTTTCTATAACTTGTTTTGTTGGATGAATTATAGGAACATCTGGTGCAATTATTTGATGATTTATATTATGAAAACCTTCTAGTTCTAACTGAGTAATAAACCTGCTTTTTTCACCACCCGTTAACACATCAGCTTCGGTATTATAAAGAATATAAATAGTTTTTGCACGTTGCAATAACCTGTAAAAGTGATATGTGTAAACGGCATCTTTTTCTTTATAAGTAGGTAAGTTATTTTCTAATTTTACATCAAATGGGATAAATGAATTGTTACTTTTTCCAGAGGGTAAAACACCCTCATTAACCGATGAAATAATAACGGTTTCAAAATCTAAAACACGCGATTCTAACATGCCCATAATTTGCAAGCCTTGTAAAGGTTCGCCTTGAAAATCTAGAGTTTCAGAACTTAATAATTCTTTATAAACGCCAAATAAGGTTGAAATATCTTTAATGTGATTATATTCTGAATTTAAACGTGATAACTCGTTAAACAATTCATTAAAACGGAAAAGGTATTCTAATGATAAAAGATTTGAATCTTTATTTTCATCAAGTTTATTTTTGATCTTAATTATTAACTGAGAACAATTTTTTAGAGCTACTTCTATAGATGTATTCCAATTTTGAAATAACAAATCAATTAATGAACTTGATTCATCGGCAATTTGCTTTAAACGTTCTACATTTAAATACACTAAGTTGTTAGTATCTATAGTTTCAATTATTTTAGAAGCATAATCAACATGGTCAATTACAAAAAGCGTGCGAATAAATTGATGAGATAGAATATTAATAACATCTTTAAAATAAAAAGACGAGGTTGAGTTTTTATGAATTTGAAACAACCCATCAAAAAGTGAGGCTAATGGGATTGATTTTAATGGAAACCCCATGGTAATATTCAAAGCTTCAACCGATGGTGGAATTGAGTTTAATACAGGAATTAGTAAATTTTCATCACCCAAAACTACTGCTGTATTTTCTAAGGTTTTGTTTTCGTTATTTATATTTTTTAAAAGCGTGCCAATGTATTTAGCTTGTCCAATATTTTTTGGAATACCAAAAATTGATATTTTTTTTTCTTTTGTATAATTACTAGTTACCCAATTGAATGGCTCTTTTTCAAAATACTTCCAATTTGTTTTATGTTGCCTAGTAAATAAAGCGGCATCATGTTTGGGATTATCCATGAAAGTAGTATCAATATCCCAATACGTTTTTGCTAAATTATTTTCAAGTAGATTTTTAATAATAGTTTCTTCGGCTGTATTTAAAGCGTTAAACCCCAAAAAAACATGTTCTTTTTTAGGATTTTTTAGAATGTAGCTTTCTAAATTTTTAACGGCCTTTCTATAAATTAAACCTTGATAACCTATATTTTTATTTGATAATACTTCAATAAAATGATTGTAATACTGGTTAAGTTTTTTCCAAAAAGATAAATAGTTTTTTACAAAATCTGTTTGGTTCTCCTGTAACGCCCAATGATTTAATTCTTGAATATCGCTTAAATAACTAAATATGTTTTCTTGAGGGATAAGGTAACGGTCAATTTCATTAAAATCTTGAAGTAATATTTGTGCCCATTTAGAAAAGACCTCAAAGGAATCTTGATTTTCTTTTTTTGTTAGTTGGGTGTAAGAATCATAAAAATGAAAAAGCAATTCTGTATTGGTAATTGTTTTTAGTTGAGAAAGGTCTTCAACAAATTCTTCAATACTAATAATATTTGGTGCAAAAATAGTTTGTTCAGCAACTTTAGAAATATGATGCTTTAAAAACAATCCAGCTCTTTTACTGGGAAGGATAAAGGTTAATTTTGAAAGATTGGCACTATTGTTTTTTAAATCTTCTAAAACATCAAAAATGAAGGTTTTCATATAAATTGGGTTTTAGAATTTAACATAGTAATTTTCCTTAAAAAGTTCTATAAAAATAAAAAACGCTTCGGATATCCGAAGCGTTTTTTGTAAAACTTATTTTATTTAAAACTATTTATAGTTTTTATTTTGCTAAGTTAATTTCAACACGTCTGTTATTAGCTCTACCAGCTCTAGTTTTATTAGAATCAATTGGTTTAGATTCTCCATAACCAAGTGCAGATAATCTAAATTCATCAATACCATGTTTCACTAAGTGTTCTTTAACAGATAATGCTCTTTTCTCAGATAAGCCTTGGTTTAATTTATCACTACCAACACTATCAGTATGTCCTTCTACAGTAAATTTAGAAGTTGGATACTCATTAAGTATTTTAATGATATCACCTAATACAGCATTAGATTGAGATTTGATAGAAGCTTTACCAGTATCAAATAAAATGGTTTTAGCATATTCGTTAAGCGTTTTCTGTACTTCAACAGTTACTTCTGGGCAACCATTATTAGCAACTGTACCTTTAACGTCTGGACATTTATCATCTTTATCTAATACACCATCTCCATCAGTATCTGGCCAAGGGCAACCTTTATTAGCTGCAGGACCAGCAACATTTGGACAAGCATCATCAGCATCAGTTACACCATCTCCGTCAGCATCAGGACAACCAGCTAAAGCTTTTAATCCAGCAACTGTAGGACAGCTATCATCCTTATCAGCAACACCGTCACCGTCAGAATCAGGACAACCATTCATTTCAGCTGAACCAGCTTCATTTGGACAATCATCTTTGCTATCTTCAATACCGTCTCCATCAGAATCAGGGCAACCATTGAAAGCTTCTAAACCAGCAACATCTGGACAAGCATCATCTTTGTCATATATACCATCACCATCAGTATCAGTTCCACCAAATTTGATTGAGATACCAGCAGTATGTTGGAAATGAGTTTGTAAATAATCTTCAAAAGCATGCTTGTATACCGATTGAAGTGTGAAACCTATATTTTCGCTAAACCAAATATTTAAGCCTAATGTTCCATTTAAAGTACCAGCACCAACTTCATCAACCCAAGTATAACCACCACCAACACCTAGATAAGGCTCAAAGGTATTCATATTAAGTCTTTCGCCAAAACTATACTTAATAGTACCGTCTAAAGCATAGTAAGATAAATCTCCTACACTTAAAGCGTCTCCGTTAGCATCTTCTCCCCAGTTTTCAATTTTATTTAAAGAACCTCCTACTCCAAAAGAGAAACCATCACCTATATATTTAGATACAGAAATGGTAGATAAAGAAGGTAAAATGTTGTAGTTATCAACATCAACGAATTTACTAAAAATAGTTTTACTAAAAGGCGCACCATCTCCAGAAGGATATGCATCAACTGCGTTTACCCCTATGGTAATTTGCCATGGGTTGTTTTCGTCTTGTGCATTTACGTTGCTATAACCAAGTACAAGCAACATAGCGAACAGTAATCTGCTAAGATTTTTCATATTCAAAATTTAATTTTTAAGTGTTAATTGTAAACAAAAGTAAGTTGTTAAATTTTATTAACAAAGACAAATATATAAAAAAAATGATGATTGTGGTTTTTTGTCGATTGTTCAGAATGATTTTAGATAACATTTAAGTTTTTTCCAATCTTAATAAAGGTCTCTAAGGCCTTATCCAAGTGCTCTTTTGTATGAGCAGCCGATAATTGCACCCGTATTCTTGCTTTTTCTTTAGGAACAACAGGAAAAAAGAATCCAATAACATAAATACCTTCTTTTAAAAGCATATTTGCCATAGTTTGAGATAGTTTTGCGTCATATAACATCACAGGAACAATCGCAGAATCGCCATCAACAATATCAAAACCAGCATGTTTCATGCCTTTTTTAAAATAATTGGTGTTCCATTCTAGCTGATCTCTCAATTCTGTATTATTAGATAGCATATCAAAAACTTTAATAGATGCTCCAACAATGGCGGGTGCTAAAGAGTTTGAGAATAAATAAGGTCTAGAGCGTTGGCGAAGCATATCGATAATTTCTTTTTTGCCAGTTGTGTAACCACCCATGGCGCCACCTAACGCTTTGCCTAAAGTACCTGTTATAATATCAATTCTATTTAAAACACCTTTTTCTTCAAGAGTTCCTCGCCCAGTTTTACCAATAAATCCCGCAGCGTGACACTCGTCAATCATTACTAAAGCATCATATTTATCTGCTAAATCACAAATTTTATCGAGTGGTGCAACAATACCATCCATAGAAAACACGCCATCGGTCACTATTATTTTAAAACGCGCACCGTTTTCATTTGCCGAAATAAGCTGTTTTTCTAAATCAGCCATATCACTATTTTGATAACGATATCGTGCGGCTTTACATAATCGTACACCATCTATAATAGATGCATGGTTCAGAGAATCTGAAATAATAGCATCTTCAGCGCCAAGTAAAGGTTCAAAAACGCCACCATTTGCATCAAAAGCGGCGGCATATAGAATAGTGTCTTCGGTTTGGTAGAAATCGGCTATCTTCTGTTCGAGTTCTTTATGAATATCTTGAGTGCCACAAATAAAACGGACAGAACTCATTCCAAAACCATGCGTATCCATAGCATCTTTGGCAGCTTGAACAACTTCAGGGTGTGACGACAACCCTAAATAATTATTAGCACAAAAGTTTAAAACGGTTTCACCAGTATTTAACGTAATTTCTGCGCCTTGCGCCGAAGTAATGATGCGTTCTTCTTTGTAAAGTCCGTTATTTTTTATGTCTTGAAGTTCTTCTTGAAGATGATTTTTCAGTTTTCCGTACATTTTTTTGCGTTTTATACAAAATTAAACATCTTTTACTAAAATATCATCATTTGTATATACAAGAATTTTCTTTTTAACTGTAATTTTCATGTCTTCTAAAACATCTTGATAAAGTTGTAACTGCTGTTCGTGTTTTTTATTCTCAGTTCCCGTTTTATAATCTATAATAACGGCTTCGTTTTTTGAATTTACAAGCACTCTGTCGGGTCTTAAAATGAAGCCATCTTTTGTAATAATATCACGTTCATTATATATGGTGTCATTTTCATTAAAATAGTTTTCCAATTTTGGATGTTCTACAATTTGCAAAACGAGTTGTTTTAATGCAGAAGCTTGCTCCTTATTTATAGTAGAAGCAGTTATAAAATCGGTTATCACGTTATCAATATCGTTTTTTGTATGAATATGAGCCATGATATTATGAATAAGATTTCCTTTTTCGATAGCTTTTTCTTGATTGGTATCCCAAAGAAATCCAGATTTTGTAACGACCTTAATATTATGGTATTCTTTTGAAGTTGAAATAAATTGATGTTGGATAATGGTTTCTTTTGAATCGACTTGGGCTTGAGTTGACTTTTTAGAGACTCCAAAACTATAAGTCGATTGCGCAGCGTTCCATAAACCTAAATGAGTTAAATAATTTATAAATAAACCTGAATATTTTTTTGCTTTGTATTCGTCTTTTAAAGCACTGTCATTTTTAGAAATAACATACAATTGTTCCACAGCACGCGTTAATGTAACGTAAAGTAAATTGATGTTATCTAACTCTTGCTCAGATTTATGATTTGTGTAAATACGGTGCCCTTCTTCTCCATAATTTTCAAAGTCTTTATTGTAGTTTAGTAGTGTATGCGAAAAACCATGGTATTTGTCCTTGTCAATTTTAAACCATTCTTTGGGTTCCAATTCGCGGTAAATGTCTAAATCGGCGTATGGAAAAATAACCACAGGAAATTCTAAACCTTTCGATTTATGAATGGTCATAATTTGAACCGCATTTTGCCCTTTGGGCGAAACAATACTCAAGCTATCTTTTTTCTTTTCAAAGTAGGTTAGAAAACCAGAAATATCAGAACCTTTTTTCTGTGAAAAATCTAAAATAATATCCAAATAAAACTGAATATAAGCGTTTGATGTTTTAACCAAATTAAAACCTCTAACAATAGTTTCGGCTAAATCATAAAGCGGAAGTTGGACTAAAACAGTGCTATTTACAAAAATATGGAACGCTTCAAGTTTTTTGAATAACTCTGATAGTGGTAAATTAATATGATTTGTAAAAAATTCGTGTTTATCATCAATATTAAAAAGTGTTGCTAAATAATTTAAAACCGAAATTTTTATTTCGTTGTTTTTGGGTTGAATTAAAAGCGCAAGCAAATCACTTATAAAACAAACCTCGGGCGAATTTGATAACAGTAAAGTTTCAGAAGACACAATTGGTATTTTATTCTGGCTCAAGTAATTGGCGATGGCAACACCTTCTTTTTTCTTTCTAACTAAAATGCAAATATCTTGTAATTCGAAATTGTTTTCTAAACAACGCTGAATGGTTTTTAACACACTTTCAGAAAATAATTCATCTCTATCGTCATCTTTTTCAATATCTAAAAACGATAATTCTACATAACCATTTTCATTTTTAGTAATGTCTTGTTTTGAATGTTCATAAAGCTTTTTATAATCATCACTATTAAAAACATCATGAGCCAAAAACTTAAAAAAACCATTATTAAAATGTACTATTTCTTTAAAACTTCTATAATTTTCTGGCAAATTTTTAACCTCCTGCTTCACAGGAAAAGGGAAGTTTTTAGTATTAAATAAATCTATAAACTGCTCAGCTTTTCCTCCGCGCCAACGGTAAATGGCTTGTTTAGCATCGCCAACTAACATGGTGCTTCCTGTTAGTGTAGACAACGAATTTCCTAAAAGCGGAATTAAATTTTCCCATTGCATAACCGATGTGTCTTGAAACTCATCAATAAAATAATGATTGAATTTTTCGCCAATACGTTCGTAAATAAAAGGTGTAGGTTGTTCTTTTATTTCGTTGCTAATTATAGAATTAAATTCTGAAATCAACATTTTATTTTGGTCTAATTTAAGCGCATTCAGTTCATTATTTATGGCATTTAAAACTGATAAAGGTGTGATATTCTTATAAAAACTCTTTAGAAATTTATGATGAAAAACACCCGCTTTAGTTTCTGCAAAAGCTAAAGCTATTTGAGGCTGAATTTGCTCAATTATTGATGCAATGTCGCTGTTAACTCGTTTAGGGTAAAGTGTTTTGCTTTCAAGATCTTCTTGCCATTTAGCGTCAAAGTTTACGTTAAAATTTTCATCTGCTAATTTTTGAAAATGTTTTGGTAAATAGCTTCCAGAAAAATCGTTAAACTCCAATCCTGCTTCCTCAATTAAAGTTAAAATGGCTTGTGCTTTTTCAACAACACGTATTTCTTCAGTAGAAATTTCTTTTTTCAACTGTGCTTTAAGCACTTTAAAATCGTCTAAAGATTTGTTTTTTAAGGTTTCAATAAACGGAATATCGTTTTCGTTTACGAGTAACTTTGCTATTTTATTAAAATCGAAAGCAACGTCCCAACTTTTATCATCATCAGCTTTTTCAATAGCAAAATCTACTAATATTTTGGTAAGCGCTTCGTTGGTTCCAGCTTTATTAATAAGGCTATCAACAGCTTCGTTTAGAAGGGTATCTTGGTCTAATTCTACCTCAAAATTTAATGGCAATTTTAAATCGTGGGCAAAAGTTCTAATCAGTTTATGTGTAAAGCCATCAATGGTCGAAATATCAAAAGCAGCATAATTATGTATAATCGTGTTTAATAGTTTTGTGGCTTTATTGTGAAGTATTTCGGGTTTCATTTTTAAATCTTCACAAATGGCAGAAAACATGGGGTTTGGATTTTCTACAATAGAAGGCTCAGAAAATTGCTTCAAAGTTTCAATAATTCGGTCTTTCATTTCAGCAACCGCTTTATTGGTAAACGTAATAGCTAAAATGTTTTTAAATAGGTATTGGTTACTGGAATTAAACAGAATTTTTAAATATTCTTTTACAAGCGTAAAGGTTTTTCCGCTACCTGCAGATGCATTATAAATTGTAAAAGGATGATGTTCTGGCATGAATTGGAATTTGCACACAAGATAAAAAGTATCAATGAGTTCATAACTATTTATTATTTTTAATTGACCTGTTTTATGTGTAAATTTGAATGAAATTAAATATTAATATTTTAAAACAAAAAAATTATGGCTTTTGAATTACCAGATTTGGGATATGCATACGATGCTTTAGAACCTAATATAGATGCAAGAACTATGGAAATACACCATACAAAACATCATCAAGGATACACAAACAATTTAAACAATGCGATTGCAGGAACCAATTTAGAAGGAAAATCTATCGAAGATATTCTTGCAAATTTAGATATGAATAATGGCGCTGTTAGAAACAATGGTGGTGGATTTTACAACCATTCATTATTTTGGAGTGTTATGAATCCTGAAGGGAAAGGCTATTTATCTGGAGCATTAAAAGATGCTATTGATGCTGCTTTTGGTTCTAAAGAAGATTTTATGGATGCTTTTGCTAAAGCTGCCGGAACGCGTTTTGGTTCAGGTTGGGCTTGGTTATGTGTGCATAAAGGAGGAAAAGTAGAAGTTTGTTCTTCACCAAATCAAGATAACCCGTTAATGCCAGGCGTTGGTTGTGGCGGTACACCAATTTTAGGAATTGATGTTTGGGAACATGCTTACTATTTAAACTATCAAAACCGTCGTCCAGATTATATTAAAGCATTCTTTAATGTCATTAACTGGAATGAAGTTGAAAAACGTTACGCTGAGGCAAAGTAATTAGCATTGGCTGAACAATAAATATTAAATCGTCTGGAATTTTTTCTAGACGATTTTTTTATGACGTTACCCAAGGGTCGCGCTATCCACTATATCTTTTTAAAACGTCATTGCGAAGGAGGAACGACTGTAAATGTGTATGTCTTTCGGTCTTGGGTTTTTTTAG
>TARA_R110000868_G_scaffold107438_1_pt1 | contig 16192 bp, 18 predicted proteins | sample TARA_R110000868 | Tara Oceans TARA_R110000868 (sample SAMEA4397489) | marine metagenome | biome: Polar Biome; feature: [SRF] surface water layer (ENVO:00010504); material: water (ENVO:00002006), including particulate matter (ENVO:01000060) such as... | depth 5 m | reverse complement strand
GTGCACATGGCTTTGCCCAAAAAGCTGTGGATCAGCTAATTGAAAAGCGTGAGTGCCTCCGTTGCGATCTTCGCGGCGCAGACCTTTCTCACAAACGCTTGCGTGGCGTGAACCTGAGCGGCGCATACCTTATCGGTGCAAACCTCGAAACCGCAGATATGAGGGACGCGAACCTAAGCGGGGCTTGGCTGAACGGGGCGAATCTGCAGCATGCGAACCTTACGGGTTCATCGCTTCGCGGTGCACATCTGATTGATGCCGATTTGACTGGCGCTAACCTTGGAAAGGCTGACCTGCGTCATTCCATGATGGCGCGGGCGAAACTGACCGAGGCCAGCCTTCACGGAGCGGACCTTTCGGGTGCGAGAATGCAGGGAACCAATCTACTGGGCGCGCGAAATCTCAAACAGGATCAGCTTTCTACAAGCTGTGGCGATGCCAACACGCTTCTGCCGCAAGGAGTTTCTATACGGCATTGCAGCGGACGCACGCAATGAGCAGGGGATATCGCACATACAGCGCGACCAAGCCGTACCGCCATACTTCTCTCAGCATCAGGGATGACAAGTCATGAAAATGATCACCGCCTTTATCAAACCGCACAAGCTCATGGACGTAACGACAGCGCTTAAAGAAATAAAATCGCTTTCAGGTGCAAGCGTCGCCGATACACGCGGTTTCGGCCGAGGGCGCGCCACAGATGCCCCGGACAAAATTATGTACGATACGCTCGATTACCTTCCCCGCATTCGCATCGATGTCGCCTGTGACGACCATATGGTCGACTGGGTCGTGTCTACAATCGAGACAAAATCTCATACCGGACTTCGGGGCGACGGGAAAATCTATGTCACGACAATAGATCAGGCCGTGCGGATCAGCACCGGCGAACGCGGGGATGCGGCAGTTTAATCACTATCAAAGGAGCACTTAGCATGAATTCTCTTCCCAGGAAGTTGATCGCACTGTCCACTTTGGGACTCGTTTCAGCGTGCGGATTATTCCCTCCAACACTCGTCGAACAGGACATCGTCAGGCTTGAGATCGAAAAAACCCAACCGATATGGGTTTCCACCGCATCGGTTTATATGGAAGACGACAAGACCGTCGTTCGGGGCGAAGCGAGATACCCTATGGGGGCGCATTTTGGCTTCTTTAGCGGCCACATAGACATCGACCTGACGCTTCCGAACGGTGAAGTGTTCAAGAAACGGAATGTTCGGCTGATACGCAAAAGAATTCCCAAAAGAAGCGGCCGAAGGGCGACCTTTGTATCGCGGTTCCCCCTCGATCCATCGAAAGGCACGATCGTTCACATCGAATACCATCTCGGTGAACATAAGGGTAAGGGAACGACGTAGGCTGTGCTGCCTGATCGGAAGCCGATCGTTATCCTGAACTCTACAACCGAGAAAACATACCGATGAGCGGACATCATCATGTTCCAGATGGCAGTCGCAGGTTGTGGTTGGCGGTCGGCGTAAACGGCCTTCTGACGATCGCTCAGATCGTGGGCGGCATACTATCGGGAAGTCTGTCGCTTATTGCAGACGCGTTGCACAATTTCAGCGATGCGGTCTCGCTGATCATTGCTCTCGTTGCACGAAAAATCGCCCGCCGGCCAGCCGACGATACCATGACTTTCGGATACGGCCGGGCAGAGATAGTTGCGGCGCTGATCAACTACACGACGCTGATCGTCATCGGGCTCTATCTCGTCTACGAAGCGATTTTGCGCTTTATCGAACCTCAGATGATCGAGGGCTGGCTGATCGTGGTGATCGCCGGGATAGCCCTTGTAGTCGACCTGGTCACCGCCGCGTTGACTTATGCTATGTCGAAAAACAGCGTGAACATCCGCGCCGCATTCCTGCATAACGTGGCCGACGCGTTGGGCTCGATCGCCGTCATCGTGGCCGGTTCGCTTATCCTGGTATACGACTGGATGATTGTGGACCCCATCGTCACGCTGATGATCGCAGGGTACATCCTATGGCAATCCTTTCGGGAGATCGGACCGGTCATCCGGTTGCTAATGCTGGGTGTACCTAAGGACATTGATCCGTCTGAAATCCTGGAAGCTCTCGCCAAAATCGATGGTATGGAATCGGCACATCATCTTCATGTATGGGAAATCGAAGAAGGACGACTGTCGGCGGAAGCGCACATAGTGGTGACCGCCGCCGAGTGGACCGAAGCCGATCGAATTAGGCAGGCCGCGAAGGAAATGCTTGAAGCAAAATTCGGTATCGGACATTCGACACTGGAACTCGAACATCGCGAATTATTAGAACCAAAAGGATTTCTTGCCGATCAATGACAACGCGATTCACAACGACCCCAATATTGTGCGTAATGCACTCAGGTTTCCATTGCAGCACCCTAGGTGGGAATGACTAGTGCCGGGCCTTAGACAACACGACGATCACAGATAACCTGTCATTCTGATCGATCACCAAGTTTATCTAATTAGCTCGAGTTAGAGTAGGCATCTCGCCCGCTAGGTCATCGATAATTGGGCAATCGGGCCGGGAGTCTCCAGCGCAATTGTCTATCAGATACACTAAAGCTTCTCGTAGGCCATTTAGCTCGCGGATCTTTTCCTCAACCTGGGATAAGTGATTTTTTGCGATCGCTCTGACCTCGGCACTCTCCCTGGCCTTGTCGTCATATAGGGACAAGAGCACCCGACAGTTCTCGACGGAGAATCCCAGACTTCTGGCCCGGCCAACGAAATTTAGTTTTCGCACGGCATTATCGTCGAATGTTCTGTACCCGTTGGCGGATCGATCAACCCGAACAAGATCGATGTCTTCGTAGTAGCGGATTGTTTTTATCGGTAGACCCGTCGATCTTGCAGCCTCTCCAATATTCATCTTCATCTCCTCGATCGCGCGTTCTGCTCGATATTTGCAGCGTACTTACCGTGTAATTTATCGCTCCAATTGCTGCTTTTTTTCATTGTATTCCCGCTCATTGATCTCCCCGGAAGCAAACCGTCTGTCCAGAATGTCGATAGCGTTCTCCGTGTGTTCGTTGAACGGAGAAGATGGGTTACCAGGCCAAAGCCACCGAACGAGAATCAGCCCAAGAAAACAATAAGCGCGAACGAGAAAATCATAATAAAGGGGCCCATGAACCCCTTGCCATCCCACATCATATTGGTGGAATGGACCTGATCATTCGCAAGCGCGGGAGTGCTTAAAAACACCCCGCTGAAGGTTGGCATAGAACTCAGATACACCGGAAATTTCATCGATCTATCTTCCGGTTTGTTCGAGATCGACCGACCGAAGTCTCAGCGCGTTGCCCACAACGGATACCGATGAGAGGCTCATGGCTGCAGCTGCGAACATCGGTGAAATCAGGATGCCGAAGAATGGAAACAAAATACCGGCAGCGACAGGTACGCCGCACGCGTTATAGACAAGGGCGAAAAACAGATTCTGCCGGATGTTCCGCATTGTCGCCCGCGATAGCCGCCGGGCGCGGACGATCCCGTTGAGATCGCCCTTAATAAGCGTGAATCCTGCGCTTTCGATAGCCACGTCGGCGCCCGTACCCATTGCAATCCCGACATCGGCCTGAGCAAGGGCAGGCGCGTCATTGACGCCATCGCCGGCCATCGCGACCTTTTTGCCTTCTGCCTGCAATTCCTTGATGATTCGCGCCTTGTCTTCCGGCAGGACATCCGCACGGATTTCGTCGATACCCAGTTTCGCCGCCACAGCTTTCGCGGTGCGCTCGTTGTCGCCGGTCGCCATAACAATCCTGAGACCGGCCTCATGTAGCGAAACAAGCGCCTCTGGAGTGGTTTCTTTCACCGGGTCAGCAACTGCAACGAGACCCGCTATCTCTGCATCGACGATGACGAACATTACAGTCTCTCCCTCGTCCCGCCGAGCATTCGCGGTCTCCATAAGCCGGCCGCCTTCCAGACCTAGATCCGTGACGAGTTTGGCGTTGCCAAGCGCGACGCGCTGGCCGTCCACCATGCCTTTAACGCCTTTGCCGGTGACGGCCTCGAAATCATCGGCTTTTGACAAGGCTACCCCGCGCTCTTCAGCCCCGGTAACGATGGCCTCGGCAAGGGGATGTTCCGAGCCTCGCTCAAGGCTCGCGGCGAGTTTCAAAACCTCTTCTTCCGTATGTTCCGCCTCGGGGAGAATAGCGACAAGCTTCGGTTTGCCCTGCGTCAGCGTGCCGGTCTTATCGATAATCAGCGTGTCTACCTTTGCGAACCTCTCCAACGCTTCCGCGTTCTTGATCAGGACGCCCGCCTGCGCGCCCCGGCCCGTCGCCGTCATGATCGACATCGGTGTCGCCAGGCCAAGAGCGCACGGACATGCGATGATCAGCACCGCGACGGCATTAACAAGGGCATAAGAAAGAGCTGGCGCCGGTCCCCAGATCGCCCAGACACCGAACGATACGATCGCCACCAGGATGACGGCGGGCACAAATTTTCCCGCGACAGAATCCGCAAGCTTCTGGATCGGCGCACGGCTGCGCTGCGCATTCGCGACCATCTCTACGATCTGGCTGAGCATTGTGTCCGCGCCGACCCGCTGAGCCTCCATCACCAGGCTGCCCGTCCCATTGATCGTTGCGCCAGTAACTGGATCTCCCTCTACCTTTTCGACGGGGATCGGTTCACCGGAAATCATCGATTCGTCGATTGACGAGCGGCCTTCGAGTACGACGCCGTCGACGGGAACCTTGTCACCCGGGCGCACGCGAAGATGATCTCCGACCTGGACATCTTCCAGGGGAACTTCTTCTTCATTCCCGTTCTCGCGGACAATACGAGCGGTTTTGGCGGCAAGATCCAGCAAAGCCCGGATCGCGCTGCCGGTGCGCTCGCGCGCGCCCAGCTCCATCATTTGGCCGAGCAGGACGAGGACGACGATCACTGCCCCCGCCTCGAAATAAACGCCCACATTGCCTTGCGCATCGCGGAAACCGTCGGGGAAAATTCCCGGTGCAACAACGGCAACGATACTGAACGAGTATGCCGCACCGACACCCATCCCGATAAGCGTGAACATATTCAGGTTCCAGGTAACAACGGAATTCCAGCCACGTACGAAGAATGGCCAACCCGCCCATAGGATGACGGGTGTCCCGAGGGCGAATTCTGTCCAGAGCGTCGTCCGCTCGCCGATAATGTCGCGGACAACGCCAAGTCCAACGAAAGGTCCCATCGCCAGGATCAGGAGGGGGACGGTCAGCGCAGCTCCAACCCAGAAGCGGCGTCGGAAGTCGACCAGTTCGGGGTTTGGGCCCTCATCGCCGGATGGAATCCCCATCGGCTCCAGCGCCATGCCGCAGATGGGGCAGGTCCCGGGGCCTTCCTGGACGATTTCGGGATGCATCGGACATGTAAACATGGTGCCCGATGGCGCTTCTTCTGCGGCTTTCCTGTGTGCGCCGGACAGATAATGCTCGGGGTCCCCGACAAATTTGTCGTGACAACCCTGGCTGCAAAAATGGAAGTTTTGCCCCTTATACGTATGGGTGGGCTTGTCTAGCGAGGTATCCACCGACATGCCGCAAACGGGATCGATGGCCCCGGATGCGTCGGGCGCGTGGGTGTCCGTGTCGAACGAATGTCCGTGTAGCTTTGACTCTGTTTCCACAATGCTGCTCCTCTTTCTGAGGTAGAAGATAGGGTCTCCAGTTACTGGAGGGTCAATACTCAGGTTTCTCGGCGGCCGGGACGTTGTGAGGCAATTCGACCATAACCTGCAGCCCACCCGTTGGACGGTTGGCCAGAACGATCTGTCCTCCATGCGCATCTACGATGCTGCGCGCTACACTTAGCCCCAAACCCACACCCCCTGTGTCGCGAGAGCGCGAAGATTCAATCCGGTAGAACGGGTCGAATACCGCTTCGAGCTGGGATTCCGGCATGCCGGGTCCCTCGTCTTCGACGCTGATTTGAATGTTTTCCCCAGTGTCGCGCAGCCGGACGCTGGCACTGCCGCCGAACTTCACGGCATTTTCGATGAGATTGGTCAGTGCGCGCTTAAACACGATGGGCCGGCATGGATAGACAAGTTTGTCCGGACCGCTAAAAGCCGCTTTTCCTCCCAGATCGCTTATGTCGTCGCAAATCGCATTGATCAACGCCACCAGGTCGACGGATTGAACTTCTTCGTGAGCGGCGTCGTCGCGTACGAAACGCAGGATGGATTCAACCATCTGCTCCATATCGGTGAGAGTGGCGAGCATTTTCTCGCGCTCGGAATCGTTTTCCACGAACTCAGTTCTGAGACGCAGCAGCGTAATCGGGGTCCGAAGGTCATGACTAACGGCCGCCAGCATTTGCCGGCGATCGCTGATCAACCGCTTTAGCCGTTCCTGCATATCGTTGAACGCGGTAATCGCCGCCCGCAATTCAAGCGGGCCTTTAACCGGCAATGGCGGTGCATTGATATTCGTGCCAAGCCGCCGCGCCGCGCCGGCAAACGTCCGAAGGGGACCGTTAATATGATAAACGGCAAGACCGGATACAGCGATCACGGCGACAGTCATGACGCCCAGCGACAACAGAAAGCGCAGAGACCAGATAGACGATGTGGTTTTTATGAGCGCGGAACAATTCAGCCACCCGCCGCCATCGAGACGCAGCGACACCTGCATCAGCTTATGCGAACCGTCGACAAAATCTGAAACGGCTCCTCCCTTTTCGGCCGGAGCATCGCGATACCTTAACCGAAACTCCCGCACACCTCTTGCCGACAGATGGTCGGCAAAAACGCTCGACAGAATTTGTTCCTCCTGGCTCTCGGGAAGCGCGTTTGAAACGTTTGGCTCACTGGCAAGGCTGACCGATAAAACCTTCTCGCTTGCAAGCTTAGCCAGCCGGTTTCGTTCTTCGGGTGGCGCGCCCTCGATCAGACGTGCCAACGTAATCATCCGTTCGGAAATGTGTTCTCCGCCAACCAGATTGATCGCCGACCGCCTATCGGTGGTGTAAATGGCGATGCTGAGCAAATGAGAAATGATAAGCCCGACAATCATCACAATCAGCGTACGGCTTGCGAGACTGCCGGGCAGAGACACTCTCATTCGTAGACCACCTCCGGCGTAAAGACGTATCCGCCGCCCCATTCCGTTTTAATCAAGTCGGGGTTTTTGGGGTCCGCCTCGACCTTGCGCCTCAGCCGGCTAACCTGGGTATCTATCGCCCTGTCGAACGATTCCGCGCTTCGGCTGCGCGTAAAGTCGAGCAGCTGATCGCGTGTCAAAACGCGCTGCGGATATTGTACAAACGTCGAAAGCAGATTGAATTCTCCGGAACTCAAAGGAATGACGATGCCGTCATTCGATTTGAGATGACGCTTTCGAATATCGAACAGCCAACCCTCGAATTTGGCAACCACATAGCCCATTTCACGGTCTTCGCCCGGAAGGGACTGCGTGCGGCGCATGACTGCCTTGATGCGCGCCAATAGTTCCCGGGGATTGAAGGGTTTTGCGACATAGTCGTCGGCGCCCATCTCCAACCCGATAATCCGGTCGGTATCTTCGCCCATCGCGGTCAGCATAATCACCGGCACACTCGATCGCGTGCGCAAATCCCGGCACAGCGCAAGCCCGTCTTCACCTGGCAACATGAGATCGAGAACAACCAGGTCGATGCTGTTTTCCTCAAGCGCTTTACGCATCTCCTTGCCGTCGCACGCAGTCGTGACGCGAAACTCGTGCTTGATCATGAACCGGGATACGAGATCCCGAATTTCCCGGTGATCGTCGACGATCAGCAAATGCGGTGTTTTATCCATGACCATCGATATTAGAGGCCCCACCCCCGGCTCAGGACCGAAAAATTGTGACAAAGTTTGTCAAACCGTCCTTCTGTCAAATTCTGTTTCAATTTCATCCTTATCAAACCGCTGCGGAAGCTAAACATTGGTGCCTGGCAGTCAGTCATCGACAAAGTTCGTATACGCCTGCGCTTGGCTATTCGTTCTGAATGTCGGTCAACGCATAGCCGGTCGCCCGCCAGAGGGAATGCAGCCCATCTTGCCTGCCATGTAAAGGAGAGGAAAAATGTCGGGAATTCTGTGGTTCGTAATTTGGGGCGCAATCATCTTTCTGATGATGCGATTCGGTTGCGGCGCACATGTCATGGGTCATGGCCAGGACCCGAAAGACGCAGGCGATGGAGAAAGGCCTGTCTGGGTGCCGCCGGACACCGATACCGACCCTGTCTGCGGCAAGACGATCAAGACCGCGGATGCCAAGCCGAGCGTTTTCGACGGTCACGTCTACTATTTCTGTTCGCGGGACTGCCGCGAAAGATTTGAAGCGGCGCCCGCGTCGTATCTCGGCGGAAATTCCGATGCTCCATTAAAGCAGCTTGGAGAGAACCATGCCTGATCCCGCGCTCGACAACGGCCTGATTCATTCGGGGACCCCAATCCCGGCGACCAGACCGGCGCGTATTCCCGTAATCGCATTCGGCATGAGCCTGGGCATATTCCTAGCCGTCACATTCGTTCTGTGCGTGCTTTTCGACCTCTGGTTCCCAGAAGCGGCAATGTACGAAACCTGGCTCAAATTATTGCCGGGTTTCACCTGGCTTACCTGGCCGAGTTTCTTCCTCGGGCTGGCCGAAAGCTTCGCATACGGCTGGTACATCGCGTTGATTTTCGGGCCGCTGTTCAATCTTTTTGCTTCCCGTTTCAACCGCTAAGACCGGCAGGAGAAACCCATGAATGAGCTTCTAAAATCGCGCGCCGGTCTCGTTTTGATCGTTTTCCTCGCAGCGGGCGGTTTCCTTCTCGCTTATGAGCACCGCGCCCACATCTTCACCGGCAACGGAATTTTAATCGGCCTGTTGGCCGTCTGTATCGGGATGCATTTGTTCATGCATGGCGGGCACGGAGGTCACGGCGGCGGTGGGCATAACGAACACGATCGCAAAGACCGCGATGACGACGACCGGGAGCAAAGATGATGCACGGTCAGGATGGCGGTTACGGCCTGTGGGTCCTGGTGATTATTAATTCGGCGATATTCATTCTTTTCGCCTTCAGTTTCTTCAAACCCCAGACCAGGCGCGACTGGCGGTCTTTCGGCGCATTTTCCGCATTTCTGATCGCGCTGTTTACCGAGATGTACGGATTTCCGCTGACGCTCTTTTTCCTTTCCGGCTGGCTGCAGAGCAATTATCCGGATGTGAACTGGCTTGCGCACGATTCAGGCCATTTGCTCGAAATGATGTTCGGCTGGAAGGCCAATCCGCATATCGGCCCGTTTCACGTTCTGAGCTTCGTGTTCATCGGCACGGGCTTCATTCTGATCGCCAGCGGCTGGCGAATTCTTCATCAGGCGCAGCGGCAAAATGTGCTGGCGACCGAAGGCCTCTACTCCTACATCCGGCATCCGCAATATGCCGGCTTTATCCTCATCATGTTCGGTTTCCTTCTGCAATGGCCGACGATCCTGACGCTCGCCATGTTCCCGGTGCTGGTCACGATGTACGTCGTGCTCGCGCGCCATGAAGAAAAAGAGGCGATAGCAGAATTTGGAGATTCGTATCGGGCATATGCACAACGGGTGCCCGGGTTTCTGCCGCGATGGAGCCGCTTCGACAAGAAAACGGGAACCATTTAGCGACCTTATCGTTCAACCAGAGGAAGGGTAAATAAAATGCAGGCAAAAGACGTCATGACCCGCTCCGTAGTCTCGGTTTCTCCCGACACCCCGGTCTCGGAAATCGCGCAAAAACTGATTGCGCGCGGCATCAGCGCCGTTCCCGTGTTGGACGAGGCGGGAAAAATCGTCGGGATCGTCAGCGAGGGCGACCTGATGCGCCGCGACGATTCCGGTACGGAACGCCGCCCGTCCTGGTGGCTCGGAATGTTCGAGCTGCCCGAGAACAAAGCACGTGAATACGTAAAGACGCACGGTCTTCATGCCGGAGACGTAATGACGCACGACGTCGCGACTGTTTCCGAAAACACCCCGATCAATGAAATTGCGGAATTGCTCGAAAGCCGGCGCATCAAGCGCGTGCCGGTCGTGCGGGACGGCAAACCGGTAGGAATCGTCAGCCGCGCGAATCTGCTGTTCGGTCTGGCAACGCTCAGGACCTTGCCCGCCGCAAATGTGGAGGACGAGGCAATCCAGGCTGAGCTGATGAGGGCGTTGAAGAAAGCAGGCGTACGCACGTTATTCGTCAACGTTCTGGTTTCCGACGGGGTCGTCGATATCTGGGGCGATGTCGATTCCGAGGACGAGCGTCGCGCGGCAGGCGTTGCTGCCGAGGGTGTACCCGGTGTCGTTGAAGTCCGAAATCGCGTGGCCGTCATGAGCGAAACGATGAAGTCCATGTACTGGGAATAAATCCGAATGGGCTCTCAAGGTCGGAGACGAAACCTTGCGGGGCCATTTCTCAAGATCCGGGCTTCCATTCGGCCGAGGATAGATCAGGACACCGACTGGCGCGGTACAGAAAGAAGACAGGATGAAGAACGAATATAAAGCGGGCAGTCTGTCGTTGACCGGCACCGTCTCGATGGGGACCGGCGTGATGATCGGCGCCGGAATATTCGCGTTGACGGGGCAGGTCGCGGAGCTTGCCGGCAATTTGTTCCCGTTGGCATTTTTTGTCGGCGCGGTAATTACCGGTTTCAGCGCTTATTCGTATATCAAGATGTCAAACGCCTATCCGTCGGCAGGCGGCATCGCCATGATCCTGGAGAAGGCATACGGGCGCGGCACCATTACAGGAGCGTGCGCCATTTTGATGGCGCTTTCGATGGTCATCAACGAAAGCCTCGTCGCCCGCACGTTCGGTACGTATACGCTTCAGCTGTTCGACATCGACCGTAACAGCCTCCTGGTGCCGGCCCTTGGCGTCGGCCTCCTTGTCTTCGCGTTCCTCATCAACGTGTCGGGCAACCGCGTCGTCGGCACTTTTTCTTTTTTTCTGGCCCTCGCCAAGATCCTGGGCATTGCGACGTTCGGGGTAATTAGTCTGTGGGTAGCCGGCGAAGTTTCTGAACCCGCCGCACTGGGAAATGCCGATTCTTCGCCAGTGGGCTTTGTCGCCGCGCTGGCGCTGACGATCCTCGCCTATAAGGGCTTTACGACAATCACAAATAGCGGCTCAGAAGTTGTCGATCCCCATCGCAACGTCGGTCGCGCAATTATCATATCCATCGCCATTTGTACGGTCGTTTATATGCTGGTGGCGTTTGGCGTCGGCGCCAATCTTGCATTGCCGGAGATTATCGCCGCGAAGGATTTCTCGCTGGCAGAGGCGGCACGTCCTGCATTGGGGGATTACGGTCTCTGGTTCACCGTCGCCCTGGCGATTGTCGCGACCGCCTCGGGCGTGGTGGCCAGCATGTTCGCGGTGTCGAGGATGCTCACGATGCTGACCGAAATGTCACTCATTCCGCATCGGCATTTCGGGATGACGGGCGCGCTTCAGAAACACCTGCTTGTCTATACCGTCGTGATCGCCATCGCGTTGACCGTGTTTTTCGACCTCAGCCGGATCGCGGCTCTCGGTGCGATATTCTACCTCGTGATGGATATCGGTATTCATTGGGGCGTTTTCCGGTACATGCGCAAAGATGTCAGCGCAAATCCGTTGATTTTAATCACTGCCATTGGTCTGGACACAGTCGTTCTTAGCGCCTTTCTGGCGATCAAGGCAAATTCTGACCCGACGATAATTATCGTCGCAGCGATCGGATTGGTTTTGGTTTTTTCAGGGGAGTGGCTGTTTCTGCGGTCGCATTCTCAATCGGATGACGAAACATCGCATCACCATTAGAGGCGTCGATCACGGGAAAAATACAGACAAGCAGGAAACAGGTGAGATTTGACCGTTAGCACAGCACTCCGTCTCGTCCTTGTGATGATTCTATGGGCAGGTTGTTTCCCGCTCATCACGCTTGGGCTCGACATGGCGCCTCATCTTGCTTTTGCAACGTTGCGGGCGGCTTTGGCGGGGTTCGTGTTGATCCTGATAGGCACCTTGCTGCACCGTCCTCTGCCTTCCGGCAAACATTCATGGGGCCTTGTCACCGTCACGGGGCTAGGCGCGACCACTCTGGGATTTCTCGGGATGTTCCATGCAGCGGAGTACGTCTCACCCGGGATTGCATCCGTGATCGCGAACTCGCAGCCGCTCCTTACCGTCAGTCTCGCTTATCTGTTCCTGGACGAAAGAATTGGATCGATTGGGATTGCCGGGATTGTCACAGGGTTTCTCGGCATTTTGGCTATTGCGTCACCCGGCCTCTCCGGTGGCGGCGCTCAGAGCTATGCACTCGGCATCGCTTACATAATTCTAGCGGCTGTCGGCGTCGCGATAGGCAATATCGCAATCAAGCGTTTACCGGACGATATAGACGGCATCATGGCCATGGGATTCCAGTTGCTGATTGGATCCGTGGCATTAGGGGTGTTTGCCCTATCGACCGAAGACCTGCGTTCAATGGTCTGGACCGCAGATTTTGTGATTATTCTCGTTGTGCTCTCCACGCTCGGTACATCGGCGGTATTCTGGCTCTGGTTTTCCACGCTCCGGCACGTGGCCCTTAGCCGGGCCGTGGCTTTCACATTTCTTGTCCCCCTGTTCGGTTTGGTGATCGGCGGCGTTCTCTTCGACGAACGGCTTGGGCGGGTCGAGATACTCGGCGCATCGTTGATAGTCGCCGGCATTCTCGCCGTTCAGTTCTCCGGGCCTTCCCGTCAGAGAAAATCAGCATGATAGGAACATCTGAATCGACCGGAATCCAGCGACAGGGAGTGTGTTTTCCGTCGTCGCCGTTAATCGCAATCAATGCAGGCAGAACACAGCGCGACAATACTTCGCGAACCAGTAGTCAGAGTTCAATCCAACCCGTCAGAACCCAATCCCCAAGGAGGATTTTACGATGAAATCGTACGTATTTCTCTCTCTCGTCGCCGTACTGGCCCTCACCGCACCGGTTGCCCATGGACAGCCGGCTGGTGCCGGAGCGGAGCACCAACATCAGCAGCGGTTCGAGAAGATGGACAGCACGATTGACGAAGCGCAGAAGCTGCACGGCACCGCCCGTCACGCAAAAATGATGGAACACATGCAGATGATGCGCGAGCAGATGCAGGCCATGCACGGAATGATGGGCGGCATGGCCGGAAAAGACTCCGGCGACGGCAAGATGGGCCAGGGTCAGATGAAACCGGGCGGCATGAAGCCGGGCCAGATGGGTCAAATGGGCGGCCCACAGATGATGCAGAACATGCAGAGCCGCATGGACATGATGCAAAAGATGATGGAGCAGATGCACAAACAGCAGGAACTGATGCTGAAGGACGATAGCTAGGTCTACATCGTCGCCTTTCGGCCCGTTTTGACAACAGCTGAAGGGCGACGACAGACTTCATGAGCAGGTAAACACCGCATCAATTGTGACCGTTCGAAACCACATACTGCCAAGGAGAAAACCATGCTTGCCAAAGATATCATGACGGTGGACGTCGTTACCGTGGCGCCGGAGACGCCTGTTTCTGAAATTGCCGCAACGTTTCTGGACCGGCGTATTAGTGCTGTCCCGGTTTCAAGAGATGGAAAATCCGTCATCGGGATTGTCAGTGAAGGGGACCTGATGCGCCGCCCCGAAGCCGATACCGACCAACGTAACCCTTCGTGGTGGCTGACGGTTTTTAGCGATGCTTCGAAACTCGCCAGCGAATTCAAGAAAACCCACGGCCAGACCGCGGCGGATGTCATGACGAAGAACGCGATTGTCATCGACGAACAGATGCCGGTCGCTGAAATCGCCGAAATTCTGGAGAAAAACCATATCAAGCGCGTCCCTGTTATGCGCGACGGTGCACTCATAGGCATTGTCAGTCGCGCCAATCTTCTGCGCGCACTGGCGTCCCGTAAGAACACGCCCCTGACACCGGCCATAGAGTCCGACGAAACTATCCACGACGCCCTGATAGCGGCGCTGGCGGACGAGGCCTGGGTGGAACGAGGCATGGTAAATGTGATCGTATCGGACGGGGTCGTCCAACTCTGGGGGCTCGTAAAATCGGGCGCGCAGGTCGATGCTTACGCAGTAGCCGCACGGGAAATACCAGGTGTCAAATCCGTCGAGAATCATATCAGCGCGAATTATAATCAGTTGTATTGGGCTGAGTGACCCGTTCCCGCCGAGTTGAGGCATATCTCGCGACAGGAGGGGTTTTGACGGCACAAATGACGCTGAGAAAACAGAACGCCCCGCCCCCTGCCGGACGTTGAGCCATTGCGTATCCGACGAAAAATACTCGCGGGCGCAATGCTTGCTCTTGTCGTTGCCGTATTCATTTATGTGTCGCAAACCGGCTCGCTCGACAGGGTTCTGGATAAAGAACTCCTTGTAAGGTCGATTGAGAGTCTGGGCGCATTCGGTCCGCTTCTCGTGATCGCACTGATGACACTGGCGATCGTGATGAGCCCGATCCCCAGCGCACCCATTGCCCTGGCCGCCGGCGCTGCCTACGGACATCTGTGGGGTGCCGTATACGTTGCTGCGGGCTCCCTCTCCGGCGCCCTTATCGCGTTCGGCATCGCACGGTTTCTCGGGCGGGAGTTTGTCGAAGCCAAGTTGAAGAACAGCTCGGCTGCCGGCTACCTGGATCGATATTTTAAATCACAGAACGCGCTCACGGCCACGGTGTTCGCGACCCGCCTGATGCCGTTTCTGTCATTCGATGTAATTAGCTACGCAGCGGGTCTCACACCTCTCGCCACCTGGAGATTTGCCGTCGCAACTGTTGCCGGCATCGTGCCGGCCAGCTTTCTGCTCGCCCATTTTGGCGGAGAGCTCGCATCGACAGACGGGCGGGGCATCGTCCTGATCGCTCTCGTATTGGGATTGGCGACTGCAATTCCGCTATCCATAAAATTCGTTCTCCCGCGGGTCCGAAAGTTATTCAGGTAAGCAGGCTGCGTGGTCAGACTTTGACCGAACCAACTCTATGCCAGTGCGGAAGCTTGAGTGGTATTGCGCCGATAGGTAAATACGTCGATCAATCGGCTGCGGCCCTCCATTTGTTGGGCGGGCGTGAAAATCCATCCATGAGCGTGGAGGTCCAGACCAGCCGCTTCGGCGAAGGCCCGAGATACCGCGACATCAGCATTCAGCACTCGCGTCATTCGTTCGACACGCTCGGCGATATTTACGGTGTCCCCGATGACAGTGAATTCAAGCAAGTCTGCTTTTCCGACAACTCCAACGAATGCATCTCCATAGTGAATACCGATCCCGATGGTGACCGGGGGTTGCCCGACGGCTGATCGTTCATCGGACCACGCTTGCAACCGTTCCAACATTGCCTGGGCACAGGCGAGGCATCGCGCCGACGACGATTCATCCGGCTCCGGGAATCCGAACACGGCCATAACGGCGTCGCCGATGAATTTGTCCACCACGCCGCCGTGTTTCTGGATCACCTCAGCCAGAATTTCACGAAACTCACCCAGCAGATCGCTCAGTTCCATGGGCGTCAAGTTCTCGGCCAGAGAACTGAACCCACGGATGTCCGTAAATAGAACCGAGACTGGTTGCACCGCGCCGCCGGCCTCATTGTCATTTGATTGATCGATCAGGCGACTGGCGATATCCGTTGCGAAAAACCGGGACAACCGGTGGCGCGCAATCCGTTCGGCGATAGACACATGCAGCAGGCGCCGCGTGCCCCGCGCCGTAACAAAAAGAATGCCGGCGGTCAGAACAATCATTATCACCGGAAATATCTGGTGATGAACGATGTCATGCTGCTGTATCTGCGACATGGTCGGCATGGCAACCGGCGTCGGCATGAAGCGGCCGGCCAGTGCCATCATCGCAATGAACAGACCGGCGGCGTATACCACAAGCCAGGGCCTGTAACGCATTGCGGCATGGGCGAGAATAACGAAGATGACGGCGGCGACCGGCAACGTCGGTAGAGCCATTGGCGGTTGCCTCATAATCGACCCCATCAGGATCGTCTGGCCGCCCACAAGCAACACCTCGAGGGTTATAAAAATTACCGGCATCACCGGATGGAATATCCCGCGCCAGGCGAATATCAGTCCGCCAATGGCGAGAATGCCGTAGGCAATCGTGACGGCCAGGACCGGATGATGATGCCCCCCATGCGACCTGATGGACAATACGGTGGCCAGCAGCGCCAGGAACAC
>TARA_R110000868_G_scaffold106244_2_pt1 | contig 16199 bp, 17 predicted proteins | sample TARA_R110000868 | Tara Oceans TARA_R110000868 (sample SAMEA4397489) | marine metagenome | biome: Polar Biome; feature: [SRF] surface water layer (ENVO:00010504); material: water (ENVO:00002006), including particulate matter (ENVO:01000060) such as... | depth 5 m | reverse complement strand
ACTAAAGCATATGTAGATGCTAGAGTACTTGAATTTGATAGCTATGATTCGCTAAGAAATACTTCAGTTAATAGATCAGAAACTGGTGACTTAGTTGTATACACAGGTATCAAGAAAGTATTAATTGAAGTACCTAGTGACTCAGGTGGTAGTCAAACTTTTCAAGTTGATGATTTAATAACAGATCCAAGTGGTACAAAGTCTGCAAAAATTGTAGATCTAATACAAACTACAGATGCTATTGTAGGCGAAAACGAACCTGGAACTAATATCTGGATTGTGTTCTACGAACTACAAGGTGTAAGTGGAGACTTCTTACTAACAGACAATCTAATCAAAGGTGTTGTAGCAAAATCAACTGTTAGTGCAGCAATGCTTAGAGGACCATTTGATGAAGTTGGCCATGCAAGAGAAGCATCATCTAGTGTAATTAATTACACTGTTACAAGAACTAAAAATATATTTGATGATGCACTAGTAGGACCTATTGCAGAAGTTAATTTTGAAATTGCAAACGGATCGATTATAAATGCTGATATTAGTAGTACTGCAAGCATACAACAATCTAAACTATTACTAGAGCGTGCTAAACCACGTTCAACAAGTTCAGGACTATTTGGTAGTAATGATGCAGTTGGCCAAGGAAACAGAGGACTATCATCGTTTGATGATGACAACTTATCACATGAAATAGAAGTAACTGTAAACTTAGGTATAACTGTTGTTGCAGGAGATTATATATACCAAGGATCTAAAATTGGTACTGTTGTAAATAGCATTTCTAATGGAACTATATTTGTAATTAGAACATCAGATGCATTTACAGTTGACGGTTCGACTATCCTACAGAAAGCATCGTTTGTTGGCGGAGTAGAAGGTTCAAAAACAGCACTAGGTGCTACAATATCTAACATTGACGAAAGTGGTTATATTGGTCTAAAAGATAGAGCATTAGGTTATAACAAACTGGAGACAATTGCAAGTGAAAACTTATTAGGACGTTATAGTGCTCTTACAGGCGATGTTGAATCAGTGCCATTTGAAAGAGTAATTGATCAAGGGTTTGGATTACAAGATACTGATTTTGTTAACAGCGAAAACACTGTGATTACAGGACAAGCACTTACATTTGGTACAAACGTAAGTTTAGACAATGGTGAGACACTAGTACAAAATCAAGGTGCTGGTGTTATTGTTGTAGGTACTGTACAAGGTGCTGTTGTTTCTGAGAAGAAAGTATATGTTGTAAATGTTGTTAGACAAGGTACAACAACAGCAGCTGCATTTAATGCGTCGTCAGGTATAGTAGATAGTAATACTGCATCTGTAGGAACACCTACAGAAATTACAAGCTCCGGTTCTAATATTAGTGGTAAAGCAATGGTGCAACTTCAAGAAGGTGTATATGCTACAACACAAATTAGTAGTGGTTCAGCAAACGATAGTATTGCTAGAAGGTCGCCAACAGGCGGACTACAAGCTAACACATTTGCTGTTGGTGGTTCAGCTAGTAACGTTGTACTATCAGATTCAGGTAATACGCTAACACTTAGTACAGTACAAGGTGGTACAATATTAACAGCAGCAGGCACAACTAATCCTACAGTAGAAATACCAGGTAATATTGACCAAGGCGCAACTAACGTAACACAAAGTGATTTCCAAGCTGGTAGTAGCTTTAACAATGATCCAATGTTTTCAACTAACTGGATATATGCTCCGTTTATTGAAGCACCAGGAGAAGGCGGATCAGGCAGTACAGGTATTGGTATAGGCGCTGGAGGTGGATTTACTAATTCAGCAGCTGATAGAATACTATTAATTACTGGCGGAAGCGAAAGACTTAGAGCACAAGACACCGGAGTAGTAGTTACTGGATCATTAGTAGCTGGTAGTTATTCAGGTGGTACTGTAAGTGGTACAACAGGAACATTCAGTGGTGCTGTAAGTGGCACAACAGGATCATTTAGTAGTGCTGTAAGTGGTACAACTGGTACATTCAGCGGCGCTGTAAGCGGTACAAACGGATCATTTACAGGCAATGTTGATTTAGGTAATGCAAGTGCAGATACTATATCAATGAATGGTAGTGTTGATACTAACATTATTCCAACTGGAACAAGAAACTTAGGTAGCGGATCGTCTACTTGGAGTACTGTGTACGCTACGACATTCAGCGGTACAGCTACTACAGCAAGATATGCTGACTTAGCAGAAAACTACTTAGCTGATGGCGAGTACGAAGCAGGTACAGTTATTGCACTAGGCGGAACAGCAGAAGTAACAGCTACAGTTACTATGAAGGATCATAGAGTAGCAGGTATTGTTTCAACTAATCCAGCGCACTTAATGAACTCGCACTTAGAAGGTGAGCATGTAGTTGCTGTTGCACTAACAGGGCGTGTGCCATGTAAAGTAATTGGCAAGGTTGCTAAAGGTGATATGTTAGTTTCTAGTAATGTTCCAGGCTATGCTATGGTAAACAACAATCCGAGTATTGGTACAATGATTGGTAAAGCAATTACAGACAAAGAAGACGACGGTAAAGGTATTGTTGAGGTATTAGTCGGTAAGTAACAATCACGATAAATATATAAAATAGGAAACGAAACATGGCAAACAGAATACCGTTAGTATTTGATACAGTAGCAAATAAGATTAAAGAGTTACCTACCGGTGATAATCTTAATATGTCTAGTAGTAGTATTAATGATGCTATTAATATTAATGCATCAGGCACAGTGTCGGCTAATACAGTTAGCACAGTCAACTTAAATATTGCAGGAACGCCTATAGGTGAAGTAGCAAAAACAAACAGCTACACTGACTTATCAAATCTTCCTACACTATTTGATGGAGATTATAATAGCTTAACTAATAAGCCTTCAGCTATTGTAGCAGCATGGGCAGATATAACTGGCAAACCAGTTATCGCATCTAGTTTAAGCCAGTTAGTAAACGACACTAATTTTGTAACAAATGCACAAGTAACAATACAATCAACTCAAGTAGCTGGACTTGCGGCTGTTGCAACGGGTGGTTCTTATCTTGATCTAACAGACGCAGCACAACTTATATCAAGAGCAGAAATAGCCGGTGGAACATTAACAATTGATGTAAACAACACTGGTGACTTAGAAGGTAGCGTGTTTAGTACAGATGGCGGCACAAAACTTATAGACGGCGTTACAAAAAGTGGTGCACTTGTAAACTTAGATATAACCGGCGACATTACCGGTAACATTATTGGAGATCATACAGGAACACATATTGGTGACGTATACAGTTCAGATGGTATTAAACAAGTACTGTTCTCAGGCAATACGTTTGAAGAAGATGCACTATTTAGAGGTAACGTTTCAGGACAGCTTTTTGCACCAGATAACTCTTCTTTGTTAGTATCCAATGACGGTATTCACTATGGAGACTTTAGAGGTAATGTAGTTGGCGATGATAGTTCAATTATGGTCGACGCTGTTACTAATAGTGTAAATGCAGGAACAATTGTAGCAACTACTAAGTTCATTGGTAATGTAGAAAGCACATCAACACTAACTCTTACAGCACTAAGCGGTATTACACTTTCGCCAGCTGGGCCTATAAACATACCAAATGCTACTACAATATCATTAAGTGCAACAAGCACTATTGGTATTGGAGCGACAAATGATTTAACATTAACATCATCATCAGGTAATGTTGTTGTACAGGATCATATAAGTATTACAAACTTAAAAACATTAGTTGCTGGAGCAGCTGACTATGCTGCATTCCAGTCAGCAATTGCGGCATTATAACGGAGACACAAATGGCAATAGGATATATCAATACAGGAACAATTGCAAACGACGGCACCGGCGATGATCTTCGTGAAGCATTTACAAAAATAAATGACAACTTTGAAGAACTAGATTTAAGAATTATAGAAGAAACGGTTATACAAAACAATGGTAGTATAGGCGAAAGTTTATACACAGGCAAAGATGATAGTATACACGGCTTCAAACGACTTAATGCAGGAAATAATGTTACACTAACATCAACTGAAAATACTATTACAGTTAATGCAGATGATGCATTAGATTCTTTAATTGTTGTAAGTGATAGTGGAACAATAACTGTAGCGCCAGGGCAGACTATGAGTGTGCATGGCGGAGAAGGCATTGGTACAAGAGTTAACGGACAACAGTTGATTGTCGACCTTGATACTACTGGAGTTGTTGCAAGAGATTTAACACCATCACTTAGTGGGACACTAAGTGCAAACAATAATAATATTATAGGCGCAGGCACAATAACAGCTACAACAGTTAATGCTTATATTGAAGGTCTAGTATATGGGTACGATGTTAGAACATTTGGTCCGTATCTAAGTGGATTTGATTTTGGTAGCTTTAGAAATACTTACAATAATGGTTTAGAGTTTATCTTAGCTACAGTAGATCTTGACTTTGGTGGTGTAACACCTGAAACTGGAGACACTGTGGACCTAGGCTTTATTGTATAATAAGGAATAAAATATGGCGAATCTATGGAGTCAACCTTCAGGAACATTACTTGCTAACTTAGAAGAAAATGTTACCATAACTGTGCCATTACCGGTACTTAACAGATCAACTGTTAGTCTAATCAGTGGTTCGTTGCCACCTGGTACACGGATTACAGGTAACAACATAGTAGGAACACCGTACGAAGTAGCAAGAAAAATAGAATATAGATTTGTACTACGAGCTATACTTGATAAAACTATAAACGATAGAACATTTAAAATATCAGTAGTTGGTGAAGATGCTCCGGACTGGGTTACAGATCCAGGACTACTTCCAGTAGGTAATAATAATACATTTTATATACTAGATAGCTCACCAATTGAATTTCAACTATTAGCAACTGACGAAGACACTCCAACAGGACAGACATTAGAATACTTCATAGGTGATGGGGATGGTGAATTACCGCCAGGTACAGAACTAACAGCAGATGGTCGTATTATTGGCATTGTTGATCCTATCCTAGCAATAGAAAAAGGTTTATTGTATAGTTATGGAACATATGACACAGCACCGTACGATATAATTAATGGCGGATATGACTTTGGTATTAAAAGTTCAAATGGTTTTGATAGTTTCTATTATGATACTACAACATGGGACTTTAGTTATAGTGAGAAACCTCCTAAGAAATTAAATAGATATTATCAATTTACAGTTAATGTAAGTGACGGCGATACAATATCAAGACGTACATTTAGAATCTTTGTTGTTGGTGACGATTTCTTTAGAGCGGACAACACTATATTACAAGTTGGTACAGGAACATTTACAGCAGACAACACAAACCTTAGAACACCTATATGGGTTACACCAGGAGACTTAGGTGTTAAACGTGCAAACAACTATGTTACTATTCCGTTGGATATTATTGATACAAACACTCAGGTTGGATTTGTTAGTTATAGTCTTGTTGCTGCTAATGATGACGCAAGTGTAAGTGCATTGCCACCAGGGATGAAATTAGATTTATCCAGTGGTGAAATTGCTGGCAGAGTTCCGTATCAAGGTGCTGTATCAAAAGAATATAAATTTACTATTAGAGCTACACGTTACACACCTGATCAGGTTGATGAAAACGTAAGTTCAAGAAAAACATTTACATTACGATTATTAGGCGAGTTTAATTCAAACACAACTTGGGTTACTACTAGTAACTTAGGAACTATAAATTCAAATGTTATAAGCGTATTAAAAGTTGAAGCAACAACAGATGTTCCTAATGCAAGACTATTATATAGTTTAAATAGTGGAAGATTGCCGCCGGGATTACAGTTAAGTTATGACGGAGAAATTGTTGGCAAAGTAAATGCATTTGGGCAAAACTTTTACCGTAGTATTTGGAGAGGCGGTAGAAACTACAAAGCAGGCGATGTAGTAAAAAATAATAACCAGTTATATTCAACCAACAGTGATCACCTAAGTGCTAGTTCAGGTGTATTTAACGACGATAGTGCATTGTGGATAGAATTTGCATACATAAGATCAGGATTAACAGTATTTGATCGTGACGCATTTACTACCGACGGTGCAGAAACAACGTTTGACAGAGTATATAAATTTACAGTAAATGCTGAAGATCAGTACAAATACACAATAACAAAGCGTGAATTCCAAATACGTGTAAGAGATCCAGAAACTACACGCTACAGTAATCTTTATCTAAAACCTTTCTTTAAAGAAAACATTAGACAAGAGTATAGCGCATTTATTTCAGATCCTGAAATCTTTATACCAGAAAATATATATCGACCTCAAGATCCAAACTTTGGTATTCAAACTGAAGTTAAAGTTCCTGTATACTACGGCATTGAAACAAATAGACTAGATACATTTGTAAGTGCAATTGCAACTAATCACAAAAGAAAACAATATCGAATTGGAGAATTAAAGACGGCCGTTGCAAACGAACCCGGAACTAATAATGTTGTATATGAAGTAATATACTTAGAAGTTGTAGACCCTGCAAATCCAGCAACAGGCAGAACTAATAAAACAATTACAATAGGGTCGAATAAAAAATTAACTGTAGACACTGTATCATACACACCGTCAGACATGTATTACGATTGGCCTGAAAAACCTTCATTTAGTGTACAAACTAGATCTAAAAATGTAACAGTTACATTAGGCGAAGACTTTGAAATAATTACCAAAGAAGACGGAAGTATTAAACTAGATTGGGGAACCGGATTAGAAATAGACGGAAGAACTGAAGACAAACTACTTAAAATTCTCAAAGGTCTAGGACCTACAATGACATTGCGTCCGGAATATGAAAATAGTATCAAAGCAGATACTACTATACTTAATACATCACAGTCAAATGACAATGTAAAATACATTAGTAATCTTTCTAATATGCGAGATAATATTAGAAACACAGGAGAGTCTGACAGAAACTTTATTCCATTATGGATGAGAAGTTCACAACCTGGAAGTGTCAACGAACTAGGGTATACTAGTTCAATAGTGTTATGCTATTGTAAGCCAGGGACAAGTAAGACAATTAAAAGTGCTATTAATGCAACCGGGTTTGACTTTTCAAAGTTTAATCTAGACATAGATAGATATATAATTGATAGTACTGACATTACAAGCGAGCCGCAATACTTGTTGTTCGCAAATTACAGATACAACGTTTAACCAAGATAAATAAAACGTAGGAGAAAACAACATGGCAGATAGTGCAATAACATATACAGGAATCGACGAAGAGTTTCCGGTACCAGGACAGGATAATGATAGTCAAGGCTTCCGTGATAACTTCTCGCAAATTAAAACAGGGCTTGAAACAGCTAAAACAGAACTAACAGACTTGCTTACAGCAGTAGCACGTAAAGACGGCGCTAACGATTTTAATGGTAATAATATTGAAGATGCAAACTTAATTGCTGTATCTGGAGCAATTTATCAACCAGCAGATCTTGTTAGTGATGTACAAGTTCAATGGAACGACGGCGTAGTACAAAAGTTTACTATTACTAGTGGACTTACAATGACGTTTACTAACTTTCCAACTGGTGGGCAAAAGTATGCGTCAACAAGGCTAATACTAAAAGGCAATGGCGGAAGTCATATCGTTAACTTTGAAACAGGTGGCAACGGAAACCTGTACGTCAATAACATAGCGGCAGGACTAAACGGCGATGGTAACTTTGTTGTATCTGATACTAGTCAGCCACATGTACTCGATGTATGGTCTGACAACGGTCTTGACATTTACATTGACTATATTGGTCAGTTTATGCTTCAGGCATAATATGTTTCATCCACTAGCAAATATGGGCGGCCTGTCTGATTCAGATCTTGAAAACAAGATAGCTGAGTTAGGCCGCAAGTATTTTCAATCATCAAACCCTGATGTACAATCACAGATTGCTACTCTACTTGAACAATACAAAGAAGAATCATTTACAAGAAGAATTATTGCTGCACAAAGAGCAAAAGAAAATGCAGAAAATGGCGATAATCCACTTGACAATTTAATAAATGTAAGTTAAAATAAGTGTATGCTTATGAAAACAGACTCTCTCGGTATTCCACGATTTACAAACAAAGACTTAGTTGACATGATCTATAGTGGTCATGTTGACAAGTGTCACGTTGTATTATGTGATCCAAGTGATGACATAGACCAGTTTAACGCAGCAATGCGTGAGCAATACCTACCTGAACTTAAACAATATATTCCAATAGATGTAGATCAAAAAGACTTTGACGGTGCGTTACAGTCAGAATGGTTTATGCCTGATGAATATAAACAACTAGACATAAAGGTTTGGTTATTAGAAAAACTACAAGAAGAACTACAATCTGATCCACAAGGTGGATCTTCAGTATACTCTAAAGAATGGACTAGAGTTAATGAAGAATATGCTGAATATGCTAGACGTGGCATGGATGATCTATTACGCTATATGATCTATCTAGTAGACTACATGCGTGAGAATAATATTGTGTGGGGAGTAGGTAGAGGTAGTAGTGTAGCAAGTTATGTGCTATACTTAATAGGCGTACACAGAATTGATTCAATCCAGTATGACCTGGACTGGACCGAGTTCCTAAGATAAGTAAGTATATAACTAAAAGGAGAAGATAATGGTACAAAGAATTAAAGGCGCAAAAGTTTATAAAACTATGCAAGGCAAAACTGTTGATATGGATATGCTACGCAAGCGTAACGAAATGACACCCGCTGTAGGTAACGCTCGTGTAAATGCACGTGGTGATGAACTAGGCGCAGGCGGACAGATTGTTCGTAAAAAAGAAGACGTTGTAAAAGAGTATTATGAAAATTCTAAAGGCGTTGCTGACGAACCTGCTGTTAGACAATCTACTAGTGATCAAACTGAACTAGATGATAATGGCAAGGACATTACCGATGACGATTGGATTGAAGACGAAGACGGCAATTTTGTACAGAAGGACAGCTAAGAATGGCTATTAATATCAATACTATTAAGTCTAATGGCTTGCGGGCTATTGGAAATCGTGTACTAGTTACAGATATGCATTTTGGCGAACAAACCACACAGAGCGGATTAATTATTAGTTCTGATGATGGTACAGAAAGAGGCATTTATCCTCGCTGGGCTAAAGTGTTACACAAAGGTCCTGAAAACAATGATACATATGATATCGGTCATTGGATACTTATAGAACACGGTAGATGGACACGCGGTATGAACATAGAAGTTGAAGGTGAACAACTAGAAGTTCGTATGGTAGATACAGAAAGTGTTCTTGCATATGCAAACGAAAAGCCAGATGGATTAACTATTGGTGCTACATCAGAGCATGGAACAGTTAAAGATATGCCAACATTTAACGGAGTAATATAAATGACAAACGTATTTAAAGATATTGATAAATTCGCAACGGCTTGCGATCAGCCACCTAGTGAAGAAAACTACAACATGTATCTTGGGCTTATTGCTGAAGAATACGGAGAGCTTGTAGATGCTGTGCATTTGAATAACAAAGTTGAGCAACTTGATGCACTAGTAGACATACTGGTTGTGACTATTGGCGCTATACGTGCAGGTAACATGGATGCCGAAGGTGCTTGGAAAGAAGTAATGGACACAAACTTTGCAAAGATTGATCCAGACACAGGTAAAGTAACCAAGCGTGAAGACGGTAAAGTACTAAAACCCGAAGATTGGCAGGCTCCAGAACTATCGCAGTTTATTGACAAATGAGCGTATGGTTCTTTGGCGATAGTTACTGTATAGAATCTACCGCACAAGACGACACACACTGGAAGTATGAACACAACTGGATGGATCTAGTAGCACAAGGACTAGGTGCTGACGAAACTATTCCAATATCACAATTTGGTGTTTCAAACGATTGGATCTTTAAGTTCTTTTTAGAAAATACTTCAAAATTTAAACCCGGTGACAGTGTTGTTGTACAATTAACTAGCGCCGGGCGCAAATGGTTCCTTCCAAACGAGCCACAAAAAAGTAATCTCTTTTATTCACAAGGATGGACTGAAAAAGTTTCAAATGCAATTGATCAATATCGCGAACACTTACACAACGATCAATTGGACAACATTCAGTATACGTCATACGTATATGCAATTATGTTTATGACACATTCTATAAAAGATGTTAATTTTTTAATCTTGCCAGGCTTTGATTCGGTGCCAGGTGTTATTGGTAATTTAACATCTGACATTTGTAACTTTGAATTAGGCAACGGACAAAAAGATTTCTTTGAAAAGCATAACGGATTTGATCCTAGACTAAATCATATGTCAATAGAGAATCATATAGTCCTTGCAGACAAAATAGTAGACTATTTTAAAAATGACACTGTGTTAGATCTTACCACAGGGTTTAAAGGAGACATGTATTAATGTTACATGTATTTGGTTGTAGTTTTTCATTAGCACATGATCATAAAAATGATATAATAAGTGGGGGCAGAATGAACCCAACCTTTGTTCCTATAGAACATACTTGGACTGAAATTGTTAGCAAACATTTAATTGGTACTACACAACACAACAATACCGCACTTTGCGGAGTTGGTAACGATTATATATTTGACACATTTACAAATACATTACCAAAGATACAAAAAGGTGACTATGTTATAGTACAACCTACTTCTTTCTTAAGAGAATGGATATTTGAAGATAGGCCTGAAATGGCTAATTTCTTATCAGCAAAATACGAAGTTGGCTTACATATTAATCAACCAGAGTCTGATGCATTAGAGTTATACAGAAATCATCTGTATTCTGAACATAAACAAAAGATAGTGTACAACGCTTTTATGCAATCGTTTTTTAGTTGGGCAATACCATTTGGTGAAATAAATGTTAGAATGTTAATCCTTCCGGGGTTTCATACCATTGATGGCGTTGAAGGTGCTTTAATTGATCCAAGTCAAAGAGAAATTGGTAACGACAAGGCTGTACAGAAACATATGGCAAGAACAGGTGGTGATAATAGATATAATCACTTTTCAGAAGTTAATCACAAAGTACTAGCAAACAAGGTTATCGACTTTTTTGATAACGCTACTCAAGTAGATCTTACTACAGACTTTATTACTAATATAGTTTAAAATATTACTTGACAATCCTATCTAAGTTTGTTATAATAAGTATATAATTAAATTGCGCCTGTAGCTCAGCTGGATAGAGTGTCGGTCTACGAAACCGAAGGTCAAAGGTTCGAATCCTTTCAGGCGCACCAAAGAGGAAATAAAGATGGCTACACACGGCACTATTGATCTAGAAACTATTGACACATGTCCACAAGCAACTGTACTTTCATTAGGTGCAGTTAAATTTAATCCGTTAGATGCCAGTGAACCACACAGCGAATTATACCTTAAAATTAATATTGATGAACAAGACCAACTAGGTCGTACAGCTAGTGACAGCACCATTGAGTGGTGGAGCAAGCAAGATCCAAAGATCATGGAAGAAGCATTTGATCAGACTGGCGCAGTAAGCGTAGATGAGGCTTTACGTCAAATTAGCAAATGGGTTGTTGGTGTTGATACATTATGGGGACAAGGATACGGTTTTGACTATACCATACTGGAAGACATGTTCCGCCGCAGCGGAAAGCCTATTCCGTGGAACTTCTGGATTATACGGGATTCTAGGACCCTTTTTAGCTGTTGTGAGAAGGATCCACGTAAAGCATTTCAAACAGATTTACACAACGCATTAGCAGATGCATATTTTCAATCAAAAGCAATACAAGTTGCATATAAAGAGTTAGGACTATTAAGATGAGCATGTCACCAGTACCAAGGACTAAGACTACAGAAGAAAATCAACTAGTACAAGAGTTTTTAGCCAAAGGTGGTGAAATTACACAGTGTGCAAAAGGTGCCCGTACTGAAGATATCGAATACAAAGGTGGGTTTTACGCAAAGCGCAGAAAGAAAAAAGAAGCAGAAACAAAACAAGACTAGATAATTAGTTGACAGTAGTCTAATCCAATGTTACAATTAATAATATTAAAATGATAGAGGCATCTAAATGAAAGAATTATGGGTAGAGAAGTATCGTCCTTCAACAGTTAAAGGATATGTATTTCGAGATGACGCACAGCGCAATCAAGTAAACACTTGGATTAAAGAAAAGACTATTCCGCATTTGCTGTTTAGTGGTAACGCAGGTATTGGTAAGACAACACTTGCGAAATTGTTGTTTAATGAATTAGATCTTAATCCGTTAGATATCTTAGAGATTAACGCAAGTCGAACAAACTCAGTAGATGATGTACGTGATAAGATTGTGAACTTTGTACAAATGATTCCGTTTGGTGACTTTAAGGTTGTGTTGTTAGACGAGGCTGACTACTTGTCAACTCATGCACAAGCGGCACTACGTGGTGTAATGGAAGAGTATCATAATACAGCAAGATTTATTTTAACGTGTAACTATCCAAATAAGATTATTCCAGCATTACACAGTCGTTGTCAAGGCTTCCATATTGCTAAGATTGACCAGACAGAGTTTACAGCTCGCGTAGCAGAGATCTTAATTACAGAAGGTGTTACTCCTGACTTAGATACACTTGATACATATGTAAAAGGTACATACCCAGATTTGCGTAAGTGTATTAACACAGTGCAAATGAATAGCGTTGATGGTGTACTAACTAAGCCCAACGAAGGCGACACAGGCGAAACTGACTGGAAGTTAAGTATGGTCGAGTTATTTAAAGCAGGTAAGATACAAGAAGCACGTAAACTATTGTGTGGCACAGTACGTACAGAAGAAATGGAAGAAGTGTATCGTTGGTTGTATGACAACGTTGATTTGTTTCCAGATCCAGATCAAGCTGTGCTAGTTATTAAACAAGGGTTAGTAGATCACACCCTAGTAGTTGATCCTGAGATTAACTTAGCCGCGGTGCTAATCAAACTAGCGAGGTTATAATGACATACTTAGTAACAGACAACTGTATAAAGTGTAAGCATACCGACTGCGTAGCTGTTTGCCCAGTTGATTGTTTTTATGAAGGCGAAGACATGCTAGTAATCAATCCTGATGAATGTATTGATTGCGGTGTTTGTGTTCCAGAGTGTCCTGTTGATGCTATTGTAGCAGACAACGAATTGCCAGAACCTGAACGAATTAAATGGTTGGAGATTAATACTCACTACGGATACGAGTGGCCAGTAATTACAGATCAAAAAGATCCTCTACCCGATGCTGAAAAGTATGACGGCGAGCCTAACAAATACGAAAAATACTTTACTCCGATTGGCGAAGGTCCAGACATTATGAAAGAAACTACTGACTATGAGTAAGGTACTATTAGTATATCCTAATTTACCTTTAATGATGTCGCCTGCTATGAGTATGGGACTATTTAATGCTATCGCTAAACGTATGGATTGTCAAGTAAAATTATTTGAGACAACTCAGTATAGCGAACAATACAATAACAGACATATCCGTATGACTGAAATCGGTGCAAGTCGACAAAACAAAAAAGAAGAATTAGAAGACATGTTTTGGATTAAAGATCCTAAAGACATTATTCCTGATTTTATTGAATGTGTAGAAGACTTTAATCCTGATTTAATATTAATGAGTGTTCAAGAAGATGTTTGGAAAATGGCATCTCAACTGTTGGATAGTATATCTGATAGAAACATTCCTCATATTGTAGGCGGAGTATTTCCTACTAATGCGCCAGACATTGTAATCAATCATCCTTCTGTAAATGTGTTAGCAAGGCACGAAGGTGAGATTACTGTTACTGATGCAATTACAGCAATTAAAGAAAAGACAAACTTTGATCATATAAAAGGATTGTGGATTAAAAATCCTAATGGTGACATTAAGAAAAATGCGCCGCAACAACTATGTGACATTAATAAAACACTACCTGACTACGGTTGCTTTAAAGGAATACGTTGGCGGAGACCTATGGGCGGCAAAGTATTTGAACGTGCTGTAAGTATGGAATCATATAGAGGCTGTCCTTATAATTGTACATATTGCAACAGTCCTCGAACACGTACACTTGCTAAAGATTTTAATATAGGAAACTTTATGCGCCGTAAGAGTGCAGAGCAAGTTGAAAAAGAATTGCTCATATATAAAGACTTATATGATCCTGATTTAATAATGTTTCAAGACGACAGCTTTCTTGCAAGACCAGAAAAAGAAGTGTTTGAATTTTGCGAAATGTGGAGCAAGTACAAAATTCCTTTTTGGTTCAATACCCGGATTGAAAATTGTAAGCCTGCATATTTAAGTGCTCTTAAAGAAGCCGGCGTATATCGTATGACATTTGGTGTAGAAAGTGGTAACGAAGAATACAGACGTAAGGTTTTACAAAGACAAGCTAGTAATGACAGATATTATGAATATTTTAATTACATAAACGAAAGCAATATTCCATACAGTTTAAATGTTATCTTAGGTATGCCATTTGAAACTAGACAAATGGTAATAGACACAGCAGACATGGTGCATCGTGCTAGAGGATATGATGGACTTACAATAGGCATGTTCCAACCATACTGGGGAACAGAACTTAGAACAATGGCAGTTAAGGCAGGCTTCTTAGATAATGCGTATATAAACAGCGGTGGATATATGGACAAGTGGGCAATTGATATGCCCAAGCCGTATCTACAAGAAGACGAACTAGATAAATTATTAAAGACGTTTGCTTTATATGCACACTTTGGACCAGAGATGCGAAATGTAATACAAGAAGCCGAAACAGACGACAAGTTATATAAGAAACTGTTTGCACAATATCAACAAGAATTTTTTGGTGATGTGCAAGAAGGCGGCATGGATAGGGTAAACAGATTTTGTCCAGTACATGATGCAACTAGTACATACAAATTTATAGAGGTTAAGAGGTTATGATTAAAGCAATATTAGCGTGTGACGACTATGGCGGCGTAAGTAAAAACGGTACACTACCTTGGCCCAACAACAGCACAGATCTTAAATGGTTTAAAGAAAATACAGCAGGACACATTGTTGTAATGGGATCTACTACTTGGGACGATCCGCACATGCCACGCCCTTTGCCTAAGCGTACTAATATACTAGCAACTACACGTAAGGATGACTATCCAGGTGCAGACATGTATATCAGCGGTGACTTAAATAACGAATTAAAACACATTGAGTATGTAAACGAAGGTATTATTACTTGGGTCATTGGCGGGCCAAAAATCATTGAACAAACACTAGATGTAATTGATGAGTTTTACCTAAGTCGTATTCCAGGCGCATATGCGTGTGATACATTCTTACCGTTAAAGAAAATTGAAAGTTTATTTGAATTGACCTGGAACGAAGATCATGGCGATGTAGAATTTCAAATTTGGAGTAAACTATGAAACAGTATTTAGATGCACTACAATACATTTTAGACAATGGTGAAAATGTAAGTGATAGAACAGGCGTAGGTACTCGCACAGTGTTTGGATACCAAATGCGCTTTCCACTAACGTACAGTAACTTTCCAGCTGTAACTACAAAAAAACTTGCATGGAAAAGTGTAGTAGGAGAACTACTATGGTTCTTAGAAGGATCAACATCAGAACCTAGGCTAGCAGAAATTACACACGGCGACAAGACAAAGAATACAATCTGGACAGCTAACTTTAACGAGCAAGGCGTAGCACTAGGATACACAGACGGAGAGCTTGGTCCTGTATACGGCAGTCAATGGAGAAACTTTAACGGCGATGGTGTAGATCAAATTGCATCTGTTATAGACCAACTTAAAAACAATCCTGACAGTAGACGTATTATTGTAAGTGCGTGGAACCCAAGTAAGTTAGACAAAATGGCGCTACCTCCATGTCATGCATTTGCACAGTTTAAAGTAATAAACAGCAAACTAAGTTGTCAGCTATATCAACGTAGTGCTGACATGTTCTTAGGTGTGCCGTTTAACATTGCAAGTTATAGTTTGCTCACACATATGTTAGCACAAATTTGCGATCTAGAAGTAGGTGAATTTATATGGACTGGCGGCGATTGTCACATTTACAATAACCATATGGATCAAGTTAAGGAACAACTAGAACGTTCTCCACGCAATGGCCCTATACTAGAGATGCCTGAGTTTACTACACTAGAAGAACTATTGCAAACTAAAACTGAAGATTACAAACTTGTAG
>TARA_R110000868_G_scaffold74293_6_pt1 | contig 16206 bp, 17 predicted proteins | sample TARA_R110000868 | Tara Oceans TARA_R110000868 (sample SAMEA4397489) | marine metagenome | biome: Polar Biome; feature: [SRF] surface water layer (ENVO:00010504); material: water (ENVO:00002006), including particulate matter (ENVO:01000060) such as... | depth 5 m | reverse complement strand
CAACAATCTGTTGCCATACATCTTTCAAGTCAGCATTTGTCTGCTTCAAACCAGTATTGAAATCTGCTACTTTTTGACGAGCAGTTAATAACGCATCGCTAAGTGCTGTAACCGCATTCGTTACATCAGTTACAGTATTACCAAAATCTGGGATATCAAAAGCAAGATTAGGCAGGTGAAAACTAAACTTAATTTGAGCATCTTTTAATTTGCTGAAAGATGTATTTGCTTTATCAATATCCGTAATGAAAGATTTGATTTTAGCGTTACTCGCGTCAATCCAATCAAGAGTTTTCTTACCCTCGGCTTGCATTGTTTTATTGTTTGTTATCTTGCCTAATGCGATTTGAGCATTGGCTGTACCGCGAACAATGAGAGCGAAAGCATTGAATATAGTTCCTGCTACTTCAACTGCTATTTTGGCTAAGTTAATGAAACCTTTACCTAACCATACAGTTGCTTCACGAACCTTTTCGGAATGATTGAAAGCATAAACATAAGCAGTAACTAATGCAGCAATCGCTGCGACAATAAGTAATACTTTGTTGGCTTTCATGGCATCATTAAGTAATAATTGAGCAGCCCTTAATCCTATGATTCCTTCTTTGGCTGCAAGATTGAGTGCTATCTGTAGTTTTTGAATAGCGTTAGTAACTACTAATATCACAGCGTATGCTTTAGTAGCAACAGATAAAGCAATAATAGTTCCTATAAGGATATTGATATATGTTGCGTTTTTGCCTATCCAGTTAAAAGTATTTTGTAAAGCGGTAAGAAACTTATTCAACGCGGGAACGATAACAGAGCCAAATGCTTCTGCGAGATTCTGAATCTTTACGACAAGAATATCTAATTGTCCGGGAAGCGTTTTAGTGTATGCCTCTGCTTGACCCTTCAATCTTGCTTCTAACTTAGCCATTCCTTCTGCAAGGCGTTCAGCCTTTGGCTTAGTAGTATCAAGAGCGATACCGAACTGTGTAAAGATGCGAGCATTACCAGCCTGTGCGCGACCAAGTGCTATTGCTGCATCTTCAACACTCATGTGCCTAGCGCGAGCGAGGTCTAAAGACAATGCTAATAAATGATTAGCCTTAGTAGTATCTTGTGTCGCTGTAATAAGAGTTTTATATGCTTGACCAGTATTAGAAGCATCAAAACCTAATTGTTCATATTTAACAAGTAAATCTTGAACTTGCTTTCTATTTTCGGCAGTACTAACACCAGCATTGGTCATGGCTTGACCAAGTTGTGTCATGGCTAGTTGAAGTGCAGAAAACTCTTTCACGCCGAGTGCAGCAAAACCAAGAACTGCTACTGCTGTACCTTTAAGAGCAGCAGAAGCAAGTAGTGTGCTTCTAGTCATGTTAGTCATAGCAGCACCAGTTTTAACTGCTTGTACTTCCATAGCCTTCATGGAAGTATTTACTTTGCCGAAAGTAGCAAGTGCTTCTGTCGCGTTAGCAGTTACTTCAAAGATTACTGGGGGATAAAAACCGCCTGTCATACAGTCCCCCTAAGATATCTAGCAACGATTTGTGGATAAACAGAACGCTTGAACTTTTCATAAGCAGGTTTCATATAAGGAAAACCAGCCATAGCGGTAGTGCCTTGCCATGAAGGCGGAGCATAACTTCCGCCTAATTCTAAAGACCTACCGTAAATGAGTCCAGGACCTACTACCGCGCTATAAGATTTCAAGCCAATGTCAAATGGAACGCCATGAATAGAAGCACGCAAATGACCAGTACGGTTCATAGGTGGCTGACCAGCAGTAGCCTTCTGTCCTTTCGGACGCCGACCTTTGATTTCTTCTTTAGATAATTGAACTAAAGCAGTCATCATTTCATTACGAGCCAAACGAGCGCGTACATCTAGTTTGTGAGTTTTCACTTCCCATGCTTTACGCACAAGTTTTAAGTTGCTTTCAATCACTCTTGGCTCTCACTTCATCAACTACTGCAGCAATAGAAACTAACCAATCTACCATTCCAGCAGGTTGGTCATCTGTTTCCAGAATTGTCCAACCGAACTTATCAGCAGTTACATAATACAGGTATTCGGCATCAGGGTACGAAAATGATTCGTGTCGTTCCCTGCCTTCAAGCACCCATTTTAATCGCTGGAGTCGCCGAAAGGGCTATCAACATCGGCTTCTGTTTCCTCTGTCTTTGCTAATTTAGGGAACAATACCTTCTGCGCTTCACCAGCAACTTCTGCCAATGTATCGTAATCACTCATTGTCAATTCATGTAATGAAGTAATTTTGATTGCAGGAATTGGGTCTGCGAATGACCATTCTGTTACAAGCATAGCAATCAATCCATCAACGATAGATAATGCTTGCATTAAACCTGTTTGGTCGTTCGCGCTCTTTAATACTTTATTGCGGTCTTTTACTTTAAGTGTTGAAGCATCTTTCAATACAGCCCAACCGCCTGATGGTAGTTCGACTCTCTTTTGTTCTGACATGATATTCCTTCCGTAAGTGCCTTCTCCGTTTTAGAGGTAAGAGGGAGTCGGAGCAAATGTGGGAAGGCGGCACATTCGCTCTGATACAACTCCCTCTTACCGTACTGCGCTATTGATTACTGGTATGTACCAGAAACAACAGCATTCTCTAGTACCCAAGTGATAGGTGAATAACCACCAGTTACACCTGCGTCACCTGTTGTAGCGATTGTTGAATAATCAACTGTGATAGCAACATGGTCGCCTGAGCGGTCAATCGCGGCAGTTGTATAAGCACCTTTGCCAACATGGAACAGAACTGATGTAGCAGTAGCACCTGTGCCTTGTGCGAACTCAAAGATGAGTTCTGGCTGTGTGTTATCAAGGAAATCAACTAGGACATCATCATTTTCCATAACGAATGTCATGTTGCCTGTAGCGTCAAGTGCGCCTACGAAGATTTCGTATGGACCTTGTGAATCATTGATTCCAAAGATTGCCTCAGCAGCGCGAGTCATATTAACGGAAGCAGCAGTTGTATAACCGATTAGTGTGTCTCCGATATAAACAGTGCCACGCCAAACTGGTGTAGGTGTAACAGCACTGAATGAAGGTGCTTCGTACTCAGCGACTGATGATGGGTGACCCATTAACTTTGCTGTGTATTCTAACATTCCGTCAGAATTGAAAGTCATAGACATCTGAGTAACTTTGCAACCTGGATAAACGCGGTTGTCTGCTACATACATATCTTCAATTGTTAATGAAGTTGGCTGAGCATCTGCGTCAGTTCCAACTGCGTTCTTCAATGTAATGGTATGTGTGTAAGGTGCTTCTGCGCCAGAGGTAACGACTGAACCCATGATTGAGCCAAGCCACCAGCCAACTGTGTCTGCGAATACTGGACCACCAAGGTCAATTTCAGTATGACGACGACCTTGAATGTAATTGTAATTTGTTGCCATAGAGCCACGAAGCCCTGTGTCATAAAGTGGAGCAATAATATCTACTGGCTTTAATGAGTCTTTCATTAAAGGTATAAAGTCTGTCGCTGCTACTGGTGTTGCTGGTGTTACTTCTTTTGCAACTCCCACATAACTGCGTACGGATGGTTGGGCGTTAGCCATTTATTCACACTCCTGCGGTTGTGTCAGACGAGGCTGACGGACTGATTGGTTCTTCTTTTGGTTCTTCTTTGACTTCTTCTTTTACTTCTTCTGGTTCTTCTTTTGGTGCTGTCGGAACCGCAGGTGCGGTCTTAGCATTTGACGCAAGTGATAATCCCGGAGCCCTTAGACCTGCTGGACCATCAAATGAATCACCCTTCTTTACTGTGATTCCAAGCGAAGGGAAAGTTCGTTCAGCATCACCTTTGTATTCATAACGAGGCATTGGGATTCTCCTATTGTTCAATCATCTCGGTAACGATAAATCTGATAGCAGCCCAAGTCTCAGTTGCGCCACCATCATTGGTAAGCGGTTCACCGTATTGAACATCAATACTTGGTTCTGCTGCTTGCCAAATCAAATTGGGGTTCTCGACCCCTAGTGTATGTTGCCCCTCACGCAGTCTTTGTTTAACTGCGTCAATCAAAATATCAAAGTCGTCCATCGCGTTTTCGGCGTTGCGTTGAAGCGAGTGATGAAAGATTTGTAACGCTATTGAATAATCAACGCGTTTCCAGCCATACCCTTTACCGCCCTCTGCCATAGGAGCAACGCCACCGATAGCAATACGCGATTCGCTTTCGTTTTCAATAAACACTACAGCAGCAGCACGACTGTTCTGCCCCGGAAATGAATTGACTTGAAAATCAATACGCTTAGGGAACGAGGTAAAGGTTTGATTCAGCGTTGTAATCTGCGCAGTTGATATCCATTGTTGGACTGCTTCGCGCACAACTCTGCGTGACATTAACGAATCCTACGGTATGGCTTCAATAACTCCATAGCCATACCCATATCGTTGCCGATATTAGTATTGACATCAGGAGAAGCAGTGTTGGCTTGTGTGCCAATACCCATAGTCATAGAAGCGTCTCCGCGAATCTTTAGCATAGATGTAGTAGCAAGAATAGCAGCCTCTTTGATGGCTGGCGGTAATGCTGAAATAGAAACACCTGCGTTGTGAGAATAAATTAAAGGTTCTTGTAATGTAATTGTTAATGAATTGAATTCATAATTATCTGCAACTGTTACATTCTCAGAATACATTCCGTCATAAATCTTCATCTGCAAACCAGCAGTAATTCCAGTTGCTTTAGTAACAGTTAATGATGAGTCACCTTCTACTGCTGTCGCTATAAGCGTATTCGCGTAGCCATTGACATAAGTGTATTTTAGATAAACTAAAGAGCCACTTGCTTGTGCGCCACCTAGTTGTAGTGGACCTTGTGAAGTGTAAAGAGAACTGTTATATGCGTAAGGGAATAATACTTGCTGGTCTTCTAACCAAGCAGAAGATGGGTCAGCATCAATCAACTGCGTAGAAGGATTACCGTAAGCGAGTGAAGTTAAAGCAATTACTGGATTATAGCGTGGGTGAAATTTGATGTAGCCGTCTCCGCTAATGCGGGCGCGTTGTGTCTCTGTCTCATGTGTCGCGCCGAGGATTTGATTACAGTAAGTATCAATCCAACTAGAAGCGCGAGCGATAACATTTGCTAATTCGCTGTCTTGCACTTCTGGGTCACTAGAGTTAAAAACTAGATTATCAATATCTATAGAAGTAGGCGCATTCTTGTATTCTGCGTTAGTCAAATAGGGTGTTGAAAACTTATGAGTGGTGGGATTGAATGCGTTAGCCACTTGACCCGTCCATTTCTATGCGTTCGTTTATCGTTCCGCACCTAGAGCATTTCTTAAAGAAAGAACCGAATCCGCATGATTGACATGGGAAGCCCTCTACATCAGCGACGCCACCTGCGCTGGCAATACCTAAACCTTCGTGTTTCATTTGCATAGCGTGTCTTGGATTATCAACATTGATTAATCCGCTTTTATCTGCTTTGTAAATCTTAGTTCCGCGTTCCGTACGAACCGATACTTCTTTTAATCCTTGTGGTGGAATTACTTTAGGCATTTGGTTCCCTTCCGTTGCCTTACCTAAGAGGGGTACGCCATGAAGACGCACCCCTCTGTCGGCTATTTAATTATGCGACATTCTTGATTCCTGAAACTGCTCCATTCCACGCAGGTGCGTAGCAGAAGAAAGTTCCACGGAAGTATGTTGAGAAGTCGTAAGTGAACTGAACTACTGGCCATTGAATACCCATGTAGTCCTGAACATTGATAGCAGCCCAAACATCAGATACCTCAGTATCTGGGATTGGAAGTGTGTAAGAAAGAACTGGTGATACACCCTGTTGTAGCCATGGGTGAACAGTCAGAGGAACCATCTTTCCTGTGATTTCGTTGTTAAGTGCACCAATAGTTGCACCACCAACATAATCGCCAGTCTCAGTTTGTGTGAGGTTTAGACGGTAGTTCGCTGTTGAACCGTTCTTGATTGCATCTGACAACTGCTTGCGGTCTGCACCATTGATGAGAATCTCATCTGGGTCAGCCTTAACATTGTTGTATAGATTGTAGAATACAGTCTGGTATTCAACTCCTGGGTTGCCAGTGCTGAATGTTGTATTGATGTTGTTGTTGTAACCTGTGTTAGCACCAAGAACAGTAGGAACAATTCCATCATATCCTGTTGCGTAAGCAGATGTATCAGCAGCAGGAGCAATAGCACCTGTTGTTGAGAAGTTGCTAGCATCAAGTACGAATGTAAGTGTTGAGGTAGTACCACAGAAGTGTGCGTTTGCACGACCTGTTGTAAGACCAACATAAACATTGTAACCGATAGCACCTTCAACTGCTGGCCATGTAAGTTCAATTACTTGGCTTGAAGTTGTATCTGAATCAAGTGCTGAAACTACAGACTGTCCGAATGAACCTGCGTTTGATGTTACATAAACGAAGTATTCATCGTTAGGTAGAGCAGTTTCACCTGCACCTGCTGAACGCTTTGTTAGCGTTACAGTTGGAGCAGCGAGTGCGCCTGAGTATGGAGATGCTGTTCCGCGTGCGTAAAGCATCATGCGTTCTTCCATCAACATAGTTGCATAAAGTGTTGATGTAGAAGACAACTGACGAAGGTCTTGGTAACCCATACCTGAGAAGTTTGCATCGAATGAAACTTGGTCAGATAGTGAGTATGAGTTGTAAGGCAAGACTAGGTCATCAGCGATGTACGAAATCTGTGGACCGCGCTCTAGTTGGAACGGAGTATCTGCTCCTGGAGCGAAGTTGTTCTGAGTTGTCTCAGTGATTCCTGGCCATAGGTTTCCTACTCCAGTACCTGTACCTGTGTAAGCAGTAATGCGCTTTACACGGCGTGAAGTACCAATTCCCTTTTTACGAGGAATCTTGTTACGGAGTGGAGTTGGGCGAGGTGTAAGCATCTTTGCTGGTGCTTCAAGGTCGAAGGCAGCGAATGATGATGAAAGCGGATTAGTAAGAGTGATTTCTTTATTGATATCACCCATAGCACCGCGTTGCTGTGCGAGAGCAGTTTGAAGTGAGTTGAGAGCATCTGGTGAAAGTGACTTGTTAGCAACAAGTTTTTCCATCTCAGAAGTAGCGTCTCCACCCATTTCGCCATTGATGAATGACTTTGGTGAAGAGAGCGACTTGCTCAATGCACCTAAGTAATCTTCATGGCGCTCTGCAGCAACTTTAGGGTTGGACTCGTCAAACAAGTCCTTAACTTTCAAGTTTTCCATTTGAGTTTTATTCTCCTGTAAAGAGTTGGTTTATTCTGCTGGTGATACTGCTTTGGCAAGGAAATCCTTAGCCATGTCGCGGTATCCCTTTGCAAGAATTTGGTCGGTTGTAGCGGAAGACTTAGCAAAGTATAAATCTGCTTTCGCTTTCCACTCATTAGTTGTTGAAGCACCTGTCGCTATGGTTGTCCGTTTTGGACCGCCACCTATTGCGAGAGATTTTGCCGTTGCTAATTCTGTTTCAAGCGATGCTGCTTTATTCTCTACTGCATCTTTAGCAGTCTTCAATTCAGCGACCTCGGCTTCAACCGATTTCATAGCACTCTTTACGGCTTTCTCAACGATATCTTGGATATTGATATCAGCGAGCAGGGATTTATCTGAAGACTTATCTTCAGAATCTTCTAGTTCTTCTGTTTCAATGCCGGGAATGATTGGTTCATCAACTTCTGGATTAGGGATAATCTCTGTAGCAGTTGTCTTCTCTTGAACCATCTCGGCAGTAGATACATCATCTCGCCCATGTGAATCGGCTGGCATGTTGCAACCGCACTCTAGGCATTTATGAACAGACTTTTCCATGTCAGTACTCTTGTCTGTTTCATTGTCATTATCGTCAACAAGTTCTTTAACAGCCTTGCTGCACTTACACATCTTTTCTGTCTTACCGCAGTCAGGGCAGATAGCATCTTCTGCTTTTTCTTCCCCGATTGCTTCTGAAACTGTCTCGTCTGCAATTGGATTAGCAGCCATTTCTATCTCTCCTGATTCTTCGGCGACTTCGCCTTCTGCTTCTTCATGTTCTTTCCAACGCATCAGCGAACTGATTGCGCCGAATAGGATAGCGAAAGACATTTCTTCGTCTTCGCCTTCTTCCATTTCTTTTGCTTCTGCCATAACTAACTGAGCAAGCGCACGACGAGCATTATCGTATGCTGCTTGGTCAAACTTTACAATGTCAGCAGGTGCAAACTTCTTCAACTCTGTGACAATATTCTGTGCTGTTGTCATCTTCATTTCCTCTACTTGCACTAGGCTCTTCTCGCCATCAACTGACTTAGCCAGTACGAGTTGGCAGTTTGGATTCGCTGGTCTATCAACTAATGAGATTTCAACAATCTGACCATCAATGATACGACCATTTGCTGCTTTGGTGTCACGCACAACACGCGGTGACTTGATACCAATACTAAATCCGCGAAGTACGCGGTTCTGAACCTTCTTCACTGAAACTGGGTCAACAACTAATGCGCTGATGTAATGTCCATCAGCCTTTGATTCATATTCCTGAGCAACGCCAGCAGCAATGTTTGAATGCTGTTCGCGGATATTCCCACCAGTGCGGAACCAATCAGGCATCGCTTTATCTAGCCATGCTGGGTCGCAGATTTGTTGGTCAATATCAACAGAATCATCTGTCGCTTTGCCATAGACGGTAAGCGTTCCATCGCCATTGTCGTCATACTTTAGAATGTCAGCATAGACATTAGTTGATTCGCTCATAGTTATCCTTTGTTTATTCCTCTGGAGTATTTAGCCAGTCCCACATACCAGTATCCACGACATAAGGTGCTATGTCACACATACAGTTTGGGTGAACTGGCGGGTCGCCGTTAATCCAATCTTCATCTATTCCAATCGGTGATTGGTCTAGGTTTTCCTGACAATCATCACAAGGGTCTGCGACTAGCCATTCAATCTGTTCAACGCCTGATTCTTTATACATATCCATGCTTGCTTGCACCATTGCAGCACTCATCTCGGTAGTTGCAATAGTCAATGCTCTAGCATCATTACCGATTATGTAAGATATGTCTTCTGCTATCGCTCGCCTTGTGGAACCATTGTTTAAGCCGTCAGCGAGGGCTGTGCCAATTCTATTTAGGGTGGTCGTGGACAGTTCCTGTATCTTAACTCCACGACGGTCTAAGAGGCGTTTAAGTCCGTTTGGTGGGGATACCAGATTGGCTGCTGCACGATATCCGGGTTTCCAAGTAGCCCAATTCGTTTGAAGAGCATTAGATAACTGCTTCTTACTGGGTGCTGCTTTACGCAGTCCTACTGCTTTAGCAATCTCGTAAGTAGTTACTGCTTCTCCAAGAGTCCAGCCATCTGCATACAGCCTACCGAGTGCAGAGTTGAGTCGCTCCGTATCAAGTACGTGAACATTGAATCTTGCCCAGTCTCTAGCCTGAGTGGTTGTAACAGTTGTTTGTTGCTCTGCCTCAGGGTGGTGCTGTTGTTCCCAAGTATCTAAGATTTGATTGACATCATACATTTGTTTGATGCCTAATCTAATTGCGCGAACATGACGAACCATCAGTTGCATTCGCAATCGGGTTCTGTTCGGTTTCATTACAGCCCTAAATACCTTTCAGCGTACCAACGAGCGGAATCTAAATCGCCAATGCCAATATACTTATTCAGTACCTCGGCATATTCTTCTTCAATTACCTCAAAGTTAAATGCTCTCTTGAAGTTTCCTTTACGAACCCATCTTAAGAATTTCTTAACTTCTTCAGTTGCTTTATCGCTTTCTTTATTCGGCGTTTCCGCAACAATCTCTGGAGAAGGTTTCCCTGTTTCCGTTGCTTGTTCATTTCCTATCCCTAACTGATTAGATGCAGGGGTAGCATCATCTCCACTCAACGCGGAAGCATTAGAAGCAGTCAAAGCATCTATAATTCCGTCTGGTGACAAGAAGAATAAACCCGAACCTGAATAAAGCATTGGCATATCTGCCTGTGGTGTATCTAATAATGGCAGACCCATATCGCTACGGGCTTCATTAACTGTTCTGCCACCGTTCTTTAATTCGATATCCACTTTACGGGCTTCTGATTCTGTATCAATCTTAGATTCAAACATAATCTTAAACTCTAGTTCGCGTGGCATACCTAAATACATATAAGAAAGATTAGTAACTTGTCGGCTAATCCACTGTGTCAATGGTGAGATACCAATTGCTTCACCTGAAAGTGTTTCGCCCTGTTGAATACCAGAAGCACCAATAGAACCAGAACCACTAAATCCAATTTCGCTAGGAAGAACGCCGAAGTGACCGCAGATAGAAGTAACCAAATAGTTATCTAATACATCTTTGAACTTCTCGCCGTATCCATCAAACTGAATTGGCTTGAAACCAGCAGGAAGAATGCGTACACGCATGCGTTGAGCAGTCTGTCCAGCCAAATCATCATTGTAGATATTCTCGTAAGCACGAATGAGGTCTGGATTGTTACCGAAGTTAGCATCGGTTTCCATCATTAACTCAGGAGTTACGCCATCTGTATATTCTTTACGAATCCAGTCTTGACGACGAAGATAAATATCAGCCAAAGGTAAAGAGCGTTCAACTGGGCTGAATCCATATACAGTCCAAGTACGGCGATTCTTTACTAGATAAGTTAATTCATCTGCTGTGAATTCTCCGTCAGCACCTTCTGCATCATTAGTTGCCATGAATTCAGAACGAGGGAAACCAAACAAAATCTGCTGGAAAGCAGGGTTAGGTGGCATTGGGCGCATACCTCTGTCATCAATCAATGGCTTGATGGTTGAAGCATCAAGTAATTGAAATCCGTAGAGTTCGCCATTCACTGATTGTTGTGGCCAGATAGCAACCGCATCTAATACTAAGTTATCTTCAAGCAGGATATTCAACCAGTCGCCCCATGTATATCCATTGGCGCGGTCAGGTTGCTCCCAGAAGTTGCGGAGTCTAGCAATATCATCTGTGTATTTAGTACGAGCATCAGCCATAGCGCGAACATGGTCTTTACCTGAATCAGCAGCAATTCTTTCTGATGCGTCATCTGATAAAACAATATCCCAACTCATAGAAGTAATTTTGTTTTTAACTACTTCTAAACAACGCCGAATGATATCTACTTGGTCAGCAGTTTGGCGTAGTGTTTGGAAAGGAACTAATTTGGTTGGCGTGATATTGATATTTTGCGCAACCTGATATTCATATCGGCGTGGGTCAGCGCGTCCGTCTTCACGGACAGGGTTAATGGCTCCAGGAATTAAAGGATTGCCAGGAGTGAAAGGAACAGATGGCCATATCGCATTACGCGGAAGCGCAGTTGATTGACCGTACTGTTGATTCATCATGCCAGAGCGAGAAACCATTTCGGCTTCGGTCATAGTGACCGAACCAGCAGGAAGATTTGGTGCCTTCTCTATCTCTGCTGCAACTGCTCTAGCGAATCTATCTAATAGACCCACTTATGCCCCCTTAGCCGTGAACGACTACGCGATATTGATTTGATGTTGGTGCTGTTGAGAATACTAGCGTAATAGCAGATGTCGTAGTGTGCTGAATGTCAGCAACTACTTCTGCGTATGGGCTTGAATTATCGAACAGTGAAACAATGACATCTTTAGTTCCTAGATTGTGAGTAATGGTATAAGAAGTAGCAGCACCATCGCCGACATTGGCTGCGTACTTGCTTACTACTACAGCAGTATCAATGGCTACAGTATTAGTAAGAACCGAGATACCGTTTCCTGCACCTACAGCCAAGTCAGATGAAAGGCTTAAACCTGAGGTAGTAGCGAGTTTAATTTCTGCGCCACTAGAACCAGTCTGTAATCCGTATCCTGTTCTTGGTGCGAAAGTGAAGTTAGAGCCAGTTAGCAATACACCATTGCTAGCAGTATAACTACCAGCACCAGAGAATTGTGCGAATACTAATCCTGTTGTATTGAGTACAATAGGATTGTTAGTAGTTAATACCCAACCTGTATCGCTATTGCTTGTTCCTTGTTCAACGAATGTGAACATGCCAGCAGTAACTTCGGCAGAAGTATTGGCATCAGTAGAACGAGTAAGTACATAAGGAGTACCAGCATCACCGACAGTTGTTACTACATAAATACCGTTGTAAGGCGCATTACCGCTTACTTCATTCTTTACAAGAATACGGTCAGCAACACTTGGTGTTACTCCGTCAATTGAAAGTGCGCCATTAACATTACTGGTGATAGTTCCGCCAGCAGTTGTTGTGAATGTGTACGCAGAGAGAGCACCAGTAGTCGCTAAACGAACAGAAGCCTTAACATCTAATCCCTGAGCAACGCTATCAACATAACCTTTATTGGCTGCGTCTGCATCTGCTGTTGGAGTATCAAGACCTGTAATCTTGTTTGTTCCCATAGCGATAGCACCTGACATGGTGCCACCAGCCTTTGGAAGCATCGTATCTGCGTATGCTTTAGTGGCTGCGTCTTGTGCTGATGTTGGGTCGCCCAAGTTTGTAATCTTGTAAGTAGCCCAAGAAATATTCGCTGTTGGAACTAATGCGTGAACATGGTCTTCTTTAGAAGGTGTAGTGGCTGAGCCAGCAGAGCCAGTTACGCCAGCAACATTCGCAGGAGTCGCACTTCCTAATGCTGGTGTTCCGTGAGTATGGTCTGAACGAGCATAATCAGTAGCAGAACCATTACCGCTAGAAGCACCGTATGAAGTTTGTGCTGTAACAGAACCAAACGCATTTGTTTGTGTCCATGTTGAGCCATTTGAATAATAGAAAAGATATGTGTCTGTAGCGTAGTAAATAGTTCCTGCATCAACTGTGTTAGCAGCAGGACGAGCAGACAAAAGACCTGATGTGATTGCGTTACCAGCAACTTCCCAGCGAGTACCGTTGTAAATATACAACTGGTTGTCTGAGGTGTTGTAGTAAATCTGACCCGCTACTGGTGCGCTAGGAGCGGTTGCAAGGTTTTGAATTACGGCATTTTGTAATTCATTCTTGTTTAGGTCTAACCCTACTAGATATTTTTTTGATGCCATTGTTTATCTCCTAGATTAAGTAAGCGGTACCAGCGAAGGCTGAGTTGAAAGTGATTGTCATTGTATTAACAGTTGGGAATGCAAATTCGCCTTCGCAGTTAGTTCCTGCCGAATCCATGATTACTGCTGTTGGATTGAATCCAAGATTGTGCGTGATTGTCCAAATGTTTGCTGCTTGTGCTTGCGTATGTGTGTAAGCAATATCTCCTGGCTGAAAAGCACCCGATGGTCCTTGTGGTCCAGGAGAAGTAATTACAACTCTAGGGATAATAGGTTGAACAATGATTACTTCGTTAGTCATTATCAACCCGTTCTTGTCGTTTGAGGTGTTACTTCTATTGTACCTTGAACCAAGCGAGTAACAGCGTTACCTACTTGCGGTGATGTGATTTCAATGTCATACGCATATCTGCCATTAGTAATTGCAGCAGTCTGCTCTGCGGTTGCGTGGCATTCAATCAATCCTGACGCACCAGTAATTGTAATTCCGTCACCATCTACAAGCGTTAGCACTGCTGTTCTTGCCAATGGAGAAGTGCGTATCTGTAACGCAGCAGTGTAATTTGTAATATCAACTGGCGTTCCGTCAGGTTGCTCGTAAGTAAAGTTAATGTACCAATCAGCACCTTGGTCAATCGTGGTGTTGTAGGTGACTGCCATTTATTCTCCTAATGCTTGATTACAATACTTGCAAAACTTTGCGGTTCTAAGGTTAGGCATCTTACAAGCCGTACACACTTTAGAGATAGCAGCAAGACTCGCATGAGCAACTGCGCCATCTTTCAATTCAGTAAGAGCCCATACTAGCGCATCTAATCTATCAGGTGAGTCATTTGAATCAGGAGTCCACATAACCATTTGGTCTTCTAATTGTGGGAATGCTCCAACATGATGTACCCGATACTGTTCATAGAGTGCCGAGATAGGTTCCGCTCTTACTTGCTTTCCGCGAGTGGCATGAACTTTAGTAACAGGTATGTTGCGTTCTACCTGTTGTAAAACCATAACGACCATGTCTCCGCCATTGTTTGTTTCAGCGACAATGCGGTCTGCTTTCCATTCCCGATATGCCTCAACTGCCTTCTTGCCCCACTCGTTTGGAGTAGCGCGTAAAGTGTCATCAGAGAGGATATAGAAGTGTCCGTCTGTTGATGCTCCTGCTGTGACAATGCCTGTCTCATCTGAATCTTCTCCGCTAGTAACTGCTGGGTCAATCGCAACTACTATTCGGTAAAGAGGTGGAAGTTGGTCAAGTCTTATACGGGTATCTTCAATCCAATTGCGTACCCATAATGCGCCCTCGGCTTGGTCAAGTAGTTCACCGTATAACTCTTGCCTTCCTGTGCGCGTACCTTCATATCGCGCCTTTAACTCCGCGAGCGCGGTCTGTGATAAGTTCCTACTGTTATCAAAAGTTGAACCTCTTGTAACATATACGGAGCCATCTGTTCGCGTCGTCCAGTCGCGGAGAAGTTTAATTGGCTTAGGTGTAGTAGTAACTACAACTCTAGGTCGCTTTCCAATACGAAGTGCGGGTGCTAATCCCTCTGTCCATGTCTCATACGGATATGGCCACATTGCTAATTCATCTAGCCACGCACCTGAAAGGTTTAATCCGCGACCCGCATCTGGTGAATCCGCGCCAAACATATGCACGACTTGACCAGTCTTGAATAGAATCTTGTATGACGATTTGTTATATACGAAATCATCATTGGGTACTAACCCTCTATGCTCTAACGCTTTAAGAAAACCTGATGGTCCTTCTACGCAAACATTCTTAGTATCAGCGAAGCGCGGAGCGATAATCGCCCATTGAGTAGCCGTTCCGTCAATGGTTGAAGGCGTATCTATAATCTGAGTAGCGAGCCATTCGCCACCAGTTCTAGTCTTTCCCCAACCACGCCCTGAAAGGATTAGCCATATCAGCCAATCGCCTTCTGGTTCTTGCTGTTCTGGTCTGCCGATGTACCACCAAGGTCTGCGCTTTAATTCAAGCACTAGGTCTTCTGGTTGCTGGTCAATCCAGTTCTGGCGTTGAGCCTTCGTCTTCTGTTGAATCTGTTCCCGTATTGATAAACTCATCTTCTGAATCGCCCTCGTCTAGAAATGCTAAGACTGCCTTCTTCGCTTCTTCTATAGATAATGCAACTGGCGCACCGTTCGCACCAGTAATCTCCTGACGGAGTTTATCGTTCCTGCCCCACCGTTCACCATGCTTGCGTTCTAGCAACCAACTGGCTGCTTGCCAAGTTCCATTATCTGCTGCCTGTTTAATTCTAGCGACTGCTGATATCTCTGCTTCCGCTTCTGCTCGCTCTACTGACTCCCGAAATTCCCGATATTCTTTCTTAGCATTTGGTTCCGCGCTTAATTCAAGCCAGCGATAGTAGGTAGTTTCACCTACACCAGCCATTGCTGCTGCTATCTTCGCATAGTTACCTGCGCGTATAGCAAGACAGATACGGTCTGTAATCTCTTGTGTTAGTTTAGTTGGTCTAGCCATTTTTGATTGGACGCGGTGCGCGATAAAGAGTGATTGGCTTCAAACGAAGATTGACTACGCCACCTGCTTTAATCTGAATAGATGATAGGTCAGGATATCTACCCTGAACCCAACGCAATTCAGATGCGTGTCTTTCTGCTCTTGTATCGCCATTCTCTGTCACACACGCGTCAATGCCCCCTGACGCGAAGTATTTAGTTTTTGGACATAGAAACTCTAATCTCACTACGGAACCGTATTGAGTAAAGCCTCTAAGAGTTGAGTGATGGTCTTCACCAGTTGGAGTCATGCGCCTATCAGGGTCGCAGAATATCCAATCCTTTGCGTAAGTACCCATGAAGTTAGCACAGATGTAACGCAAGCCGATTGATACATGATTCTTTAAGAAGAAGTGATTCATGGTTGGGTTGATTCCCCACATACGAGCACCATACTTTTCGGCGTTCGTGTATCCCATTTCAACAATCTCATCTAGCGTGTATAGCGTAGGAATTAATTTTCCCTCGCCGAGTTCTAACAACTCAGCCATGTCATCATCAATGCTTACAATGCGTGTGTCTTTAGGGAAGTAATTGTGATAGAACTTGCGCTGGTCAGAGATGCCTCTTACTCCAACTACTATCTTGTATTCATCACCTAGTACGGAACGGTATATTGCTTCTTCTTCTTCATTGGCA
>TARA_R110000868_G_scaffold63100_7_pt1 | contig 16210 bp, 14 predicted proteins | sample TARA_R110000868 | Tara Oceans TARA_R110000868 (sample SAMEA4397489) | marine metagenome | biome: Polar Biome; feature: [SRF] surface water layer (ENVO:00010504); material: water (ENVO:00002006), including particulate matter (ENVO:01000060) such as... | depth 5 m | reverse complement strand
CGTCCAAGGCTGCGGACACGGCCCCGAAAGGCGACACGCACAGGACAAAAATCAGTGAAAATCGGCGAAAAGCAGATGGAATAGCAGCAAAAAAACAACTAATTCGATTTTTAGTTGATCGAAAATTACTCAACCAAAACATACTCCCCCCAGGAAATAAATGCAGTGTTGTAACGCGCATGGCGCGATGACCACAGCCGGTATTGGCTTGGCTTAAGCGGGCCGAGAGTAACGCATTATTGTTGCGCGACAACTCGACTACGGCATGACATGCGCAAAAAACATGCCGCACGATAAGCCCGCGCGCACCCCAACACACCATCTTTGCCGAACCTATCTGAACAGGGGGGGCGCTCTATGTCGGCCTACGTTACTGTCAAAAACCGACGCGGGACTGCAACTTTTCGAGACTAAGAAAGTCGCGCAACTATCGGCCGCTGATAGCACTTGCCCGTCAATAACGAGCAGGCGCTTATCGCGCTTACTTGTACTTATAAACATCACACGACTCTGCAGAGTCCCGAGGGCAATTCCATGTCGATCAAATCGCGTACCCGTCAGCTTGGCCAAGGCATGACTGAATACATCATCATCGTGGCCCTGATCGCGATCTCCGCCATCGTGGTTTACAACCTGTTCGGCAGCACCGTGCGCGAGCAGGTCGGCGACATGGCGGCTGAGCTGGGTGGCGGCGAAGCGAAAAGCACCGCAGCGGCTACCGGCGCTTCAGCCCAAGGCGCCGCCGAGACCAAGCACAACCTGAGCAACTTCAAGCAAGAAGAGCGCAAGTAAGCGCGGCTTAGCAGGGAGGCGACGCAGTGAAGCAGCAGCGCGGGCAGGCCATGGTATTTGGCCTGCTATTCATGGGCATTATCGTGATAGCCCTGATTCTGGTGTTCAATCAGGGCATCCTCACGCGTGATCGCGTGCAGGTAGAAAACGCTGCTGATGCTGCTGCTTACTCGCAAGCCAAGCTTTTTGCTCGCCATCAGAACCTGATTGCCTACACCAACCGGGCGATCATCGCCAACGAACTGTCCCTCGGACAGGTCGTGGCACTGATGTCGTGGGCCAAGCGCTACAGTGAAATCCCATCATTCGTAAACACTTTCCCGGCGTATCAGGTGCCTATCCTGCTAATCCCGCCGAAGCCGTCAATCGCCGACGTGCTCAACGCCGTTACCCTGCCCTACCAAATTCTTGGCTACGGCGTCCGCGCCGCGGCCACCCCCGTGATGAAGATCTACCCAGACGTGGTATCGAGCTTCAACGTCATCATGGGCTTCTTTCAAAAAGCCTTTGCCATCGCCACCTTCGAGGCTCAAGCACGAATACCCGGCGAAATCGTTCGCAGCCACCAGATGGAACGACCTGAGGGGAGCCCTGGAGATCGCCTAGAAGTGGCGCCGCTCTCCAGTTTGTTTCTGGTGCAGAACTTCATTCTTACCTACTTCGCCGACTACTTGCCGGTGGACATGCTGCTGGATCAGATCAGTGGTGCCCAAACTGCCAGCGGCAATGCCGCTGGCGGCGGCGCGGCCGGCGGTGGAGCAGCCGGAGGCGGTGCGGGCACTGAAGAAGAGGCACCCGACGATCTGCTAGCCGACTTTGTCGGCTCGCACACGCCCGGTTCGATGTTGGTTAACCTCGCCCCGGAAATGCATAGCAAAACAGCCGCCGGCACCAAGGACGGTTTGGGTTCCCGGCAAGCGTCGCGGCGCTTCGCCGCCACAATTAACGAACAACGCAACACTTGGCTGGCTGACCGTCGCTTCGACCCCACCACCAGCCCGTTTGCAGGGATCAACCTCAGCACACCAGAAATAACCATTCCGCTGGGGTTCATCAACATCAAGTTCCAGTTCGGCCTGCAGGTTGGAGTGTTCAACAACGGCGGTACCGCCTACGCCTACAACCCATTGAGCGTTTCCGCTGCCGGTAAAAGCATGCCGGTGTTCGGCTGGCGCTCCATCGACTACAGCTCAATGGGCTTCAAGCTGGAATTGAAACTGGCTATTGAATTGTGCATGCCGGTAGTGGGGTGCATCAGCATTTTCGACGACGGCATCAACTTTGGATTGGGCCTGCCGTTGGGCGGCGCCACTTATCAGTTCGTGACCAATCAGGGCGACAACTACCTAATGCCCACGCAATGGGGCACGCCAGCGCAAGGTTTAATCAGTGGCAAGCCAAGACCTTATGGCGAAGCCATGCATCCGGTGCATGCGGTGACCTACGGCTGGGGCTTCGTACCACCGCTGTTCATTTACGGTGCCCGCCCAGGCGATACAGAGTACGGCTACAGCGGCTCGCCGTCGTTCTTCGTGCTCGGTGAGGACCATGCCGAAACTGGACGTAGTAAAGAGTTTACGGTCGCGGTTTCTAAGCCCCTGAGTTCGATACGTACCGCCGACAACCCTGAAAGCCTAAACATCAATCGCGGTACCTTTGCCCTGCAAACCCAGAAAGTGCGCGATCAGGACAATCCGCTGCTACTGCTGTGGGGCGATGGCGAGCGGATGATGAGCATTTCCTCGGCGGAAACTTACTTTGCCCCACCGTCAGGTCGCGATGAGTCGCCCAATCAGTACAGCCCCTATTGGGATGCGCGCCTGCGCGAGCCCAGCAAAGTCGTGGAGTTTATTGCCTCCGGCAAAATCGACCTGCGCAAAGTGCTGGGGCTGGACAGCATCACCCCGTCAGCGGTCTCCGGTTTCATGCTCGGTTTGGCCACAGATTACGTGATCAATCCTGGCCGTGACCGCCTGCTGGAAAAACTGCCAGCCTTGATCAAGCCGATTGCTAAACCGGCCATCGAAACCGTCACCGACACCGTGCTCGACAAAGCCGTTGAAGGCATCGGCAGCGCCTTGGATTCCTATGCAGCGCCTTAACCGTGGACAAGCAATGGCCGAGTTCGTCGTGATGACGGCGGGCTGTTTGCTATTGCTATTCGTGCTAGTGCCGGTAGTCGCGAAGATGACCGACATGGCCTACAAGTCCCAAGAAGTCGCCCGCTACACCGCATGGGAACGCACTGTGTGGTACGGCCCTAACGGCGGCAGGGAAACCACGCCAACACAAATCGACACATCAGAGGGGCACCTTGCGACCCGCTCTGACGCGCAGATTTTCAACTCCGCCGAGCATCGCATTCTGTCGTTCAAGAGCACCGCCGACAGCTTTGATCCGCAAGACATCAGCGCCGACAGCAGCACCCAGAGCAACCACTTCTGGCGTTGGACCCACGGCCAGGGTAAATCCATGCTCAGCAGTGGCGAGATGCCGGACAACTCCACCCTACGCAATGAGCGCACGCCGTCCACCGCCTACGCCATCCTCGACAGCTACAACGACGTTATGGGCGGCGTAGCTAAAGTGGTGAGCATTCTCAGCTTTGGTCAAGGCGACGAAGACTTTCTCCAAGTCGCCCATCCCATCCACAACTTTTACAAGTCTGAGGTTGAGCTGCCTGTTTCTTTGGCCGGCAGCAAGCTTGGCTCTCAAGACCTCTTCCCAGAGCACGTGCGTAATCTCGATATCAAGGCGCGCTCTGCAGTGTTGGCGGATGGCTGGGTCGCGCAAAGCGACAGTCACTTCCATGACAAGGCCGGCAACTTTGTGCTCGGCACAGCGGTCGAGAACAACCCGATCTGGAAGACCCTGCGCGGCATCATCGGCATCTTCGAGCCGTCCTTCAAAGAAATCGACTTTGCGCCGGTCAACACCGACCCCATGCCCGATACCGACTTCGACTGTAACCAGTTCACTGGTTACTGCTACTTCGCGAAAGACTGACTATGCGCCCAAGCCCCATACCCGCCCTTGCCCTGCTGTGCTGCCTGAGTGTTCAGGCGGACTGCGATTACGACGACTTCCCGCGCATGGACGGCATGCTCGTCAGCTCGCTGGGCAATAACGTGCAATGGAACCACATGGCCCTGAACGGGCGCAGCTTCCGCGTGCAAGCCAGCGTTGAAGCAGTCAAAAGCTATTACGGCAAGCAATGGAAAGACGCCGTCGACTACACCGAATTCAATGGTTGGGAGCAGATTCTGCACATCAACAAGGACTGCATGATGATGCTGCAGGTTAAGGCTCAGAACGACCGCTACAGCTACGGCAACCTGATGTTGACCAACCCCCCAGCCCGCAACGCCGGCAGTACCGCATTGGGCAGCGGCATGCCCGTACCCCATGACGCGCAAGTCATCAGCGACATGCGCAGCGACGACGATATCCGTAAAGGCCGTCTGGTCTTGTTGCTCAGTGAAAATGACCTGCACAGCACCCAAGCCTGGTACGAGGCCGAACTGCAAACCCAAGGCTGGACGTTAGAGTCACGCAGCACCCAGAACCATGCGGTCGTCCTTAGCTACCTCAAAGGCCGTGAGCTCATGACCGTTGGTCTGCTGCGCGCCCAAGGCCGAACCCAGGTACTGCTCAACAGGATGGATCGTTGATGAATCGCTTTCGCCAATGCGGCCAATCCATGACTGAGTACTTAGTCGTGCTCGGGGTGACCGGTGCAGCTCTGGTAGCTACCACCAGCGATGTGAATCGGCTGTACAGCAACGTTCGCGACGGCTACGAAAACCAGTCACGGGAAATGAACAAGGTTCAGGTCTACAACAACCCGAAGGTGCAATTCAACGAGAACGAATCTGAGCCCGAAGGTGAGGGCGACGGGGAGAAGCCGCCGACCTACGACGAAGAGTTGCCCGATGCAGACTCACAGCTGCCCTCGATCGAGCTGGTGTACGACCAGTACAACAAGCCGATCGGGCGCATGAAGGGCGACACCCTGATCGATGAGAACGGTGATTTCTTGGCATTTTGCCAGCGCACGCCGGCCGGCGACTGCGTATTTGTCGACGCCGACGGCAACATCCTTTATCCGGGCGCCACCAGCCAACGTCGCTGGGTCGACGAAAACGGCAACGAGCTGCCGATGATGGCGATGACCTTAGGTGGCAACGTGGTGGGCTTCGCCTACCTCTACAAAGGTAAGTACTACTCCAGCGCAGATCGCAAGCTACTGGACCCACAGCCCACCGGACTCAGCGCCAAACCGATGCGCACGACCAGCGACATTCTGGATGGGAAGGTTCAGGTCACCGGCTACGAACTCAACGGCCGCCTCTATTCGATCAAGCAGACGTTAGAAGGAAAACCCACGTTCGACCAAACCCAAGACCCTCAGCAAGAAGAGTTGGTCAACGTGGTATTCAACGTCGCCCCCACCAGCAACTGGGACGGCTACAAGCCATGCCTGGTTATGCCAGCTGGCTGGAACACGATTTATGCGACTGGTGATCTGCTCTCCGGCGCGTGGGAAAGCAAGTTCAACGACCCCTCGCAGCGTCTCAGTCTTGGTCCAATAAAAGGTGCTGGTGGTTTCGTCGATGCCAGTGCCAGCGACTGCGGCGGTCTCAGTACAGCGACCTACGACCCGGTGACATCGAAGTGGATGCTTAGCAAATAAACCGCCGAGCGGGGATACACCCGTGGGCTTTGAACACTCGTCGAGCAACGTACATTTTGATCCGGCTCAACTGGGCCGATTAAGTATTGGGGAGCAACATGTCATCCGTTTCCGGAAAAAAACTGCTGATCATCGCTATCGGCTGCGGGGTGCTTGCCGCAACCCTCGGGTGGCTGTACTTGAAGGCCAAGGAGTCCCAATACCGGGACGCCTATAAGCCCGTCGACCAGGTCAAAGTCTCGGTGATTGTGCCAAAGGTCGATATTCCCAAGTCGCAATCGTTGACCCGCGAAAACGTTGCTGCCATGGACATGCCGCGTGAGTACTTGCCCTCCAATGCGGTACTCACCGATGACTGGCCCAAACTTGAAAATCGTATGACCCTGCAGGCACTGCAGAACGGTCGCCCGATCACCTGGGACGCCGTGGAGCGTGATGGCGTGTCGCGGTTTTCCGAAACAGTCGAACTGGGCAAACGGGTCAAGACCGTCAAAGTCAGCAAAATCAACTCCTTCGACGGCATGCTCCGCCCCGGCGATCGCATTGATTTGTTGGGCACCTTCTCAGCCACCGACATCGGCATGCAGGAACAGCTCAACTACTCCGATGAAGTGGTCATCACGGTTCTGGAAAACATCGAGGTGTTGGCCGCTGGCCGCGAAGACTCCGGTGGCCGCAAGTACGAGAACTACTTCGATCGAAGCACACCCGACGGCTTCAATATGAACTTCTCAACCCTCTCGCTGACGCTCACGCCACAACAGGTCGCGCGCGTTGAGCTGGCAGAGAAAGCCGGCGAGCTGGTTGCAGTGCTGCGCAACCCTAAGGACACCAGCGCCGATAAGCTTGGCCAAGTGATGGTTTCGAGCTTGCTTGATCCGCTGCCGGCGGAAACCGTCGACGTGGTGCTCGACGCCGACGGCAAGGTCCTCGGACGTATCGTTGGCGACAAAGTGGTCGACGCCAACGGCCGAATCATCGGCAGCATTATCGATGGTCAAGCCATCGGCCTAGACGGCAAAGTGATGGGCCGTATCGTCCGTGGGTTGGCCGAGGATGACCCGCTGCTGCGCCTGCATGAGCGTGCCACAGTGGTGCGTGATGCCGACGGCAATGTGATCGGCAAGGTGGTGGACGGCAAGGTGGTGGACCAACTCGGCAACGTGATCGGCACCTACACCGACGGTAAGGCCATTGGCCTGGATGGCAAAGAACTCGGCGAGGTGCAAACCGATGTCGCGCTGGACAGCAGCGGCAGGATTATCGACATGAGCCGCTCACAACTGCCCGGTGCCGACGGCAGCAGCGCACAACTGGTCGACGGCAAATTGCTTGATGCCCAAGGCAACGTGCTGGCGCAAACCGCTGAAGTGGTTCGCGCCGCCGATGGCACAGTGCTCGGAACAGTGGTCAACGGTCAACTGATCGACGCCGACGGCAAAATCATTGGCACCGTCAAAGACGGCGTCGCAGTGGGCGCCGACGGCAAGGTGCTGGGCAAGGTCGAGCAAACTCTGCTCGGCAGCGACGGTAAGCCGATGAGCGACGCCGAACTGGTTGTCCGCGACGCCGACGGTAACGTACTGGGCACCGTGCGCGGCGATACCGTTTACAACGCCGATGGCAAAGCCATCGGGCGGGTAGTCGACGGTAAGGTCGTCGACAGCACCGGCAAGGTGCTCGCCAAAGACGTGCGGATCGGCGTGGAAAGCGCACCTGTAGCCGGCACCCCGCAGCGTCGTGAAGCCAACCGCACAATTCAGTTCATCCCTGGTGGCACCGGCAAGTCCGGCGTATTGCCAGTGCAGACCTTGCGTCTGGAATAAGCCAACGGCGGCCCCCGCTGGGGCCGCGACACAACGAATGACCACGATTCAACAAGGCAAATCACCATGCGATTTCTAGTCGGAATACTGGGCACCCTGCTCTTGAGCCTGGCGGCTCACGCAAACTCCTTGCCGTCCTCACTGGTGCTCTACGACGGCGACGTGCGCGTCCTCGAAGCCCCCGGCGTGGAGCGCGTTGCCGTGGGCAACGTAGAGCTCATCAGCGCTACCCTGCTGAAAAACGAAGAAGTGGTGCTGACCGCCCAAGAAAGCGGCGAAACCACCGTGCACTTCTGGTTCGAAGACGGTACCCGAGCGCAGATGAACGTGGTGGTGGTGAAAGCTAATGGCTATCGTCAACTGCCGGAACTGCGCGCCATGCTGTCGCAAATTCCTGGAGTGCGCCTACGTACGGTCGGCCGGCAGGTGGTAATTGATGGCCGCCTGAGCCGAGAGGCCATCACTCAGATCAAGGAGGCCGTGAAGTACTACGACAACGTGGTGGTGCTGGCCGAAGAGTACAACGGCGCCGCAGGCCGAGCCGATGCCGACGAAGCGCTGGCAGAGGTTCGCGCCATGCTCGGACATATCCCAGGTATTCGCATTCAGCCCGTGGGGCGGCAAATCGTCATCGATGGCGCACTGGATGCAGTGGATATGAATCGCATAGAGCTGGTGCAGAAGCGTTACGAAGACATTCTAGTACTGGCACAAGCCGCCTCCGAATACGACTCGCCCATGATCTACTTCGATGTACGCATCACCGAGTTCGCCAAGGACGATGTGGAAGAGTTGGGTGTGAACTGGAGCACTTCGATCAACGGCCCAACCCTCGCGTTCAACGCTGACGGTGGTAGCAACAACGTATATCGCGGCCAGTTTCCCAGCAGCACTGGCACGTTCGACGCTCTGAACCAAACTATCGGCGGCGTCGCCCCACATGCTTACTGGGGGGTTGCCAGCGAACTGACTTCGCGCATTAACTTGTTGGAGCGAAACGGTTCGGCACTGACCTTGGCTTCGCCGCGTTTGTCAGCACGCAGCGGCGGCAAAGCCGAACTGACCGTCGGTGGTGAAGTACCGGTGGTGACCAGCAGCATCAGCGGCCCCTCTGTTGAGTACAAAGACTTCGGCATCCTGCTGAACATCGAGCCCAAGCTGTACGGCAAGGACCAAGTTGCAACCAAGGTCAAAGCCGAGATCAGCCAGCTCGACAAAGCCAACCAAATCGGCGAGTACCCGGCCTTCAAAACCCGCCGGACTGAGAACGACGTGCAGCTCAAAATCGGCGAGACCTTGGTGCTCTCCGGGTTGGTCACCGAAGACAGCCAAACCGCCAACGAAGGCATCGTCTGGCTGAAAAATCTGCCGTTCATTGGCACGTTTTTCCGCAATAAGAGCTTCAAAGGCAACCGCACTGAATTGGTGATTTTCATCACCCCGCGCCTGCTCACTGATGCACCGGATTCGCCCAACGCCAAAGAGCTCGCTCGTGAAGAGAAGATGCTCCAGCGCTACCAGGAAAACTTCGGCTCCGTCGAGCTGATTGACTGAAGGCACACCCATGTTCGAGATCGAAGTCACTTACCGTGACGGCAAGCCGGTGGAGACACTCACCTGCACCAGCGCCCAGTGCGAACTGGGACGCGCGCGCACCGGCTTAATCCGCCTGCGCGGCTGGAAGGTTGCGGCGGTTCATGCACGCATTGAGCAATCCATGGCCGGCCTGTTTGTCGAAGACGTCAGTCGCGGCTACGAGCTTCGCGTGAACGGCAATCAAGTGTCACGCCACGGCCCTCTGGCACCTGAGGACGCCATTGCCATTGGTGGCTACCTAGTACGCGTGCGGATTCTGCAACCTGAACTCAGCAAAGACGCACCGAGCATTGCCCCAGCCCTGCTAGACGCCCAATCACAAGAAGAATCCGACGCTAAGGAATCGCAGGACCTGTACCAGTCCTACATGGAGTGGTCGCGTTTCGTTCAGGTTGAACTGTTCCGCGCCCTCGACCTGCGCCGCATGAACCTCGACAGCATGGATCAGGGGCAGGTGCGCACGATCCTCTCTGACCTGATCGACGAGATTCTCAACCAAGTCGGCGGTCGCATGCCGGCGCTAAATACCGAAACATTGCGCAAGATCGTGCTCGACGAAGCCGTCGGTCTAGGCCCGCTGGAAGACCTGATCGCGGACAAGTCGGTGAGTGAGATCATGGTCAACGCCTACAACGACATTTACGTTGAACGCGCCGGCCGCCTGGTGAAAACGCCGATCAACTTCAGCTCCAACGCCGCCGTTCTCTCAACCATCGAGCGGATCATTTCACCGCTGGGTCGGCGCATCGATGAAAGCTCACCCATGGTCGATGCGCGCCTCAAAGACGGCTCACGGGTGAACGCCATCATCCCGCCGCTGGCGCTTCGCGGCGCCTGTCTGACCATCCGGAAATTCCCCGACCACAAGCTGACCACAGATGACTTGATCAACTACGGCTCGGTGAATCCGCAGATGGTCGACTTTCTGCGCACCGCGGTGGAGCAACGCTTGAACATCGTCGTGTCTGGCGGTACCGGCTCAGGTAAAACCACGCTACTGAACATCCTTTCCAACTTCATCCCGATCGAAGAGCGTGTGGTTACCGTGGAAGACGCCGCCGAGCTGAAGTTGGTGCAACCGCACGTGGTCGCGCTGGAAGCGCGCCCGGCCAACATGGAAGGCAAAGGCCAAGTCACCATCCGCGACTTGGTGCGCAACTGCCTGCGGATGCGCCCCGACCGCATCGTGGTCGGCGAGTGCCGGGGTGGTGAAGCACTGGACATGCTGCAAGCAATGAACACTGGCCACGATGGCTCGCTCACCACTGGTCACGCCAACAACCCGCGCGACATGTTGCGACGACTGGAAGTCATGGTGTTGATGGCGGGCATGGACCTGCCCGTACAAGCGATTCGCGAGCAAATCGCCTCGGCGGTGCAACTGATCGTTCAACAAAGCCGCTTCGGCGACGGCTCCCGGCGCATAACCAGCATCAGCGAAATCACCGGGATGGAGCAAAGCACCATTCAACTCAACGAAATCTTCCGTTTCCAGCAAACGGGCTTCGATGAGAATGGCCGGATTAAGGGCCACTTCATGGCCACCGGACAAATACCTGAGTTCTATGAGGCACTGGCGCAACGCGGGATTCCGGTTGATCTGGGAATTTTCCGCGAAGGTGCTCCGCGATGAGCGAGCTCTTGCTACTGGGTTGCCTGGCCGCGCTCGGCGCGATGGTTGGGATTGCTGCAGTGCTACTCGGCGATCGGATTTCGGACTATTTTTCGTTCTACAAACGACAATTCTCGCGCAACGCCGAAATCGAGATGGCGGACATGTTCATCTTCGCCAACGGCCGCCAGTTATTTATCGTCAGCTTGATGCTGATGGTGCTGGTGCCGCTGTTGCTCCACGCGCTGTTCCAAATTGTGGTGCTGACGGTAGGCGGCGCGGTGGTGGCGGTGTTCATACCGCGGATGATTTTCAAACACCTGAACAAGAAGCGCCTGGCGAAATTCGAAGAGCAACTGCCGGACGCCTTTATGCTGCTGTCCGGCAGCCTGCAATCCGGCGCCAGCCTGTCGATGGCGCTGGAGAACGTGGTGCAGCAATCACCGGCGCCGCTGTCGCAAGAGTTCGGCCTGCTGATCAAAAATATCCGTTTGGGCGTCACCTTGGAAGATGCTTTGCTGCAGCTTGAAAAACGCATCCCGACGCCCTCCTTCACCATGGCCAGCTCGGCCATCCGCATCAGCCGCGAGGTCGGCGGCAACTTGGTGGAGACCATCAACAGCATGGCGGCGATGTTGCGCCGCAAGCGCGTGATGGAAGGCAAAATCGACAGCTTGACTGCCCAGGGCCGCGCCCAGGGCATCTTCATGGCGATGCTACCGGTGTTCCTCGCCGGCATCCTTAGTGCCATCGAACCCGAGGCCATGAGCCAGCTCTATACCACCCGCAACGGCCTAATGGTGTTGTGCGTGATGGTGGTTATGGAAGTGCTGGGCTTTGTTTCCATTAGACGAATCACCCGGATAGACGCCTAAACCATGACTGAACTGCTCGCTCTCCTCAGCAGCGCCGGCCTCGGCGTCGCGGTTACCTGTTCGCTGCTGCTGTTCGTCTGGCTGCTGTCACTTCTGCCCGAAGAGAACCGCACCTACATGGACCCGGTGCCCGGCTGGGTTCGGCCTATCTGGCCGCTGGTACGCATGATCAGCCACTTTTTTTGCGGCAACGTCCCGCCGCAACACATGGATCGCCTGGACCTCAAGCTGCAAAAAACCGGCGCACTTTATGTGCTCACCGCAGAAGACTTCCTCGCGCTCTGCATTACCTTGGCGCTGCTCTTCCCGATCGTTGCGGCCGTGCCCATGGCAACCGGTAAGTCCGGCATTATCTGGCCGGTGCTGGGGCTTATGCTGCTGATGGGTGCCGCCTTGCCAATGATGTGGATCAGCGACACGCACAAGCGCCGCGACCGCGACATCACCCGTAATCTGCCGGTGTTTCTTGAGTACCTGAGCATGTGCGTGGACGCTGGGCTGAACTTCCTCGGCGCCCTGCAGCAAGCGGTGGATAAAGGCCCTAACGGCGCGATGAAGAACGAGTTTCGTATCGTGCTGCGTGATATCCGCTCGGGCTTACCGCGCGCCGAGGCGTTGGAGCGCATGGAGAGTCGCGTCAATCTCAAGGATGTCACCACCTTCGTGCGATCTGTGATCCAAGCCGAGAAGATGGGCAGCAGCTTGCGCAACACCTTGCAGATTCAGGCCCAGCAACGCCTGGAGGAACGCTTCCAGCGTGCGGAGAAAACCGCCATGCAGGCGCCGGTGAAACTGGTCATCCCGTTGATCATGTTCATCTTCCCGCTGACCTTCGTGATCCTACTGTTCCCTATTGTCGTCAAGTTCATGGGCCAGACATGAACGCCCAGCTGATCCATCAACACGCCGGACGCAAGCCAACGGAATTGCAGCTAGAGCTCGCCTTCAGCACTCTTCCCCGGCTGCGTGGCCTGCTCGGCCGGCGGTCCTTGGCGCAGGGGCATGGTTTGTGGATTAAACCCTGCAACTCTGTGCACTGCTGCTTCATGCGCTTTGCAATTGACGCGCTGTACCTCGACAGCCAACAGCGCGTGCTAAAGATTCGCCATACCCTCGCACCCTGGCAGTTCAGCCTCTGCTGGCGAGCCACAAGCGTACTGGAACTGGCTGCCGGAGAATCCCGACGCCTAGGCATAGAACCCGGAGATCACTTGCTATGCGATATCTAATCCTCACGTTGTGCGCCCTACTGCTGAGCGGCTGCGCCGGCCTGTTGCCAACATCCGACCTAGTTAGTACACAGAAGAGTGCCGACCAAGCCTACGCAGCAGGGCAGTATGAACAGGCAGCCAACGGTTACAGCCGCCTAGCTCAAGCCATGCCCACCGATGCCGGCGTACGCTACCAAATGGCTAACAGCCTTGCTCGACTGGGCGATGTCAACGCTGCAATCAGCGCCTACCGGGAGGCCTTAGTTCGTGACCCGCAACACGCCCGCGCATGGCACAACCTACTACAAGTGCAATTGCGCGAAGCGTTACGTACCGCCAGTGAAATGCAGCGCAACCTCAACCGCCAGCAGCCCCACGCCGAACAGGCCCTGCACAATGCCGAGCAACTACTACGCTTGACCGCACAACCGGACCCTGACCCGGTCAAGGAGCCTTAAGATGTTCCGGCGAGCGCAGAAGGCTCAAGCAATGGTGGAGTTCCTCATCATCATCCCGGCGCTGATTTTGCTGATTTTCGGTGCCGTGCAAGCCGCATTGATCTACTCAACGAAAAACGGTCTGAACTACGCCACCTTTCAAGCTGCGCGGATTGGCGCCATGAACCATGCGCAGTACGCCGACATGCGTCGGGGTCTGCTGCGTGGCATGTATCCGATGTTCTCTCACTTCGATAACCCCAACACCCTCGAGCGCACCGCTGAAGAGGTCGACAACTTCGTCCTGATTACTCGTGTCAGCCCTGATAGCGCAGCCTTTGATGCATGGGCCGAAGGCCACGCAAACCTACTGGGTGATGGCGAGAATGTAGACGCCATTCCGAACGACAATCTCATGTACCGCCCCACCCAACAGAACCCGGTATCAATTCAAGACGCCAACCTGCTGAAAATCCGCGTTCAGTACTGCATGAAGCTGATCGTACCCATGGTCGATCACTTGCTCGTTTCGACGTCCAAGTACAACCATAAAAAAGTTGCCGGTAGCTTCCGCGAGGTGTCAGAAGCCACCACCGACGAATACAGCGATATCTGCCGCAGCCGGCGCGGTTTCGTGGTCAGTTCCGAAGCTACTGTGCGCATGCAAACGGCAGCGGTGGATAACACTGAGCAGTGCACAAGCGGTGGGCGCATGATCTGCCCCTGACAGCCCAGAAGATAAGCACAGGCGTTGTCGACGCGGAGCTAACCGGCCCCTCGCGCGGCTATCAGTGATGGATGCAGGGTATGCGTGGTCTGTAAATGGCCTAAAACCAAAGCGGTCGATCAGTCGTGCGCTCTATGGCGAGCGGCCCAGTCCCGTACCTCGGCGTAGGGATAATCCCCCAGCGCCGCGAAACCACTGAGCTGGCGAGCCTTGAGTTTGGTAAACAGCGGCACGCTGATGCCGCAGAGAAAGCGCGTCAAGCACTCAGCGCTGGGCTCATAATCTTTCAGCTCCTGATGCTTGCGCACAAAGCTGCCACACAGCTCATCCAAACTCTTCTCGCTGAGCGGCGCCAAAGCCGGCGGCGCCGGCAGGTGGGCAATCTGCCCACGGCATACCGAACAGTGCCCGCATTGTTGCGGCGCATTGGCGTCACCGAAGTACGCAGCCAAACGCTGGCTCAGGCACTGCTCGCTGGCAAACAGCGCGAGCATGGCGTGAATCCGGCGAATTTCGCTGGCTTCCTGCTGGCTGAAATAGCCGTGTAATTCGGCGCTCAGTGCCGCCGGATCAAACGCGGGGTCAAGCAGTGCGTAGACCTCGGTCATCTGCTTACTTTCCAGCTCGATCCAGCCCTTTTCCTGGAAGTAATCCAGCGCCTTGATCACCCGGCCGCGCTCGGCTTGGTGCTGCCCATAGAGCTGGTCGAAATCCACCGTGGACCAGGTGCGCGCGCGTTGTGAAGTACTGACCAGCGCCTCAACAAACTGCCGCCGCTCACCGTCGAATTTGGCCAACAGTGCCTCGGTTTCTAGCAGGTATTTGAAGCGGTATTCGGCGAAATAGGCGTAACGCGGGGCGATGATGCCACGCAGCTCTAACTGCACCAGCAGAGTTTTCAGCGGCAGCTGGCGAATATTGCTCTGCTCGGACAGCTGATTGAGCATCAGCTCCCATTCGCCGCCCTGGCTGCTACTCAGCAGCTCATCGAGCACACAGCGAATGCCGTCTAGCTCCGGCGTATCGCCGTAAACGAAGTTCTCCAGCACGTTGAGGCTGTCGCGATTGGCCAGCACCAGGCAATCCGAGGGTTGGCCGTCACGGCCGGCCCGGCCGATTTCCTGGCTGTAGTTCTCGATGGATTTGGGCAGGTCAAAGTGCACCACATTGCGGATGTCCGACTTATCGATGCCCATGCCGAAGGCGATGGTGGCAACGATGCAGTTGATCTGCCCCGCCATAAACTGGCGCTGTATCGCCTCGCGCGCCTCATGCGGCATGCCGGCGTGGTAAGCGCTGGCAGCAATACCGCACTGGCTCAGGCGCGCGGCCACTTGCTCAGCGGTTTTTTGCTGGGTCACGTAAACAATGCTCGGCTGCTCAGCTTTGGCGCCCAGCCATTGCTGCAAACGCTGCTGTTTATCGGCACCGCTGACCGGCTCGACCAGCAAATTGAGGTTGGCGCGGTAGAAACCGGTGGTGACCACATCGCCTGCCGCGATGGCGAACTTCTTCTGCATATCGGCAATCACCGGTGGCGTCGCCGTGGCAGTGAGCAGTAACACCTGGGGAATGCCGAACTGGCGCTGGTAATCCGGCAGTTTGAGGTAATCAGGGCGGAAGTTGTGCCCCCACTCGGAAATGCAGTGGGCCTCGTCGATCACCAGCAAAGAGATCGGTACCTGGGCGATGAAGTTGCGAAAACGCTCGTTCTTCAGGCGCTCGACCGAGATCATCAGAATCTTCAGCTCGCCGGATTTCGCCCTGGCCATTACCGCACTGGCCTCCTCGCGGCTTTGCGCCGAGTCGATGCTGGCGGCGCTGATGCCTCGGCCATGCAGAAACGCCAGCTGATCCTGCATCAACGCCAATAAGGGCGAGACCACTAGGGTCAGGTGCGGCAGGTGCAGTGCCGGCAACTGGTAGCACAACGACTTGCCTGAACCGGTGGGGAAGATCGCCGCCGCCGAACGCCCCGCCAGCACGGCAGTCACCACCCGCTCCTGACCTGGGCGCAGTTGCTGAAAGCCAAATACGCGTTCGAGGGTACTCATAGCGGTTACTCCATTGACCGCATCGGCGGTAAACAACAATTAAGACCTACAAGACATTGCGCTATTGCCAATCCAACTAATGCAGCCGGGATTGCTGGGGTACATTGGATGCATGTAGGTAAAGACAGGGAACGAGTATGCAGGTATCTGGTTTCAACGGCAGCTTGCCGGTTACCAACTAGATCGCTCATCAGGGCCAAATGGCCGTACCACATCACTCCAACAACACGGAGTGGCGCCTGCAAATAGCGGGCTGATGGGAACAACGGTTGGTAGCATGCCTGTTCGCCGTGAGCTGTGCCGACCAAAGGCTAACGCTGCCACACAACTCGAAAGCCCCAGCGCTGCCCGTGACACATCGACACCTATCTGGCGCTAGCCAGCCAA
>TARA_R110000868_G_scaffold63367_1_pt1 | contig 16214 bp, 13 predicted proteins | sample TARA_R110000868 | Tara Oceans TARA_R110000868 (sample SAMEA4397489) | marine metagenome | biome: Polar Biome; feature: [SRF] surface water layer (ENVO:00010504); material: water (ENVO:00002006), including particulate matter (ENVO:01000060) such as... | depth 5 m | reverse complement strand
GATGACGCGGGTGATTTTTTTGCCCTTGAGCTGGGTCGAAAAAATTTGCGTCCAGAGGTTTCTGACTTCTTCGGTATCGACGCCGGTGTCCACCAGCGTCCAGCCGTTTTCTTCTTCGATCATCCAGAGATTGATGTGGTTGAGCTGGAACGGCAGCGGCATGCGCACCCAATAGATGCCGGGGGCGGCTTCCATCATCTCGCCGGGCTCGGGGATGCGCGCCAAAGGATAAGTCAGCGGGCTTTCGGGCGCGGTGGCGAGGGAGACGTCGGACATGAGCAACTGCTTTCAGGATGGCACCACGCGACGGCGAGGCACCCATTTGTGATAGGCGCGTCTGGCCGAGGCGTCAAACGGCGCGCCCAAAAACGAGGCAGACCTTGGGGAAGTTCAGCCTGCCAGCGCCGCCTCGTCGAGCGCGAAAAGAGCGGCAGAACCGGCGGTGGCAGGCCCCACAAGACCGAGGGCGGCGGGCAATATCTGATCGGCGTAGAAACGCGCGAGCGTGACACGCGGGGCGGCCCCTTCGGCGGAGGCCAAGGCGGCGCGGGCGAGAAAATGCCCGCCCGCGACCGTGCCGAATAAACGCAGATAAGGCGTGGCACCGGCGAGGCAATCATTGGGCGCGGATTTGAGATTAGCGAGCATGTAATCCGTCGCCGTGTCGAGCGCGGCGAGCCCCACGTCGAGCGCGGTGGCGACCGCGATCATGTCGGCACTGTTCGACGCATGGGCAGCGGCGACTGTCTCTTTCATCTCATCGACAAAGGCGCGCACGACGCTGCCATTGCCGAGCGGCAGTTTGCGCGACACGAGGTCGATGGCCTGAATGCCGTTGGTGCCTTCGTAGATCGGCAGGATGCGCGCGTCGCGGTAATATTGTCCGGCGCCCGTTTCCTCAATGAAGCCCATGCCGCCGTGGATTTGCACGCCCAAGGACGCCACTTCGCAGCCGATGTCGGTGGAAAAGCTCTTGGCGATGGGGGTGAGGAGATCGGCACGGGCCTGCCCTGCTCCACGCGCGGCGGCGTCTGCGCCGTGATGAGCTGTGTCGATGGCAACCGCATTTGAATAGCAGATGGCGCGGGCGGCACTTGTCATCGCCTTCATGGTCATCAGCATACGGCGCACATCGGGATGGGCGATGATGGGGGCCATTTCGCCTGCCGGAAGCGTCGAGCCTGCGGGGCGACCCTGCTTGCGTTCCTGCGCGAAGGCAAGCGCGTGCTGATAGGCACGTTCGGCAATCGCCACGCCTTGCGTGCCGACAAGAAGACGCGCGTTATTCATCATGGTGAACATGCAGGCCAGCCCACGATTTTCTTCGCCGATCAATGTGCCGATGGCCCCGCCCTCGTCGCCGTAGGACATGACGCAGGTGGGACTCGCGTGAATACCGATCTTGTGTTCAAGGCCGGTGCATTTGGCATCATTGCGCGCGCCCAAGCTGCCGTCTTCGTTGACGAGAAATTTGGGCACGAGAAAGAGCGAGATGCCGCGCGTGCCGGCGGGCGCGTCGGGCAGACGGGCGAGAACGAGATGGACGATATTGTCCGTCATATCGTGGTCACCATAGGTGATGAAAATTTTGGTGCCGGTGATCTTGTAGGTGCCATCGCCCTGCGGCACAGCCTTGGCTTTAAGCGCATTGAGGTCGGAGCCTGCCTGCGGCTCTGTGAGGTTCATCGTGCCGGTCCATTCACCGGAGACGAGTTTCGGCAGATAGAGTTTTTTCTGGATGTCCGTGCCGTGAGCGGTGATCGCCTCGACTGTGCCCTGGCTCAAGATCGGGCAGAGGCCGAAGGACATGTTGGAGGCGTTCCACATTTCCTGCATGACGGTGGCGAGCGCCAGCGGCAGGCCCTGACCGCCGTGTTCGGGTGATGCCGCTATGGAGCCCCAGCCGCCATCGACCCATTGGCGATAGGCATCGGCAAAACCTTTGGCTGTTTTCACGCCATCAGCTTCGAGGCGCACGCCCTCGCTGTCGCCAGCCTTGTTCAGCGGCGCCAGCACATTGCCTGCAAGTTTCGCGGCTTCTTCGAGCACCGCGTCGATGAGGTCAGGCGTCAGATCGGCGAAATCGCCGGTGCCCGCCAGCGCCTTCAGCCCCGCTACTTCGGTGAGATAAAAAGCCATGTCGCGGACGGGGGCACGATAGGTCATAAGGGTACTTTCGGGAGTGGCGTGAGGAAGGTCTGACGTTTGGCCGGTTTTAGCCTATTCTGGAACGCGATTGAACCTTTGGATGCAGCATATGACCGGACATCAGAAAAAACGCACCGCCCTCATTACAGGCGCATCGGCAGGCATCGGGCGCGAGCTGGCGCTTGTTTTTGCGGCCAATGGCTTTGATCTGGTGCTGGTGGCGCGCCGAGCCGAACGGCTGGAGGCGCTGGCGCAGGAGGTGCGCGGCAAATACGGCGCTGAGAGCCATGTGATCGTGGCGGACCTTGCCGACCCCGCTGCCCCGCGCCACCTGTTTGACGAGATGGCGGCACGGCACATCATGGTCGATGCGCTCATTAATAATGCGGGCTATACCGTGCCCGGTCATTTTCGCGACACGACATGGGCCGATCAGGCCGCGCTCATTCAGGTGATGGTGACGGCGGTGGCTGAACTTTGCCATTTGTTCGGACCCGGCATGGCGGCACGCCATTATGGCCGTATCATCAATGTGGCGTCGCTCGCTGGACATCTGCCGGGAGCCGCGGGCGGCACGCTCTATGCCGCGTCGAAAAGCTTTGTCATCAAGATGTCGGAAAGCCTGTCGCTCGAATATCTCCCTTATAATGTCAATGTGACGGCGCTCTGCCCCGGCTTTACCTATTCGGAATTCCATGATGTGGCGGGCAACCGCGCGGCGATGAACAAACTGCCGAAATTTATGTGGATGACCGGCGATGTGGTGGCGCAACAAGCCTATGACGCGGTGATGGCGGGCAAGACTGTCATCATCAACGGGCGCTTCAATAACTTTATTGCGCTGTTGGCCCGCTGGATGCCGCAGGGGCCGCTGCGCAAGCTGATGGCGATGAACCAGCGCAACGCGAAGGCCAAGCCGAATGCCGGTTGAGTTGCGTGATGCGGATGATGCCGCCATTGCGGCAGCGGGCGAGCACTTGCGCGAGGGACGGCTCGTCGCTTTTCCGACCGAAACGGTTTACGGGCTTGGTGCAGACGCGACCAATGAGCGCGCAGTGGCGAGCATATTTGAAGCCAAGGGCCGCCCGACATTCAATCCGCTGATTGTGCATGTCGTGGAGCTCGCTGAAGCAAAACGACATGTGTTGTTCACGGCCAAAGCCATTTTGCTGGCCGAGGCTTTTTGGCCGGGCGGGATCACCCTTGTGTTGCCGCGTCTACCCACCTCACCTCTGTCTCTGCTTGTGAGCGCGGGCCTCAACACGGCTGCGATCCGTGTGCCGGCCCATCCCATTGCACAAAAACTGTTGAAAGCTACGGGACGGCCTATTGCGGCACCCTCGGCCAATGCATCCGGCGAGATCAGCCCGACGCGGGCGGCGCATGTGATGGCGTCACTCGGCCATGCGGAGACACTGGCAATGGTGCTGGACGGGGGACCTTGTGTGTTGGGTCTTGAATCCACAGTCATCGGGTTTCCCAATGCGGGTCCGACGCTGCTCAGGCCCGGCGCTGTGGCGCGCGGCGAGATTGAAGCCGTGATCGGGCAGGCGTTGCTCGATGCCGATGCGGCGTCCGGCGAAGCGGGACGCTCGTCGCCCGGTCAGCTTGCGAGCCACTATGCACCGCGCGCCAATATCCGCCTCAATGTCAGCGCCCCGCGCGATGATGAAATCTGGCTGGGGTTCGGCAGCAACCAGAAATCTGCCGCGTTCAACCTGTCGCCAAGCGGCGACCTGACGGAAGCTGCCGCCAATCTTTTTGCCATGTTGCGGGCGATCGACGATGCAGCGGATGGCAGAAACATCGCCGTGGCACCCGTGCCGCGCGAGGGACTGGGCGAAGCGATCAACGACAGGCTGGCACGCGCCGCCGCCCCGCGCTGACACCACCAGTGCAAAATTCAAAATCTGCTGTCCGCGCTCTTCCGACGAAGTGTGAGCAAATGGTTTATTTAAAAATTTCAACACTTAAAGGCGTATCAACAAGACGCCTCTAAAACAGTCTTCACAGAGCGCTTCCGCCCTTTCCCAGTAAGCGGAAGCTACTTTTCGCGAATTACATCACGCCTGTTTTCGATGCAGACGGAGATGTTGAGGAAAGCCCGGACGTGCCCCCCCTACGTCCGGGCTTTACCTTTTTCAGGGCGCACCGCTTCAGGCAGCTGCCCGCAAAAGCTGATCCTTAAAAATTCCTAAACCAAATCGTTCACTCTTCTCTACAGAAGTTTAGTGCCCGCTCGCCAGAATGACGCCGTTCTAAGAATTGAAACCCGCATTCAAAACGATTGCCCGCGCGGCACATACAACAGAGGCTCAAATGAAGTCGATTTCTCTCCGGCTCTGCCTGATCATCGCTCTCGTCGCCACAGGCGCTGTCGCTGCGGTCGGCACGACGCTGACGCTGATCGGTTCCAATTACGCACATGAAAGTGCGCTTGAAATTATGCGCAGCGCCGCGCGCGAGCAGGCGACGCATGTTGCCGAACTCATCAATCCCAATATTGCTGTTGCCAAGACCATCAGCAGCTCCGCGACGGCTGTTGTGTCCTCGCGCACAGCCAACCGCGACAGCTTCGACACGTTTTTGAAACAGACGCTCAATGACAATGCTGGCGTTTTGGGTTCGTGGGTTCTCTTTGAGCCAAACGCCTTCGACCGCGCCGACGCCATGTTTGCCAATGATCCGATGTCGGATGCCTCTGGCCGTTACATCCCCTATTTCGCTCGCGGCAAAGGCAATAACACCGTCGGCACAGCCCTAGTGGACTACAACACACCGGGTGTGGGCGACTATTACCTGCTCGCCCGTGACAGCGGCGCGCCTGTCGCGATGGAACCCTATATGTATGAAATCGACGGCGAACAGGTGCTGATCACGTCGATGACCTTCCCCGTCAAAGTCGATGGCAAGGTCATCGGCGTATCGGGCATCGACATGCGCCTCAGCGAATTGCAGAACATTGTCGCCAACTCGCATCCGTTGGGCGACGGTTATGTCAAAGTCATTTCGAACAAAGGCCTCTATGTCGCCGACCGTGATGCATCGCGCATTGGCAAGAACGCCGGTGAAATCGACATCGGCGAGGCTGTGATGAAAGCAGCCGCCAATGGTGAAGAAGTGCTCTTCCCCGGCGAGACCAACAGCAAGGGCGAAATCATCGTCCGCGCGACGGCACCGATTGTGCTCAACGGTATCAAGACACCATGGTCGGTTATCGTCACTGTGCCGGAGGCGACATTGTTTGCCGCCAACCGCAGCCTGATCTGGGCAGGTTTTATCACGGGCCTTATCTGCTTTGGTGCCGCTGTCATAATTGCTTGGTTTGCCGGTGCTTCGGTGGCCAAACCGATCCGCAATATGACTGGTGCGATGGAAAAGCTCGCCGGTGGCGATCACCACGTTGAAATTCCTGCCCGCGATCGCACCGATGAAATCGGTTTGATGGCGGCTGCCGTGCAGGTGTTCAAAGACAATGCCATTGAAATGGAACGTGTGAAATCCGCGCAGGAAGAAACCGAACGTCGTGCGACCGAAGACAAAAAGCGCATGATGTCCGATCTTGCATCCTCGTTCGAAGCCAAGGTTGGTGCATTGGTGCAATCGCTTTCGGCTGCTGCTACGGAAATGGAATCGACTGCCGGTTCCATGACCACACTTGCCGAGCAGGGCAACGCCAAAGCCATGACGGTTGCCAGCGCCGCCGAACAAACATCGGCGAACGTGCAGACCGTTGCCACAGCAACAGAAGAACTCTCCGCCTCCATTCAGGAAATTTCGCAGCAGGTCGCCAACTCCGCCCGCATCGCCAATCAGGCGGTGGACGATGCCCGCACCACCGATGGTGTGGTGCAGGAACTGGCGGTCGGTGCCCAGAAGATCGGCGAGATCGTTCAGCTCATCAACGATATTGCCGGTCAGACCAACCTTCTCGCGCTCAACGCGACCATCGAGGCGGCGCGTGCGGGCGACGCCGGCAAGGGCTTTGCCGTTGTCGCATCGGAAGTGAAATCTCTTGCTACACAGACGGCCAAAGCCACTGACGAAATCTCGGCGCAGATTTCCCAGATCCAGTCGGCGACCAGTCTGGCTGTGTCGGCCATTCACGGCATCGGCACGACTATTCAGGAGATGAGCGAAATTGCCGCGGCCATTGCATCGGCTGTTGAAGAACAGGGCGCGGCGACGATGGAAATCTCGCGCAATGTGCAGCAGGCCGCACAGGGCACTGAAGACGTGACGCGCTCCATCGGCGATGTGCGCCAGGCTGCAACCGACACGGGCGTCGCCTCGGGTCAGGTGCTGACGGCGGCGGGTGAATTGTCGCGCAATTCAAACGACCTGTCGCGCGAAGTGGACAGTTTCCTCGCGGGGATCAAAGCGGCGTAATCAACATTGTGACAACATTGAAAAGCCCGGATGCGATGATCGCTTCCGGGCTTTTTGTTTTGCATGTGCCTTGCTGAATGAAAAGCCGCTCCGACAGCAGATTACTTTTTAGCAGAAATGCGGTCGAGGTAACCCAGTGCGACGGCAGAGACAACAAAAGCCATGTGCATCAGCGTCAGCCACATCACTTCGCTTTCCTTATACTCGCGGATATTGAGAAATATCTGCAGCAGATGGATAGATGAAATGGCCACTATGGCGGAAGCGACTTTGACCTTGAGGCTGCCTGCATCGAGTTTTCCCAACCAAGTCAAATCCGTTTTGGCTTCATCAAAGCGGCTGACGAAATTTTCGTAGCTGGAAATCATCACCATAAGCAGCAGGCTTGCGACCAGCGCCGCATCGATGAGCCCGAGCATGGCGAGGATCATCTGGGATTCGTCCAGGTCCATCGCGACAAGAAAGACGCCCGCCAGCTTTTTCAAGAATGACGCGGCATAGAGCGCCAGCGCGGCCGCGAGGCCTAAATAAAAGACAACCAATATCCAGCGAGAGCCGAGGATGAGGCGCTCGACGAGTAGTTCAACAGATTTCATGGCGAGACGGGCTCCGGCATGCGTCGGGATTGATTACGGGTTTTACTTCGGTTCTTCGGCGATGAGCAATGTGGGTACACCGCCGGTGGGCGGGCGGATCGTCGCGATTTCGGTGCCCTTCTTGCGGCCCTTGCGCACCTCGGACACGTCCGCCCCTTCGGCGACCATGCGCGCGCGGACCGCGTTGATGTCGGTGCATTTCCACGCTGTGCCCCAGAGGAAATCAGCCTTGGGGGCTTTTGTCTTGTCGAGCGACTCCACCACTTCGATGGTAACACCGCCGAGGCGGAAAAAGAGCTGACGCACGCCCCATTCGGGCTTGGAATGATCGAGCGCGAGACGGATGCCGAATTTATCACCGAAGAGGGTCTTGCAGGCTTCCGCGTCATTTGTCATGACGACAACGTGATCCATCGCGGCGATGGCGGCGTCTTCCGAGACCCCGTGGCGCAGAGGCGCCAACGGGCGTTGGTTTTGTCCTTTATAGTTCTGGCAGACAAAAATCGTCATGTCGCGCGTTTTATCCCGCGCGATCAGAGCGTGACGCCAATAGCGGATGACCCCGTCTTCGCCTGCGCCTTCGTTTTCCGGCATGACAACGGTGGCCACGCCCGCGTCGTTGAGCAGAAGTGCCGTGCGCTCGACATTGTCCGAAGCAAGGGCGAGCGCGGAAATGCCCTCACCATGCTCTGCAAGAAACGCCTCTATGTGCAGGCCCCAGACACCGGTGCCGATGGCGGCAGCGAGCTCGACACCCATATTGCCTAGGTAATAATAGACATGCCCGGTGCCGCCTGCGCGGTCGCGCCGACGCCATGAAGGCTGGCGACCGAACATGCGCGTATAGGCAGCTTCCGCCTTGTCGAGATTTTTCACGGCAATCACGATGCGGTCGACAGCTGTGACAAGGGGAAGGACGCCGGTCTGGTTGTCGGTCATTTGTCTTCTCTTTATCGCCGCAGCAATCATGGCTTGCGGCTGGTGGCACCATGCTAGACTTTATGGGCGGGAATGCGAAGCCCGCCGACCGAAACGCCGCCGATTAAAGTTGAACAGCATTTGCGATTGAAGAGCATGGCCGATCTGAATAAACGCCTGTCCGAACTTGTCGATACCTATGGCGTGCCGGGCGCGTCGCTGGCTGTGTGGTCGGGCGGCACGCTCACGGAAGCCGCCGCCGGCGTGGTCAATCTCAACACAGGCATTGCCACGACGACGAACACGCTTTTTCAAATTGGTTCCATCACCAAGCTTTACGTCGCCGCCATGTGTCTGCAACTTGTGGACGAAGGCAAGCTCGCGCTCGACGCGCCGGTGCGCGACATCTTGGCGGATTTCAATCTCGGTGACGAGGACGTGGCGGCACAGCTCACATTGCGCCATCTGCTGTCGCATCGGAGCGGCATCGAGGGTGATTATTTTGAAGACGCGGGGCGCGGCGAGGACCGGATCGCGAAATTCGTCGGCATGCTCGGCGCTGTGCCGCAGGTGCATCCGCTGGGCGCGATGTTTTCCTATTGCAACACGGGCTTTGTGATCGCCGGACGCTTGATCGAAGTGGCGGGCGGTCTTGGCTGGGACAAGGCGGTGCGCGCACGCATGGCAAAGCCGCTCGGCACACCCGCCTTCTCGACGCTGCCCGAACAGGCGTTGCGCTATCACACCGCCATCGGCCATCTCGGCACGCCGGGTAAACTGATGGTGACGCCTATTGCTTATCTGGCGCAATCAAATGCGCCTGCCGGTTCGATGCAAATGGCACCGGCGCGCGACATCGTGACGTTCGGGCGGATGCTGGCGGATGGCGGCGTGGCGCCGAACGGGACGCGTATATTGTCGGAAGCCGCTGTCAAAGCCATGCACACAGCAAATGTTGTTTGCCCTCAGGGCATGCACATCGACGAAGTGGGGCTTGCTACATTCATGTGGGATTGGGACGGCGACGGCGTGATGGACACTTTCGGCCATGACGGTTCGACCATCGGACAGGCGGCATGGCTGCGCTATCATCCGGCCAGTGGCACGGTGTTTGTGTTGCTAACCAATGGCGGCAATGGCAAAGGCATGGCACAGGAATTGATGCGCGACGTTTTCGCACCGGCGGGCATTGCACCGAAGGACGCGCCGGAGGCAAAGGAACTCATGACGTTTGATCCGGCGCTTTATGTCGGACGTTATGCGAATGTAATGGAGACGGTTGAAGTGAGTGCGGAAGGTAGCGCATTGGTGGCGACGATCATCCCCTCGCCTGCCGCCGCTGTCATTGCAGGCACGCGGCGCGTGGCGCTGGAGCCTGTGAGTGCGGAACTTTTTATCGGCGTCGCGCCCGGCTACACGGAATCTGCGACCTATCATTTTTTGCGACGTGACGAAAATGGACGTGCGGGCATTCTGCACAGCGGCGTAAGGGCACATAAGCGGGTGGCGTCATGAAGCCAAGTGCTGACACATTAGCGCGGATGAAAGCGATCGTCGGCCCCAAAGGCTACACCGATGACGCTGCCGAGATGGCGCCTTATCTCGTCGAACGGCGCGACCGCTATCAGGGCCGTGCGGCGGCGATGCTCAGCCCTGCCTCAACCTCTGAAGTGTCGGCGCTGATGAAGATCGCGCATGAAACAAACACCAAGATCGTGCCGCAGGGCGGCAACACAGGTCTGGTCGGCGGGCAGATACCGTTTGAGAGCGGCGAAGAAGTGATCCTGTCACTCACGCGCATGAACCACATCGGCGCGCTTGATGCGCTCAACAAAACATTGACAGTCGAGGCGGGTGTGACGTTGCAAGCGGCGCAAGAGGCGGCCGCCGCTGCCGGACTTTTGTTTCCGCTGAGCCTTGCCTCCGAAGGCACATGCCAGATCGGCGGCAATCTGGCGACCAATGCGGGCGGCACGGCGGTGCTGCGCTATGGCAATGCACGCGAGTTGGTGCTTGGGCTTGAAGTGGTGCTGGCTGATGGCGAGGTTTGGGACGGACGACGCGGGCTTCGCAAAGACAATACGGGATATGACCTCAAGCATCTCTTCATGGGATCGGAAGGCACGCTTGGCATTATCACCGGCGCAGTGCTGAAACTTTTTCCCGCGCCGCAATCTGTCGAGACGGCATTTGTCGCTGTGCCTGATGTTGAGGCCGCCGTTGTCTTGCTGCGCCGCGCGGATGCGATGAGCGGCGGGCTGGTGACAGGATTTGAATTGATGCCACGTGTCGGCATTGATTTTGTATTACGCCATCAGACCGGCAGCAGCGATCCGCTGAACGATTCTTCGCCCTGGTATGTGCTTGTGGAGCTGAGCGCCGGTGCCGCGCGCGACGGGCGGTTGCGCGAGGTGATGGAGGCGCTGCTGGCCGCTGCGATGGAGGCCGACGAAGTGTCGGACGCGACCATTGCGGCGTCGGACACGCAGCGCGCCAAGCTCTGGGCGATACGTGAAGGCATGTCGGAAGTGCAACGGCTTGAGGGCGGCAGTATCAAACACGATATTTCCGTGCCTGTGTCGTGCGTTGCCGAATTCATCACGCTGGCCAGTGCCGCCGTGACAAAGTCTATCCCCGGTTTGCGGGTTGTACCCTTCGGCCATGTCGGTGACGGCAATATCCATTTTAACCTGAGCCAGCCAGTCGGCGCAGACAGGGCCGCCTTCATGGCACGCTGGGACGAGATGAGCGACATCGTGCATGAGATCGTGCGCGGGCTCGGCGGCTCGATCAGCGCTGAACATGGCATCGGACGCATGAAGCGCGATGAAATGGCGGCAACAAAATCGGTGGTCGAAATGGAAATGATGCGCGCCGTGAAAAAGGCGCTGGACCCCAAGGGGATTTTGAATCCGGGGAAGGTCGTTTAGCACCCTTCAATCACCGACTTGATCGGCCAAGTCGGACAAGACGAATTAAGAGTGAGGGCTTATCGAGCCGACATACATATCCGGTCGGATCGATATATACCCCGTCACACCGAACTCATCGGCATCGCCTAAAACGATGCGTGTGCCATTGCCCGCAGTCACGGATGGCACACCAGCGCAAAGCAATGTCGCGTGAGGTCCACTCATCACATCGAACAGACGCCGTTCCATGCCGCTCCCGTCCGTTACCATTCCGTCGGGCATACGGTCACCGGGTTGCAGGGTGTCGCTCCCCTCGCCTGCGCAGAGTGATGTGCCGCGATAGTTGAGCAGCAATTGCTGTTCGTCATCGCCGCGACGCATGGAGGTGCTGCCACGGGCCACGCCGTCGCGGTAGAGTTTGCCGCTGCGCTCCAGCACATCGGCAGCGACGGGAAAGCGTTCCTCCTCGAAAGTGTCGAGCAACGCGGCTTCTGCACCGCCGAGCACAGCGGCAAGCTTCCAGCCCAGATTAAACGCATCCTGCACTGACGTGTTCATGCCCTGCGCACCCGCCGAGGGATGCACATGGGCTGCATCGCCGACGATGAACACCCGGTCCTTGCGGAAAGTTTCGGCCATACGGATGTTTGGCCTGAAGACGGACACCCAGTCCACATGCTGAAAATGGACGGCGGGATCGACTTCTGCTTCTTCCAGCAAGGCGTTCAACGCGTGAAGCGTGAGATCAGGTTGCTCTTCGGGCGAGATACTGGCAGTCAGCTGAAAATGTTCAGTGGCTGTCAACGGGCAAAGGCCGACGGCGCGTCCGGCCTGACTTTTCCAGAAGTGCCAGAAGTCGCGGTCGAGGCCATCGACCATCACATCCGCAACGATCATGCCATCAAGATTGGGGCTATCGCCGATGAGCGCGATCCCGGAGAGTTGGCGCACGGTGCTGTGACCACCATCGGCACCCACGACATATTTTGCCGTGACGATACGCGTGCCGTCCGCCTCCTCCACTGTAACACGGACGTGATCTGCCCGAGGCTCCAGCCATACGAGGCTGGTGCCGAACTGCACCCTGCCGCCCAGCGCCGCAAGCCGCGCACGCAGGATGTTTTCCAGCGCCCATTGCGGCAGCATGATCGTGTTGGGGTATGGCACGGCACGGGTCGGCTCTTTGATCGCCATCATGTCGAAATCCGATGGCACACTGCCCGCCTCGTGAAAGCGCAGGCGCGGATAGGGGCGGCCCTCTGCCATCACATTGTCGATCACGCCGAGATTGTGGAACACCTCAAGCGAACGCGGCTGAATGCCCTTGCCCTTGGAGGCAAGTGCGGGCGTGGCGCGTTTTTCAATCAGCAGCGCAGAAACGCCGCGTCGCGCCATGTCAATGGCAAGCGTGAGGCCCGCGGGACCTGCACCCACAATCAGCACATCACAATCCGTCTGGGAGAAATCTGTTCGGGCCATTTTACAACTCCGTGCATTTTGCACGGTATTCATAGCGACTGGATTTGCAGCCCGCAAGAAGATTCGTGTATAATACACGGATGAGTGAATGGGCCGACGACCTCCATGCTGCGTTTTTTGATCTGATCGGGTTTTTCAACCGGCCGGAACCGGACGCGGCTTTGATCGCAGCGGCGGGCATCAAGCTCGACCGTGCGTTGTTTCCGCTGTTGGTGCGGATCGGCCTCAAGGCCCCCGTCAGCGTTGTAGAACTGGGGCATATTTCGGGCCGCGACCATTCCACTGTCAGCCGTCAGGTGAAGGTGCTGGAGGAACTTGGGCTGGTCGAGCGGCAGGCAAGCCCGCACGACCAGCGCGTGCGACTGCTGAAACCATCCGCCGAAGGTCGCGCCATGCTGAAACGACTGACTGTGGCGCGTCGCGCGGTAATGGAAGACGTGTTTGCCGGATGGAGCGAAAAAGACCGCGCGGCGATGCTGAAACTATTGCAACGCGCGGTGAAGGCAACGGCGGAGGTTGGGAGAAAGAAGTAAGGAAGTCCTCACCCTGCCCTCTTCCTGAGGGGAAGGGAAAGTAAGATCAATCCGCTGTGCGGGCCAGCGATGTGCCGATGGCAATGTTCTGGATGGAGTAAGTTGTTCTGTTCGATTGATCGGTGAGCGTTCAGTCCGCAGACCGCTACACCGCACCATCCAGATGAGGTGCCACGACTTCACGCGTTCTCTCACTACTCACAACGGGCACGATTTCAAAGGTTGCGCCCAGTCCACGCCATTGCAATGTCCATTCCTGAAAAAGACTCAGATCATTGCAGCGCATCAGCTGGAAACAGCGAGCGAAATTCGGCTCGACCCAACTATCCAGATATTCCAATCCATCAGGAAGCATGCGCCCCGCATCGCGGACCCGCTGGTATATGGGCACCATGTCATTGTCGCGAAATCGTTCGATGACCATAAAAAGCATGCAGCCTCCTAGTCCGCCGTGCGGGCCAGCGAGGTCCCGACGGGGATGTTCTGCGCCGGCACGATCATCACCTTGTCGATGCGGGGACCATCCATGTCCACGATTTCGAAGCGGTAACCGTTCCAGCCGAAATAATCGCCTTCGCGCGGCAGGCGTCCGAACCAGTTGAACATAACGCCTGCGAGCGTGTTCACCTCGGCCTGTTCATCGCCCGGCAATTTGGCAATTTCAAGCGCGCGGCGCACTTCATCGACCGACACGAAGCCGTCGATGATATAGCTGCCGTCATCGCGGATATGGATGCCGGGATTGGTATCGTTCACATGTTCGGACAGATCGCCGATCATGGCGAAAAAAATTTCGCTCATCGTCAATGTGCCGACGACATCACCATATTCGTCGATGATGAAAGCCATGAACATGCTTTCAGCCTGCAGGATCGATAGCCCCTTGAGCGCAGATGCTGTGCGCGGGATGTAGAGCGGCGGCGACTTTTTACGCAGCAGCTCCTCATTGGTCTTGGGCGAAAGGAATAGGTCTTCGACGCGGATCATGCCGAGCGGCTCACCCGTTGTGCCGCAACGCACGGGGTAGCGCATCTTTTGTTCCGACCGGATGATCGAGAGATTTTCCTCAACCGTGTAATCCGTGTCGAGCCAGATCATCTGTACGCGCGGGGTCATAATTTCGCTGACGCGCGTGTCGCCGAGGCGGAACACGCGGTGGACGATGTCGCGCTCGACACCATCGATGGCGCCCGACGCCGCACCTTCCTCGACGAGATGCTTGATCTCGTCTTCAGTGACGGATGGCACCTGCTGGCCGGTGATGCCATAGACTTTGACGACGGCTTCTGTGGACCACGACAGGAGCGTGACGGCAGGGCTCAGAATGCGGGCCAAACCGCTCATGGGCCGCGAAATGGTGGCGGCAATGGCTTCGGGGTTTGTCAGCGCGATGCGCTTGGGCACAAGCTCGCCCAGGATCAGCGTGAGATAGGTGATGATGATGACGACGAGCGTCAGAGCAAAGGGCTCGGCATAGGGCGCGGCCCACGGCACCTGCAGCAGAGCGGCAGCGACGGGCTTGGACAGCGTCGCGCCACCGAAAGCGCCGGTCAGGACGCCGACGAGCGTGATGCCGATCTGAACCGACGAGAGAAAACGACCGGGCTCAGCATGGAGCGCCAAGGCCGCTTCGAGGCCCGCCGTCGGGCCTTCCGTGCGCTTGCGCGCCGAAGCAAGCGCCTGCAACCGCTGACGGCGTGACGACACAATCGCCATTTCAGACAGAGAAAAGAACCCGTTCAGTAGAATCAGTACGAGCAGGATGATTATGTCAGAGAGCATTGTGTCCCCAGGACCAGACCGGTCTTTAGTATATAGGAGCGCCACCCGCTTGAGCGAAGAACCTTTATTTCCCCTTTTTTGCCTGTGGGATTGATACGCCACAGTGCTAGATTTGCCCGCTTTCCCGTGCCCCTGACACTTGGAGAGCCGATGAGCGACCAAACCCCTCCCCCGAATCCCGCCGCCCGCCCCGAAAGAGAATCACTCGCGGGCATCACGTTCCGCCCCGCACATGACAGTGACGCCGGAGCGCTGGTCGCGCTGTGGGAGGCCTGCGGGCTGACGCGGCCCTGGAACGATCCGCGAAAGGACATTGGTTTTGCCCGCGACGGCGCGGCTTCCGATGTGCTGGTTGGTGTCGAGGGCGATGTGATTATCGCGAGTGTCATGGTGGGACATGACGGGCATCGCGGCGCAGTTTATTACGTCGCGGTGGACCCCTCGCGACAAGGCACGAGGCTTGGCCGCGCTGTCATGGCAGCGGCGGAGGATTGGTTGAAAGCGCGCGGGGTGTGGAAGCTCAATCTGATGGTGCGGGAGACGAATTTGGCCGCGCTGGGGTTTTATGAGGGGTTGGGATTTCAGCGGAGTGATGTGGTGGTGATGCAGAAGGTGCTGACCGCCGAGGACTGAGCCAGAGGTGAGATGGGCCCCGGCACAAGGCCGGGGTAACAGCATTGTTTTGAGATCAGCTAAAACAAATCCTGCTGTCGATCGTCCGTAGTCTTCTCTTTTTTTTTCGCGGCAACGGGCAGCGGCGGGGCGAGATAGGGATCTAGAAGAGCCGGATTGTCGTTGGCGACGCGGTTCACATCAGGGCTGACGGGGATCGCTTCCATCGCGTCATCGGGTGTGGCAACCAGCAGGGCTTCAAGCTCTTTGAGTGGTGTCGTGGGGTCGAGCCAGACGACATAATCCTTCGGGTCCAAAATCACCGGCATGCGATGATGGATGGGTGTCAGCGTTTCGTTCGCCTCTGTTGTCACCACGGCGCAGCTTTCAAGCTCTGAGCCGTTGGCGGGCATCCAATTGTCCCAGATGGCGGCCATGGCAAATGGAGTGCGGTCCCGGCGGCGAATGAAATAGGGTTGCTTTGCCCCGCCGCTCAACACGCGCCATTCATAAAACCCGTCAGCAGGCATCAGGGCGCGGTGATGGCGGAAGGCACCGCGAAAAGAGGGTTTGTCGTTGATCGTGTCAGCGCGGGCGTTGAACAGCGGCGTTGTCGGCATTTCCTTGGACCACGAGGGCACGAGGCCCCAACGCACCAGCACAAATTCGCGCGCGCCGTTCGCGCCCACGCGGATGATCGGCACGGGCTGGGTCGGCGCGATGTTGTAACGCGGGGGGAAATTTGGTTGCCCCTCATAGCCAAACAAGTGCCGCATGGCCTCGGGCGGCGAGATGATTGTGAAGCGTCCGCACATGATTTCAGCTCTTAAGTGGTCAATATCGGT
>TARA_R110000868_G_scaffold67046_1_pt1 | contig 16241 bp, 35 predicted proteins | sample TARA_R110000868 | Tara Oceans TARA_R110000868 (sample SAMEA4397489) | marine metagenome | biome: Polar Biome; feature: [SRF] surface water layer (ENVO:00010504); material: water (ENVO:00002006), including particulate matter (ENVO:01000060) such as... | depth 5 m | reverse complement strand
ACGGCGGCGTCGCGCGGGCGATGGAGATCGCCCCCCCCTTTCCCCGTTACTTGGTAAGGAAGTAATCGGGAGTAATCGGGAGTAAAACTGGGGGCAAAAGCCCCCAGTTTTTTGATCGTTCATACTTACCATGGCATAGCTATTGCTAATAGCAAGTTTTATACCATGGTAGCGATGAAACAAGAAAGAGCTCTGCTAGTTTTTGCCCATCATACGTTAGCAACTTGGTATAGTATGACCAACCATCTCGCTACCGTCGCCGTCCTCTCTTTTTCCCCTCTCGCGCCTCAGGCGCGTTTCGAGTGGTTGTGTGATGAGGCGGTACAACAGTACCGCTTCACGAACGATGCAATTCCTGCGGAGGATAGGGAATTCCTCCGCAGGTACGATCGCGCCGACATCGCGGCGGTTATCGCGCCGCAGATCGAGTTCTACGCTCTCAATGATGAGCCGCTCGATATCGAGCGGCTCATCAATCAAGCTTTGCGTGCTTGATTGTGAGGCAGGATAAAACTTGGGGGCGAAAGCCCCCAGTTTTTGATCGTTCATACTTGTCTGTGGCATAATGTTTGCTATTAGCAATTCTTATACCATGAGACGGAAAGAATTAAAGAAGTTTTTTGCCCATCATACGTTAGCTACCATCATACTTGAGGGCAAGGGTTGAGGGGAAACGGTGGAAGTGAAACGGGGATCGCCCCCGAAACATGGAGCCAAAGAATGATTAGGGCACCGCCTAGGTAAAGCTCCCGAAAGGGAGCCTGTAATTAGTGCCCTCGGGATGTTCGCATCCCGAGGGCTTGTGTAACGCCGAAAGGGGCATATGATTAGAGACCATCCCTAGTTTGAGAGAGAGTTCAATGGGGACTCTCTCTTTTTTTTTATCGTTCGTACTTACTGGCATGCATATTGCTAATAGCAATACTTATGCCATGATGAATTAGTTTTGCTTGTGCGTGCGTCATGGCATAGCGATTGCAATATAGCGAGCGCCATACCAGGATACAGAATAAAGTATAATATACTTTTGGCATAGCGCTTGCAATATGCGAATCATATACCGCGCAAGCAAGAAACTAAGAATGAGCTCCGCTAGTTTTTGCCCATCATACGTTAAAGGGTTTCATACTTGAGGGCAAGGGTTGAAGGTTTAGGGGTGACAGGGTAAGGTTCTAGTTCTTGAAAGGAGAACATGGAATGTCGATTCTCAACTTGATTGCGGCGTCATACGTCGTGAAAGAGGAAGAGCCTTCTCTTCCTCGGGAGCCAAAGGCTCCCAAGATCCCAAAGGAGCCCAAGGCTCCCAAGGGAGTTAAGCAATCGGAAAAGCCGATTGCGTCAGAGGTTCTGCCGGATCACATGATCCCGGCAGGGACCTACACGGGCGAGCAATTCTTGCTCGCAATTCGCGACGCTGGCAAGCGTCGCATTGAAGGTCGCATCGTCTTTGATGCTTCCTTCGTTCGGGAGGATACCATCCGAGCGATCGGTGGATACCTCGGCTTCAACCCTTCGCGCCCTTTCGGGGCGCAAGAGTTGGAAGGGCGACAAGCGGCGCAACGCGAGCGCGTTGCGATCAAGGGCGAGCGGTACCATCGTACCGTCACGGCGCCGACAACGGCGGGTTACGTCGCAGGTTCATATGACAATTGCGCCAAGCGCAAGTTGAACCTGGAAGCCCGAGAGGTTCTCGTGGCGGCTGCTATCGCGGGGTATCACGCGGTAAGTGATAAAGCTTCTTTCGCGAAAGCGATCGAGAAGCACTATCACGGCACGAATCCGCAAGCTCTTCTTGCGGCGTGTGCGGATAACGCTACGGCGCGCAAGATCGCGCTAGAGCTCCTCTCTCTTGAGTCTGCAAGGCTTCAAGAGATTCGGCAAGAGCTTACAAGCTTCTAAGCGCGCAAGGGAGAGAGGGAGCCGAAAGGCTTCCTCTCTTTTTTGTTTGCTTTATTATCGTTGGTATAGAGCTTGCTATTTGCAAACCTTATGCCAAAGGCACGGACAGAAACAAGAATGAGCTCTGCTAGTTTTTTTTGCCCATCATACGTTAGCGACTTGTGATAATGTGAGGGAATCTTGAGCCAGCGAAAACGAAAAAAGAAGGCTCCTTTGGAGCCTTGCCCTGAAACGCTAAGGTCTCCGCCATCTTCTGGCGGAGACCGATCTAAACCGCAACCTGTCACTTTCGCGTGAAGGAATGTGAGTGAATATGAGATTGAATGTGATTGGTTTATGAATAGGTCCGCCCGAACGCGGAGCGTTCTCGTCTAGTGATAGATGTTAGGGTCGCAACCTAACCTCTAGACGACATATCAGCAAGGGATGAGCCGGATGGCTCATCCCTTTTTTTTGATCGTTCATACTTGCCTGTGGCACAATGTTTGCTAATAGCAAGTCTTATACCAGGCACGGACAGAAACAAGAAAGAGCTCCGCTAGTTTTTGCCCATCATACGTTAGCTACCTTGTATAGTATGACCACAATTGCATCCAACGTCCTACCCCGCGATCCTCGCGGTCCACATCGTAAGTGTATCGAAACTGACGTTCAAGGAGTGTTGGGAGCTACTCGTCTTGAATGTGACCACATTCGGCAGTTCAATCAAACTGCGTTCTTCACGGTGGGCGCGAGCTATCGCTGTTTCGCTTGCGGTCCGCATGGCGATAAGTGAATAAAAACTGGGGGCGAAAGCTCCCAGTTTTTTAATCGTTCATACTTATTATGGCATAATGTTTGCTAATAGCAAGTCTTATACCAGGGTAACGACGCAATTCTTATACCATGATGAGCGTGCATGCGTTGGCATAGCGATTGCAATATAGCGAATGGTATACCAGGATATGAAAGGAACTAAAGAAAGTTTTTGCCCATCATACGTTAACCTACCTTGTATATATGGTCGTCTCACTCGTTTTTCTGAACCATAACCTAGCGGTGATTCGTGCCGCGCAAAACCTCACTCTGATTCGTCAGAGGCACGCTACATTCCCCACGCCCGACGCTGCGATCGAGGCTGGCTTCCTTGGAGCCGAGCGGGGATCGTGGCTTCTCCCTAATGGAGAGTGGGATCCCAATGAGTGGATTGGACTCTATGTAGAGGAGTATGAGGATACAGGAATGCTAACGTATGATGGTGAGATGGATTGAAAGCTGGGGGCAAAAGCCCCCAGTTTTTTGATCGTTCATACTTGTCTGTGGCATAGTGTTTGCTAATAGCAAGTCTTATACCATGAGACGGAAAGAATTAAAGAAAGTTTTTGCCCATCATACGTTAGCTACCCTCATACTTGAGGGCAAGGGTTGACGCGGTTTCAAAAGGTCTCTTTTAAAAAGGGTGGTTTATGAACTTCTTGTCAACGAAGGTCGCCTATATCATCTTTTTCTACACTGGGGAATACGACGATCGCCGAGAGATTCCTCTCGCGGTTTTCACCCGAGAGTGGGAAGCGGATAAGGTCCTGGCTCAATTCAACGAAGAATTGAGCGTCCAAAAGCTGGATAAGCCCAGGTCCCACGACGAAGTGTGGGCAACTCGCAATCGCGAGTGGCGCGGACACTTTGTCGACGACAATGGAGCGACTGTACGTATTCGTACGCTCCCTCTTTACGAAGCGAACTAAAAGTTTCTGGAAAGGTGAGAGAGAGTATTACTCTCTCTCCTTTTTCAGTTCATTGTACTTGCTGGCATGCTGATTGCATCTAGCAAACTGCATACCAGATCATTACCCATCAAACGTGATGGGTAATGATAGAGGCGAGGTGATAAAGATATAGCCCATCTGTAAGCAAGGAATGTGCCAGGTTTTGCCCCATCATACAGCAAGCTCCAATAGAGACGAGACGAAAACCGAAACGGTCTAAAGAGGAGATAGTCTAATGAACTACCTGGTCAAGTACCTTTCGCACGGCATGGTCCAACTTGATGGCTCAATGGAGCTTACCATCATGGAGCCTGACGACAGCGATCCCAGCGATGCGGGATTCGAGGTGGACTTCCTGGGTTTCGATCCTATCCAGGAAGCGGAGGTTAGTTCCGCATTCGCCGAATGGCTTCCTCCACTTCCACACATGGAAGATCCTGACTGTCCTTCCAACTACAAGGAATGCGATTGTACGTTTGACTGCGTTTGCCCACATTGTGGGTTCGATTGCATCTCAAGCGACATTCACGACTTGACGTGCTTTGGTCGAGTCACGACTCCAGGCGCGGTCGAATTCACGAAAGAATGGACAGAGGAGGAGTGCTACCAGAAAGCTCTTCTGGTAGAGCGCATCCATGATTCGCTAGCGAACGTGGATCCATTCCAAAACTGATTCCAACTTGAAAGAGTGGGGGCGAAAGCCCCCATTTTTTTGATCGTTTGTACTTGGCATAGTCCTTGCTACATTGCAAGTCTCATACCAGAATAGACCGTCCGCTAAAAAAGAAACTTGCCCATCATACGTTACGAAGTTTGATTAATGAGAGGTGAATCGATGCTTCAAGTTATCATCATGTCGGGAGTCTCTGGCGCTGGAAAAGATACCTGGATCAAGAAGTTTCAGGAGACAAACCCGGACGTGAAAACGTTCGTGGTTTCGGCTGACTCCTACTTCACGACGAAAGATGGAGTCTATAACTTCAATCCATCAAAGCTGGGAGAAGCGCATAACGCGTGCATCCGTGACTTCATCCAACATGTGAGGAACTACATCGAAGAGGATGGAGTAGTGTTCGTGAACAACACGAATACGACAAGCGAGGAGATTGCGCCTTATTACGCAATAGCGAGCGCCTATGGCGCGGAAGTGGAATTGGTCACTGTTTACGCATTGCCGCATATTGCGGCAAAACGCAACGTGCATGGAGTCCCTGAGAAGGGAATTCAGGCAATGCATGACAGGATCCAGGCTCGAAAGATTCCTCCCTTTTGGAATATCTCTTGCTCGGATAACTTGAAAGAGTTTGCCGGTTACATGGGGCTTGGTTGAAAAGTGGGGGCGAAAGCCCCCAACTTTTTTGATCGTTTGTACTTGGCATACTAATTGCTATTAGCAAACACTATGCCAGTTTAGTTTCGAGCCGTCCTTCTCTCATGGCATAGCGATTGCAATATAGCGAATGCTATACCAGGCTAGAGTAACGAAAGAGTTTTTTTTTTGCCCATCAAACAATATAGAATCCCATAGTCGTGAGACGATGCGAGTGTGAGAGTGAAAGAGTGAGAGTAAGACTTTTCGCCCATCATACGAGTATGACTAACATCGCTACAAGGAAGTGTAAACATGGATGTCATTCCGCCACCTCCACCAGATTCAACCGCTCGAATCGAGTTTTATCTTGATTCTGCGGTGCTTCTTGAGCACCGGATCGCGTTCCTCAAGTCACGTCGTGGCTGGTACCTCGGACGCGACTTTAGCGGAAACGAACTTCGCATTAAGCGATTGAAGCAAGAACTCGTGATGGTTCTTAATATTCTTTTCCCTACATAGGTTTCTTTTCACTTGCCCATCAAAAAAGGGCATAGTAGAGAGGTTCAACATGAAAGATAAAGAAAAGATTGTCGTTTCCCTTCTCATCAACGGCGAAGAGAGCGAGGTGGAGGTTAGCTCCAAGAATGCTCTTTGCGAGTACTGCGAGGGAGAAGGGAAAGTTTCTCGTTTTCGAGACGAGTGTTTCACTCAAGGGGACTTCGACTCTTTCGAGGAATTCTCAGAATTCGCTCAAGAATGCAGTCGTGGAACGTATGACGTGAAGTGTCCCGAATGCAAGGGAAACAAGGTCGTTCGCGTTCCTGACCTTTCGGAGCTTTCTCCGGAAGAGCTCAAAGGCTATGAGGCTCAACAGGAGCAAGAAGAGGACTTCCGCAGGGAGCAAGAAAGCGAACGCCGAATGGGCGCGTGAGCACTCTTAGGCGCTAACCCGTCCATCGTCTATAAAACCACTAGGGTTTGGATTCGGGAAGTCCTGGATATGACTATAAACTATCCATATCAATGAGGTAGATACATGGGGGCGCAAGCCCCCATTTTTTCAGTTCATCGCACTTGGCATGCGCATTGCATATTGCAACCTATGTGCCAAGTTACCCCGTCCCTTTGAATCGTACTACTTAACCTTGGCATGCGCATTGCAATATGCGAATCTTATACCGCGCATATGCTTCCTTCTATATAAGGAAGCGAGCTAGTTTTGCCCATCATACGTTAACAGTTTGCAAAGACGAGACGACGGGATACAGGATGCGACGAACGATAGAGCGTTTCGTTGCCCATCAAACTGGAGACGATTATTATGTCGAGGCTGGATGATGGTTTGATTCCGCCGAAAACTGAATGTCCATTCGTGAAAGAGTGTGGCTACAAGCAAGCTAATACTTGCAATCATCTTGGAATCGAGCACCAAAGAAGCTTTTCGTGCGCAATGGCAAGACTTTTTGATATCCGAAAAGTCAAACTTTAGCCCATCAAAAAAGAAAGACAGGTGAATCACAATGAATAATAAGCCTCCCAGCGCTCGTGAGTTGAAGCGCCAGATCTCTCGGCTCAATGGCTTGATCAAGAAAGAAAAGGAAAGGCTTCGGCTTCTAAAGGTTGTCGAAAAGTTGTCGGTCGAATATGGTGACTTGAAAGTCACTTCTCATCACTGACGATTCGGGTTTAGCCCATCAAACGATAGCTGAGGTAAAGAACATGGCAATCAAGATCGTCGCGTCAAAGCAAACTAAGCGACCAAACTATGGTATCGCAGCTGATGGTTATACCATCAGGTCGGGAGCACCAACTTCTTTCATGGTTCGCTTGGAAGGTGAGAAGCGATGGCGGCGAGTGATGGAATGGTGCTTCTCCAATACTTCTACGACCTTTCTCAAGATCAAAGGAGAGAAAGAGATCGTCCAATGGTACGACATTCCTAGAGGCTAGGCGCATGTGTGAACCAAGAAGCCTGAAAAGGCTTCTTGGTTCTTTCAAGCGACAACTTGGCATGTGGATTGCAATCTGCAATTGTGATGCCGAAACTGATTTTAGTTTTGCCCATCAAACAACATCGGCTAACGTAAGAGAGACGAACGAACGATTACAGACGAGCCCATCAGAAAGCAAGCGAGATTGATCATGCTGTCACTGACAGATAGGTTGCTCGAAAGAGCGCGTGAGAGTCTGTACCTTACCAGGATCTATGGTATGGTTCAATTCGAGATTCCAGCCGAAACGGAATTCGGCTTTCGACTACTTAGAAAGGAAGTCATCCGCGAGATTGTGCATACGTGCAATATTCTTGCCTACCAAGACTAGCCCATCAAACGACACTTGCTTGAATAGAAGGCAACAGCGAAAGCTAAGCAAAGCCCATGCTGCGGATAAGCTGCGCAGCCCAATTTTTCTAACCCATCAAACGACGAACATCGAGGTTAATATGAGCAGCAATAATTCGGTTTCCAAGGCGCTTTCTCTCTTCCTCTCGTGCATCAATGCGAAGGATCAAGGTCTTACCGACCTTTCGGATGACTATGTGCGTGAGCAGATTACCAGCCAGTTTGCGGAGGAGCTTCGCAATCTCTCTCAACAGAAGGAATTCATCCGCGATACTGCGGAGGTTCTTTTCAACGGAAAGGATCCCAACGTCAAGAGCGCTCCAATCATGCTCTTCGCGGCTCTTCCTGCGAATTCCTACAATCAACAGGACCTGATCGGAGCATGCGAGGAATACCTTTCGGAGAACACTGGCGAGTATGGGGAGGCGAAGTTCGGGATTCGCAAGGGCGCAAAGGGCGGCACGTTCCTTTGGGCTCGCAAGAGCGAGAATTCTCCGGAAGTGGTCGATTCCATCGCTCGCAAGGGCGCTCGCTGATATGTGAGAGAAAGGCGCAAGCTAGATTGTTAAAGGTCTAGCTTGCGGCTTAGCACACAAGGTTATCCTTCAAAGGATATAGAGGTTCGATTCCTCTAGTGTGCTCTAAAGTTACCCATCAGATTGAGGACAATGTTTAAGCTAAGCCTTCATCATAAGTTTTACTCTGACGCAATCACGCGAGCCCGTGTCAAGAAAGAAAGGATAGGGCAAGCGCTGTTCAATCATCTTTATCAGGTAAAGCCTGAATTGGCAGAAAAGGTGAGAGGGACAGATATGGACCCTTTCTATGTCGAGTATGGACATCCTAACTGGGATCGTTTTATCGTATTCATCGAAAAGGAATGGTTCTTGTAAAAATAAAGGCATTGGTATGTGCATTGCAATATGCAATCTGTATACCAAAGCGTTTGAGTTTTTGCCCATCAAAACACATGAGCTTGTGTAAGTAAGAGGGACAATGAAAAAGCGAACCTTTATCCTACAAGGTAACTACGGTCAAGGTTGGGAGGATCTAACCGCTGAATCGTCACGGCGCGAGATCAATGTGCGATTGCGTGAGTATCGAGAGAACGAAGGTAAAACCTATCGCGTAGTATCTCGCGCTTGAGTTTTTGCCCATCAAAACATACGGACTTGGATAAGTAAGAGGCAATCATGCGATGTTCTCAATGCCAAGGTGTTGGATATCAATATTACGATGAGGATGGGCGTACAGTTAGGGACGCATGTTATCATTGTGGGACTACTGGGCAAGTTGACGAAGATATATACTTCCGTGATCACTTGTGCAGTGTGGCACATAGCCTTGCGTATTGGGCAGAGGCAGAATGTCGCAAAGCATGCAACGAAGATCCTGATGGAGACGGCTATGATCTCGGAGCTTACGAGAATCAGATGAGCCCATGGGATTACTTTCGTACACGAGTGTGGGATCGTGAATCTGATATCATGGCAGAGCTTGAGGAATTGCCTAAAGAGACTCAAGAAGTCTTGGTGGCTTGGAATGAGTATTCACCATGAAAGTATATGAAGTAAGGTTTTTTGGTTCTAACCAATCCTTTTCGCAAGGAGTTTTCATTACACTTGCGCGTGCTCAAGAGGAAAGAATCTTCTCATTGAAGGAGCGTATTCAAACACGCATGAAGGCTGGACAAGTAGAAAGCTTGGCATATCCTTATTACTAATTGGGCAAAGCGAAAAATCAAGAAGCTGAAAGGCTTCTTGGTTTTCTTAAAGCAAAGCTTGGCATAGGCTTTGCAACATGCAAGTGACGTGCCAGGGTGATTAAGTTTTTGCCCATCAAAACACACTCGCTTGTTTAAGTGTAGACACCGCAACGAAACTAAAAGGAGATTCAAAAGTGAAAGATTCGTTTGATTCGTGGGATATGAGCTTTCAGGCGCCAATTGATTGCGAGCGTTCGCAAGAGCGAATGAAGCGAAATGCTCGGCGCAATGCCAAGCAAGAGCGCAAGCGCAAGGAAGATTATTCCGACGAAGATTGATCCCATCAGAAATGTTTCAGACTAATTTCTAGAAGGAAGTTTAAAATGAATCTCATTGATCTTTTCGACCTTGATCATGTTGGAAGCCAAGCGCGTCAATGTGCAAACTTTCGAGAATCGCAATATTCTCCATGTGAGGACGATTGCGAAATCACTGCTCCATATATCGGGCTTTTGCCTGATGAAAGCGACCATGAGAATGGTTCTCCGTTGAATTTCACATATGAGCATGCTTTTGAAGCAAAGGCTTATATTCGCAAGGTGCGAGATTCTTTTGAATTTCCGAATAGGAAGCGAAAGTAATGAGTGCTTCATCAATTGAATATGTCCGCAATCGTTTGCGTGATATGGTAGAGGAAACAAAAGAGTAGCATGAAAACTTACATTGTATATATCAATGGCGAAGAAAAAGGAATCATCAAAGCAGCATCGCATAATGCTGCTGAGAAAAAGGCAAAGGTCAAGTTTCCAAAAGAAGCGCTTGTACCCATGGGCGTAACTGTAGCCTATACGGAGAAGTAATGGCTGGAATCAAAGATATGGTTGTTGGCAAGAAATATATTGCCGGTGATTCATATGGATATGACAAGGTAGAATGTATTGCCATCAATCCAAAAGAAACTCCAGAAGGATGTTATGGCGTCAAGGTTCGTTATCTTGATACTGGATTTGAGGATCTGTATTATGAAAACGAAACTGGATGCATGTTCTCTACATACGTAGAAGAAATTGAGTGAACATGAACGAAAATGAAGTTCAAAAACTTACCGAAATCATTCTTAGGGAAGCGGTTCGTAAAGAGGACGCTGGCTCTTACAGCGAAGCAAATAAATTGCGATCTCAGGTAGAGTTTTTCATGTATGGATTCAATGCTTCCATTCCGCCGGAATGGAAGAAATTTCAGGTCCAGCTTGATCCTGAATACCCAAAGTATCTTGAGCTAAAGAAAAAATTCGAGAAAGAATGAAATGAAGTATTCAGTCAATCAATGGTGTTCGCATCCAAGCTTGAACAATGATGATCTCAATACCGGAGAAGACTTCGATGATATCAATCAAGCTATCGCATGTTTCAATGGCAATTTCAAAAGCCATATTGAGTATGTGGAGCTTACAGGTATCGAAGGTGATTCATTCAATGATCTTCTTCCACATGGATGCATTCGCAAGAATCCGGATTTTCGCCCATCAAAAGACGATGATGGTGAATGGAAACGAGAGCAAGCAATGCAAGCCGGAATGTCGGGCGGTTGTCAAGCGTTCAATGATATCATGGGTTGGTAAAAAAATCAACTAGTATAACTACTGATAGGTAATCAACAATGAATTACATAGTCAAACTAAGCTCATATCATTACGTCGAAGGTCTTGATGATGATGCTGTATTGATCTATCGATATCCTGGCGGGGATATTGATACGCGCATGAAAGACAAAGAGATGATGCATTCAGCATTGTACGATCTATATCAATGCAATGATTCACTTAAAAAGGGAGATACATTCGAGACAGAGTTTGGAAACTTTGTTTGTGAAGGTGTCCATGTGCTAGAGTCAAAATGACCCTTGACCAATTCCTAATTCTGTGGTGTGTATTGGAACTAGGATATGGTGTGATTTTTATCACAATTCATACCTTAGGACTTCATCATGACATTTGAAACCTTTGTTCGATTCTGTGAACGTCCATTAATTCTGTGGCTAATTCTGTGGTTCCTATTGGAGCTAGGATATATAGATGTCTGTAATAAGCTGGGTATGATTAGTATCATACTTCATGTCCTAAAACCATAAAGGATTTATGCGTAAACATAGAGAAATGTTTCAGATTTTATGGTGGTTTGTTGCAATGTCAGTGACAATTTACATTGTCATTACCACCATGTCTTTTGTTGAAAAGTTCTGGTAAGATTTGGGGGCGAAAGCCCCCATTTTTTGGTCCGACCACACTTACCTACATCTAGGTCGAGGGTAGGTGGCATGGCGATTGCAATATGCGAAACGCATGCCATTGCAAGACGTGGCGGATAATCGTATGCATGGCACGTTATTTGCAGGTTGCAATATGTGAGCCAGGATGGCGTCGGCTCTCATTGGCACGTCACTTGCAAGTAGCAAACTTTATACCAAGTATAACGATCGTCCCTATAAGAGGAGAGCCAGTTTTTGCCCATCAAACGACACTGCCAAGCATGAATGTAAGACGAGCGCAATTGAGCATGCAACGATGATGCCATGTCGCTTGAGACGAGACGCCGTTTAGCGAAGTGAGTTTTTGCCCATCAAACGAGAGCATGAGGTAATGACATGACGTGACGATGTTGATATGATATTGAGACGCTATTGAGACGCTAAGTTTTGCCCATCAAAAAAGGTAGCCTACAATGAAGCGATGATGAATCTTTAGACTCTTTGGATGTTATGTTAACCCGTCAAAGAAGAGTTGAATAATGAAAACGAATTGGATTCGTGGTCCGCCGTTGAAACTTTGTAATCAACAAGATTAACCTTTCTAAAACAGGCAGGAATTAAATATGTGGATTGATGCTAGAGCCGGTCCCATTAACCTGATGTAGTTGTGGGATGGTCCCTTATGATTAAACTATAACTTCTAATCTAAAAGACTAAGGAGTTCTCTATGGCGAAATGTATAATCGTGCGGTTGGTGACCGCGCTCGGTTTCTGATGTTGTGTAAGGCTTAAGCCTTAATTAGATTATATGGATTGTGAGACTTGCCAAAAGCAGTTGGTTTGGCAAGTCATTGTTAAATAGTTTATGGATGAATAATAGTTGAATTATTATTCATCCATAAAGTTTTTAGCCCATCAAAAAACTTCTGATAGCACGGTTGACGATGCTATCTAAATGAAACGTAAGTAAGGAGAATTCAAATGAGTGATAATAGGAAGATGAGTGCGAAGGGTTTTCTTCACAAGGCAAATTTGAAGGCGGGTAATTCCGCGAGTGCTTTTCTTCTAGCTCATCGTGAATGGCTTACTAGTGGTGAGATTGCATCGATTACCACGCCCATTCTTGCGAGGGTTGATGCAAAGGAGATTATGCCTACGCCAGCATTGCAAGAGATCAAGAATGCCGTATTCAATCATATGATTACGAGCGAGATTCGCAAAGCGGAAAAGGCAATTGAAAAGGCGCAAGAGCCTGGTGCAACCAAGGATCATGTTGCGGTCATTCTTGATGAGAATGGAAAGATTGCCACACGAATCAATGCACAGGGAAACGAATACGATTTGGTCAAGTCTTTTGACATGCCGCAAGAAGCAATGCGATGGATTGTGCTTCGATTGATTGAAGCTGCGCCGCGTAGTTATGCGACGCTTGATCATGTCAAAACCGTTCAGCAAGAGATTATTTCTAGGGATGATGCTTTTGCGATTGAATTCAAGGCAAAGAGGGGTCCAATTATGAAGGCTCATTCCAAGACGACTGATAAGCTTGGCTTTGGAGTTAAGGCAAGTCAAGATCACGCAAGTTTTTCGCGGGGTTAAATCCTCCAAAAGGAATAAAATGAGTCCTGTAGGTTATTGGATTCTGACCCATTCTAAATGGAATGGAAGAGACTTTGAAGTAGATTTGTCGAGCATTAGCTTGCGTATGTGGCAACGATATAAGGATCGTGCCAAAAGCCTTGGGGTTGTAACTTCTAACTAAAAGAGGAATACCATGCAAACAGTTATTAAGATTTTCGTGGTGATTGCGGTCTTTTGTTTTACCGCATTTCTTTGTCTCAACTTCTTTCCTGTCACTGCGCAATTCATTTCGATGGAGTATCCCATCAAATGGTGGCATGTGATTGCGAGTGCGGGTACGTTGCTGGCAATTAAGGCAACGAAGTAGAATGAAATATTCATTTGTTGTTGACAGTCTAAAAGATTCTTTTGGCAAAGAAATTGATGTGAAAGTTACCATTCTGAAAGATGAGGATTTTCCTGAGGAAGTATCAATTGATATTGATGGGAAAGTGGTTCTTCTTTCTGGCGTAGACTTTCGCGAGCTAAAGAGGCTTTTGGATTTCTAAGGAGTAGAAACTAATGGAAATTCAAATCATTCCTGATTGGACAAAAAGGTTTTCAAAAGAACAAATCAAGAATATTTTGCTTGAATTCAATGGGGAAGGTTGGTATTATACCAAAACAGATTCTTTGCTTGTCTTGAATGATAAAGAAGATATGTATTGGTGTTATTGCTGGAATTCCCCAGGTATTCGCGAAATGATGAATCAGGTTCATGATCTTCCTGTACACATAGATACGAGAGGGTAAAAGGTAGGAAATCAAGTTCAAATAGTTTAATTCTTAAATATTTCCAACAGCCTTAGCAACTAATATTCTCGAAGGAATCAAAATGAAAATTGAAATATCGCGCGAAGAATTGCGTATGTTTATGGTTGAATTGGAAGATGATAAGAATGCTATCAGAGATACCTTGAAAGTTGTCCAAGATCAATGTCGTCGTCTTGAAAATGATCTTGCTGATGCGCGCAGTAGATACCAAGACAACTATTCTCTTGTGCAAGAGAATCATCAGCTTAAAATCAAGATTGATGATTTGAAAGCAAACCTTGCTAACCCAATGGCTAATTTCCAAGCCGAAATTGGCAATCTTATTCAGTCTTGTTGCAAGACTGATAGTAAGATTGGGGCTATCAAAGCCGTCCGTGCATTGACGGGTATGGATTTGAAAGAGTCGAAAGATTTTTGTGAGGAGCATGGAGATTGGAATAGAACTCGTTTAGTTTAATTTCCAATGGAATTCTAAAAACCATATCATTTAGGAAAACATGTTTAAGCTAGTTCTTGTTCCAAAATCCGACTCAGAAAGACAATACCCGCTTGAGGTTTCCATCTTCAAAAATAAAGATGGAAACTTGGAAATTGATTTGTGTGGCAGGGAGATTATCCTGAAAGAGGAGGATATTGAGAAGCTTTCTAAGCTTCTCTATCTGTAATTAGTATCCTAACGCACGTCTAAGATTTAAAGAATTTAATAAATTGAAAGGCGTTGATTTCTTATGCCCTAACTAAGAAGACGAGCACTAAACAATTGCTCGCACACTTTCATCGGTGCATGTAATTATATGCAAAATAGATTTATGAGATTTAATTTGCATATAGGTGAGATAGATAGCGATCAGCGATTCAATTAGGTAGGAAGCTCAATAGGAATTTCACTCGCCGAACTAAACTCATCTTTGTGGTTACGAAACTTCCTAATGTTGTAGGTTATCTATATAAAACCTTCGAGCACATATATCTCAATTAAACAAAGGAGGGAAGATTAAGATTTAATCTTAGTTATAGGTTCGACTCCTATTATGTGTTCCATTTAGATCGGTGGTAGTCCATCTAGATGCATAGAAAATCCTTGAAGCACTTTCTATGTAATGTTTGTAACCTAGCTAGGTTATAGACATTGGTTGGAGGTTATCCAAATAAACCTCATATTTTCTATAATACGATTCAACTCTAGTTTAGTTGAAGTATTGTAGCGGCTGGATATCCGTAACTATCCCATTCTTATGTCTATACGCCTGAACGTAATTTAGCACTACGAAAAGGAAATTAGCGTTTTCATTAGGTTATAGACGTGGGTTGTAGGTTATCCAAATAAAACCTTCATTGGGACCTTAGCTCAGTTGGTAGAGCTGCGGACTTTTAATCCGTAGGTCGTGGGTTCAAATCCCACAGGTCCCACTAAGTTAAATAAGTGGTAAATGTACCTTTTCTTACATCTATTGCAGACTTAAGAAAACGAAAACCTAAATGGGTCGGAAGTAATTAGCCGATTATCAAGGATTAAATTGGGATGGCAGATCACCATACCAATCAGGTAACGTATCCTACCTCCACTATTTGACTTAACTTTTTATCCCTTAGAATTTCCAGCAGACTGGCAATATGCAAGATTGCTTGGAATTCTAGCTTTTTGAAAGGTAAAACTAATGGCTGCGTTTAAACTTGCGCGAACCACATGCGCCGCCATCGGGGCGAATTTCAAGGATTTGATTGGACTGACTTTTGAATCGATCACATCTGATGATGATTCTGTTTGTTTTAACGGCAAGCGAAGTTTCATGCTTGTTCACGATCAAGATTGTTGCGAGATTGTGTATCTAGCTGATGTTACTGGTGATTTGTCTGATTTAGTAGGGCTTCCTATTTTGATGGCTGAAGAAGCTATTAATCCGGTAGAAGCGGATCATACTGTTGAAGGTACTTGGACCTTCTATAAGCTAGCTACTAGTAAGGGATATGTCACGCTTCGTTTTCTTGGAACATCTAATGGATATTACTCTGAATCTGTTTCTTTCTATGAAAGTATTGAGGAATAAATGAATTCTCCAATTGACATTGGCTCTTCGGTAATTGAAACTGTAAGAGTGCCTGCGCGTTCGGGCATTGTCGCAGAAATGTTTGAAGATGAAAAGGGAAATTTTCATGCTCGGGTAATCGACAATGATGATTATTTTTGGAGCCCTGTTAAGCAGCTTTCTGTGAAGGAATAAAAATGGATCCTGATGCAAACGTAAGTGAGCAATGGCGAATCATAGCTGGACTATATTCTGATGATGCCAAAGAAAGGCTTTTGGAATTGCGCGAAGCATTGTCGCAATGGACTGGCTTTTCTCCAAGTGAGAACGCACCTTCATACATTGATGTGAAAATGTGGATGAAATGAGCCCTTTGGGTAAATTTATTTTAGAGCATTGTTCTGAATGTTCTAGGAATCTATCTATAGAGTTAGAGACTCTTCAGGATACATGCCCTTCAAGCATGCGTGCGCTTCTTAGTTATGCCAAACTAATTGGCATTGATGTATATGCTTTGGGAATAAAAGTAAACGCATAAAGGATTAAAAAATGTCTATTGAAGTTCGTGCA
>TARA_R110000868_G_C10970456_1_pt1 | contig 16244 bp, 12 predicted proteins | sample TARA_R110000868 | Tara Oceans TARA_R110000868 (sample SAMEA4397489) | marine metagenome | biome: Polar Biome; feature: [SRF] surface water layer (ENVO:00010504); material: water (ENVO:00002006), including particulate matter (ENVO:01000060) such as... | depth 5 m | reverse complement strand
TTTTTCAACTGTTGGCGGACGTTGCCAGACAGAATTTTGGAGGCCGAGCCGGAATCGAATTGCCAATTATTTTCAACGTAATATCAAATATTTGAATGATTGGGCTGGCTGCAAAAGCCCCCAAAAAGGCCCTAGCAATTTCAGCCTGCAAAATTACTCAAACCGCCGCCGCGCTAGGCTTCCTATGATTGAAGCATCTGCGCTTCCGACTCTCTGCCATGCCCCAACCCAGCGGTCAAACCGCGACCCGCCGTGCTGGCTATGCGGCTTCGATAAGCGACCAGTCTATGCTTAGGCGGCTGCCCCGGACCTTGCCTTTAGGAAGCGCCTTGCGGTCGATCAGTTTGCCCCGCACCTCAAAATCGGCGTTGATCTTCACGATCAAGACTTTGCTGAAATTGCGCTCAAGATTGATCTCGACAACATCGCAGCTCTTGAACGGCGTGATGGTTTTCACCTCCACGAAATCGTTTCCGAGACGGCCATCCGATCCCTTAGCGTAGTTGCGATGCAGCTTAATGCCGTGCGTGATCGCGCCATACAGCTCGCCAATATCACCATAGACTTGCAGGTGCCTGCCGGTGAGATGGTAGTATTCCTCGGCTGTGCCGATCAGCGACTCAAAGACCGATACAAGCGACAGGTCGGCATTGGGGTAGCGAGCGCGCCACTCCTTATATTGGATTTGCTCGTTGATCTCGTCCCAGCTTATCCATTCGCCATCGTCCCATATGGCATTGTCCGGCCCCAGCTCCAAAGCTCACTCCTTCGCAACAACGGTGTCGTAAAGGCCATAATGGGTCAGCCCTTCGTGGCTCTCGATGCCAGTATATCGCAGCGAGGCGTCTTCGTAGCGCCGGAACGCAAAGACGGCTTCGTTCATGCGCTCGGTATTGAACACCTTGAGCCGAACAAGCAGGTGAAAATCCGCAACGGTCAGGCCGGTGACAGAATGGAACAGGTCGGGTTCCAGCTTGGTAATAACGTCCTGTAGCGTATTTTCGCGGAAGTCGGTCAGATACATGAAGGCCGGGATGCGCGTGGCGAACTTAATCAGCTTTTCCTGAACGAGCTTTCGCTTGGATTTGTATTCCTTCTCCTCCTCGGTCAGTTCCTTCTTTTCCTTCGCGGACAATTCGCCACCTTGCTCCTTGGCCTTGTCTTTGAGGTCTTTGACCGCTTCGCTCTTGTTGATGATGGTTTCGATGATGTTGTCGCCAAGAGAGCGCCAGCCCTCGATGCGCTCCACCGCCGCCATCGCTTCGGGATTGTCGAGAACGCGCCGCAAGGTGTCGTTATCGACATTGACCAACAGCGCGGATTCCCATTTGCGCGCCAGCAGCGTTGCCGATGTTCCGGCCATTGCAATGTCGAGGATGCCACCCGCGTCGATCTGCGTCATATTTGCGCCGTCATAGGCAAGGACGGGCAGGAACGAGACAAGCTCGCGCACCGCGTTTTCGGGGTTGGCCTCGCCGGGCGACAGGCCGATGCCATATTCGGACAACTGCCGCAAAGCCCGCGTGGGCGCGAAGTCGAACACGAAGCAAACGGGTTTTAGGATTTCCTCCTCGTTTGGATTGTCGCCGTTGGGATTCTTGATCGACCACGGCGACTGCACACGGAACGCCGCCTGAAAATAGGTTTCAGGGGATTTCAGGTTCCGCAGCATCAAGATGGATGACCACTGCGCCACGGTGACGCCAGTGGTCAGCTTGCCGCATGACAGCGTAATGGTCTTGGTGTCGAAGCCGCTGCCGACCGCCTGCCGGACGGGCGGCAAGGCGTCCAGGCCGATGCCCGCCGATGCACCTGCGGACACGATGACTTTGTAATCATGCCAGAACACGTTGTGCTTCTCGGCCAGCAGGTTCGCCATCGCGTAACAGGCGGAGACATTGGGCAGGAACCAGAACGAATGTTGCAGGTAGGGAAGCAAGCGCACGTCTGAATACGGGAACGGCGGGCGGGTGCCGGTTTTCAGGCTCTCGACCGCCTGCGGCGCATAGCCGCCCCGGATAATGTCCAGCCATTTCTGCACGTCTGTCTTGTGCTTGAACGTGGCTGCTTCGCCGGTGCCGGTCGCGGCGAAAAAGGCGTTCAGGTCGAACTCGTCAAACTCCCCGGCGCTGGCGATCGCCAGCAGCTCGTCGGGCATCTGATAGGTGAGAAGCCGCATTTGCGGCAACGCGCCATAGGGATTGCGCTTGCCCGGATTCTTCGCGGCGAACTCGGCCTTGGCCCGTTGTTCGTCGGTGTAGGTCCAGTTGAATATCTGTTCCTCGATGAACTCGCCGGTGGCAAGCGCCTTGAACGGGGTGCCGGACAAATAGAGGTAGGCCCGCGTAGTGATGGGCAGGAACTCGTCTTCACCAAGAGAAAGCTCTTCAAGATTCTCATCTACTGACTCAAGGCCGGGGGCGAACTCAAGGCTGGTTTCTTTCTTGGCGACGGCGGCTTCCTCGCCCTCGAATAATTCCTTGGCCGTCTCGCGCCATGCGCCAAAGTGATATTCATCGAACACGACCAAATCCCAGTTGATCGTGTGAATCCACTCGTTGCGCGGCTTGATATTGCCCGCTGCGTCACGCCCCAACAGGTCTTGGAACGAGCCGAAATAGACAAGCGGCGTGTCTGCGGGAATTGTGCGAGGGTCGCCCGCCTCACTACCCGATTTGCGCGACAGATAGCGCCAGCCATCAAAATCGACGTGGGATTCAAGGTCGGTCTGCCATGCGTCCTCGACGGCAGGCTTGAAAGTCAAGACAAGGACGCGCTGGGCCTCCAGCTTCTTGGCGAGTTGGTAGCTGGTGAAGGTCTTGCCGAACCGCATTTTTGCGTTCCAGAGGAAACGCGGAACGGCGCCGGCGTCCTCTTGCCAGCGGGATTGATAATAAGCGTAGGTCTGCTCGACCGCCCGCGCCTGCTCGTCGCGCGGCGCGAAATCCTCGTGATGCGTGCCGGTAAATTGCTGGCCAGTGCGCAACTCGGCCAGCACGGTTTTCACATCAGCAACCGTGCATTGCATCCATTCGAGCTGCGGGTTGAGGAAGCCCTTGCGCTTCAAGGCTTCGCGCACGGCGTGATCGGTGATGATCCCGCCGTCGTCGCGCTCCGCACTTTCGTCCAATTCGATGGTGTAATTGGTGATGGCAGCGGTTTTGAGCTGTTCGGCCACGCGCTGCTTCACATTGCGGGTGGTCTGCCCGACTTTCAGCAGCCCGTTATGCGTGTCGGCGGCGATAGCATAGGCATAGATGCGCGGGCGCGCGTCCGGCTTCGGTGCGAGAATTTCCGCGATGGTGGCCTTATTCACCATCGGCCCCCAAGGGGCGAACCACCTTCTCGATAAAGGCTATCTCGTCATCGGTGATGCCGTATTTCTGGTAGAGTTCGGCATCCGTCCAGCGTTGCGTCCATTGCTGGGTCGGCACGAAGGTATAGACTTTGCGCGTGGTGTCTTGCGACGGCTTGTGCAGCAAGATCAGGAGCCGCGTTAGCCGACAGGACAGGTAAGACATGGCGCTTTCGGCTTCGGCCTTGGTGTCAAATGGGCCGATGCACAGGTAGGTTTCCGACGAAATGGCATCCGGCTCGCCAATGAATGGCGTGCTGATGATGCGATGCGGGTATGTGTCGCGGTTGCCGGTCCCCGGCGCGGCGCGACCCGTAAATATTTTCCATTTGTCGACATACTGCTTGCCGGACGTGAAGGAGTTTCGCGCGACATATCCCGTCCCGCCATTCTGATAGATCAGCAAGTCGTCGGCGGCAGCTTTCGCAGGCGTGCCCTTAAAGGTGGTTTCCAGCCCGAAGGGCTTTCTCGAACTCACCAGCCGGTCAAACCGCAGGTTATCCGGCAGCATGAGCGACTGCGTTTGACCTGTCTCGACCTCCACGACTTTTTTGAGAATCGACAAGCCTTGATTGAAGCGGATGAACACGTCGACCCCGCCTTCAAGAAGTTCGCGGCTGGCCGTGGAAGGCTGTTCGCCGTTGAAGTGGGTGGTGACGGAACACGGCCCGCGATTGTCGCGGTCCCATAAGAATACGCAGATGCCGCCTTTCAGGCCGACGCCCGGAAAGACGTCCGATGCGCTGAGATAGTCGTCAATCGACCGTAAGCGATCATCGGTCAGCATCGACTCGCGGAACTCGTCCAGACCTTTCCCGCCCGCGAACCAGCGGGCAGGAATAACCATCGACAGGTAGCGCGGCTCCAATGCCTTCGCCTGCGTCACGAAATGCTGATAGATGGGAGCGGCGCTCGTGCCGAAACCGTCATCAGCAAGCTGATACGGCGGATTGCCGATGATAACGTCAAACTGCATGTCGGCTCCGAATAGCTCGCCCATGCGAGCCTTAATGTTGTTGGTGTGGATGAAGGCATAGGCGTGGGTTTCAAAGCCCTCGCCGCGATCAAACGCCTGCTGGGCGGCACCGCAATACGTGCATCGGCCATCTTTCCATGTGTGGTCGCTTCGCTCGAACCAGATATTGCCGCCGTCGTTGGTGAAGCCCCGCGCCACGGAATGTTCGCCGTTGGCATGTTTGGAACAATAAAGGCTTCGCCGCGCCAACAGGCTGGTCAACGTCGTGATCCCGATGCCGAACACCTGCCGCGTCAGGACATGATCGACGCGCGTTTGCAGATCGGGGATTTCATTCGCCAGCCCGGCGATCAGCCGCGTGGTGATCTCCCGCAGGAACACGCCGGATTTGGTGAACGGGTCAAGGAACGTGACCGTGCTATCCGCCCAAATGTTCGCGCCGCCGTTGCTGGCGGCCCACGTCTCCGCCAACCGATCAAGCATATGGTTGGCGAACTCGGGAGGCGTGAAAACCTCGTCGTTGGAGAGGTTGGCAATGCAGGTCAAAACATCGGGGTTACGGCCCCGCAATGTAAACCCAGCCTGTTCGTTCATACGGCTCCCCCCGAATCGCCGCTGACAGGTTCCGCCAAGTCGCGCAGCGACAATGGCGGATATGATGAAGTAGGCGTAAAGATTTCATGCTTGCCGAGTCCGGCAAACAACGAACCTTCGGCGCTGAAACTGGCCATGCCGGTCAGCACGTCCAACCGGAAATCACGGCGCTGGAACTTGCCCTTGCCAAGATAGCCCCACTCGACAACGCCGATGGGTGCGCCGGTGGTGTCGCGCATGGTCATGGCATCGCCGTGAACGAGATTGAGCGACAGCACGAAAGATGCGGCGCGATACGCTTCATCATCGTTGCCAAGATAGTCGGCGAACACTTCCAGCATGTTCGCGCGGCACTCGGTGATGTTGTCGGCCAGCAGTTCGATGCCATAGCAGCACATAAGCCCAAACAGGGCGTAATGCCGCCGCTCAAAGTCGGATTTGCCGAATTTCAGTTCCACAGCGGCCAGTTTGCGTTGCAGGATCGGCACAAGGAAATTGCCGCTACCGCAAGCCGGTTCCAGAAAGCGGGCGTCGATACGCTCCGTCTCACCTTTCACAAGGCCGAGCATTTTTTCGACCAGCCACGGTGGTGTGAATACCTCTCCGTGATCTGCAACTCGCTTTTTAGATTTGATAAGGTTCACAAAAAATGGTCCGCATTGGTCATCGCGCAAGATGCTTTTCAAGCGCAGCGTTGATGGCTTTGAACAGGCGTTCGAACTGGCTTTCGCTTCCCGCTGGCAACACTGACGACGGGTCACTTGCCATCTTTTGCAGGAACAGCCTTGTCGGGCGCGTTTTGTGAAAGCCTATCGACAGTGAATCAAACGCCGCTTCGAAGCGACGGGCTATGCGAGGAACGTGGGCATTCAGTTCCAGCTTCTTACCCTTGATCTCCTTAGCGTAGGCTTCGCGCACAAGTGCTTCGTAAACCACCGGGTCCAATATATCTTCAATGTCGGCTTCGGCGGGTGGCGCTTCGAATGCCTCGCTCGCGAAAATGACACTATCCGACCGAATAAGCTTGCCCTTGACCAAATCATCCCGTGTTGCCTTGGCGTCCTTCTCCTCATCGAACAGAACCAAGACCTTCAAGTGTTCGGACGTCAGCAGCGCCACCATGTAATGAACTTTTTGCGCGCCCCCGGCAGGGGTCACGGTCAGCCGTTCATCAAGACCAACTTTGCCTTGGTCATTCAGATACGCGGAAACTGCCGACAGAATCCAAAAGTCGGTGACGCCTTCAACGACCAAATTATTCGGTCCGATAAACAGGCTTTGGGCAAGGTCATATCCAAGAGCGGCTTGCAATGGGAACAGGGTGCGCGCGTCACCGTTCGGATCGTTGGAAACGGTCGTGCCTTCTTCTTCGGCGATGTTGACCGTTCGAACCCAATCCAGTTGGTGTGTCGGAACCATGAACGGGGAATGCGTCGTATAGACGATTTGGTTGGTGAAATCGTCTTCTAGGTGACGGAGCAAGTCACCTTGCGAACGCGCATGGAGATAAAGACCGGGTTCGTCCAACAGCAAAATCGCGCCGTCCGCTTCGCCGTCTTCGGTATCTGCCGCGAACACGATGTAGAAGGCGAAGAACCATTGAAAGCCACGGCTTCGTTCATCAAGGTTCACTTCAACGTCATACACGCTGTTGGGATCGGAAATCAGCGTGTCGAAGTGTTGCGCGTCTAGGTTGAACCGCACCTTCAATTCGCGGTCCTTCCAACGCTTGCGAATGGCGGTTGTGACGACGGCACCGGCGCGGTTCGCCAACTGCCCACGTGTTTCTTGGTCGTTGCTTTGCAATAGCTCTTGCAGTTTTTCGGGGCTTAATCCCGCGACTTTGCAGAGCTTTTCAAAGTTTATGTCGGCGGGTGTCTGCTGCCCTTCGCCCTTCCTCTTGAGAAATTTCGCAATATCCTGATGGCCTTCGATTTCGGGATAGTCTTCAAGATACATGAATTTGGGCAGGCGCTCGACAACCCAACCGCGCGCCTTTGTGTGGGCTTCCTCGTTTCCGGGGATGGCTTCGGCCATTTCCTCCAACGCGACAACTTTTTGGTCTTGCGCGTCGGTAAGTTCGGTGTCTGCCACTGCAAGCGCCTGCCGAAGCGCGGCAAGGGCCGGGGTTGCCGATTCTGCCCATTTAGCGGCGGTCGCGCCAGTGCCGATAGCGGCAACGAATGCGTCCGAAGCGCGCTCCAGTTCCGACTTGGCGTCGTCGGTTAACTTGGACGCTTTCGCTTTCACTGCCGCGTCAATCTTCCGCACTTCGGCCTTGACGGCCGCAAGGTCGAAAGCCGCTTCCTGTGCGTCGATACCGACGTAACGCTTGTGACCGTAACGACGGCTAACTGTGACTTCTGATACGCCTTCGGCGGCTGGCCAAATCTCTGCAAGGCGACGCTGTTCGTATTCGCTCAATTGCCATGTGGAATCAACAACCGGGGTATTGTCATTGCATTCCGAAAGCTTCCGATGCCGAGGGAAATCCTTGATTGGATTAAGTGCCTTGAAGCCGTCCGCCGGGTTCAAGCTATGCAGCGCCCGCAGCACGTTCGACTTGCCGCTTTCATTCCGCCCCAAAAGAGCGGTGATACGTGAAACGTCGATTTCACCGCTATCGTTGATCGAGCGGAAATTCCTTACGCGAAAAGATTTGAGTTCCACTGGCTGCCCCCTTTGACGTGATGATAGCGTGTTCGATGAATGTTCTCAATAGAATGCTCATCCTATCCCGGCCCCTGCCGCCTTGTCGGCGGCTGGCGTGGGCATGGCGGCTTGGGCGATGGCGGTTTGCACCTGACCGGCGCGCTCGTTGATGGCAGATACCAGTTTTCCGCGATCATTGGTGAAGATGGTAGCTGACTCCTTGGCGCGGGAAATGCCGACATAGAAGCTCTTTTGATCGACAAGGTTGGTCGCGCCGCTGCCGGCATGGATGATGACATGATCGGCGGTGCGGCCTTGGGCGGCAAAGGCGGTATCGACATAGGCATGGGCGATATGCCGGTCGCGGGCGGCGTCGAGGTTTAGCGCCTCGGTCCTGCCGTCCGGGGTCTGAATGGTGGCGGTGCGGGTCTGCTCGTCCACCGCGATCACCTCACCCCGCCCGCCATTGATCCGGCCCGCCTCGCCGTCGTTGCGGGTGAACCGGATAGCATCGCCGGTTTTCAGGTCCATAGACTGCGGCGCGAAGGTCTGCACCTTGCCCGCGCCCCATTGCCGCAAGCGCCAGTCTACCTCGCGCCCATCCTCCGATTTGAGCGTGATCGCAGCTTTGGCCGGGTCGATGCTCTCCACCCTGTAGGCTTCGCCGCGCGTCACGCCCTTGTCGGCATAGTCGCGGGTGAACCGGACTACATCGCCCTTGTCGTAGCTCAAGGGGTCTCGCGCCTCGGCGCGGGTCAGCCCCTTGTTGGCGAGGGCTTCCACCGAGACGGCGGGGCCGGTGAGCGCCCCCGATCTGGTGAGGGCATCGCGTATGTCGGCGGTCAAGGCATCGCGCCCCTCGCGCGACGGCTCGACAACGAGGGTGCGGGCGCGGGCCTGTTTGTCCATCCCGGCGTATCGCTCGGCAATGGCGGCGAATCTTTCGGTGCGGTCGGCACTCTCGATGATCTGCCCGCCGCCGCGATCCAGCGCGGCAAGGGCTTTCTTGGCGTCCCCCTCGATCGACGCCAGCACCGCCTCCTTGGTTGCCTCGTTGGTCTGTCGCAAGATTTCTTCCAGTTTGGCGGTTTCCATACCAACGCCCTGCAACTGCGCGAACGCCGCGCCCGCCTCAACCGAACCAAGCTGTTTCACGTCGCCGACAAGGATGATGCGGGCATAATGCCTGTCGGCCAGGTCGAACAGCCGCGCGGTATCGCGCGCCGACAACAAGGATGCCTCGTCCACGATCCACGCGGCGGGCTGGCCCGGTTGGGGCCGCTCCGGCGATAGCAAATGCCGCGCGACGGTATCGCTGCGCGCGCCCAGCGCCTCGCCCAGCACCATCGCCGCCGATGCGGTGGGGGCCAGCGCGATAACCGACACGCCCCGCGCTTCGGCCTCGCGGGCGAAGGTCGCGAGAACGGTCGTGGTCTTGGCGGTGCCCGCATAGCCCTGAACGGCGGTGATCCGGTTGTGGCTGGTCAATAGCTGCTCGGTCGCGCTGCGCTGATCGGCGTTCCAGCTATGACCCGCGCGCTCCGATTGCGCGGCGGCGCTGGCAACGGCCTTGGCGGCGGCAAGCGGCGATGCGATGGGCGCAAGCGCGCCGCGTCCCTCGGCCTCGATCCGCAATAGCTTGGATTCGGTTTCGACATTCTGGCGAGTGGTGAACCCTGCAAATTCCGCGCCGCGCCGGTCCTGAAAGGTCCGGTCGATCAAGTCGCCCTGTTTGGCCGCGGCGTCGATGGCAGCGCCGATCTGCGTGTAACCGATCCTGCCCAGCCCGATCCGTCCGGCTTCTTCCTGCAAGGCGGCGGCGGAAAACACCGATTGCCGCTCCCCCAGCTTGTCGGCGGCATGGGCGACGGCGCGGGCTGCGGCACTCTCGCCCTGCATGTCGATGGCGGCGCGGTGAGCAGGATTGGCGGCCTTGGCCTCGGCCTCCCTGACCATCGCTAACCGTTCCTCCGGCCCGAATCGGGCTCCGCTCGCCGTCTCGCGCCAGTCCGCGACAAGGGAAGCGTGATCGGCGGCAACCTTGGCTTCGCGCGTGTCGAGCGCGGCAACCTGCTTTTCCAAGGCGCTCGCCGCATCGCGCGACGTGCCGCGTTCGGCCAACGCCGCCTCGATCTCGGCGCTGCGGGTGCTGAACGCGGCGATGACCTCGCCGGACACGCCCCTGATCTCGAACATCGAGTCCTTGCCCGCTACGATCTCGTAACCGAGTTCGCGCACCTTCACCGCCAGTTCTTGCCGGTAAATCGCCCCGATCTGCTTTTGAAGCTGATAGAGGGCGCGGGGTTCGAGACTGCGCCATGCGCCGTCCTCGTCCCGCGTGGCGTTCATAATGACGTTGTGGGTATGAAGCTGCGGGTCTTGGGCGCGGCTGGTGCCGTGCTGGAAGCTGGCGACTATGAGATTGCCGGTCGCCTCGCGATTGACCGTGCCGCCGTCCCTGACGCGGGTTGCGGCCATATGCTTCTCGACATGGGCCATCGCGATCCTGACCGCTTGCCCGTGCGCCGCGATCAAGCGCCGGTCGCCCGCGACCTCGGCCATGATCGACACCGACTTGGGCGCGCTCAAGGTCACGTCCCAGCCGGGGCGATGCTCAAGCTGGCCGTCGCGATAGGTGCCAAGTTGCTCGCCCGCCACCTTGCCGTCCAGCAAATCGCGGAACTGCTCGCGGTCCACCTCGCCGGACAAGCCCAGCGCCTCCGCCCCCGCGCCCTGCCATTCCGAGGGCGACAATCCGCCTTCCGAATAATAATCGTCGGCCTCGTAATAGCTGGCGGCCTGCGCCGAACTGGTCAGCGCGGAAACGGATGCGACCATTACACTGGTCCCTGACTGGCAGGCGATGCGGGCGGATTAGGCGACGACGACGGTTCGGGCGGGGCCAGCCCCATTTGCTCCCAAAGCGTCAGGCCGGGTTTGCCCGCGATGAATCCGGGCTGGCGGGCAGGCCCGCGCCGTTTGATGTGATCGGCGGTCAAACTGATCCGCGCCACCGGCAAACCATCGGGGAACAGCAAATATCCCTGATAGGCGGGAAGCCGCAATTCGCTTTCCAGCACGGCGGGGCGCTCCCTGCGTATCCGGCCCAAGGTGGTGCGAGGGTCGTTGTCGCCATCGGCCAGCGCGTCGGTCATGGTCTGGATCTCGACCTCCTGACTGCCGATGGCATCGCTTGCCCATTGCCGGGTCTCGGCATCGATGGTTTGCAGGAACAGCTTGCTATTGCAGCAGCCGAGCATAGACTCCGCGATCTGCGGGCCATAGCGGTTCTGCATCTGGCCCAATGCCTGAAAGGTCAGCACCACCGCCGCGCCGAACTTGCGGCCTTCGGGCAAGAGCCGCGCCAGATTATCGACGCGGGGCAAGTCGGCCAGCTCGTCCAGCACAAACCAGATGCGCCGGTCGGGCGACGGGGGAAGGCCCAGCACGGCGCTTGCCGCACATTCCAGCCAGCAGGCGAGCAAGGGCTTCGACGCCTCGAAATAATCCTCCTTGCGCGGAACGAATATCCACGGGCGCGGGCCGGTGCGCTTGTCCAGCCCATGAATGAAGTCCCGGAAGGCAAAGGGCTTGCCGCCGCTGTCCTCGACACGGAGAAACTGAATCAGGTCGGCGGCCTTGGCGAGCATGAACAACACGCTGCCCGTCGCCCGGTCAGCATCGTCAGCGAAGGTCCGCGCCGATGACGTGTCCTTCAGCCGCTCTTTCAAGTCTTCCTTGGTCATGTTCTGCAACATGGTCAGCAGGTCGGCCAAGGTGGGCCTGTCCTGTGTGGGCTTATCCTGCTTCCAGAGTTCGCGAAGGATATTGGCGACAAGGATGCGGCTGATCTCCACCCATACATCATTGTCGTGCTGGCCGTGCGCGTCGGTGATGAAATGGTGCGCGATGCGGGCCGCGTCGGCGGGGTGCGCGATCTCGGCGAAGGGTGTCCAGAAAGCGCACCGATCATCGAAGGGATTGAGGATCACGTCGCCGCGCGCCGGATTATAGTAGTGCGCGATGAACTCGCCGCTGGTGTCATAGACCAAGGCGGCCTCGCCGCGCGCCTCGATCCCGTCCAGCAATTGCCGCAAGGCCGTGGTCTTGCCGCTGCCGGTCGTGCCGATCATCGCCATGTGCCGGGTTTCCAGCTTCGCGGGGATCGGCACCTTGCCGATGGCGAGCGCATCGGAACCGGCCTTCCCGGCGGTCAGCTTCGCGAGCTTCTTCTCCGGTATCACCCGTGTTCCGGTGATGACGCGATCCTGCAAGGCGCGCTCGCGTCGTCGCCGCATGGCTCCATGAAACAGGAACAGGCCGGACAGCCACGCGGCAAAGCCGAATTGCGCGCCGCGTATGGCATAGGCAAAGGCGAGGTGGACCGACTGACGATAATAGGGATGCGCGATGGTCGCGCGGGCGGACTTGCCGTCAAGGGTCTGGCCTTGGAAGCGAATGCTGATCGGAGCGTCGGCGTTCCTGCCGAACGTGACGGCCAGCTTGACCTTTGCCGTGGCATAGGCGGCGATGGCGTCCGTCCGGTCCTGATCCAGCATGATATAGGGCACGGCGACCGCGCCCAGGGCGACCGATGACGCCATGATGATGCAATGCCGCTTGAAGCGGTCCCACTGGCTCTTGCGATATTGCTGACGCAAGGCATCGGCATGGATGCGCCGGTCATGGGGTTGGCTGCGCGCAATCATGGCCGCCTCTCCTGTGAAAGCCGCCGCTGGCGGTCATAGGCCGCGTTGATCTCGGCGGTGATGGTTTCATCGTTCGTGCGCGCGCCCAGCGCCGCGCTGCGGGCGTAGCAATAGGCGGCGCAAGCGGTGAACAAGGCCCGGTCCAGCATCCGTTCCACATCGACAATGCGGGTGCTGACCGACGCCAGTTCGGCGATGATCTCACGATTGCCGGTGTCGGGCGCGGGCGGGTTGGAGAGCGCCGCGATACCCGCCTTCACGCTGCGTTGAAGCACGGCGTAAACGCTCATCCCATGCCGCTCGGCCAACGCCCGAAGCGCCTTGTCATGCGTGACGGGCAGGCGGACGGTGTATTGCACCGGCTTCATAGCGCCGCCTCCCCGCGAGTGCGCGCCGCACTCACGAAAAACGGCGCAAATGCGATGCTTTGCCAATCCGCCGATCCCGCGCACTCTCGACGCACTCGCGAAAACTGGCGAAAAAGCTGGATGCACCCGTGCGTGAGGTGTGTATCTGAATTGCTGGCTCGATGCGTAGCATCGCAGCCCCGCAACACGGCCTTTCGGCGCTCCGGCTCAAGCATGTCCCGATCCTTTCCGGCAAAGTGCGCACAAGCCGTCGCCGGGTTCATCGGAAGGGCAATCGCGAGCGTGATCCGGGCTTGGGTTCGGCAGGGTGTCGGCCTCGCGCTTCCCGAAAGCCCATGCCGCGATCATCGCCTTGGCGGCGGGGTCTGCCACGGCCCGGTCGATTTCTTCCGGCGCACGGCGGCGGGAGCGAAGATCATGCTCGCGGACCCATGCGAGCGTCGTATCCTCGATCGCCTGCTCCATCCGCTTGTGCAGCGCCTGCGCCTCGAACGGGTCCAGATGCGCCGTGACGCCACTGGTGACGATCAGGCCGCCCAAGGGAAGCCAATCGCCATCCGCCCTTTGCCAAGGCCCGTCGATCCGGCATCTGGAAATGTCGCCGCGATAGATGGCAAGCGGCGGGCGTTCGGCACGTCCCCAAGGGATCAGCGCATTGCGGAGCGTGTCGCCGTCCTCGCCCCCGGCGACGATCTTGTCGAGCAGCGGCGTCACATAGGACGCGTAGCGGGGGTCGATGAACGCGCGATAGGTGACGGCGCGATCACGGCGCAGCAGGTCGGTCAGCCGGTCAACGGCTCGGTGGAAGATAGACATAGCAACTCCTCTCGCGAAATCTCGCGATTGTTCGGGTTCGTGGGATCGGTGAGACGCAGGCGCGGAGCGGCCCGCCAACTTAAAAGGCTGGGGCCGTGTAGCGCCTGCGGGTCAGGTAGCCGGTCGGGATTGCGCCAAGCGCCGAATGGACTCGGTGGTGAGCAGGGTTCGCCTGCCAATCTTGATGGCATCCAGTTTTTGGGATTTTATCAATTCATACACGCTGGAGCGTCCGACTCCGAGCGCCTTGGCGGTGTCATTGATGGATATGGCAACGGGTTCCATGTGCGTCTCCTTGCTTGCCGACTCGCGGCGAGAGACGCTTCAAGTTGCAGAGGTTTGCCTATGTGTCGCACGGCAATGGGAAGGCTGCGGGAATCCGCCCTTTCCGTGTCGCCACGCGAATGGGCGGTCGCTCCCGCAAATGATATTGGGAGTTTCGGGAAAGGCCAAACGCAGTCAATGCGCCTTGGGAGACGAAAGACTTTTCAGGCGATCGTAAATTTTCCGGGCGCACGCTTGCACGCGGCCATAATCGGCGCGCGGTCCGTCACCGGATGCGTCGGCATTTGCGGTGAACCACTCGACGATCCAGCCTGAAAGGGATCGAATCGCCGCGTCGGGGTCTTCTAAGTCCAGTTGGGCCAAACGCGGGTCGCCGATCAAACCGACAATGGCATCCTCATAGGGGTATTTTGCCCTTGTCCCCGGCCCACCCTTGCGCTTGGGCTTGGTCTTGAGGGCATTGATGATCTCGTCGGGGTCGGCATCTATCTTGATAGCCTCCGAAATGCGCTTTCCACCCGGCAATAGGCAAAGAGACCGGAACGCTCCGAACTCCGACAGCAGCAGGACGCGCAGTTTCCCGAAAGAGAAGTGGCGATCCAGTTTGTGCTCTTTCCCTTTGCGATCCCGGTAATATATTTTCGGGCCATTCTCGCGCCGGATATAGGCGAAGAACTTCTCAAGCGTCTCTTTCGTCTCGTCGCTGGCGTTCAGATAGATGGCTTCACGCGGCGTCCAGAGCCAGCCGTTCCCATATTGGAAACGGCCCCATTTCCATATGGCGTATAGCGGGATGAGAGATGCCAACAACGCCGCGCCGAAAAAGATGTTTGCAGCCGTTTTCGAGAACAGCCCCGCTATCACGAACGCTATCAGGAGCAGTGTCGGAATCGTGAGGAGGACCGGGACGGCCCACGTATAATGGGAAGATTCCCGCCCAACGTATTCCGCTACTGCCCGGATAATGTCATCCAGTTCCCTTCGGGCTTCATCTTCGTCCTCATGGAGAAGCCGTAAGACAATTCTCCGAAGGGAGCGGGCGTCGTCATCGTGTTCCATCCCTCAATCTTCTCCCGTTTGCGGGGAACATTGCCGCCATTCCGCAATTCGTCCAGATAATCGCTCCACCATTGGGCCATTGCAACGCGTTCGCGCCAATAGGCTGACTGGTTGTAAATGCGCCGGACGCTGCCCGCGACCATATGCGCCAGCGCCCGCTCGATCGCGTCCGGGTTCCATTTGCCGGATTCGTTCAACAGCGAAGATGCGGACGTGCGGAAACCGTGCGCGGTCATCTGGTCCTTCGGAAAGCCCATACGGCGCAAGGAGGCGTTGATCGTGTTTTCGCTAAGCGGCCTTTCGCGCGTCCTGATAGACGGGAACACATAACGCCCGGAACCGGACAGGGAGCGCATATCCGCAAGGATCGCCAGCGACTGCCGGGATAGCGGCACCGAATGGGGCTGGCGCATTTTCATCTTCCCTTCCGGGATGATCCAGACCGCCTTGTCAAAATCCACCTCCGTCCATTCCATATGCCGGATTTCGCCGGGACGCTGGAAAACGTGGGGCGTGAGTTTCAGGGCATAGATGACGGCGGGATCGCCCTGATAATCTTCGATCGCCCGGAGCAATGCGCCGAAAGCCACCGGATCGGTGATCGCGGGGAAATGCTTGACCCTCGCTGTCGTCAGCGCGCCTATCAGCAGTTGGGCCGGGTCGCGGTCGGCCCGCGCCGTCGCCACCCCATAGCGAAACACGCGGCTGGCGAACGCCCGGAGAAGGTTCGTCGTATCCAACCGGCCCCGCCGCTCATGCTTACGCAGTTCGTGCAACAGTTCCTGCGGAGTGATCTCCGCGATGGGGCGCTTGCCGAAATCCCGGCCCAGCAGCTTCACGAACCAGCGCATCTTTTTCAGTGTTGGCTCCGCCAGCCCCTCCCGCGTCTTCTTCTCGATCAATTCCTCGGCCACGCTGGCGAAACTGTGGCTGGCGCGGATGCTCGCCTCGATGCGGGCTTGACGCTTGGCGGCGTTGGGATCGACCGCATGGGCAACTTGCTTGCGCGCCACATCGCGCGCCGAACGCGCCTCGGCCAGCGTGATTTCAGGATACGACCCCAGCGCCAGCTTTCGCTCCACGCCGTTGAGCCGATATTTGACGCGCCAGAGTTTGCTGCCTCCCGGATTGACCAGCAGGTAAAGCCCTTGTCCGTCCGTGATCTTGTAAGGCTTGCTTTTGGGCTTCGCGTTGCGGACTGCGGTGTCTGTCAGCGCCATTTGGGGGCCTCGCTCTTGTGGGGGCCTTTGGCGAGGCCCCCAAAATTGCCCCGATCTGCCACATTTATAGGCAAACAGAGGCAGTCGCTGACGATCAGCGAATGCCCCTAAACTAGCGGAAATCTAAGGTTTTTTCAACCATCAGCACACGTTGGCTGACAGGGTAATGGAGGCCCGAGCCGGAATCGAACCGGCGTGCAAGGATTTGCA
>TARA_R110000868_G_scaffold411390_2_pt1 | contig 16245 bp, 13 predicted proteins | sample TARA_R110000868 | Tara Oceans TARA_R110000868 (sample SAMEA4397489) | marine metagenome | biome: Polar Biome; feature: [SRF] surface water layer (ENVO:00010504); material: water (ENVO:00002006), including particulate matter (ENVO:01000060) such as... | depth 5 m | reverse complement strand
CGGAGAAGTTCACAGAACTCATTGCGACCACCGCTTGAATCCGCCCTCTGCTTTCTGGCACTCAGGTATGGAACACCGTCGCCGGTGCCGGATTCTTCAACCTCATTCCAATCGATGACATCCATGCGGCTGACCGAGTTGACGCCGGAGACGAGTTTCTCGACGCGATAAAGGACTGGGGGGAGATTGCGAACGAGATTGACTCTCTGACGCAGCGACGGGGCGCTCTCCGCAGCATGACCGAACTTCTTGAAGGGCTTTGGGCTCTCGACGTCTTCGCATGGGGTCGACGCTTGACGCGGACGATCACGGGGGGAGTCCTCCCACCGAGCCGGGTCTTTGTCGCTGAGGTCATGCTCCTTACCAAGGAGGACTTTCTCGCCCGCTACGGCTCGGACGGAGAGGAACAGGAGTCCGGGCCTGCTCCCGAACGCTCAGAGGACCGTCAGCAGTCAACGGCGGTCAGTTTCGATGAGTGAGCCGCGCAATCTACTGAAAGGCTGGTGTCCTGTCGGCCGTTCGTTCCCGAACGGTCTGCGAGCGTTCGGAGATGACTCGCGCATCCAGAGGCTCGACGCCCATCTCAAGTCGCTCACCGGGCTGCGATCCGGCGAGCCGGGAGCGGCATGGGCGCTCGCTGCGCACACGGGGCTTTGGCCGGAGCCGCGCGACGGCGCCGAGGCAGGTCAGCGGCTGGTCGACCTCGTCTTGCAGGGGGAGGGCGACTACCTGGAGGTCGCCGAGGTCATGCAGACGACAGACGCGGAGTTCATGCGGCGGTTCAGAACGATGAGTGATCGCATCGTTCCCGCCGTCCACGTGGCGTACAACGGAGTCCACTCTTGGGGACTTGAGTTCGAGCGGTTCGTGGAGTTGCCGCCGAGCCAGCGTGACCTTCAGCAGCGGGCGCCAGCCTGGGCGGAGGTGCTTGCGAGCGCCGACCCGGAGGCGGGAACCGTGGAGCTGGGGCCGGGGCTGAGTGCCCGGCCGTTCAGCGATGAGAGACCTCCCGGCGTCTACTTCAGCAGCGCCAACGCAGAGATCGCCGAGCGCCCCGAGACGCCCTACCTGGAGAGGCTCTCCGAATACCTCGCTACCGACGCCAACATCGCTCGACACATCGAGAAGCTGCGCACCGAGAGCGCGACGCTCGCTGCTCGCCGGAGCCATCTGTATCTCCCCGTCGCCGCAAACGGCGAGAATGGTGACCTACTCGCGCTGTCGCCGAGCCTGTTCACCTGGGGCACGTTCACGCCGATTGAGGGCGTCACCGACCTCTGGCTTGCGAACGGGCTCGACATATTCCACTGGTCGGCCGAGACAGGCTGGGTCTATCACCCCGATACCGACGAGCGTGCCGAGAGCGCTCGCGCGCACGTCGCCGGGCCGAACTCGTAGCGCTCGACGCGCCGACCACGGCTCTGTCGCAGGCCGCCGGTAGCCTGGGAAGTCAGGAGGCTTTCTAGTGGCGACATCAAATCGTGACCGCATTGGGCGGATGTTCGAGATCCTTGCGGAGGCGCTCGACCCGTTCATCGCGGAGGTGCTGGAGCCGCAGATCGGGGACTCCGATTGGGCGCTGGTGGTCAAGCTTGCCGATGAGGAGAAGGGCATTACCGGCAAGGCATACAGCCGGGAAGACCCTGCCGTGCAGCTTCGGATGCTGACCGAGGGGCTGACGGGTCGGGTGAAGAAGGGGTGGTATCCGTTCAAGGGCACGGTCACGCGCGAGCACGAGGCGTATGCGAGCCTGCTGCGCGAGACGCGGAACCAGTGGGCGCACAACGCCTCCTTCGATGACGACGCGGCGCTGCGGGCGCTCGACTACGCGCGGCTGTTGCTGGCCGCGGTGGGGCAGGCGTATGCGGCCGACAAGGTGGACGCGATTCGGCTCGACCTGCGCCGCATCGCCACGGGCAAGCAGGACTCGCGCGCGCTGAAGTCCTCGACCGTAGTGCCCGGTGCGTCAGGGTTAGCCCCGTGGCGGCAGGTACTGAAGCCGCGCGACGAGGTGGCGACGGGCAACTTCCAGTCCAGCGAGTTCGCCGCCGACCTCTACAAGGTCGCCCGCGATCCGGCGGCGACGAGCGGGGAGTATTCCGACCCGGCGCAGTTCTTCGCCCGCACCTACCTCACGGAGGGTCTGCGCGACTTGATCGGCCGCGCGGTGAAGCGGCTGGCGGGGGATGCGAACGCCTCGCCGGTGGTGAACCTGCAGACGAACTTCGGTGGCGGCAAGTCGCACTCGATGCTCGCGCTGTGGCACCTGGCCGGCGGTCTGCCGATCGCCAAGTTTCCGCAGGAGGCGCAGGAGCTGCTGACGGCCAACGGCTACCCGGCGGAGGGCGTCACCGCGAGCCGGGTCGCGCTGGTCGGGAACCACTTCGCGCCGCAAGGTGAGACCAAGGACGACGGCACTCGCGTGAACACGCTGTGGGGCGAACTGGCCTGGCAGCTCGGCGGGCGCGAGGCGTATGAGATCGTGCGCGAGCACGATGAGAAGCGCACCAACCCCGGTGGCGACCTGCACGTCCTGCTGGCGAAGTATGCGCCTGCGGTGATCCTGATCGACGAGTGGGTCGCCTACGCGCGGCAGCTCTACGGTCGCGAGGATCTCGCGGGCGGCACGTTCGACACGCAGTTCACGTTCGCGCAGTCGCTGACCGAGGCGGCGAAGTCGATCCCCGGCGTGCTACTCGCCATCTCGATCCCTGCCTCACACGACGGCGACGACAGCGGAGAGGTCGCGGGCGCGGCCGAGGAGGTCGGCGGGTCGAACGGCATGGAGGCGCTGAAGCGCCTCCAGAACGTCGTGCGGCGGGTGGCCGACCAGTGGCGTCCAGCATCGAGCGACGAGGCGTACCGGATCGTGAAGCAGCGCCTGTTCGAGTCGGAGGATGCCCAGGCGCTCGCGCAGATCGCCGCCACAGCCAAAGCGTTCAGCGAGTTCTACCAGGCCAACGCGGGGGAGTTCCCGAAGGAAGCCCGCGACCCGCAGTACGGGCGGCGCATCCAGCAGACCTACCCGCTGCATCCCGAGCTGTTCGACCGGCTCTACGAGGACTGGTCTTCGTTGGAACGGTTCCAGCGCACCCGTGGCGTGCTTCGGCTGATGAACGCCGTCATCCACGCACTTTGGGTCGGCGAAGACCAGGGGCCGCTCATCCTGCCCGGCTCGATCCCGCTGGCGGTCGCGTCGGTCAACGCCGAGCTGACGCAGTACCTCCAGGACTCGTGGAAGGCCGTCATCGACGCCGACGTGGACGGCACCAACTCGGAGCCCGCCCGCATCGACAGCGACAAGCCCGTGCTCGGCCAGCGGTCGGTGACCAAGCGCCTGGCACGCACCGTGTTCTTCGGCGCGGCACCGACCATCGGCACCGCGCACAAGGGGATCGACACGCAGCGGGTGTTCATCGGCACCGCGGTCCCCGGCGATGTCGTCGGCAACTTCCACTCCGCGCTCACCCAGCTCGGTGACCGCACGACGTACTACTACTCGTCGGCGGGCAAGCACTGGTACGACACCCAGGCCAACATCACGCGCCGTGCGAAGGATGCCGCCGACGCGCTGCACCCCGAGGACGTGTGGGCTGAGATCGTGAAGCGGCTGCGCGGCGAGGAACGCGCCCGGTCGGACTTCGCGGGCGTCCACGTTGGCCCGGCCGACTCGGGCGACATCCCCGACACCGACCAGGCCCGGCTCGTCATCCTGCACCCGAAGTTCCCGCACCGCCGCAAGAAGGGCGACTCGCCCGCGCACGACTTCGCCCAGCAGGCCACCGAGCGCCGCGGCACCGCGAACCGCGCCAATCGCAACATGGTCGTGTTCCTCGCCCCCGACGAGGAGCGCCTGGCCGAACTCGACCAGGCCGCGCGCTCATTCCTGGCATGGAAGGAGATCGCGGAGAAGGCGAACGAGCTGAACCTGACTCCGCAGCAGCTCGCCCAGGCCGTCGACAAGCGCGACCAGTTCGGCCGCACGGTCGACGACCGTCTCGCGCTGACCTACCAGTGGGTACTCAACCCTGTCGCGCCCGACCCCGGTTCGCCGTTCGAGCTGGAAGAGGTCAAGGCCGACGGGCAGGCGGGGTCGCTCGCCGAGCGCGTCGCCAAGAAGCTCGGCAGCGCGGGCGCGTACTCGACCCAGCACGCCGCCCGCTCGATCCGGCTCGCGCTCGATACGAAGGTGCCCGCAGCCTGGGCGGCAGGGCACATCGCTGTCGGCGACCTGTGGAGCCTGTACGCGCAGTACCCGTACATGCCGCGGCTCCGCTCCCGCGAGGTGCTGATCGACGCCATCGACAACCAGCCGCTGCTCTGGCAGAGCGAGAGCTTCGCCCTCGCCGACGGCTACGACGAGACGACCGACCGCTACGGCGGACTCTGGCTGCCCGGCGACACAGGGCGCGCGCCCGTCACCGACGCCACCCTGATCGTCAAGCCCGCACCGGCCGAAGCACAGCGCGCCGAAGACCTGGCCGCGACCGCGGCCAGCAGCACGCCCGAGCCGGAGGCGGATTCCCCGGCGACTGCGGCGGCAGCAGCCGCGGGCGCGGCGGGAGGCACTACGACCGCCGCTCCCGCGTCAGCGCCCGCGAAGAAGCCCGCGGCGACGCGGTACGTCGGCAGCGCGCCGATCAGCGCCGAACGCTACTCCGCGGACTTCGCCAAGATCGCCACCGAGGTGCTGACCAACCTCGCTGCATCCGGCGCGAAGCTCACCATCTCGCTCTCCATCGACGCCATCCACCCCGACGGCTTCACCGAGCAGCAGCTCCGCACCATCCGCGAGAACGCCACAACCCTGAAGTTCACCACCAACGAGTTCGAGGCGGAGTAGCGGTGAGCGTCCCGGTCGCGTCCGACGCAGTGCTGAAGGCACTTGGCTTCCTGGCTGCGGTCGCTGACGCTGGCGAAGCGCCCTCCAGGGCCGCGGTTGATGCCTATGCGCTGATGCCGTTTCCGCAGTCGGGGCGGGAGAAGTTCTGGAGCGGGCGGCCACGGGAGAGCCCTCTGAGTGCGGCGATGTTCCAGTACGAGTACTCGGACGACTCCACGACTGACTATCTTGTTGCATCTGGGCTTGCGTCATCCTCGCCGCGAGACGGGGTACGCATTACCGACATCGGGCGGGTGTTCTTGGCCGGGGCGCCAAGGCTTGCAAATTCGGATCAGAAAGATGCAGTCCTCGAAGTTGTTGGTCATCTGGACGATCCAGTGACGAACGCACGCGTGCTCATTGAGGTTGCGAAGCTAGACGAGCCGCTGTTCATTGATCCGTATCTCCCGGCATCAGCACTCTTCGACGTGCTTGGCCACGCCGAGGTTCGGCGCGTTCTTGCGGCCGACCCATTCTCTGGCCGAAAGATCGCAGGCCAGACGCGAGAGGAGCGCCGACGAGACTTCGGGATCGTGCTCAGCGCGCATCCGGATGCTGAGGTTCGGTTAGTCGACGCAGAAGCCAAGTTGCTACATGATCGACTCGCCTTGCCGCGCACGGGTTCTGGGCTCATGGTTGGTGCTTCTCTAGGAGGCGCTCAGCTCACTGTTGTGTCCCACCTCAGCGAGACCACGACGGACTTGTTGCGCGCTCACTACGAGGAGGTCTGGAGCGGCGCTGATCCGATCGCTGCCGTCGATCCTCCAAGTAGTCCGGGGGCGTGAGCTAGATTCTGGCCGCATCTCCGATCAGCCAGCTTCCTCGGTCTCGCGTGAGCTGGAGAAGAGGCGCTGGCGTTCGGACTCGATGACTTCGCGCACGAGTTCGGCTTCGGACACGTCGAACGCTTCCGGTGCAGCCTCGGCGGTCTCGCTGATTGCCGCGAAGTCGGCGAACAGCTCTCGCTTCCTGGCGAGGATCTGCATGATGCGCACGTCCACGCCTTCCTCGGAGAGCAGGCGATGCACCTGCACGGACTGCAACTGACCCATCCGGCGGGCACGGGCGATGGCCTGCCACTCGGTCGTCGGCTTGAGCTGCGGCTCACAGATCACGACGACCGACGCGGCCTGGATGTTCAGACCGACGCCTCCGGCGACGATCTGCGACACGAGCACCGCGCCCGCTTCAGCCGCGGTGAAGTCGTCCACCATCGCCTGACGCTTGGGTGCTGGGACTGCTCCGGTAAGCGGCCCGAAGACCACGCCCGGCAGCGCCGCGGTGACCTCATCGAGGACGCTCAGGTAGTTGGAGAACACGATGACCTTGCGGCCGTTGTCCTCCGCTTCCTCGACAACCTCCACCAGGCGCTGAAGCTTCTCGGACTCACCGCCCTGGAGCATCGCTGCCTGGCGCATTGCTTGGAAGTTCCCGGCCATCACCGCTTCGCGGTAGGCGTGCGCATCGGCGCGGGAGAGGGGCAGCCATTCCTCGACCTCGACGAGTTCAGGAAGCTCCGTCAGCACGTCCTCCTGGTTGCGCCGGAGGTAGACCGGCGCGACTTGCTGGCGGAACAATCGCGGACGCAGCTCGCTGGCGTCGACGATGAGGTCGGGTCGGATGTAGCCGACCAGGGTGCGGAACTCCTCGACGCGGTTCTCCAGCGGGGTGCCGCTGAGCAGCACCGCGCGGTCGGCACGGTCAATCACGCGGGCGCTGCGCTGGGCGCGGAGCGCGCCCGGATTCTTGATGTAGTGCGCTTCGTCGAGCACGACGCATGCGAGTTCTTCCACGAGCCCCAGGTGCGGCTCCAGCCATCCCAGCGACTCGTAGGTCGTAACGGCGACGCCTCCGTTGCGACGCCAGCTCCGCAGCGCCGCATCCCGGCCCGGCCCGTGCAGCCGATGAGCGTTCAGCGCGGACTTGGCCTGCACCTCTCGAATCCAGTTGGTGACGACCGCAGCCGGGCAGACCACTAGCGAATGGTGTGAGCCCTTCGAGCGGAGGTGCGTCAGCACCGCAAGGGCCTCGATGGTCTTCCCCAGCCCCATCTCGTCGCCGATGATGACCTTGCGCTGCACGAGTGCGAAACGCGCGGCGAAGCCTTGATACCCGCGCAAGGACACCGAGAGGTGCTCCGTCTCCAGCTCGAACTCCCGGACCACGGCGACGACCTCATCGGGGAGCCCGCCGAGCACCGCTTCCTCGTCCTCCGTCAGGAAGCCCAGCTCCTGCAACATGGCGAAGTAGTCGGCCGGCCTGGCGAGGAAGTCCTGCCAGGGATCGGGCGGAGCCGAGCCTGCTGCGGTGCCCGAGATGCTCTGCGCACGGAGCGCGACCGCTTCGACGGCGGAGGTGAACTCGTCCGTGCTAGCGCCGAAGATCGCCAGGTGCATCACGCGAGGGTCGAGCGTCTGTGCCAGGGGCGTGAGCGCCTCGGCGCGCGCGAGGTCACGGGTCGCATTCTTCGTCTTCCGCGTCGCGTCCCAGGTCGCCAGGTGCCGGACGAGATCGAAGGTCTGCGGCGTGGGCTTGGCGATATCGATGCGTACCGGCATCTCCTCGTAGGTCGTCTGCCAGAGAGTCTGCGCAGCACCGCGAATCCGATGTGCGGAGGTCGCCCCGATGCCAGGGATCGACGCGAGACGGTTCGCGTAGGTGAAGACGTCCTGCACTGTGGCAATGCCTGCATCCGACAGCGGGCTGATGCGGATGCGCTCACGGGTCGCGTCCTTCAGCCGGTCGACCGGCATCTCCGCGATGACTTTCTGCGCTTCTGCCTTGCGCAAGGCAACGCCCGCATCGAGCGCCTGCTGCCGATAGTGCGCCTCTCTGCTCAGCGCGTCCTGGATCGTCTTGATCGCAGCAGGAAGCCCAGCCACAGTCGCGCCCGGTAGGAGCTGGCCCGCGCCGAGCGACGCGAGCCTCGGAGCGAAGCCGACGGCGGGCACGAGTGTGTGTGCGGTATCGACGGGTTGTGCCGTGCGCCCGCGATCATCGAGGCGCGTCAGCGCCGTCGCCACGCTCGCCGCAGCACCCCAGCCCGGGTAGTCGAGCAGATACCGGCCCGCCCGCTCGGCAGCGTCGCGCGACTGCCCACCGCTGAACAGCTTGCGGAGTCCGAAGTTCGATCTCGCGTCGCTCAGCGCCCGCGGCACCTCGTTCGTAAGCTGACCTAGCCATGTCGCCTCGCTCGCCTGGATCTCCGGCAGGGCGGCGAACCGGGCGAGGAGCCCAAGCTGCCCGCTGTCACCATCCCGCAGCGGCAGGACGCCCCAGCGGCTCCCGTTGCGGATCGCCACATCGACCATGCGCGCGCGAAGCGCGCCGAAGGCGGTATCGGCATCAGCGGCGACGCGGGCACGGTGGGCGGCGAGGTCGGCGGCGTGCTTCGACCACGCGGCGACCTCCTCGATCACCGGGCGCAGACGCTGCGCCTCGTCACGGCTCAGGGGCATGTGGTTGCTGTTCCTCTCGGGCACACTCACGCTATCGGCACCGACCGATGTCGCCGATGCGCCGTATCGTGGCGAGCACGCGGTCGAGCGCATCGAGGGGATGGACATGGCTCAGGGACTGACCAGCAACCAAGAGATTGTGGAGGTGCGCCTCGACAACTTCATGCGCGGTTCGGTCAAGGATGCGCTCACGCAGGAGCTCGCTGTCCGGCCGGAGCACCGCATCGTCGCCCTGTCCACCATCGCAGGCGGCGACGAGTTCAACGGCGTCATCCGCGTAGTGGCCGTCATCGAGTACCTGTAGGCATCGTGGGCAAGCGCGCCGACAGTGATGAGCACTACGTTCTCGACCTCTGCGACGAGGTGATCGGGGTCCGCGGGGAGCGACAGGCGACGTTCCTGTGGCTTGTCGGTGACGTGTCGCCGACGACCGGACGGGCTCGCAGGCTCCCCGTCGACGGGTATTGGCCTGCGCTGGGGCTCGTCGTCGAGTTCCAGGAGAAGCAGCACACCGTGGCCGTCCCGCTGTTTGACCGTCGCGCGACCGTCTCCGGCGTGTCCCGTGGCGAGCAGCGGCGGCTCTACGACCAGCGAAAGGCGGAGATCCTGCCGCAGCAGGGTATCCGGCTCGTCGTGATCCACAAGTCGGAGTTCACGACCAAGACCGACAGGATCGTGCGCGATCATGAGCGCGACATCGCCGTCGTCCGCGGCCGCCTTGTCTGACCTCGGAAGCCCGCCAGAGACCAGTACACGTCTGGCACATCGAGGCTGACCCCGCCTGACGGCGGGCTCAGTGGCTCACCTCTTTGACGAGAGAGGCGGTGCGGGGTGTCGGTTTCGATGCGGGTCATGGGTGCGGGGGACGGCTACAAGTACCTGCTCCGCACCGTGGCATCCGCCGACGGCGAGCGGGCGCTCTCGACCCCGCTGACCCGCTATTACGCCGAGCAGGGCACTCCACCCGGCTGCTGGATGGGCGGCGGCCTTGCCGCGCTCGGGAACGGCGAGATCCACGAGGGTGCGCAGGTGTCCGAGGCGCAGCTCCAGCTCCTGCTGGGTATGGGCCTTGACCCGGTGACTGGCGATCCGCTGGGGAAGGCGTACCCGGTGTTCCCGGCCGTTGAGGATCGGATCGCCACGCGGCTCGCCCGGCTCGATCCGGCGCTGGGCGCGGCGGAGCGCGCCGAGGCAGTCGCGGTGATCGAGGCGGAGGAATCGGCGCGCAGGTCGCGGCGGGCGGTCGCGGGTTTTGACTTCACGTTCTCACTGCCGAAGTCCGCATCGGTGCTTTGGGGTCTCGCGGACGCGGCGACTCAGGCGCGGATCGCAGAGGCGCACCACGCGGCCGTTGCGGAGGTTGTTGCGTTTATGGAGCGGGAGATTGCGGCGACGCGTTCGGGCGCAACCTCCCGCGACGGCGCGGTTGCGCAGGTGGAAGTGACAGGGCTGATCGCCACCGCGTTCGATCACTTCGATTCGCGGGCGGGTGATCCGCAGTTGCACACGCATGTGGTGGTGAGCAACAAGGTGTGCACCCTGTTCGACGGCAAGTGGCGGTCGCTGGACAGCCGGCCGCTGCACGCGGCGACCGTGGCGCTGAGCGAGCTGCACAACGCGGTCTTCGCCGACCACCTCACCCGCGCGCTCGGCGTCGGCTGGGAGCGGCGCGAGCGGGGAACCGACCGCAACCCGGTGTGGGCGGTCGCCACGGTGCCGGAGGAGTTGGTCGCGGAGTTCTCGTCCCGGTCCCGGCACATCGACATCGAGAAGGACCGACTGATCGCCGAGTACGAGATCGCGCACGGGCACGCGCCGTCGCGGGAGACGATCATCCGGCTGCGGCAGCAGGCGGCGCTGGCAACCCGGCCCGACAAGGAAGTCCGCCCACTCGCCGACCTCGCCCAGGAGTGGCGCACCCGAGCGAGCCGACTGCTGGGCCGGGACGCAACCGAATGGGCGCGAGAAGCCGTCGCGGTCGAGCCCGCGAAGCTCCTGCGCGCGGAGGACGTGCCGCTGGAGCGGATCGCCAGGCTCGGCGCGTCGGTGGTCGCCGCGGTTGCCGAGAAGCGCACGACGTGGAGCCACTGGAATCTCTACGCCGAGGCCGCACGCCAGACGATGGGCTGGCGCTTCACCGCCACCGAGGACCGCGAGGCGATCACGGGGATGGTCATCGACGCCGCGGAGCAGGCGTCCATCCGGCTCACGCCGCCCGAGCTGGCCTCTAGCCCCGCCGCGTTCCAGCGCGCGGACGGGACGAGCATGTTCCGCCCCCGCAACGCCGCCCGCTACAGCGGTGCCGCGGTGCTCGCCGCCGAGGACCGGCTGCTTGCACGCTCCCGCGAGCAGGTTGCACCGCGCCTGGCCGACGCAACCATCGCGCACGCGCTGCAACCCCACCGTGGGCGCACGCTCGGCGACGACCAGCGCGCGGCGCTCGCAGCGATTGCGTCGTCAGGCCGGATGCTCGACCTGCTCGTCGGCCCCGCGGGGGCAGGCAAGACCACCGCGCTGCGCGCGTTGCGGCGCGCATGGGAGGCCGAGCACGGACACGGCTCAGTCATCGGCCTGGCACCGTCCGCGGTCGCGGCCGAAGTGCTGGCCGGTGACCTCGGCATCCCGACGGAGAACACCGCGAAGTGGTGGCAGACCTACCGCGACAGCGGCATCGGGTTCGCTGCTGGGCAGCTCGTGATCGTGGACGAGGCATCCCTTGCCGGGACGCTCGCGCTCGACCGGCTCGTGCGCGTCGCGGTCGAGGCCGGAGCCAAGGTGCTGCTCGTAGGCGACCCCGCGCAGCTCCAGTCCGTTGACGCCGGGGGAGCGTTCGGGATGCTCGTCGCCGACCGCGACGATGTGCCCGAGCTGACGGACGTGCGCCGCATTGCCGCAGCTTGGGAGAAGGACGCTACCCTCGACCTGCGCCACGGGCGCGTCGAAGCCATCGACATCTACCAGGCCCACGGGCGTATCCACGCAGGGGAGGCCGAGCGCATGGCTGACGCCGCCTACGCTGCGTGGCAGCGCGACCGCGCCACAGGACTGGCGAGCATCCTCATCGCCGAGTCGAGCGCGATGGTCACTACCCTGAACCAGCGCGCCCGCGCCGACCTCATCCTCGCCGGGCAGGTCGATGCGCGCGCCGAGGTATGGCTGCACGACGGCACGCAAGGCTCCATCGGGGACGCGATTATCACCCGCCGCAACGACCGTGCGCTGCGTACCGGGCGCGGCTGGGTGCGCAACGGCAGCCGGTGGACGATCACCGCCATCGGCGCCGACGGATCGCTGCGGGCGCGTCCCGCCGGACGGCGCTGGGGCGCGACCGTGCGGCTTCCCGCCGCGTACGTCGCCGAGCACGTCGAACTCGGCTACGCCGTCACCGCGTACCGGGCGCAAGGCGTCACCGTCGACACCGGACACACGCTCATCGAGCCCGGCGCGACGCGCGAGAACTTCTACGTCGCCATGACCCGCGGAAGGCTCGGGAACACCGCCTACGTCTCGATCAACCGTCCCGACGACGACCACATCCATCCGCCTACCCAGGACACCAAGGCAGTCGCGGCGCGCAGGGTGCTCGCCGGGGTGCTCCAGCACGTCGGCACAGAACTTTCCGCCCGCCAGACGATAGCCGCCGAGCAGGACGCCTGGCGCTCGGTCGGCCAGCTCGCCGCCGAGTACGAGACCATCGCCGCCGCCGCACAACAGCCACGGTGGGAGGCTCTGCTGCGAAGGACGCGGCTCACCGAGGCCGAGGCATCCGCAGCAATCGACTCGACCGCGTTCGGCGTGCTCAGCGCAGAGCTGCGCCGAGCCGAAGCCGACGGCTACGATGCCGAGCGCCTTCTGAGCGCTCTCGTCGCTTCTCGTCCGCTCAATGACGCGGGCGATGTGGCCGCGGTGCTCCACGAGCGGGTGATCCGCGCCCTGGAGCACACGAACGGCGCGGGGCGCGTGCGCCAGCCCGCCACGCCCATCGCCGGAGTCGTCACTCCCGCGCTCGGCCCGATGGACGACGATATGCGCAGCGCACTCCGTGAACGTGCCGCGCTCATCGAGCAGCGAGCAGACGCGCTCGTCACCGAGGCCGTCGAGTCCTCGGGGGAGTGGATCTCGGGACTCGGGATGGAACCCTCTGATCCGCAGCTCGCCGCACTTTGGCGACGCGAGGCACGCACCGTCGCGGCCTATCGCGACAAGTACGGCATCGCCGTGGCCAGGGGGCTCGGCCTTGTCGGCGATGATGCTTCGCAACGCGCAGACGCGGCACGAGCACGCGCCGCGACCCTTCGCGCGCAACAGCTCGCGGTACGCGCGGCAGAACCTGGACCGACCACCCGCAGTCTCAGGGTCGCTGGGCCGCGCCTGTAAGGGCAAAACGGGCATGCTCAGCGACTGCTCATTGCGAGCCGACATGCCACTGGGCTGGAGTGCGCGCCAGACGCGGGGCTCCTTACTTGGCGCTCTCGCGACTCCCGCCGCATCCCTTCCGCGTCTCGCGGGTCGGGCGTACCCTGATCTTGAGGTAGTAGCCACGATTTCTAGGTCGCTTGCGACGGTCCCTCGGGACACTCACCACATGATCTACCTCCTCGGCGGAGCTACGCACCCTCTCGGGAGGCGGACATCGTGTTCCGACTGCTCTGGAATCTCAGCATCCGAGTTCGGCTGTTCCTGCGGACGTACATGCCGACGAACATCCTGCTCGACGCGCTGCACACGCGCCGCGGCCTGAAGTGGGGCGCGCCCGCCATGCTCATCGCCGTGCTGTACCTGCTCGGCGCGTGGCTGCTGACGGTGTGGATCGCCGACGGCGGGCCGGGCTGGCTGAACCTGGTCGTGCTGCTGTTCATCTGGAACGCGCTGAAGTTCCTCGTCAACGGCCCGATCACCCTCATCATCCTGATCCGGGCTCGCCGCGCCGAGCGGCGCCAAGCCTTCGAGCAGAAGTCGGCGGCTTACGCGATGGGCGGGCCTCCTCCGGTGCTCGCCTCTACGAGAGGCTGACAAGCCCCGCTGTCGCGCCTCTCATACCGCAGGCCGCGCGAAAGGGGGGAGGGAGCGACCGAGGCGCTACCGCGCTAGGGCGTGTCTCTTAAAGCCTTGAGCCAGATGGTGATGGCGCGTAGGACGACGCCGCCGCGATAGGTCAGGGCGAGTTTGTCGTAGCGGGTGGCCAAGGCGCGCCATTGCTTGAAGATGTTGAATCCGCGCTCGACGACGTTGCGGCGCTTGTAGGCCTCGGTGTCGTAGGTGACCGGGCGACCACCCTTGGCGCCGCGGCGCTTGCGGTTGGCGATCTGATCATCGCGTTCGGGGATGACGGCCTGGATGCCGCGCCGGCGCAACAGCTTGCGGTTGGCCCGGGAAGAGTAAGCCTTGTCACCCAGCGCCCGGTCGGGCCTGGTGCGTGGCCGGCCCCCACCCAGGCGCGGTACCCGCAGGGCGTTCATCACGTGCTCGAACATCGGGGAGTCCCCGCCCTGCCCGGGCCCGAGCAGCATCACCAGCGGCCGCATGTTCCCGTCGCACAGGTGGTGGATCTTCGTCGACAGGCCGCCGCGGGAGCGGCCGATGGCGTGATCAGGCGGCTCGATGCGCAGATTCGTGTAATTCGTCAGGTCCCCCTGTGTCCCGGGGCAGGTTGGTGGCGTGCTGATGGGCGCGGTTGATCGTGGAGTCCACCGAGACTTCCCAGTCGATCAGCCCGGCGGCGTCGGCATGGGCCAGCAGGACGCTGTGGATCTTGTCCCACGTCCCATCACCGCTGAAGCGGCGGTGCCGCTTCCACACCGTCTGCCACGGCCCGAAGCACCCGGGTAAGTCCCGCCACGCGATCCCGGTCCGGTAGCGATAGATGATGCCCTCCACCACGGTGCGATGATCGGCGAACGGCCGACCACGACGCCCCTGCGAGGACGGCATCAACGGAGCAATCAGCTCCCACTGCGCATCAGTCAGCAACTCCGTTCGAGACACACACCGAGCGTTCCAGCGACCAGCCCAAACCTTTGGGAGACACGCCCTAGTCGCTTTCCAGGAGAACTGGCTCTTCGCGCGGATGGCGAGCGACGTCTTGCCGAGTCTTTCCAGGATGATGATCGGGTTCATCGGCGCTGTGGTCATCGGCGTGGTCGTGGGGTTCGTTCTCGGTCAGGCGCACCGCCTCCAGGCGATGTTCGCACCCGTGCTCGAGTTCCTGCGCGCGATCCCTGCGGTCGCGTTGATTCCCCTCGTCATCATCGTGCTGGGCCTCGACGACACCGCGAAGGTGATTCTGATCACCTTCATCTGCCTCTGGCCCGTGCTCCTCAATACCGAAGCTGCAATCAGAGGAATGGACCCCGGACTGCGCGAGACCGCCCGGGTGTACGGCATCCACTGGTTCCGCTACGAGTTGCAGGTCGCACTTCCCGCGGCAGCTCCGCAGATCTTTGCCGGAATGCGCACGAGTCTTTCGCTCGCGCTCATCATGGTCGTCGTGAGCGAGATGATGGCGGGAGGCAACGGGATCGGCGTCTTCGTTCTTCAGTCGCAGAGGTCGTTCGCGATCACGGACATGTGGTCGGGCATCGTGCTCATCGGGATCTTCGGGTACGTGTTCAACCTGCTGCTCATCGTCGTCGAGAACCGGGTGCTCGCGTGGCACCACGGCGCGAACACCGCCGTGGAGTGACACCGCGGTCGAGAGGACGCCCTCACACCTCGATGCCGCCGCACCACACACGCAGAACGCGACGCGCGGCAGCGATGTCGGTGAGCGGATCGCCGTCCACCAGCACGAGGTCGGCTCGCAATCCGGGGGTGATCGCCCCCCGATCGTCGAGTGAGAACGCGTGCGCGGCCGTCGAGGTGGCAGCGCGCAGCGCTTCGGCTGTTGACAGGCCGGCGTCCACGAGCAGAGCGAGTTCGTCGTGCATGCTCTCGCCGTATGGCGGCATTGCCCGTTCGAGGAGCCCGATGTAGGCGTCTTCGTCGTGCATGCTCTCGCCGTATGGCGGCGATGCCCGTGTGAAGGTGTAGGCGTCGGTGCCGGCCAGGACCGGAACGCCCGCGGCATGCATCGCGCGCGTGCTCTCGTGGGCGTGTGCATAGCTCACACCGGGAACGCCCGCTGCGGTGAGATTCGCGGCGACGCCTTTCATCATCGTCAAGGTCGGGATGAACACCGTGCCCTGGGCGAGCATCGTCTCAGCCGTCGCATCGTCGAGCGCGCGGTCGAGTGGAGCATGGGTGATCATGTCGGCCCCCGCAGCGAGGCTCATACGCACAGCTTCGTACAGGGCTGCGTGCGCGATGACCTTGAGCCCCCGCGCGTGCGCAGCAGCCACGAGTGCATCGAGCACGTCCTGGGTGGGACCGGGCAGATCGGCGATGATCTTGATGTAATCCACCCCGTCTGCCACCTGCACCTCTACGAACCGCTCCGCCTTGTCGGGGGAATCGACCAGCGCGACGTCCGGATAGGTCGGAATGCGGCTGTGCGTGCTGCCCTGAGATGTCGCCGCCATGCCGGCGGTGCGGAAGTCAGCGACTCCCCTCAGTCCCCGCAACGACTGGAACTGTGATGCGGGCCATGTCGCCATGTCCAGGCCGGTGGTGACACCGTACGTGGCGAGCGTCTCGAGGGACTCGCGCCCCTTCAGGTGCATGTGACAGTCGATCAGGCCAGGAAGGAGCACCGCACCTTCCGCGTTGACGACAGCGGCACCGACGACGACCGCATCCGCTGATACGTCACCGATGCGCCCGTCGGGCTGGACGACGACCGTCGTGGGGGCGCTCAGACTGTGTCCGTCGAAGACCCTGGTGTTCGTGATCGCGGTCGCAGAGACTGCGCCGAGCGTGGAATCCGTCATGAACTGCTCCGTTCGAGGAGATGTAGATACGAGACATTAT
>TARA_R110000868_G_scaffold14389_2_pt1 | contig 16258 bp, 18 predicted proteins | sample TARA_R110000868 | Tara Oceans TARA_R110000868 (sample SAMEA4397489) | marine metagenome | biome: Polar Biome; feature: [SRF] surface water layer (ENVO:00010504); material: water (ENVO:00002006), including particulate matter (ENVO:01000060) such as... | depth 5 m | reverse complement strand
CTGCAGTGTGGGGCCATCCAGCAGTTCGAATACCGGCGCCAGGGCATCGGCGATCTGAGGGTGTTGCGTGAGGGCGTCTTCGCGAACAATAGGCGCGGGCGCGTAAATAGGCTGCACGCCTTTGGGGTCGTCGAGAATCACCAGGCCCAAGGCGGCCACGGCGCCATCTGTGCCATAGGCCATGGCGGCGTTGACGCCGGAGGTTTGTTCACCGGCCGCACGAATCGTCACCGCCGTGTCGCCACCTGCCAACGTCAGCAGCTGCTCGGGTTTGAGGGTGAAGTTATAGGCCGTTTGGAAGGCTGGCAGCGCGTCCGAGCGCTCGACAAACTCAGCCGAGGCGGCCAGCTTGAACTGCCCACCTTTGCCCAGCCATTGGCCCAGGTCGTCGAGGGTTTTCAGTTGGTTAGGGGTGGCCACATCTTGGCGAATGGCAATCGCCCAGGTGTTGTTGGCCGGCGCAGGCGTCAGCCAGACAATATTATTCTGCTCGTAGTCCAGCGCCTTGACGCGTTCGTAACCAGCTTTAGCGTCTTTCCAAACCGGGTTGGACTCTTCGGCAAAAATGAAGGCGCCGTTACCGGTGTATTCAGGGTACAGATCAATCTCGCCGGCGATCAGCGCGCCGCGCATCACCTTGGTGTTGCCCAGGCCAGATTTGTTCTCGGTCTTGATGCCATTGGCTTCCAGTGCCAGCACAATCATATTGCCCAGCAACTTGCCCTCGGTATCGATCTTGGAGCCCACCCGCACGGGCGTATCCGCTTGAGCGAAGGCGCTGCCCATGGCCAGTAAGCCAGCCAAGATGAGCGCAGTTCTACGTTGCATGAGAGTCATGGTGAGGCTCCTGTAAAGATAACGAGTAAAACAATAGCGGTCTTTCAGTTAGAAACCCACCGACCAGGCATTACCCAGCGCAGAGACCATGATCGATTGCAGCGCCGATGCAGGGGGCTAGCCGCTGCTGTTTTGCGTGCAGCAAGGTTGTGGGTTTGCGATGTTTAGCCGGGCAGCACACTGATTTTTTTCACGGCCTCGATCCAGTTGGGGTTGAGTTGCGGCTGATCGATGTCCATCCCCAGGCTTTCCATGCGCTCTTTGTGCCGGTTGATCTCCGCCACGGCTTCGCTGAGTGCGCTGGAGTTACCGTCCAGCTGGTGCATTTGGGTCAGGCCGAGATGATAGAAGCGCAGCAACTTCATGGCGTCCGGATCATGTGCAGCTACCCCGGCTTTGACGTGGTGCATCACATTGGTGATGCGCATCAGGCTGCGCTTGAGTTGCCAGCCATAGGCCGCTGCGGCCATCCAGGGTTGTGACCACATAAAGCCGCGCACCAGGGCCACAGTCAGCAGCAGGGCGATAATCACGCCGGCCAGGTTCCAGCGGAAATTATCCCCGCCCGGTTGGCCAAACAGCATGACGGTGGCGGTGGACAGCAGCATGGCCAGCACAACGAACGTCAGGGCGATGATTAGCGTGCTGCGGCGGGTCTGTTGGCGGTAGCGCTCTGGGTTCTGTTGTTGGATTTCGAACATCGTGGCCACGGGGCTCTCTCTGCGGTGAAGTGGGTGCGTTGATTGAGGTTGATTCGGCGTATGCGCGATCGCTGCTGCAAGGTATCTTGCCCACCCACGGGTGACGTTGCTTAAGGAATTGTCGGATTTATGGGCCGTAGTGTGTTTCAGGCTGTAATTATTGGCGTGGTGACGCTGTGTGCGAGCGCCGCGCAGGCCAAGGTCGAAGTGCAGGCCGGCCAGCATAAGACGCTGGGGCGGATCCTGGTGGCTAAGGTTTCCGAGGATATTGCGCCGGGCGATTATGAGGCCTTGCTCAAAGGCATCAAGGCCAATCCGGGCACATTTGCCAGGAAAATTGTCATGCTCGACAGCATTGGTGGCAGTGTGGAGGAGGCCATGCGTATCGGCCGCCTGCTGCGCGAAACCCGCTTTGACAGCCTGGTGCCATCCACCGGGGTATGCCAAGGCAGTTGCGTGTACCTGCTGGCGGCGGGGCAGCGTAAAACCGTGCGTGGCTATGTGGGTATTCACCGGCCCTATTACGCGGGCAGTGACTCGGTGCATTCGGCCTCCAGGCACGGCGTTAATCGTACCAGTCAGGTGGCTTACTTCAAGGATATGCAGGTGCCGCTTGCGCTGCTTGAGGCGATCAACCGTACCGAGCCGCAACGCATGCGCGTGCTGAGCCCTAGCGAGCTGGCGCACTTCCGCTTGCAGTGAGGCGCGGATAATTGCCAGCGTTGGACCGGCTCGTGATGCCTGGTGAAGACGCTTTTTCCCGGCTTACTGGCAGCCGCGCGGATCATCTGCTCGCACTGCTGCCTTGCACTGCGGACCCTGAGCGAGAAGGCCGGTGGGGCAGCGTCTATGGCGAGCGGGTAGTGGCCATATTGATGTCCTTGACCAAACCGGCAGTGGCTTTGATCACTTCACGGGCCATGCTGGTTTGCTGCTCGTTGTCGGTTTGCGCCACCAGCACCACATCGCCGTGAGTAATGCTTTTGCTCACCAACGCGGCAAAACGACCGTGATGCGCGCCGGCGGCCGATGACGCCCCGATCACGCTGCCAAGAAAACCCCCGATAAACCCGCTCATGCCCATTAGCGTTAGCGGTGCGAGCAGCGGGCTGGCATAAAACAGGCTCACCTCGCTGACAATCATTGCCACCGCAATCAACGCGCCGATGCCAATACCGATCCCGGTGCCAATGGCGATGTCGATCAGCATGTCCTTCAACACCTTGTTGCTTCTGGCCTGGGGCGCGGGGGCGGGAGGGGCATCTGCGTTGCTGGCGACTATCTGCAATTGCTCGCTGTGCATGCCCCGCTGAATCAACTGGGCCAGCGCCTGTTCGGCGGTGCTGCGTTGGCTAAAGAAGCCCGATACGTGGTGGCGGTAGAGGTCCATCGTGCTGCTCCTGCTCATGAACCGTCACTGACGGCCGAAGCACCAGCTTAGGCAGCACTGCCAAGCCCGTCTGTGCGCCGCCGTACGCAGGCCAATAGCCATATCTGAGCTATTTGTGCGCCTATGCGTGCCAGCGTACCGACAGGCCTATGCGCGGCTGTGATTCTGTCCCCAGTGAGCTGCGTCCATGCGTTGAGAGCAGTGTTGCACTGGGAGACACAGCATGTGTAAGGCCATTCGAGCTGATTGCTCAACCTGCTCTGCAAGGTGTGATGCCCACGTTTTTGCGCGTGCTGCGGTGAGGCGCCCATGAGCTTGCAGCGGTTGCAGTACCTGCATGGGCAATGGCGTCAGTCCGTGGGCGCTCTGCAGATGACCTGGGCGCGCTTGAACCATAACCCCGCGCTGCACCATGCCGGCCACATGCAGCGCCTAGCAGGCTTGCTGCAGGCGCGTTATGGCTTCTCCCGCGGTGATGCAGATGCTCAGGTCAGAGGTTTTTTTGCCCGTAAAGGCCCGCGCGGTAACGGCGCGGCTTGAGCCCTTATCGCCTTGTCCACTGATTGGAGATACGTGATGAACATCGATTACCGCCCGCTTTTATTAGTGTTTGCGATTGCCTATGCCGGGATCGCCGTGGGCAGCCTGCTGATCGCCATGAACCTGGCACAAAGTGCGCCGCCCGGCTGCGTCGTCAGCCAGTGCGCGGGCCGCTAAGAACGCTCTCTGCAGCGCTTAAAGAACGCTGCGGTCTAGCCAACCTGAGCTGGCACGCGGATACCTGCGCGGCGCGCTCATCCTTCATTGTTTTGAGGACATACCTATGAACAGGACTTCATCGATGCTTTCTGGCAGGGCCGCGTTGCGCCTGGCCGGCGTTTTTAGCGGGCTGCTGTTGCTGAGCGCCTGCGCTACGCCGCCGGTTGCGCCGAACCAGGCGTTGCAAGCGGCAAAAACTGCAATCAGCAATGCCGAACAAGCGCGTGTGGCCGACTACGCCTCGCCGCAGTTGGGCGTTGCACGGGAGAAATTGGCGTCGGCCAATTTGGCCGTGCAGCGCGAAGAGATGCTGCTGGCTGAGCGTCTGGCCGAACAATCGCGGGTTGAGGCCGAGCTGGCCCTAGCCATGTCACAGGCGACCAAGGCCAAGGTGGTCAATGACGAAATGCGCAAAAGCACCAACAGCCTGAAGCAGGAAATGCAGCGCAACACGGGAGCACCACAATGAACACTGCCCATCACGTTAAGTACCTGCTGGCCGCTGCGATCAGCCTAAGTGTGGCCGGTTGTGCCTCGCCACCCAGCATGCCGCAAGGCGCTGCCGAAGTTCGCAACAAGCTCACGCAACTGCAAGCCGATCCACAACTGAATACGCGTGCACCGGTTGCGCTCAATGCGGCCGAGCAAGCGGTGATCGTGGCCGAGCAACCGCGTAAGGACCAGCCTGAAGAGCAGGCATTAGGCCAGCATTTGGTCGTGATGGCAGACCGCCGGGTAGAAATTGCCAATGCCTTGGCGCAAACGCGCTTTTATGAAGACCAGCGCAAGGTACTCAGCGAACAACGCGCAGGCGCGCGCTTGGATTCACGCACTCAGGAGGCCGACCAGTTGCAGCGCCAGCTTGATGAGCTCAATGCCAAGCAAACCGAGCGTGGCTTGGTCATGACCTTGGGTGACGTGTTATTTGCCACGGGGCGCTCCGAATTACGTGCGGGCACAGCGAATAACCTGGGCAAGCTGGCGATTTTTCTTAACCAGAACCCTGAGCGTCGCGTGATGATTGAAGGGCATACCGACAGCGTTGGCAGCGAGGAAAACAACCTGAGCTTGTCCCAGCGTCGTGCCACGTCGGTGATGAGTTACCTGACCATTCAAGGCGTTGCGCCAAGCCGTTTGAGCGCGTCGGGTAAAGGCGAGAGCATGCCGGTTGCCGGTAATGAATCGGCCTCGGGTCGGCAGATGAATCGCCGCGTTGAACTCATCATCAGCGAAGACTAAAACGCGCAGGTCAGCGGCTTGACTCGCAACGTCTGTATGCCGGGCCGCGCATTAGCGGCCCGGCATTACGTTCAACTTTAAGCGTGCTCGCGCAGTGGCAGCGTCTGACGTTACAGGTGTTGCCACTGCGCCGAGTAAAAACGCTTAAACCGCCTCGGCGCGCTGCATCAGCGTGCGCTGGCGCCATTCCATAAAGGTTTTCAGCAGCAAGGTCAGCAGTGCCATGCAAGCCAGCAGCGCGGCAGCGGTAAAGGCGGCGGCGGGTTTGTAATCGTTGTTGAGCTGATCGACCAGCAAGGGCAGGGTCAGGGTCTGGTTGATGATGGTGCCGGACACCACCGACACTGCACCGAACTCACCCACCGCGCGGGCATTGGTGATGACCACGCCATACAGCAGCGCCCATTTGATCTTCGGCAGGGTGATATGGCGGAAGATCTGCCAGCCATTGGCACCCAGGCACAGCGCAGCGGTCTCTTCATCTTGACCTTGGGACTGCATCACTGGAATCAATATGCGCGCGACATAGGGTGCGGTGACGAAAACCGTGACCATGACGATACCCGGCCAGGCAAACATCAGCTGCATGCCGTTGTCGTAGAACCATCGCCCCAGGGCGTGTTCCAGCCCATACACCACCAAGTAACAGAGCCCGGCGACGACCGGCGACACTGCATAAGGGATGTCGAGCAGAGTGGTCAGTAGCTTGCGCCCGCGAAAATCGTAATGGGTTACGCACCAGGCCAGCAGAATGCCGAAACACAGGTTGATCGGCACCGTCAGCGCCGCCACCAGCAGGGTTAGGCCGATGGCGTGGAGCATGTAGTCCTCGCCCAGGTTGCCCCACAGCAGGGCCAGGCCACCGGAGAAGGCTTTACTGAAAATCAGCGCCAGCGGCACCAGCAGAATCAGGGTGATCAGGCTCAGCCCGAGGCCGATCAACAGCCATTGGTGCCAGTATTGAGGTTTTTTCATATGCCTTGCCGTTGCCATTTGAACAGGCGGCCTTGCAGAACTTGCAGGCTAAACAGCAGCACCAGTGAGGCCAGCAGAATGACCGAGGCAATTGCCGCAGCCGCGGGGTAGTTGAACTCCTGCAACCGCACGAAAATCATCAGCGAAGTCACTTCAGTTTTGAACGGGATGTTGCCAGCAATCATGATCACCGCGCCAAACTCGCCCAGGCTGCGGATAAACGATTGCGAGGCTCCGGTCAGCAGCGCCGGGATCAGGGTGGGCAGCACCACGTAAAAAAACGTTTGCACCCGATTAGCGCCCAAGGTGCTGGCGGCTTCCTCATAGTCGCGGCCTAGATCCTGTAGCACCGGCTGCACCGTGCGCACCACAAACGGCAGGCTGGTAAACACCATGGCAATCAAAATGCCGGGGTAGGCGTAGGCCAGTTTGATGCCCATGGGTTCCAGCCATTGGCCTAACCAACCGCTTGGGGCGAGCAGGGTGGCCAGGGTCAGCCCGGCCACCGAGGTCGGCAGCGCGAAGGGCAGGTCGATCAGCGCATCCACCAGACGCCGCCCAGGGAAGTCGTATCGAGTGATGATCCACGCCAACAACAGGCCGATCAGCACGGTGGCGATGGTGGCGTAGAACGCACCACTGATCGTCACCTTATAGCTTTGTACCACGCGCGGATCGCTGATCGCCCGCCAGTACTGCGCCCAGCTCATGTCGCTGACATACAGCAGCAACGCCGAGAGCGGAAACAGGATCACCAGCGAGATGTAAAAGGTGCTGAAGCCGAAACTCAGACCAAAGCCTGGTAGCAGCGGGTTCTGCAGAAAAAACCGAGGTGTCGTAGCCACACATAAATCCCTGAAAGCACAAACCGCCGTAAAGACGGCGGCTGTTTGTTGCTCAAACCGATGAGGTCTTAGCGACCCTCGGCCAAAAGTTGGTCAAGGATACCATCGGCATCGAAGTGCTTGGCAGTGATCTCATCCCAGGTGCCGAGGACTTCGGTTGGGTTGATCAGGCGAATCTGCGGGAACTGCGCCGCGGTAGCCGCTACTACTTCCGGGTTATGCACACGGTAGTTGTAGGTGGTCAGCAGCTGCTGGATGTCCTTTGTGTACTGGAAGTCCAGGTAGGCTTTGGACACTTCACGGGTGCCTTTTTGATCGACTACCTTGTCGACCAGTGCTACTGGGAACTCGGCGAGTACGCTAACCGGTGGCACGACGATTTCGTATTCGCCGGATTTGAATTCCTCACCATTGGCGATGTTGACCACTTCCGATTCGAAGGTCAGCAGCACGTCACCTTGGCCGTTCTGGGCGAAGGCAACGGTGGCGGCGCGGCCACCAGTGGGGAAGTTTTCGACGTTGCGCAGCACGTTGCCGACAAAGGTTTTGATCTGGCCTTCATCGCCTTTGAACTGCTCGTTGGCATACAGCCAAGCGCCCAGGTAGCTGTAGCGCGCGTTACCGGAGGTTTTCGGGTTAGGGAACACCAGCTTGACGTCTTCACGGGCCAGGTCGTTCCAGTCCTTGATGTTCTTCGGGTTGCCCTTGCGCACCAGAAAGGCTGTGGTGCTGTAGTACGGCGAGCTGTTGTTGGGGAACTGTTCGGCCCAGTCCTCACGCAGCAGGCCGCGCTTGGCCAAGATGTCGACGTCGGTGACTTGGTTGAAGGTTACGGTATCGACCTTCTTACCCTGGATGATGTCCTGAGCCTGGCGCGAGGAACCGGCGAACGACTGGTCGATCTTCTGCTCTTTGCCGGTTTGCGCTTGCCAGTGAGCGACGAACTTGGGGTTGATTTCGGCAAACAGCTCACGGGCGATGTCGTAGGAGGCGTTTAGGATCGGCGCGTCTTCGGCCAGTGCAGCGGCACTGCCCAGCAGACTTGAGGTGATGGTGCTGGCCAGCAAAATTTTCTTGAGCATGATGCAGACGTTCCTCGTCACGGCGCCGGCAGGCAGCGCGGGGTAGAGCCTGACCTGTTGGCCAGAATGTGGCGCCGATACTGCACAAGTTTTTTATTCTTAAAAAGAAACTTTTAATGCTATTGATATAACTAAAAGTGTTTTTCGTGCCAGCATTTTTGCAGCCTTAAGCCGCTGGCTTGAGCGGCTAAAGATCTGTCGTGACAGCTTAGGCGCCGGCAGTCAGGCGCTGCGAAGCCTGTGCTGGTCAACACGGTTTTGTAGGCGGTACAGGTAGGTGAAGCCTTGCTCCCAGCGCTGATGCCCGGACTGCACATTAATATGCCCGGCGCCGCTAAGGATCGTCACATAACTGCCCCAGTCGCGGGCCAGCTCGATCGCGCGCGCCGCGCTGGCGGCAGAGTCGTTGTCCGAGCCGACCAACTGGCTGGGAAACGGCAACGGCTGCTGCGGTATCGGTGCGAAGTTCTGCAACGCTGCCGGGCAATTGTTGCGCTGCACATCCGCTGGGGCGACCAACAAGGCGCCTTGTACCCGACCCAGCAACTCGGCTGGCGCTTGAGCCGCCCAGTGCGCCACGGTGATGCAGCCCAGGCTATGGGCGATAAGAATGGTTGGGCACGGGGCGCTATCGATGTTGCGTTGCAGCTCGGCCACCCAGTCTTCGCGATTAGGGGTTAGCCAGTCGGCCTGCTCCACACGTGCACTGTTCGGCAGGCTACGGTGCCAGTGACTCTGCCAATGCGCGTCGGCCGATCCTTGCCAGCCCGGCACTATCAGGTAACGGATAGTTTGGTTGCGCATCATGCGCTCTCCAGCAGGTGTGAATGGCTGCAGTGTAGGGAAGCGCTAAAGATACTAAAAAGACTTAAAAATTATTTTCTTATGCCATAACTGTTTTTAATGCGGTTGGTCGGTGGGCGTTTCGTTTATTCTAAAAATGCATATCAATGTTCTTAAATAGTATTTTTAAGAATATAAATCTATCACTAGCATCCGCTCCACACCCACTGCTCACGGCACTTATCAGCCGTTGCAGGTGGGGATTTCAAGGAGCAAGACCATGACCCTTTATTACTACTGCAGCTGTTATCCGCGAATGCGTTGTTGATCGCCCCTGTCTGACAGACCGAGCACACACATATTCGAAGAGTTTAGGAGCTGCACCATGTCCATTCGCCGTTTTGCCCTCGCTGCCCTTGCCAGCGCCCTGATTACCGGCCCGGTGGTCGCTGCTGAAACCCTGCTCAACGTCTCTTACGACCCGACCCGTGAGCTGTACAGCGACTTCAACAAAGCCTTCAACACGCACTGGCAAGCCCAGGGCAATGCAGCGGTGACCATCCAGCAATCCCACGGTGGTTCGGGCAAGCAGGCCCGTGCGGTAATCGATGGTCTGCGTGCAGACGTGGTGACCCTGGCCCTGTCCGGTGACATCGACGAACTGTACAAACTTGGCAAGTTGATCCCGGAGGACTGGCAAACACGGCTGCCAGACGCCAGTACGCCGTATACCTCAACCATCGTGTTCCTGGTGCGTAAGGGCAATCCCAAGGGGTTGAAAGACTGGGATGACCTGGTCAAGCCGGGCGTTGAAGTGATCACCCCGAACCCGAAAACCTCTGGCGGTGCGCGCTGGAACTTCCTCGCGGCCTGGGCTTACGCCCAGCAGAAGTTCGGCAGCGAGGCGAAAGCCCAAGCGTTCGTGGGTCAGCTCTACAAGAACGTGCCGGTTCTCGATACCGGTGCTCGTGGCTCGACCATCACATTCGTTAATAACCAGATCGGCGACGTGTTGCTGGCCTGGGAAAACGAAGCCTTCCTGGCGCTTAAGGAAGAGGGCGGCGACAACTTCGAGATCGTCGCGCCGTCGCTGTCGATCCTGGCCGAGCCGCCGGTGGCTGTAGTGGATGCAAACGTCGACAAAAAGGGCACCCGTAAAGTGGCTGAGGCCTACCTCAACTACCTGTATAGCGATGAAGGTCAACGTCTGGCGGCCAAACACTTCTACCGTCCGCGTAACCAGGCCATTGCGAGCGAGTACGCCAAGCAGTTCCCGCAACTGAAGCTGGTGACCATCGACAAGGATTTCAACGGTTGGAAAACTGCCCAGCCGAAGTTTTTCAATGATGGTGGGGTGTTCGACCAGATCTATCAGGCTCAGTGACGCTACTGCGCTCGGTCATACTGCGTTGAAAGCCGGCTCGGGACTGCTCATTTACAGCCCGTAAACTCCGCGTCCCTCGCCGGCTTTCGCCTTGTCTGACCTTCGCTCGCAACGCGTCGTTAGATCGTCGCTTAACAAGCACAAGGCCAAACCATGTCTCGTCGTACTTCCCCCGTCATACCCGGCTTCGGGCTGACGCTGGGTTACACCCTGGTGTACCTCAGCCTCGTGGTATTGATTCCGCTGGGCGCCATGTTCATCCACGCCGCTCAGCTCAGCTGGGCGGAGTTCTGGGCAATCATCAGCGCCCCTCGGGTTTTGGCCGCACTCAAGTTGAGCTTTAGCGCTGCGTTTGTCGCAGCATTGATCAACGGCATTATTGGTACGCTGCTGGCTTGGACGCTGGTGCGGTACACCTTCCCAGGACGCAAGGTTATCGAGGCAATGATCGACTTGCCCTTTGCTTTGCCTACCGCCGTTGCCGGTATCGCTCTGACCGCCTTGTATGCCCCAAGCGGCCTGGTGGGCCAGTTCGCCACTGACCTGGGTTTCAAAATTGCCTACACCCCCATCGGTATCACCCTGGCACTGACCTTTGTCACCCTGCCGTTTGTGGTGCGCACCCTGCAGCCGGTGCTGGCGGATATTCCACGTGAGGTCGAAGAGGCAGCGGCCTGCCTGGGCGCAAAACCCTTGCAGGTGTTCCGTTATGTATTGCTACCGGCGTTGCTGCCGGCCTGGCTCACCGGCTTTTCCCTGGCCTTCGCCCGTGGGGTCGGGGAGTACGGCTCGGTGATTTTTATCGCCGGCAATATGCCGATGAAAACCGAGATACTGCCGCTGTTGATCATGGTCAAACTCGACCAGTACGACTACCACGGCGCCACGGCGATCGGTGTGCTGATGCTGGTGGTGTCCTTCATTCTGTTGCTGCTGATCAATCTGCTGCAGCGGCAAATCGCTAAGCCCTGAGGTGGTCGCTATGTCTTCTACTACTCTGACGCTGGCCACTAGGGCGAATGCCTCGCGGCGCGGTAATAAGCTGGGCCGGCGCTTGCTGATTATCAGCGCCTGGTTGGTGTTTGTACTGTTCTTATTGCTGCCGCTGTTAATCGTGCTGAGTGAGGCACTGAAGCAAGGACTGGGGACTTTCTTCAGTGCGATTTTTGAGGCTGATGCCCTCGCGGCCTTGCAGCTGACACTGCTGGCCGTCGGTATTTCGGTGCCGCTTAACTTGGTGTTTGGCGTGGCCGCTGCCTGGTGCGTGAGCAAGTACGAATTTCGCGGCAAGAGCATTCTGGTGACCCTGATCGACTTACCGTTCTCGGTCTCGCCGGTGATTGCCGGGCTGGTCTATGTGTTGCTGTTCGGCGCCCAGGGCTTTATTGGCCCTTGGCTGCGTGAGCATGATATTCAGATCATCTTCGCTTTGCCGGGTATCGTCTTGGCCACCATTTTTGTCACTGTGCCCTTTGTCGCCCGCGAGCTGATCCCGCTGATGCAAGAGCAAGGCACCCAGGAAGAAGAGGCCGCGCGCCTGCTCGGGGCCAATGGCTGGCAGATGTTCTGGCATGTGACCCTGCCCAACATCAAATGGGGCCTTATCTACGGCGTGGTGCTGTGTACCGCACGGGCCATGGGTGAGTTTGGTGCGGTGTCGGTGGTGTCCGGGCATATTCGGGGTTACACCAATACGCTGCCGCTGCATGTCGAGATTCTCTATAACGAATACAATCACGTCGCCGCGTTCAGCGTCGCCAGCCTGCTGTTACTGCTGGCGCTGTTTATCCTGCTGCTCAAGCAGTGGAGCGAGTCACGTATCAACCGCCTGAAAGCCAATGCTGGCGAGGAATAAGCCATGTCGATCGTAGTGTCCAATGTCAGCAAGAACTTCAATGCGTTCAAAGCGCTGAACGACATCAACCTGAATATCCAGAGCGGTGAGTTGGTGGCTCTGCTCGGCCCGTCTGGCTGCGGCAAAACCACCTTGCTGCGCATCATTGCCGGTCTGGAAACTCCGGACAGCGGCAGCATCGAGTTTCACGGCGAAGATGTCTCCAGCCACGATGTGCGCGACCGTAATGTCGGCTTCGTGTTTCAGCATTACGCCTTGTTCCGCCACATGACGGTGTTCGACAACGTCGCCTTTGGCCTGCGCATGAAGCCTAAAGGTGAACGGCCGAACGAGAACGTGATCAAGAAAAAGGTCCATGAACTGCTCGATCTGGTGCAGCTCGACTGGTTGGCGGACCGTTACCCGGAGCAGCTCTCCGGCGGCCAGCGCCAGCGTATCGCCTTGGCCCGCGCCCTGGCGGTAGAGCCGAAAGTGTTGCTGCTCGACGAGCCCTTCGGCGCGCTGGATGCCAAGGTGCGCAAGGAGTTGCGCCGTTGGCTGGCGCGCCTGCATGAAGAAGTGCACCTGACCTCGGTGTTCGTCACCCACGACCAGGAAGAGGCCATGGAAGTCGCCGATCGCATCGTGGTGATGAACAAAGGCGTGATCGAACAGATCGGCTCGCCCGGTGAAGTCTATGAAAATCCGGCCAGTGACTTCGTTTATCACTTCCTCGGCGATGCTAATCGCCTGTATGTCGGCGACGATCATCATGTGCTGTTCCGTCCGCACGAGATTCACCTCTCGCGCCAGGCGGAAGAAGGCCATCAGGCCGGTGAAGTGCGCGATATTCGCCCGTTAGGCGCGATCACCCGCGTGACCCTCAAGGTCGCCGGGCAGAGTGAGCCGATCGAGGCCGAAGTCGCCAAGGATCACCTCAGCCTGGCCAACCTGAGCCGCGGTGAAACCCTTTACTTCAAGCCCAAAGCAGGGCAGCCGGTGATTCAGCAACGCTGAGTTCAGGCGGATAAAACCAACAAGGAGCGCATCGCGCTCCTTGTTGGTTTTGGGCTTCAGGCTATTTGCGTTGCCACTTACCTTGCCGCTGGATGTACTGCCCGGGCGGGGTTTTATCCATAGCTTTCTGTCCGGCTATGACCTCCACATCACTCAATTGAATGCCATTCTGGGCCGCCAGTTTTTGATATTCGGCGCGCCGCGCTTGGTTGATCAGTTTGGCGATTTCGGCGGCCTGGCCGTTGCTACTGACAACCCCCAGGTATCCGTTAGGCATTTCGCCCAGCTGACCGCTGGCTTTGGCATCGCCCAGAGCTGACATGGCATCGTTAAGATTAAGCGCGACGGCTGGCAGGCTCAGGCTGAGCAGCAGTAACAAGCCGGCAAGGCGTTTATAAATAGTCATGTTCGGGCTCCTTAGAACAAACCGCTGGATTCGCTGAACATGCTGTCCAGGGCTTTATCCACCTTGATATAAATTTCGTGCTCGATCTTCACATTAAGGTTGATGTTGATCGGCTCATTGGGCATCGCTAGCTGCACAGTCGGGGTGCAGGCTGTGCTGATCAGGCCGAGCAGCAGAGCGGCGAAACAATTACGCAAGCGCATGGCGCTTCTCCTTGATCATGAATCAGGGCTCTGTCGGAGCCGTCTTGGCATTGCGTTCCAGCATACGCTGTTGCACGCGTTGCCTGATGATATCGCTGACTTTGTCAGTCAATTGCAGGCTGGCCAGCAGGGTAGGGATGTCTTCTTCTAGATTGATATTGAAGTGGATCGGTCGGCCCTGTTCGATGGCCGGGTTCTGCCCCTCAAGGCGCATGGCTAGGTTCAGCTTACCGTCTCGGTTGTAGTCAACTTGGCTACTGAGGACGGTGAAACGAAAGTCCTCCAGCGATTGGGTCACCAGTTGCATCGCCGGGTTGCTGCGACCCAAGGCGCGGATGCGTTCGGAATGAAACTGTAGCTGGCCGCCAGGCTTGCGTGCGCTCAGTTGGCCTTGTCCGATGGTCACGCCCTGGCGGCTAACGTGCAGCGGTAAGCGGCCATCCAGGGTACCTGTGCCGGCCAAACCCTCTGTGGGGTAGAGGGTAAACAGTTGCTCAAGTTCCAGGCCTTGCACCTCGACGGGAAATAGCAGCGGCTCAGCGGCCAGGTTCCACTGCCCAGCGGGGAGATGCAGGTTGCCGCCCATCAGCGCTGCGTCCGCTTGGCGTAGCTCTAAGCGGCCTTTTGTCGGGGCTTGTAACGAGGCGCTGTAGCGGCCTCTGAGCTGCACTGGGCCCAGCGGTATGCCCGGGTCGGCTTGGGCCAGGCGCAGATCAGACAACTCAAGTTGCAGTTGTTTTGGGCCGATTCGCAGATGGAGATGGCTGTTCAAGCCTTCCAGCGCGGTACGGTCATAAATCCCGGCCAACCCCTTGCCGGTCAGCTCAAGCTTAAAAGTGGGCAGCTGCTGGTCGCTGGCCAGGCTCAGGTTAGCGTTGGCGTTCAGGCGGCCGTTATTCAGCTCGAGCAGGGCAGGCCAGGCGGTGAAGCTGGCTTGTAATGGGTTGCCGCTGCGCAAAAACACTTCGTTGAGTTTCGCTTGCAGGTTGAGGCTCTCAGCGCTGTTGTGTTGTGCCTGCAGCGTGAGCTGCAGCCCGGCGTCGTTGCGCAGTGTGCCATTCAATTCTGTCCGCTCTTGGCTGGCATTCAAAGGGCCTTGCCAGTACCAACGCTGGGGTTGCAGTTGTTCGTGCTGCAGCTGTGCATTGAGGTCGAGGGGGCCTTGCAGCTGCCAGTCGAGCAGCGTACCGGCTGCTAGCTGTGCCTGGAGTTGTAGTGCGTTGCTGCTGGCCGTGAGCTGTTGGGCGCGAAAGTCACCATTATTTAGGTGCTGCAGGCTGAGTTGCGAACCTTTACCCAGTTTCAACTGCAGTTGCTGTTGATCGACATAGCCGTCGAGGTGCACCTGCGCCTGCAGCGGGCCTATATCCCAACCCTCTAGCTGCAATGCAGGGCTGCTGGCGCTGAGCGTACCCTCCAGCAGTTGCAAGCCCCAGGGCAATCCATCGGCCAGAATCAGGGTGCCCTGTAATGCAAATGGGCTGGGCCCTTTGCCCGTGAGTTGAACGTGCAAGGGCAGGGCGCGGCCGCTCAACGCTTCGGCAATCAACGCTGGCATGGGCGTGGCCTGGATCTTCAGCTGCAAGGCTTCGGGATGCAGGGGTGTCGGTAAACCGCTAACCAGCGCCTGGGCGATGTGCTGCAGGCTAAGGTCGGCGCTAAGGCTATCGGCCAGCCACTGCCCATCCAGCCCACGTGCAGAAAGCTCAACGCTGCCCTGCAGCTGCCCGATAGCAGGCAGCGGCCAGGGTTCTTCCAGGCTGGCGCTGGCTTTGATCTGGCCGCTGGCCTGCTGCAGCAGCGCCAGGCTAATCGGGCCAGGCGCCAGTTGCAGCTGCCAGCTCGCTTGAAACTGTGCCGCCGTTGGCGCTTCCGGCAGCTCGCGACTGCTGGGTAGCCACTGGCTAAGCCAGCTGTGCAGTACCGTGCTGTGCTGTAGGTCACCACTCAGATCACCTTGCCAGCGCTGGCCGATGGCCGTGCGTTGCAGGCGGCTGTTGAGCTGCAATTGCGCTTGCTGGTTGACAGCCAGGCTTAGCTGCAGTGCTGCCGCTGAAGCATCACCTTGTAATTGAGCGTGCCAGCCCAGCTGATCTTGCTGGTGCTGCAGGTTGAGTTGCACGTCGAGCTGCTGCCCAGTTTCTGATGGCTGTTTGAGAAGGCGCAGATCGCCCTGCAGTTGGCAGCGCGTTGCAGCGCAGGGCAGCTCGATTTGTAGTGCATCGATCTGCAAACGTTGCGGCATCAGGCTGATGACTGCGCCAAGCTGTTCAAGCAGCGCGTCCAGATTGCTGCTGTCAGCGCTTGTTGGCTCGGGGCGAGAGGGCAGGCTCAGTTGCAGCTGGGCAATATCAATCTGCTGCCAGAACGGCAGCGCCAGGCTGAAGCCGCGCCACTTAAAGTGCAGCTGCTGCAGGGCTACTGCGCCGTTGGGGTGCTGCAGGCTCAGTTGCTCAAGCTGGATGCCCTGAGTGGTGAGGCCCAGACCGTGCCATTCAACGTTTTCTATTTGCTCGCGGTCGAGTACGCGGCTGAGGCTCAGGTAGCCGTATGCGCCAAGCAATATAAGCAGTAAAACCAAGCAACCAATAAGTCGCAGCCAGGTGCGCCGGCTGGGCATAAGCACTGATCCATAGTGGGGAGTGTGGCGTGGCAGGACGTTAACCCATGTCCACCATGCTGCCAATCACGGCTGCTGTGTGACTGGGTTACGTAGGCTGTTCAGTTGCAGCCTCCACCGTGGGCGGATTTTAAGCGAAGCACCATGCGCCATGCCTGCGGCTGCTAACCCTGACAAGCCTAA
>TARA_R110000868_G_scaffold4155_40_pt1 | contig 16261 bp, 13 predicted proteins | sample TARA_R110000868 | Tara Oceans TARA_R110000868 (sample SAMEA4397489) | marine metagenome | biome: Polar Biome; feature: [SRF] surface water layer (ENVO:00010504); material: water (ENVO:00002006), including particulate matter (ENVO:01000060) such as... | depth 5 m | reverse complement strand
ATTGTTCGGCGGAGCCCGCGAGGATGTTTTGTTTCGTCTTGCGTTACTCGCCGGAATTGTGACCGGCCCCCTGCTGCTGCGTACGGTCGGCGCCGATACGCCGGACATTGCCGTATCTGCATCATGGCCGTTGCTTGCGGTTGCGGGGCTGCTTGTCGGTTTCGGTACACGGCTCGGCAACGGCTGCACAAGCGGACATGGCGTCTGCGGAATCGCCCGGGGTTCGCGTCGCTCCCTCGCTGCGACGGCGGTATTTTTCAGTGCCGCAGCGTTCACCGTCTTTGCGGCCCGCCATGTATTCGGGAGCTAGCCGGTGATCCGGATTGTCGGCGCGCTCGTGGTCGGGCTGGTCTTCGGAACCGGCGTGACGGTATCGGGTATGATAAACCCTGCCAAGGTGCTCGGTTTTCTCGATTTCGCCGGGGACTGGGACCCGACGCTTGCCCTTGTCATGCTGGGCGCGCTGGCCGCTGCGGCTCCCGGCTTTGCGCTTGCCAAAAGACGCAATGCACCGCTAACCGAAAAAACCTTTCATATCCCGACCGGGCGACAGGTCGATGCACCCCTGATCGTCGGCGCCCTGATGTTCGGGGTCGGTTGGGGACTTGTGGGTTTCTGCCCGGGCCCGGCGGTTGCAGCAATCGGAACGGGGTTGCGCGATGTTCTTGTCTTTTTTGCTGCAATGGTCGCCGGTATGGCGCTTTTCCGCCTCTTCTCGACCCTTCGCCCGGGCCGATCGTGATCGGAACCGGTTATCTCCTCGTAACGGTGCCCGTGCTTACGGTCGGGGGATCACGCCTCGTTTTTCAGCTTCACGCTGTCGCTGTGTATCTACAGGGACTTCGTGCCTGAAATGGGCGCCATAGATCAGGCGGCGCGCTTGAACCCTTCGATCGTTTCCTTCTCGAAGGCCAGCAGCTTCTGCACGCTGGGCCGCGTCTGCATGCGCTCGAAATGGGCCACGACGTTCGGGAACGGCGACAGGTCCAGCTTGAACTGGGTAAAGCGCCGCGTGCACCAGAAGAAATGGGCGTCCGGGGCGGTGAATTCGCCGAGAAGATAATCGCGCCCGTCCAGCATCTCGTTGGCGAGGGTGAAATTTTCGTTGAGTGCTTCCGCGGCGTAGGCAACCACGCTGTCGGCTGTGCCGTCGACATCGCAGACCTTGGCGGGGTTGTTGATCCGGCTGAGATAGGGATGGATGCCGCCGGAACACCAGGACAGCAGCGAGAGTGCCTGGGCCTGGTCCCAGGGATCGGTCGGCAGTATCCTGGCATCGGGAAAGGTGAGCGAAATCCATTGATGAATGGCGACGTTTTCCGTCAGCCGCTTTCCGTCGACCACCAGCATCGGCACTTTGTGCTTGGGATTGATCTTGCGGTATTCGGGCGACAGGTGTTCGCTGGTCCGGAAATTCAGGGCATGGACCTCGAAGTCGGCACCCGCCTCGGTAAGGGTGATGAAGGGCGCCATCGCGCAGGTGATGGGGGCGTAATACAGTTCGATTTTCATGATGCTCTCCTGTCCTCAATTTTTTCTATCTATAGAACTTTTGTCGGCGGACTAACATAGCCCTCCGCGATGTCGCGTGCATTCGCGTCGGCGGATCTGTGCGCCGGGTTGCCGTATCCGCCGCCGCCGGCCGTCTGCAGGCTGAACCGCGTCCCGGGGCCGAAGAATTCGCGGAATGATGCCGGAAGCTGTTTTTCGTCCGCCGTGCCGGGGGACAGCAGAAACCGGCTTTTTGCGCCGTCTTCGCCGCCGGCAAGGCCGCTCGGCGCCACCGAGGCCCGGTCGGCCCGGTAGACGACGCTGGCAGGCGCCAGAAGTTCGTAATCCCGGCGATAACCGAGCCCGCCGCGGAACTCGCCCGCTCCGCCGGTATCGGGAAGCGGCTCGTAGCGGGTCACCCGGCAGGGAAATTCGGATTCGATAATTTCCAGCGGTGTGCCATACAGATTGGCGAGATGCGTTGTCACGCCGGTCGCGCCGTCATTGTCCTGACCGGCGCCATAGGCGGAGCCGAAAATCTCGTACTGGTTGCCGCGCCCCGGCGCGGCATCGCCCCAGGCGACGACGATACTGCCGCCGCTGCCGCCCGCATTGGCGACTGCCCGTCCCGGAAGGAACGGATCGAGCGCCTGCAGGATGACGTCGACCAGCTTGTGACAGGTTTTCATATAGGACGAACAGGGTGCGGGCGGGGCGGGGTTCAGGATGGTGCGGTCGCCGAAAGTGAATCGCACCAGCTTCCGCGCCGCATCGCTATAGGGAATCGTCGCATCGAGAAAGCCGATCAGGCAGTAAAAGACGCAGGCCTCGACCATGGCGAGGCGCAGGTTCGCGGGCCCCCGGGTTTGTGGCGCGCAGTCCGAAAAATCGAAATGGATGTCGCCGTCCCGGGCCGATATCCGGACATGCAGCTTTACCGGCCGGTCTTCATCGACCCCGTCATTGTCGAGATAGCCTTCGGAAGCGTGTTCTCCGTCCGGCAGGCGCGCGATCGCTGCCCGGAAACTGCGATCGGAGGCTGCAATGATCGCGTCCATCGCATCGCAGAACGTTTCGCCGCCAAACTGGTCGCACAGCGCCTGGATCCGGTCGCGTCCGATCCCGGTGATCCCGATCTGGGCGTTCATATCCCCCAATACCAGGTCGGGCGAGCGGGAATTGGTGGCGATCAGCCGTTGCAGGTCGGTGTTCGGCTGTCCCGCGCGGACGACCTTGACCGGCGGCAGCAGCAGGCCTTCCTGAAACAGGTCGGTCGCCTGGCCCCAGGTGCTGCCCGGAACCGCCCCGCCCATATCCGCCTTGTGCGCGATGCTGGCGGTGAAGGCGACAAGCGCGCCGCGGTGAAACACGGGGGTTACAAGCGCCATATCGGGCAGGTGGGGCAGGTTGCCCTCATAGGGGTGGTTGCAGACCAGCGTGTCGCCGTCATGCAGGCCGTCCGCCCCGTATATTTCAAGGATACGCTGGACCAGGTGAAAATAGACGGGGCCGTGAAAGAACATAGGCGGCGCGACGGCAAGCCTGCCATCCCGGTCAGTGACCACGCAGCTGAAATCGCGGGATTCCCGCACGATCGTGGAATAGCCTGACCGGTAGAACCGGTAGTCCATTTCCTCCATCAGGCTGGAAACCCGGCTGCGGATGATCTGGAGCGTAACGGGGTCGGGATTTGTCATGGTGTAATGTCGGCCGGGGCTGAATAAACGCGAAATGCCGGGAGATCGTATCAGAGTTTTCTTCGGCTTTCGCCATGCGCCTGCTATGAAGCCTGTCATCAAAAAGCGGAAGCCTGAAAACGTCCGCTAAACGGTCTGGAAAATCGTCCTGACTGCCGTTAACAAGGGGCCGAAATTTCGCCCGCAGGAGACCCGAACGCCATGGCGTCCTACCAATACGTATACACGATGAGCCACCTGACAAAGACATTCCCGGGGGGACGGGAAGTCCTGAAGGACGTCACGCTGGCATTCCTGCCTGGCGCCAAGATCGGCGTGCTGGGCGTTAACGGCGCCGGTAAGTCGACCCTGATGAAAATCATGGCGGGCGAGGACAAGGAGTTTAACGGCGAGGCCTGGGCCGCCGAGGCGGCGGAGGTCGGCATCCTGAAGCAGGAGCCCGAACTGGACCCCGACAAGGATGTGTATGGCAACGTCCTCGAAGGCATGCGCGAGACGCACGAACTGCTTCAGGAATTCGAGCAGATCAGTCTGAAGTTCGCAGAGCCGATGGAAGACGACGAAATGAACGCCCTGATCGAAAAACAGGGCGAATTGCAGGAAAAGATCGACGCCGTGGGCGGCTGGGACCTGGAGCGCAAGCTGGAGATCGCGATGGACGCGCTGCGCTGTCCGCCGAAGGACGCCGACGTGACCAAGCTGTCCGGCGGGGAACGCCGGCGGGTCGCGCTGTGCCGATTGCTGCTGCGGCAGCCGGATCTGTTGCTGCTCGATGAGCCGACGAACCACCTTGACGCAGAATCCGTCGGCTGGCTTGAACGGCACCTGGAGGATTACGAAGGCACGGTCGTGGCCGTGACCCATGACCGCTATTTCCTGGATAATGTCGCCGGCTGGATTCTGGAAGTCGACCGTGGCCGGGGTATGCCGTTCGAAGGCAATTACTCGGGCTGGCTTGAACAAAAGCAAAAGCGCCTGGCCCAGGAGGAAAAACAGGAAAAAGCGCGCCAGCGCACCGTCGAACGCGAGCGCGAATGGATCGGCGCATCGCCGCGCGCGCGGCAGGCGAAAAACCAGGCGCGTATCACTGCGTATGAACAACTGCTGGCCGAGGCCAAGGATAAAACGCCCGACTCAGCGCAGATCATCATTCCGCCCGGCCCGCGCCTGGGCGATCTGGTTATTCAGGCTGAGGGGCTCAATAAAGGGTTCGAAGACCGGCTGTTGATCGAAGACCTGAATTTCAAGATACCGCCGGGCGCCATCGTCGGCATTATCGGTCCCAACGGCGCCGGCAAGACGACTTTGTTCAAAATGATCACCGGGCTCGAGCAACCGGATTCCGGATCGCTTCGTATCGGCGATACGGTCGAGCTCGGCTATGTCGACCAGAGCCGGGATTCGCTTAATCCGGACAGCACCGTGTGGGAGGAAATTTCCGACGGTGAAGACATCGTCGAGCTTGGCAACAACAAGATGCAGAGCCGGGCCTATTGCGGATCGTTCAACTTCCGCGGTGCGGATCAGCAGAAAAAGGTCGGGCAGCTTTCGGGCGGGGAACGCAACCGCGTCCACCTGGCCAAGATGCTCAAGTCGCAGGCGAATGTTCTGCTGCTCGATGAGCCGACAAACGATCTGGATGTCGATACGCTCCGCGCTCTGGAAGATGCGCTGCTCGATTACGCCGGCTGTGTGCTGGTGATCAGCCATGACCGCTGGTTTCTCGACCGGATTTCGACGCATATCCTGGCTTTTGAAGGCGACAGCCAGGTGACCTGGTTCGAGGGGAATTACGACGATTACGAGCGGGACCGCCGCCGCCGTCTCGGCGACGACGCGGACAACCCGAAACAGATCAAGTACAAGCCGCTCGTCCGCGGCTGATCCCGCACACGAAAAACCCCGCCGGAAACCCGGCGGGGTTTTTCCCGAAACAGTCAGTAAAAGGGCTAGTTTGAGGCCGTCTTGCGGCGCAGCGCCTTGATCAGGCCGTCGATGTTGCCGCCCGTCTGGCGGATGACGGCCGCAAATTCGTCGCGCTGGGTGACGCTCATGCTGATGCCTTCGACCATCACGTCGACGATTTTGTGCTCTTCATCCTTCGACCGGACACGCCAGTTAATCTTTACCGACGGTTTTCCCGGAATAAGAATTTCCGACAGAACAAGCGCCTGTGACGCAGAGACTTCGCGCGCCTGGATGACGTTCAGCTTTTTGCCGCTGAGATCCTGGAAGCGAGCCGAATAGGCCTGGACGACGAATTTTTCGAAGAGGTCGATGAATTCGGTCTTCTCGGCGTCGGTCGCGGTCCGCCAATAGCGTCCGAGCGTAAATCGCGCAATTCTCGGAAGGTCGAAAGCTTCGTGAAGAAGGCCGCGAAACCGCTCGGCGCGCTGTTCGTCGGTCAGGCCGGTTTCGCTCAGCGACGCGAACGCCTTGTCGCCCATGTCTTTGACGAAGCCGGCAGGATTGGCCGCCGCAGTCGGTGTTGTATGGACCAGAACGAGAAGAACAAGCGCTCCGAGCGCTGCAATTGGCGATCTGAACATTTACTTTTCCGTCGGTGTCGCGTTGCTTTGCTGGGTTGCCGGCGCGCCTGTCGTCGGTGCGCCGGAGAGGCCGCCCGGTACAGGTTTGATCGTCGCGGGAGCGCCGTTCCGAATCTCGTCGCGCCGCTTCTGGCGATAGAGGCTTCGGATCGCCGCATAGAAATCGAGCGAATTTTTCTCAAGGTCGTTCAGCTGATCGTAGGCGCGTGCCCGGCGGTCGACCGCCTGGCCCACTGCGCGGCCGATGCGGAATTCGAACGGTGTCAGCCAGGTAAAGGGATCGATCAGGCTGTCGGCCAGAAGACCGAAGCCGTCCCGCGGATTAGACGGTCCGAAAATCGGCAGAACCAGGTACGGGCCTTCTTCGACCTGCCAAGTCGCGAGTGTCTGTCCGAAATCTTCCGTGTGTTTCGGCACGCCCGCTTCCGCCGCGAAGTCGTTGATGCCCAGGATGCCTATGGTCGAGTTCATCGCAAAGCGCAGCAAAGTGTTTCCGGCGCGTTCGAACTCGCCCTGGAGAAGATCGTTGGCGAAAACCACGGGCCCGCGAAGGTTCGACAGGAAATTGGTGACATTGATCTGAAGGGGGTCCGGAACGCCTTCCTTATAGACATAGGCGACCGGTTTCAGGAGCGCCTTGTCGAGCGCAAGATTGAAATCCAGCATTGCCCTGTTGAAAGGCTCGTACGGATCGTTCGTTTCATTGAAAGCCGCCAAAGCCTCGCGGTCGCTCGCTGGCGGCGGCGTTGCGCAACCGACCGCAAGCATAGCTATGCAGGTCGAGGTTGCTATCATCCGGGCAAGGCGCCCTTGTGTTACTCTAACCACTTTCACAATACCCTCGCCCTTGGTCCACGTCTTCGCTTAGGTCGCTCGTTAAACACATGTCATCAAAGGTCTGCCCACCTTAGGCGGCGACATTAGGCCAAATTGCCAATCGATACAATTGCCTGATTATGCCACATCCCGTAACGGAATCCCGACCCTAGTCGAATCGTGTAAAGACACACTTAATCGGCGGAATTGAGCGTGTAAACCCTTCCTTTACCCTGCGGGCGGCATTGTCCGGCAGGGGAAGAACATCGTCCGGTCAGCTGCCGTGCAGCGCGGCCCTGGCCCGCTCTCGCGACTGCGGGCGCGTTCGATGCATTTCATATTCCCGATAAATCCTGACAAAAACCGTCATAAAAATTAAAGCTGGCACAGGTTTGGAATTTATTATAACCATATGTAAATATCTTTATATCTTAATTCGATAGATGTCGCGTCATTCATACATGCGAGAAGCGGTACGATTTTGGAAACTCTCCTCAACAGGCTGAAGGCAGTCGCAGAGCCAACCCGGCTTCGCATTCTGTCAATATGCATGCAGGGCGAACTTACCGTCAGCGAGCTCACGCATATCCTGGCGCAAAGCCAGCCGCGGGTTTCCCGGCATTTGAAACTGCTCTGCGATGCGGGACTCCTGAACCGGTTTCAGGAAGGCGCCTGGGTGTTCTACCGTCTGGCCGACCGGACCGGGTCGCGGGCCAGCGCATTGTCGCAACATATCGTCGGCCTTATCCCGGAGAACGACCCGCAGCTGCGTCGGGACATGCAGCGGCTGGCGAATGTCCGCCGTGCCCGGCAGGATGCGGCAGATGCCTATTTTCGGGAAAACGCCCGCGAATGGGATGAAATCAGAACAATGTATGTCGATGACGTCGAGGTCGAGACGATGCTGCTGGAGGTCCTGCCGCACCGTCGCGATCAGCGGATGATCGACATCGGCACCGGGACGGGGCGTGTTCTGGAATTGTTCGGCCCGCGAGTTGCGCAAAGCGTCGGTGTCGATTTTTCGCGTGAAATGCTTGCCCTTGCCCGGTCGCGCCTCGATACGCTCGATCTCCGCGGATGCCAGGTGCGGAAGGGCGATATGTACCAGTTGCCGGTAGAAGATGCCGGATTCGACATCGCGACCCTGCATCTGGTCCTGCACTACGCGGACGACCCGGCGGCGGCCATACTTGAAGCTGCGCGGGTGCTTGCGCCCGGCGGGACACTTGCAATCGTGGATTTTGCGCCACACGAGATCGAGGAACTGCGTGAAAGTCATGCGCATCGCCGGCTCGGATTCGGTGACGATGAAATTGCAGACATGTTTTCGCAGAGCGGGTTACGGACCACTGGTCTGCATTCACTGCCGGGTCATCCGCTCACGGTCAAAATCTGGATCGGCCAGAAACCCCATAAAAACCTGCCCGTCGGCATCGCGCCGAGCGGCATAAACCCTGATGAACTGATTTCCCCATGATAAATGCGACCCCTGAGAACCTATTTTCCGCGCCGTCGGCGGCGGCCGGCGATCTGAAGATTTCTTTCGAATTCTTCCCGCCGAAAACAGATTCCATGGCAGCTACGCTGTGGCACTCCGTCGAGCGTCTGGAGCCCCTTCAGCCCCGGTTTGTGTCCGTTACCTACGGTGCCGGCGGCACGACACGGAACCGTACCCATAACACCGTGGCGCGGATCAATGCCGAAACGTCGCTCTCGGCGGCGGCGCATCTAACCTGCGTCGGTGCCACCCGGGAAGAAGTGGACAGTGTAGCGGAACGGTACTGGGCGGACGGCATTCGCCACATCGTCGCGTTGCGTGGCGATGCACCCGACGATGCAGACGGCTACGCGCCTCATCCCGGCGGCTATGCCTATGCGTCGGATCTTGTCAAAGGCCTGCGCGATGTCGCCGATTTCGAAATCAGCGTTGCCGCCTATCCCGAAACCCATCCGGCCGCCGCCAGCGTGTCGGACGATCTCGACAACCTGAAGCGGAAGCTCGACGCCGGTGCGACCCGGGCGATAACGCAGTATTTCTTCGATGTCAGGGTTTATCTCGATTTTATCGAACGTGTGCGCAAGGCGGGGATCGATGTCGAAATTGTGCCCGGTATTCTGCCGGTGACGAATTTTGCACAGGTCGTAAAATTCAGCGCGATGTGCGGTACGACCGTGCCCGACTCAATGGCCCGTCTGTTCGAAGGCCTTGACGACGATCCTGACACCCGGCGCCTTGTCGCGGCCACAGCGGCGGCAGAGCAATGCCGCCTGCTCGAGGCCGAGGGCGTCGACGCATTTCATTTTTACACTCTCAACCGCGCAGAACTGTCTTATGCGATCTGCCACATTCTCGGCGTCCGTCCCGAGGCCCAGGAGCGTTCCGAGAGTTTCGAGAGCCAACGGCAGGAGTCCAGGGCATGAAAATCAATTCCAACGAAATCCTGCGCGAAGCGGCTGACTTCGGACGCGGCGTCTCGGTCGAAAATCCGACTTTCCGTCAGCCCGACCGCACGGAAGAGCTTCGCGCGCTTCTCGAAAACCGCATTCTGGTGATCGACGGTGCCATGGGCACCATGATCCAGGCCTGCAAACTGGAAGAGGCGGATTACCGGGGAAAACGATTTGCGGACCACCCCTTCCCGCAGAAGGGAAACAACGATCTGCTGACCCTGACGCAGCCCGGCGTGATCGAAGGTATCCATCGGGCGTTCCTGACATCCGGCGTTGATATTCTGGAGACCAACACCTTCAATTCCTCCGCCATCGCGATGGCGGATTACGGCCTCGAAGGTCACGTCTACGAGCTGAATTTCGCGGCGGCGCAACTTGCCCGGAAAGTCGCCGACGATGTATCGGCGGAGACACCCGACAAGCCCAGATTCGTCGCCGGCGTGATCGGGCCGACGAACCGGACATCGTCCATTTCGCCAGACGTAAACGATCCGGGGTTTCGCAACACAAGTTTCGGTGAACTTGTCGATGTGTATACCGAATCCGTAACCGGGCTGGTCGATGGCGGCGCCGACCTGATTTTGATTGAAACGGTCTTCGATACGCTGAACGCCAAAGCGGCGATATTCGCAATCCTTCAATACTTCGATACCACGGGGCTTAAACTCCCCATATTTATTTCCGGCGCGATCACCGATGCCAGCGGTCGGACCCTGACGGGCCAGACCACGGAAGCATTCTGGAATTCGATCGCCCATGCCGAACCGCTGGTGGTGGGACTGAACTGTTCGCTCGGGGCGAAGGAACTGCGACCCTATCTGCAGGAACTGTCCCGCATCGCCGGGACGTTCGTATCGTGTCACCCCAATGCGGGGCTGCCCAACGCGTTTGGCGAATACGACCAGACACCGGAAGAAATGCAGGAAATTCTCGGCGAATTCGCCAGGGAGGGTCTCGTCAACCTGATCGGCGGCTGCTGTGGCACGACCCCCGATCATACGAAGTTGCTGGTTGAGAACGTTGCGGCCCATCCGCCGAGGGAAATTCCCGAGATCGAGCCGCGCTGCCGGCTGAGCGGGCTGGAGCCGCTGAATATCGGGCCGGATACACTGTTCGTGAATGTCGGCGAACGGACCAACGTTACCGGGTCCGCCCGGTTTGCGAAGCTGATCAAGGAAGGCGATTTCGACACTGCGCTCGACGTCGCACGCCAGCAGGTCCTGAACGGCGCCCAGATCATCGACATCAATATGGATGAAGGACTGATCGACTCAGAGGCGGTCATGGTGCGCTATCTTAACCTGCTTGCCGCCGAACCGGATATTTCGCGCGTGCCGGTCATGATCGATTCGTCGAAATGGACCGTGATCGAGGCGGGTCTGCGCAGCGTTCAGGGCAAGTGTGTCGTCAATTCGATCAGCATGAAGGAGGGCAAGGACGCCTTTCTTGCGCAGGCCAAGCGTGTGCGCTGGTACGGCGCGGCCGTGGTTGTGATGGCGTTCGATGAAGACGGGCAGGCGGACACCGCCGACCGGAAGGTCGAAATCTGCGCCAAATCCTACGACCTGCTGGTCAACGAGGCAGGCTTCGCGCCGCAGGACATCATTTTCGATCCGAATATCTTCGCGGTTGCAACCGGGATCGAGGAACACAACAATTATGCACTCGACTTTATAGAGGCGACCGCGCGCATCAAGGAACAACTGCCGCACGTGCATGTGTCGGGCGGGCTCAGCAATATCTCGTTCTCGTTCCGCGGCAACGATCCTGTGCGCGAAGCCATGCATTCGGCATTCCTGTATCACGCTATCCGCGCCGGCATGGATATGGGTATCGTCAATGCCGGTCAGTTGACGGTGTATGCCGATATCCCGCCCGATTTCTGCGAACTGGTTGAAGACGTGTTGCTGAACCGACGCGACGATGCGACCGAGCGTCTGGTCGACGCCGCAGAATCCTTCAAGGGTGAAAAGAAAGTACGCGTCGAAGACCTGTCATGGCGGGAAAACCCGGTGGGCGAGCGTCTGACCCACGCGCTGGTCAACGGCATTGCCGACTATATTCTCGAAGATACCGAAGCGGCCCGGCTCGAGGCCGACCGACCGCTTCACGTCATTGAGGGCCCGCTGATGGATGGCATGAACGTGGTCGGCGATCTGTTCGGCGGCGGCAAGATGTTTCTGCCCCAGGTCGTGAAAAGCGCGCGCGTGATGAAACAGGCTGTCGCCTATCTGATTCCCTTTATCGAAGACGACAAGCGCGAAGGCGATGTCGACAAGGCAAAGGGCAAGATCCTGATGGCGACCGTCAAGGGCGATGTCCACGATATCGGCAAGAACATCGTGGGCGTGGTGCTGCAATGTAACAATTACGACGTGATCGATCTGGGCGTGATGGTGCCGTCGCAGAAAATCATCGAGACGGCGCGGGCCGAAAACGTCGATATCATCGGGCTGAGCGGACTGATCACGCCGTCGCTGGATGAAATGGTGCATGTCGCGGCCGAAATGGAGCGCGAAGGGTTCTCCATTCCGTTGCTCATCGGCGGGGCGACGACATCCAAGGTCCATACCGCCGTCAGGATCGAGCCGGCATATTCGGGCCCGACCGTCCATGTGCTCGATGCATCGCGCGGTGTCGGTGTCGCTTCCAGCCTTCTCAGCGACGATCAGAAGGCGGCATTCATCGAAAAAACCCGCGCCGAGAACGAGGACGCGCGGCGGCGGCACGTGGCCAAGGACAGTGCCGCGCGCGCCGTTACGCTGGACGAGGCGCGGCAGAACAAGGTCGATATTCAATGGGCCGACTGGAAACCTGTAAAGCCGGTTCAGCCGGGAATCCACGTGCTCGACGATTATTCGCTCGCCGAACTGCGCGAGCGCATCGACTGGACGCCGTTCTTCAGGGCGTGGGAACTGGCCGGCACCTATCCCGCGATTCTGGACGACGACATCGTCGGCGAAACCGCGTCGGCGCTTATGGACGATGCGGAGCAGATGCTGGACCGTATTATCGACGAAAAATGGCTGACGGCGCGGGGTGTGTTCGGGCTCTTTCCCGCTAATTCGGATGGGGCAGAAACCATCGATATCTATACCGACGAAAGCCGCACCGAGGTCGCGTCGCAATTCCATACGATCCGGCAGCAGATCCGGAAGGACAATGGGAAGGGCAGGACGCGCCCCAATTTCGCCCTGGCCGATTTCGTCGCGCCGGCGGAAACCGGGATCGGCGACTATATCGGTGGCTTCGCGGTGACCGCGGGAATCGGTATCGATGCGCATGTCGCCCGTTTCGAGGCGAAAAACGACGATTACAACGCCATCCTTCTCAAAGCCCTGGCGGACCGCCTGGCGGAAGCCTTTGCGGAACGCCTGCACGAACGGGTCCGCAAGGAATTCTGGGGATATGCGCCGTCGGAAGGACTTGGGAACGAAGACCTGATCAAGGAAGCCTATCAGGGCATTCGCCCGGCACCCGGATACCCCGCCTGTCCCGATCACACGGAAAAGGAAGGCCTGTTTAAACTGCTTGGGGCGACCGATGCGGTGGGAATAGAACTGACGGAAAGCTATGCGATGCTGCCGACCGCCGCGGTGTCCGGATACTACATCGCGCATCCGGATGCCCGGTTCTTCGGAACCGGAAAAATTGCAAAAGACCAGGTCGTGGATTATGCACAGCGCAAGGGGATGGATGTCCCGACGGTCGAACGCTGGCTGGCGCCCATTCTCGGCTACGAAAGATAAATGTCGATGAGGGCGAAATCGTGCAATCCCCGGACGTCAGGCTCCTTATAAACACAGCTCTGGAAGCCGGCCACGGCGCACTTTCCGAATATGACAGCAAGCGGGTGCTTGCGGGCTACGGCGTGCCGGTAACCCGGGAAACGCTTGTCGATACAGCGGTCGCTGCCGTGGCGGCGGCGGAAGCGCTCGGCTATCCGGTCGTTCTCAAGGGCTGTGCGCCGAACCTGAAGCGCAAAACCGAGGCGGGCCTTGTTGTCGTCGGTCTTGCATCCGGGCAGGATGTAACTGACGCGTTCGATACGCTGTCCGGCCGTGCCGGTCACGGTTTCAAGGGCGGATACCTGGTCCAGGAAACGGTCAGGGGCAGCCGCGAACTGATGATCCGCATGACCCGGGACGACCAGATGACCCCCTCGGTGACATTCGGTATTGGCGGTATTTATACCGAGGTGCTTGACGACGTTTCGGTACGGTCGGCGCCGTTGAGCCTGGCGGATGCGCACGACATGATGGACGAAATTCGCGCGGCGCGTATTCTCGATGCGGTGCGCGGTATGGCGCGGGTCGACAGGGCGGCGCTTGCCCGTGTGATTATCTGTGTCAGCGAAGCGGCGATCGCGAACCCCGAAATTGCAGAGATCGACATAAACCCGCTCATTATCAATGGCTCGAAGCCGGTCGCGGCCGACGGCCTGATTGTTCTGAAGGCGGCGGCGCAAAGTGCTGGAGACACAAAATGACAGACGATACGGGGCTCTCCGAAATCTGGCGGGAATCTGTTCGCAGCGAGTGGTGCGACTTTAACAACCATCTCAATCTGGCCTATTACATTCTGATCTTCGACCATGCGACGGACGTGTTTCACAACAGCCTCGGGCTGAATGAAACCTATCGGACGGAAACGGGTTGTTCGACCTTTGCGGTCGAATCCCATGCCTTATACCTCGCCGAAGTCCACCAGGGCGACGAAGTGTTCGTTACGACGCAGCTTCTCGATCACGATGAAAAGCGCCTCCATTATTTCCACCGCATGTATCACGCGGAAAAGGGCTTTTTGTCCGCGACGAACGAACTCATGACGGTTCATATCGACATGGGCATCCGGAAGGTCGCGCCCATGCCCGCCGGTATACGGGACAAGGCGACGGCCCTGTATGGCGAACACCGGAATTTGCCGGTCCCAGATCAACGATGCGCGGCGATGGGTATTCGCCGCAAATAGGCCGGGGCATGGCAATTTGAGCTTTTCGCATACCGTCCGGCGGGATACACCTATCAGAATGGCTTCCAGGTATTTGAATCCGATACCCTATTCCGATCGCCGCCGGCCGGCCGGTCCGGGCGGCGCCGTATGAGCGGCGCGCCGTTTTTCGATCCTGTATACAGGTTTGCCCGAAACCGGCAGCTTATCCTCATTCTGCTGGCCGTCATCACGGGGTCCGCGGCGGCCCTCGGTGCAATCGTCTTCCGGGAAGCCGTGGTGCTGGCACAGTCCGTCCTGTTCGGCGCCTCGCTCGAAAAAATGTCCGGTGTTGTCGGCCTGCTGCCGGACTGGCAGATCGTCCTGGTGCCGACGGCCGGCGGGTTGCTTGTTGGATTGATGATCCGGTACCTGATGCCTGGACGGCGCAACCGGGCTGTCGCGGACGTCATGGAAGCGGCGGCACTGCGATCGGGGGCTATCCCGCTCCGGGAAGGTCTGGGCGCCGCGGTTGTGAGCGCTACGTCGATCAGTGTCGGGGCGTCGGTCGGGCGTGAAGGCCCTGTCGTCCATCTGGGGGCGACCCTGTCGTCCTTCGTCGCGACCAGGCTGCGGCTGAGCCGGTCCCAGGCAGTCACGCTGCTGGGCTGTGGCGTGGCCTCGGCCGTTGCTGCGTCCTTCAACGCGCCGATTGCCGGCGTGTTTTTTGCGCTTGAGGTCGTCATTGGCCATTACGCGCTGAGCGCTTTTGCGCCCATCGTGATTGCCGGTGTCACGGGAACCATTATTTCCCGGGTATATTTCGGCGATTTCCCGGCCTTTATCATCCCGGGGCAGTCCATCGTGTCTTTCTGGGAATTCCCTGCATTTGCACTGCTCGGGGTCGTCTGTGCGCTGTCCGCGATTATCCTGCTGCGGTCCATCGAATTTGCGAGCGACGTTATCGACAAAATTCCCGTGCCCCAATGGCTAAAACCCATGGGCGGGGGGCTGTGTGTCGGGATTATTGCACTGGCCTTTCCCCAGGTGCTTGGCGTCGGGTACGAGGCCACCGATATTGCGCTGAAGGGCCAGTACGACCTGGCGATCCTGGTGGCCCTGATCGCGGCAAAAACCGCCGCGACCGCAATCTGTATCGGTGCCGGCTTCGGCGGCGGGGTGTTCAGTCCGTCTATGTTTATCGGGGCCATGGTCGGGGGTGCGTTCGGCATCATCGCAACGCAGCTTTTCCCGGATCTTTCTTCGGGGCATTCGGCCTATACCCTTGTCGGGCTGGGTGCTGTCTCGGGCGCCGTGCTCGGCGCGCCGATTTCCACCATTCTCATAGTGTTCGAGCTCACTGCCGATTACGCGCTGACCATCGCGGTGATGATGGCGGTGGTAATCGCGACCGTCATTACGCAGCAGGTGCGGGGGAATTCCTTCTTCACCTGGCAGCTCGAGCGGCGGGGGGTCAATATCAAGGGGGGGCGCGAGTCCGGCCTGATGGCGACCACACGCGTTTCCGACGTCATGAGTCACCAGTTTACACCGGTTGCGCAGTCGCTGAATATCAACGGTGTCCGCGAAAAACTGCTTACCGCTCCCCATGGCGAGCTTTTCGTGGTCGATGACGACGGCGCGCTGTCGGGGACGATTACCCTTGCGGATATGTCGGACAGCGCTTTCGATCATTCTCTCGACGATGTGGTCAATGCCCGGGACATCGCGCGTCTGCACCCGCCGTCGCTCGCCGCAGGCGACACGCTCGAACACGCCCTCAAGATGATGCAGGACACCGGCGAAGAGCATGTCGCCATCGTTCAGGACCGCGAGACGCGAAAACTGGTCGGTTTCCTGCACGAAATCGACGTCATGCTGATCTATAACCGTGCGCTGCTCGACGCCCGGCGTGAAGAACGCGGGGAAATCTGACGGGGTCTTCGCGGGGCCGGGGTCAGCTCTTCAGATCGAGCATCGAGATTCCGTCGCAGCCGCGCTCGAAGGCGCCGATCATCAGGTTTCGGGCATGATTACGGAGGTCGTTCTTTTCGATCCCTTCCGGGGTTTTGTCTTCCCGGACCGCCATTCCCGCGAGGGTTCCGAGAAGCAGGTGGAGATCAGACGTCGACAGACCCTCGTCCTTGAGGGATTCCATGATCGCCGTGCTCCATGTCGCCGCCCGTGCCCGTCGTTCCGGCGGTATCTGGCTAAACAGGGATTCCGCAAGGGCTTCGCAGGCGGTGAGATAACTCGATAGCTGGGGTAAACTGGAAGAATCCGGCATTTGATTCATTACCTATGAAATTGTTCCGGGGATTGAAATTT
>TARA_R110000868_G_scaffold4155_6_pt1 | contig 16266 bp, 16 predicted proteins | sample TARA_R110000868 | Tara Oceans TARA_R110000868 (sample SAMEA4397489) | marine metagenome | biome: Polar Biome; feature: [SRF] surface water layer (ENVO:00010504); material: water (ENVO:00002006), including particulate matter (ENVO:01000060) such as... | depth 5 m | reverse complement strand
TTTGCCGCCTCTTCCATCCGAAGCGTGCGGCGATCGATTTTCATCAGCGTCGTGCGCGGTACCGTGTCCACGAATTCGATTTCCTCGGGCACCTTGTACCCGCCGATGGCGCGGACGTTGTTGCGGATTTCGTCGGCAAGCGCATCCGATGTATCGACGCCCGGTTTGACCACGACGAACGCCTTCGGCTTCGTCAGGCCGTCCCGGTCTTCGTAGGAAATCACGGCGGCTTCCAGCACGGAATCGTGCCCGGTAATCGCCGCTTCGACTTCGATCGGCGAGACCCAGAGCCCCCTTACCTTGAACACGTCGTCCGACCGGCCGGAGAACCAGAAGAAACCGTCTTCGTCGAAATGGAGAGTGTCTCCGGTGCGCACCCAGGGACCGATAAACGTTTCGCGCGATTTTTCGAATTTCCGCCAGTAGAAAAAGCAGCCCGTGGCGCTGTTGATCCAGGCTTCGCCGTCGGTATGGGGCGTGGTCACGTCGTTACCGTCGGCGTCCACCAGTCGGACCTCGTAGCCGAAGACGGGTTTGCCCAGACTGCCCCGTCTGAATTCCTTTTGCCGGTTGGCGATCCATTCATAGGTGATTTCGGACGAGCCGATGGAATCCATCAGCTCGATGCCGAACAGGTCGTGGAATTTTTCGAAGATTTCCGGCGCCATTTTTTCCGACGCCGTGATCGCCAGGGACAGGGCCGGGGTGTCCGGTTTTTCTCCCGTCTGGTCGATATGCAGCATCACGTTCTTGACGATTGTCGGCACGGTGACGAGCTTGGTTATCCGGTGGCGGGACAGAAACCCGAGCACGTTTTCCGGGCTCGGCGGCAACGCGCTGACGGCGCTGGTTGCTCCCCAGTACAGCGGGATCAGGACGCCCGGCCACAATCCGTGGGTGAAGTATTTTTTCGACGTCGCGTGAACGATGTCGTCGGGGCCGTATTCCCAGAACGCGCCCTGGCGTTCCGGCACCAGAACGAAGTCGTGGGCGAGGTGGGTGATGCCCTTGGCGGTCCCGGTCGTGCCGCCGGAATAGAACATGTAACAGACGTCGTTCCGGTGACGGGGGACGGGGATAAAGTCGGGAGACGCGCTGTCGATGATCGACGTGCTGCCGAATTGTCCGACGGTTTCCGGCATGCCGGAAACGGTTGCCGGTCCGCCGTGAACGATGATGCATTTCAGGGACGAGGGCAGTTCATCCTTGATCGCGATAAGCTTGTCGATCTGTGCGCCGTCGATATACAGCGCCTTCGCGGCGGTATCGCGGATGAAATAGAGCAGGTTCTCCGCCTTGTAGAGATCGGACACGACGGCGGGAACAATTCCCGCCCGCACCGCGCCGAGCCACATCGCGATATAGTCGGCGCTGTCGGTGCCGAACATAAGAAGCCGCGTTTCCGCGTCCAGCCCGATACCGGTCAGGGCGTTTGCCGCCCGTCCGGCGCGGTCCAGAAGGTCCGCGTAGCTGTATTCAGCTTCATCGACGATCAGCGCCGTGCGGGTTTCCGTCGGGGTGCCGCGGTGCTTGTCGAGGAGGCATTCCGTCGGATTGAACATTTCGGGGATGCCGGGATCGGTCCAGCCCCGCCAGTCATCGGAATAAAATGGCATTGGTTCCGTTCCCGCGGGCGGGTGGTTCGTGTGGGTAATCGTCACTTGGATCGGTATCCCTATGCTGCACTCCCGCAATCGTGTTTCCGTAAGGCCGTTGCGGTCGGCCCACAAGATACCCGCTACATCCGGCGCGTAAATGGGGCTGTGCGAATGGGGATATGCATATTTACCCAGTCGGTTCTGCCCCTACGGCCCGGATGCGCTCCATGACCGCGCTTTTCTTTGCATGTTATTGCGGCGGCGGTAAGAATGATTGCAAAAGACGAAAAAACCGGCGGATAGCCGGACGACAACGGAGGAAAGAATGGAACCCAATACGGTTCAGATCGACCGGTCAGGGGATGCGCCTGTCGTAACGTTTGCGGACTCGTTCAATACCGCGGTTTATATGATCGACCGGCATATCGGCGAAGGTCGCGGCGACAGGCCGGCCTTTGTCACGGACCATGAAACGGTCACCTATGCCGAGCTTGCGGAGCGCGTGAACCGCTGCGGCAATGCGCTGCTGGACGCGGGCGTCCGGCCGGGCGAGCGCATGCTGATGATCGTCAAGGACTGCCCGGAATTCGTCTATCTGTTTTACGGCGCGGTCAAGGCGGGCATCGTTCCGGTGCCGATCAACACGCTGCTTCGCGCGGTCGATTACCAGTACATGATCGAGGATTCCGAATGCGCCGCCCTGGTCTATTCGCCGGAATTCGAAGCCGAAGCGGCGCTTGCGCTTGCGGCCTCATCGCACAGGCCGGCGTGTGTGACGACTACTGACGGCGCGGGCGGGCTCCGGGAACGTCTCGATGCCGCGTCGGATACATTGGCTCCGCACCCTTCGGATGCGATGGCGGATTGTTTCTGGCTGTATTCGTCGGGATCGACCGGGCGGCCGAAAGGTACCGTCCATCGCCAGCGCGATATTCTGGTAAATGTCGTTCTCTATGCCGAACCGGTGCTCGGGATCACCGGGGACGATCTCATGTTCTCGGCGGCCAAGCTGTTCTTCGCCTACGGTCTTGGCAACGCAATGAACTTTCCGCTGGCCTGCGGCGCCTGCGCGGTCCTGTCCGACGAACGACCGACGCCGGAAATGACGTTCCGCATCATCGAAAAATACCGCCCGACCATCTATTTCGGCGTCCCGACGCTGTATGCCGCACAGTGCCGGGCGATGGAGACTGAAAAGCCGGACCTGTCGAGCCTGAGGCTCTCCGTGTCGGCCGGGGAATCTCTTCCGGCGCCGATCTTCAACCGGTGGACGGAAATGGTGGGCCATCCGCCGCTGGACGGCATCGGTTCCACCGAGGCGATACACATCTTTATCTCCAACCGTCTCGAAGACGCGAAAGCCGGCACCAGCGGCAGGGTGGTGCCGGGCTACAGGGCCCGTATCGTCGATGACGACGGCCAGGACGTAACCCCGGGCGAGGTCGGTCGCCTGTGGGTTCAGGGCAAATCCATGGCCGCCTATTACTGGCATCAGCCGGAACGGACGGAGCAGACCATGCTGGGCGACGACTGGCTGGATACCGGCGATACCTATACCCAGGATGAGGACGGCTACTACGTCTATAACGGCCGCTCGGACGACATGATCAAGGTCGGCGGTATCTGGTGTTCGCCGATCGAAATCGAATCCCGCTTGCTCGAACACTCAAAGGTATTGGAAGCCGGCGTTGTCGGGCGCGAGGACGGCGACGGGCTGGTGAAGCCGGAGGCGCATATCATCCTCAAGGACCACGGCGATGCAGGTGACGACCTCGCCGCCGAACTGCTGGAACACTGCAGGGACGGTCTCGCCCGATATAAATACCCGCGCTGGTTCCATTTCGTCGAGGATCTGCCGAAAACTGCGACGGGAAAAATTCAGCGGTTCAGGCTGCGGTCGGGCGCGTAAGGATTCGTTAACCACGTTCGTCATGGATTTGGCATATTTCTTGCATCGGCTGTTGCTTCCGGAATTTGCGACGGGAGACAGACATGCAGATCAGCGACCGTCAGGCCGGTCCGACACCGGCACTATTCGGTTCAGCCGGACAGCAACAACCGACCGGTGTGGCCTTCGCGTCGATGCTGGACGGCGAGCGCGTCTCCGGGGCTGCCCGGACGGCAAATACCGCCGTGTCCGAAAGCGCTCAATCGGCTGCCGCGAAGAAGGAGGTCGCCTATATCAAGGAAAACGGCATCCTCGCGTATATCGCGGAGAACCATAAAAGAAAGCTGGAAGAACTTCGGGCGGAAATCCTCCAGAGCATGGGCCTCACCGAGGAAGCTCTTGCGGAAATGTCGCCTCAGCAGCGGGGGCTGATCGAAAAAGCCATCGCCGAGGAAATACAGAAACGCCTTGCGGCCGAAGCCGCCCTGAATGGCGGGCTGGACGACGGGAATTCGACGGGCGCGGCAATGGCCGATCGGAATGCCACCGGCGCCGAGCTGGTTTTACACCATAAACTGACGGGCGATCCCGGTATACTGGCGGCGATATCCATTGGCGAAGCAGCGTCCCGTTCCGGTGACGTTTCGGATCGCGGCCCCGATGACCGGCAGGGTTTGCCGGGCAGGGGTGGATTATTGCCGGATTAGACTGGCTTCAGGCCGCAAATCCACGCATCGCCGAAGCGTTGTCACGGGCGCGTCAAAGGCGGCCCTGAATTTATTGGGTTTCAAGCGGCCGGTGGCAGCGTAAACTCCGATTGCCAAACAACCGGAGTGTATAAGCGCATGCCCAAGGTCCTTACCGAGGAACAAATCTCGTTTTATCGTGAAAACGGTTACCTCGCGCCGTTCGACGGCGTCGATCCGGCGGACGCCGCGGCCATGTGCGGCGATCTCGAGGCGTTCGAACGGGACGAGGGCATGCGGGCGTCGGAAATCGTCGTGAAGGGACATCTGTGTTTCCGGCGGTCCTTCGAATTTTCGCGCCATCCCGCGATCCTGGACGTCGTCGAAGATCTGATCGGCCCGAATATCATGACGCTGTCGTCGCGCTTCTGGATGAAGCCGGGGCAGGACGGCTCTTTCGTATCCTGGCATCAGGATTCCGCCTATTTCGGCCTCGATCCCCACGAGCTTGTCACCGTGTGGCTGGCGCTCACCGACAGCACGCCCGAGAACGGCTGCGTCAGGGTTATACCGGGGTCGCATCTCGGAAAGGCCTATTCCCACGTCGAGACGTTCGACGAGAAGAACCTGCTGGCGCGCGGACAGTCGATCGAGGAAATCGATGAATCCGATGCCGCCGACCTTGTGCTCCGCGCCGGCCAGTTCTCCTGCCATCATGAGCGTATCGTTCACGGTTCGGCAGCGAACGATACCGATGCGATGCGGATCGGCATCGGCCTGTTCTATTTTCCGGCACATGTTAAATCGACGATCGGCCGCCGTCCGGCCGACCTGGTGCGCGGGGTCGATGTAAACAATAACTGGGATCTCGATCCGGTTCCGACGGAAGACCGGGACGAACGGGTTCTTGCCCATGTCCGGGAGGCGGGCCGGCGCTATGTCGACCCGACCTACCGCCAGGAGGCCGGCGACACCGCGGCCGCGTCCTAGGACCGCCGGCTATTCCCGTTCATCAAGGGGGCGCAGGCCCCGGGACCGATCTGCAATGACCGATTTCGCCAGCGACCGTCCGACCGGCCTTGCAGGCCTCACCGCAACCGAGGCGGCGGCTAAAATCCGCGCCGGCGAGATCACGTCGGAGGCGCTGGTAACGGACTGCCTGGCGCGTATCGAGGCGCATGACCCGGTTCTGAAAGCCTGGACGTTCATAGATACCGATCTGGTCCTGGCGCAGGCGCGGGCCTGCGACGCCGCCGTTTCCCCGGCGGGGCCGCTGCACGGTGTGCCGGTCGGTGTGAAGGATGTGCTCGATACGCGGGACATGCCGACGGAATACGGCTCGGATATCTATGCCGGCCATCGTCCGACGGCGGATTCCGCCTGCGTCGCAGCTCTGCGCGCGGCGGGAGCGGTGCTGCTCGGCAAGACCACAACCACCCAGTTTGCAAGCCCGCTGCCGGTTGGCGTGCGCAATCCGCACGATACCGACCGGACACCGGGGGTTTCGTCCAGCGGGTCCGCGGCGGCGGTCGCCGATTTCATGGTGCCGCTGGCAAACGGCACGCAGACGGGCGGCTCCGTTATCCTGCCGGCAGCCTTTTGCGGCGTCGTCGGCTACAAGGCGAGCCTCGACGGGCTCGACCGGACCGGTATTCAGGGGCTGAAGAAAAGCCTCGATACGCTCGGCTATTTCGCCCGGTCGGTGGACGATATCGCCCTTGCCTATAGCGCTCTGACGGGCACCCCGGTTTCCGCCGATGCAGGGCGTCCCAAAATAGGGGTCTGCCGGACGCCGATGTGGGCGGAGGCAGAGGAATGCGTGCAGGCGGTCATCGAAAACGCGGCATCCGCGCTGTCCGCTGCCGGGTACGACGTTACCGATATCGACCTGCCGCCGGAATTCGATACCATTGAACAGCCGTTCCGCGTGATTTCAAATTTTGAGGGCAAGAACGCCCTCGCCGACGAATTTCGCGACCACATGGACAGGATGAACCCGTGGATGCGCGAAACCGGCGAGTCGAACTGGAGCGAAGCGGACTATACCGCGGCAATTGCCGCCGCGGTCGCTGCCCGGGCGGCGCTTGGCGCTGTTTATGACGATTATCCCGTGCTGCTCACGCCCTCGACTGCCGGCGAAGCGCCGGCCGACCTGGTCAACGTGACAATGTCGTCCTTCAACCGGCTGTGGACCCTGATGCACGGCCCGACCGTGACCCTGCCCGTTGCACGCGGGCCGAACGGCATGCCCGTCGGCGTGCAGCTCGCGGCGCGTGCAGGGGGCGATGCTGGCCTGATCGGCCATGCTGCAGCTATACACCGCGTTTTGGATGATGCAGCGCTATGAACGATAGTTATGAAAGCCTGAGCCAGCTCGGCAGCGCCGCGGGTATTCCCGCATCGCCGGACGAGGCCGTGCTGGAGCGCGTGCCCAACGGCCAGAGCGACACGAATTTCGTCGCCCGGTTCTCGTGCCCGGAATTTACGTCGATCTGTCCGGTGACGGGCCAGCCGGATTTCGGCCACCTGGTGATCGATTACGTGCCGGGCGACTGGCTTCTTGAATCCAAGTCGTTGAAGCTGTTCCTGGCGTCGTTCCGGAACCACGGTGCGTTTCACGAGGACTGCACCGTAATGATCGCGCGGCGGATCGCAGATCTGGTCGTGCCGCGCTGGATTCGCATTGGCGGATACTGGTTCCCCCGAGGTGGTATCCCGATCGACGTATTCTGGCAATCCGGGCCGCCGCCGGAAGACGTCTGGTTGCCGGACCAGGGAATTCCGCCTTATCGCGCGCGATAGGTCCGGCACGGCTTGCCAGTTTGACGGTACGGACTATATTGCGCTGCAACAAACAGGAGCCCGCCCAATGAAATCGAAATCAGCGACCCTTGCGGAAAAACTGCGGGCAGGAAGCGACTTTATCGTCGCGCCCGGCGTTTATGACATGATCTCGGCCAAAATGGCTGACCGTATGGGATTTCATGCCCTTTATATGACCGGTTCCGGCACAGTGGCGTCGCATCTGGGGCTGCCCGACGCGGGGATCGCGACCTATACAGACATGGTGGCGCGCGCCGGCCGGGTTGCGGGCGGAACCGTCACCCCGTTGATCGCCGATGCGGATACGGGATATGGCGGTCCGGTCAATGTACGCGAAACCGTGCGTGGATACGAGATTGCCGGCGTATCGGCGATCCAGATCGAGGACCAGGATTTTCCGAAGAAGTGCGGGCACCTGTCGGGACACAAGCTGATCCCGGCAGAAGAAATGGTGACCAAGATCAAGGTCGCGCTCGACAGCCGGTTTTCGGACGATACGCTTATTATCGCCCGCACCGATGCGCGTCAGGCGATCGGCAGAGACGAAGCCATGCGCCGCGCCGAGATGTATGTCGAAGCCGGGGCGGATATCCTGTTTTACGAAGCGCCGGCAGACGTCGAGGAAATGCGCGAAGTCGGGCAGCGGTTTGGCGGCGATGTGTCGTTGCTGTCCAACATGGTCAATGGCGGCCTCACGCCGTTGCTGAAGCCGGAAGAACTGGCTGAACTGGGATACCGCATCGCGATATTCCCGGCCGCGGGCTTCCTCGCCACGTGTCATGCCCTCGATGCAGCTTACGGCGCGCTCAAGGAGCAGGGCGATGCCACAGCGGGCGGCGTCGATCTGTATTCGTTCGACGAATACAACGATCTGATGGGCTTCAACGACATCGTCGAATTCGAAGGCCGCTACAACTAGGCGAAAAAACCAACCAGCGTGAAAAGACTGGCGGCGACGATTACGCCGAACGTCGCGATCATTCCGCATACCCGGAGCGGCACTGTGTCGCTATAGATCGCCCGTGCGTGACACAGGCGGCCGACGATCAGAACGATTCCGCAGGCGTGGACGAACCAGGCGTTAGCGCCGGTAATTACGGCGCAGGCGATCAGGATAAGCGCGAGCGGCACGTATTCCGCGAAGTTGGCGTGCGCCCGGATGCGCCGGCGCAGGTTTTCGTCGTCTCCGGCGCCGAGGGATATCCGTTTTCCGCGTCGTATCCGGATAATCGGAATGCTGAGCGCGATATAGAACAAACCGAGCAGTGCGGCGTATAGCGCAAGAATCTGTAACAGGTTGAATGCAGGCATGTAATTTTTCCAGGTTGTGGCGGGCGGAACCTGCCGGGGGTCCCTGTTTCTTTACGTACGGGGCCGGCTTCTGGACCTGATTGTCGCGCCGAGGGCAATGATCCCGACGACCGGCAAAAGGTAATCCTGCGGGATTCCGAGGGCCCAGGCATGGGCGCCGGCGACGAAGGCCCAGAGTATCGGAATAATCGCAATGTGAAGTGGAATTGGGCCCTTGGACATCATCAGGATTCCGAGAGTGAACCCGGCTGTCGTGCCGGGGGCGATAAGAGCAAGCCTTACATCGGTCCAGCCGACGCCGCTTTGCCAGTCTATGAGAGGCAGGATAATCGCGGAAATGATTGCGATCCGGATTCCCGCCCAGCCGATGAAGCTGCGGTCGAAGTGGAGAACCGTCCGCCGGCGGAATACGCCGGTCCACGCCAGAAGAAGCCCCTGAAGAATAAAAACCGCGCCATAGGCGGGCGCCGCGAAGTTGATGTCTGCGTGAAAGAAAAACTGGAAGGCAATACCGGTCCATAACCAGCCGGCAGCCAGTATCCCGAGCACGACCCGGCTTCTGTCCTGGCGGGACCGGATCACCAGCATCAATACGCCCGCGGTCAGGAAAATCGCAAGTCCCGGCAGGGGCCTGATGGCGCGGTTGTATTCGTCGAACAGGGCGAAGAGGGTTTCTGCCGTATAGGGAAGCATCCGGTCAGAGGCTTTCGATGTAGCGTGTCATCCGCGCCCGCAAAGCAGCATCGGGCAACCTGCCGTAGAGCGCCCCCATGTTCTCGCGCATATGATCGACACGCGACGTCGCCGGAATCGCACAGGTCACCGCCGGGTGGGACACCGCGAATTTGAGAAAAAACTGCGCCCAGTTTGTGCAGTCGAATTCTGCCGCCCAGTCGGGCAGTTTCCGGTCAGCAAACCGGCGGAAGAGATCTCCCCGCCGGAACGGCCGGTTGACGATTACCGCAAGGCCACGCTCCGCCGCCATCGGCAAAAGGCGGCGCTCCGCTTCGCGGTCGAGGATGTTGTATGTAAACTGTACGGCATCCACGCGTTGATCCGCCATAAGACGCAGCATTTCGCCGTGACGGCTGCCATGGGAGGTCGTAATGCCGATATGGCGGACCCGGCCCGCCGCTTTTTCGACGGCAAGCGTGTCGAGGTGACTTTCCCAGTTTACCAGGTTGTGAACCTGCATCAGGTCGAATTTCTGCACGCCCCATAATTTCCGCGATTCGACCATCTGGGTGACGCCGGTATCCGCCAGCGGCGTCCACACCTTGGTGGCGCTGAACATCCAGTCGTGCCGGGCCAGCCTGTCGAGGGCGTATCCGATCACCTCCTCGGAGGATCCGTACATAGGCGATGAATCGATTACGGTGCCGCCGGCATCGAAAAAGGCTTTCAGGACGCGCGTGCGGGCGTCCCGCAGCCGCGTGCTGCCGCCGACGTTGAACGTGATCCAGGACCCCATGCCGATTACCGGAACCTGGCGTCTGGATTTCGGGATCGTGCGCAGGATCGGCACGCCGCCGGCCGCCCGGACCGGGGGGATAGCAGGCGTCAGCATCGTCGCCAGCATCGTCCCCGACGCCGCAGCGACGAATGCGCGGCGGCCGATTCTGGGTGGATACACTGACGGTTGTTTTGTCATGACGCTTTATTTCCCCGGACCTGATGAAATTAGGGCTTGACCGGTCGGTTGATCAACCCGGCATGTGCAGTTAGAGACAATTTTGTCTTTTGCCGGTCCGTTGGCAGTCGCGTCCGGTTACGGCATAGTGGGCTCATGTCTGGAAAGCTCAAAGTCGATCCGTCCGATAAACGGCCCCCGGTTGCGCCGGTTTTGCCGGATCCGCACAAGCAGGCGGATCATCACCGCCAGGTGCGTGCGGCGCGCCAGTCCGAGGTGATGGAGGACTATGTCGAACTGATTGCCGATCTTATCGATTCCACGGGGGAGGCGCGTTCGGTCGATATCGCCAAGCGTCTTGGCGTGACGACGCCGACCGTGGCGCGGATGATCGGCAGGCTCAGGGAAACGGGCTGGATCGAAGCCCGGCCCTACAGGGCGATATTTCTGACCGAAGACGGACGGCGGGTTGCCGAGGCATCGCGGCGGCGGCACCAGATCGTTGTGGAATTTCTGACGGCGATCGGTGTGAGCGAGGAAATTGCCCGGGCCGACGCCGAGGGACTGGAACATCATGTGTCGGAAGAAACCCTTGCCGCTTTCGAACGCTATCTGAAGTCGCGTTGAACGAATCCGTCATTAGGCTAACGAATCAAATATCCGTATTTTCGGAGGTGTTCGGCGTCGTGATTCAGGCTGTGGAAAACCGTTCCCGCTATTCCCGTTTTTAGAACCTGCCAATTTCTGCCGTTCTCACAGGATATCCACAACATCTTGTGGATAGATCATCATTTAGTCGTTTTTAATTGACGGTACCCTAGATGTTGATGCACACTCCTACGTCGCGGCCATCGGGGAAGTTATCCACAGTCGCATGTGGATAGGCGTTCGGGTCGCGGGGCGGGGCGCACGCAGCGGAAAACGGCCATTTTTCGCCGTTATCAAACAGCAGCCATGACCTGCCGAACCAGCGCGAGGAACCTAGGGGGTGACATCGCGCGGGATGAGCGAACTGCCCCCTGACGAGTCGTATTTAGAAGGAGGTTGGCATGCTAGATCTGGTGCAGACGGAACATGATCTTTTCCAGTCAAAACGGGGTATTTCGGTAAAGATCGATCGCAGTCGCGATGCGAATCTGACCGATTTCGGCAAAGCGGTGCTGACCGACCGGTATTTGATGCCCGGTGAAGAGTATCAGGACCTGTTTGCACGTGTTTCTTGCTATTTCGCAGACGATTCCGCGCATGCCCAGCGGATTTACGACTATATGTCGAATCTTTGGTTCATGCCCTCCACGCCGGTGCTGTCCAATGGCGGCACGGAGCGCGGCCTGCCGATTTCCTGCTTTCTGAACGAAGCGACCGACAGCCTTGATGGCATCGTCAACCTGTGGAACGAAAACGTCTGGCTCGCTTCCCTCGGCGGCGGCATCGGCTCCTATTGGGGCAACCTGCGCTCGATCGGCGAAAAGGTCGGCGCCAACGGCAAGACCTCCGGCATTATCCCGTTCATCCGCGTGATGGACTCGCTGACGCTCGCGATTTCGCAGGGCTCTCTGCGCCGCGGTTCAGCCGCCATCTATATCCGGGTCGACCATCCGGAAATCGAGGAATTCATCGAGCTGCGCCGCCCGAGCGGCGGCGATCCGAACCGCAAGGCGCTGAACCTGCATCACGGGATCATCATTCCCGACGAGTTCATGCGCGCCGTCGAAAACGACGAGGAATGGGGGCTCAAAAGCCCGAAAGACCAGGCGGTTATCCGCAAAGTGTCGGCCCGGAGCCTGTGGATTCGCATGCTGTCGACGCGGATCGAAACCGGGGAGCCCTATTTCCTCTATATCGATCACGTCAACAAGGCGATTCCGGAGCATCACAAGCTCGCCGGGCTGGAAGTCAAGATGTCCAACCTGTGCAGCGAAATTACGTTGCCGACGGGCATAGACAAGGACGGCGAACAGCGGACTGCCGTCTGCTGCCTGTCGTCGCTGAACCTCGAGACATACATGGAATGGAAGGATCATCCGACCATCATCGAGGACATCATGCGGTTCCTCGACAACGTCATCCAGGACTTCATCGAACGCGCGCCTGATTCCATGGAACGCGCGAAGTATTCCGCGATGCGGGAACGTTCCGTCGGTCTTGGCGTGATGGGCTATCATTCCTTCCTGCAGAGCCAGAACATTCCGATGGAATCGGTGATGGCCAAGGTGTGGAACAAGCGCATCTTCAAGCAGATAAAGGAAGGCGCCGACGCCGCATCCGCCGTGCTGGCCGAAGAACGGGGACCGTGCCCGGATGCCGCCGAATACGGCATCATGGAACGTTTTTCCAATAAGATGGCGATCGCGCCGACGGCGTCGATTTCGATTATCTGCGGCGGCTCTTCGCCGGGAATCGAGCCGAACGCGGCCAATGCCTATACCCATAAAACCCTGTCCGGCTCGTTCAGCGTGCGCAACAAGTTCCTGAAAGCGCTGCTGGCCGAAAAAGGCATGGACGATGACGATACCTGGTCGTCGATCACGGTCCGTGAAGGATCCGTCCAGCATCTGGACTTCCTGTCAGACGACGAAAAAGATACCTTCAAGACCGCGTTCGAGATCGATCAGCGCTGGCTTATCGACCATGCGGGCGACCGGGCGGAATATATCTGCCAGTCGCAGTCGCTGAATGTCTTCCTGCCGGCGGACGTGGAAAAGAAAACCCTGCACGACGTTCACTGGCGGGCCTGGCAGAAGGGCGTGAAATCGCTCTATTACTGCCGGTCGCGGTCTGTGGCCCGTGCCGAAAGCCATGCCAGCCTGTCGGTCACCGGGGCCACTGCGGCGCCGACCACGGGCGGTCTCGGGTTGCCGATCGACAGTAGCGTTCCGCCGCTGCCCATGGCCGCATCCAGCGAAAACGACAACGATTACGAAGAATGCCTGAGCTGCCAGTAGGGTAGAGGGAATTCCCCTCTCCCGTCCGGGGCGAGGGCAGATGGAGTGAAGAGAAGTATGTCGTTACTTGAGCCTAATTCAGTATACAAGCCGTTCCGCTATCCTTGGGCCTACGATGCGTGGTTGATGCAGCAACGGGTGCACTGGCTGCCGGAAGAAGTGCCGCTCGCCGACGACGTGAAGGACTGGCACAACAAGATGACGGCGGAAGAACGCAATCTGCTGACCCAGATTTTCCGGTTCTTTACCCAGTCCGACATCGAAGTGAACAACTGTTACATGAAACAGTATTCGCGGGTATTCGAGCCGACGGAAGTCCAGATGATGCTGGCCGCGTTTTCGAACATGGAAACCGTCCATATTGCCGCTTATTCGCATCTGCTCGATACGATCGGCATGCCTCAGACCGAATACCAGGCCTTCCTTCACTACAAGGAAATGAAGGACAAGGTCGATTATCTGCATAAGTTCGACGTATCGACCAAAGAGAATACGGCCCGCACGCTCGCGGTCTTCGGCGCCTTTACCGAGGGACTGCAGCTGTTTGCCAGTTTCGCGATCCTGATGAATTTCCCGCGCTTCAACAAGATGAAGGGCATGGGGCAGATCATTTCCTGGTCGGTGCGTGACGAAAGCCTGCACACCGAATCGATTATCAAGCTGTTCCGCACCTTTATTTCGGAAAACCCCGAGATCTGGACCGAGGAATTCCAGCGGTCGCTCTATGTGACATGCTCGGAAATGGTCGAGCACGAAGACGCGTTTATCGACCTCGCGTTCGAGCTTGGCGGCGTCGAGGGGCTCAACGGGGCGGAAGTAAAACAGTATATCAGGTATATCGCCGACCGCCGGTTGACGCAGCTCGGTCTGCAGCCTATCTACCGGCTGGAAAAGAATCCGCTGCCGTGGATGGACGAAATGCTCAACGGCATGGAACACACCAACTTCTTCGAGAACAGGTCGACGGAATATTCCAAGGCCGCAACCCAGGGGTCCTGGGAAGATATTTGGGCGTAGCGCCTGACTCCTGTGCTAGTCCCACAGGTGAAAACCCGGCGCTTCTGGCGCCGGGTTTTTTTGATCTGGGGCTAATCGCCGTCCAGTTCTCCTAGCAATGCCAGGGTTCGGGCCCGCGCCATCGCCGCTGCGTCGGCGTGATAACGCGCCGGCCGGGTGGCGTTGTCGAATCCGTGTTGGGCGCCCTCATAGATATACCATTGAGGTTCGGCGCGTTTCTTGCGGAACGCTGCGACATCCGATGGCGGCACGGCAGTATCCAGATCGCCGACGTGACAGATGACGGGGCATTTCGGCACTTCGTCCGGATAATCGCACATGTCGGATCCGTAATAGACGACGGCGCCGTCGAACGATCCGCGGCAGGCGGCAAGCCATGAAACGGTGCCGCCGAAGCAGTACCCCATTATCGCGGTTGCTATGCCGGGGGTCAGGCCGCGCAGATGCGCTGCAGCCGTCTCCGCGTCCATCATGGTCTGGTCATGGTCTTTGCGTGCCGACAGGTCCTTGCCGCGCAAGCTGCCGGTGTCGTCGTAGGGGAAAGTCAGTCCCGGTTCGAACCGGTCGAACAGGGCCGGTGCCAGTGCAGTATAGCCGGCGGCGGCGAATTCGTCGCAGACGCCCTGCAGGTAGCGGTTGACGCCGTACATTTCCATCCCGACGACGATATTGCCCTTCGGGTTGCCCGACGGCGTTGCGAGATAGCCGGTGAAGCCGTGCCCGTCCGGCGATGTTAGCGGGATGAACTGTCCCATCCTGCCGTCCCGGTCAGGCCGCCGGGTGCCATTGGGCGACGCCGCAGCCGATATAGACTTCGGCGACCGGCGTGTAATCGATCAGATCGAAGCCCTGGCTGCCGGCGGCGGCGTGGGCGATGACCCAGTCTCGGACCTCCTCGGCGCCGTTGCCGGTGGTCGCGAGTTCGCGTTCAAGCCCGTCGGCCAGCGCGTCGTCATCGGCATTGGTGAACAGGTCTATGCATATGCGGTCGAACGGCTCGTCGATCTCGCCCATGGTGGGTTCGCCGATAGAATGGCTCAATCCCCCGGTGCCGAGAATAGCGATGCGCAGGTCCGCCGGATAGCTGTCGATGGCCCGGCGGAGCATCTTGCCCCAGGCAATGCAGCGGCGCAGCGTCGGCAGCGGCTCTTCCAGCTGGTTGACCGTTACCGGGACGATCGGCAGGGCGGGATCGATCCCCATGCGCCACAAGGGCACGCAGAACCCGTGATCGAGACGCAGCCGGTGGGAAATTGCCGGATCGAAGTCGTTCTGAAGCGCGGTGTCCAGCAGGTGGCGGCCGAATCCGGGATGACCGGGCAGGGTGTCGTGCGGGTAAACGGCTTTCATGAACGGTTCCGGCGGTCCGTCGTGTTCCGCACCGATGCCGATGCAGAAGCTTGGCAGGTTGTTGATGAAAAAATTAACCCAGTGATCCGGCGACAGCATCACAAGCACATCCGGCTCGAGCGCTTTCAGGCGCCGTCCCGTCTCGTCGAAGGCGGCCTGTAGCTTTTCTTTCGGCCCGTCGGGCAGATTGTCCCATTCGCGGGCGATGAGCGGCCCGTGCGATGCGGCGAAGGCGCCGACCAGTTCAGCCATGTTGTGTTTCTCCCTGCGCGGATTGCCCGACACCGGTCGCCGGTCTCATCTTTGGTTTCATTGCGTGCAGCCTGGCCAGCAATTCGTCGTCTTTCATGCCGCAGATGCTGAAATAAAAGCGCAGCAGATAGGCATTTACATGCGGCGCAATCGCTTCGAGGTCGTTGTCGATCACCGCCTGCCGCATTTCGGGGCTCAACGGATAGTCCTCGAGAACGGAATCGCGGTCGGCCTTCCATCTGGCCAGATTATCCGGCGACTGAATGTCGAAGAAGAGTTTGCTGAGCCAATAATCGGTCATGCCGGCACCTTTCGAAGTGTAGGGCGAGTTTAGTGCGGAAATCGCCGGCGACAACCGGGTTTTGCGCTTTTGCGCGGATACGGGCAGGGTGCGGCTCCAACAGCAAAGGAATATCTGAAATGGCGTTGAAACGCATGGTGCTTGAAATCGGCATGGGCAACGATCTGCATGGCGGCGATTATACGAAGGCGGCCGTCCGCGCCGTCGACGACGCGATCCATCACAGTTCGCTGACGATGATCCGGTCGCTGAATATTTCGCCTGACGATATGCAGGTCGAGGTAAAGATCGGCGTGCAGAACCCGGATGCGGTGGATACCGACGTCGTCGCGAAGGCTCTGCCATATGGCCAGATCAGCGTGACGGCGGTGACCGGCGGCCTCGATGTGCCGACGGATGACGGCGACGACAAAGCGGTGATAGCGACCGCGGCGATTATCGTGCGCCTGGACCTGCCCTGACCGT
>TARA_R110000868_G_scaffold168193_1_pt1 | contig 16271 bp, 9 predicted proteins | sample TARA_R110000868 | Tara Oceans TARA_R110000868 (sample SAMEA4397489) | marine metagenome | biome: Polar Biome; feature: [SRF] surface water layer (ENVO:00010504); material: water (ENVO:00002006), including particulate matter (ENVO:01000060) such as... | depth 5 m | reverse complement strand
ATCAGCAAATCGAGGAAAATAATATTTAAATAGTTTCTATTTTATATTAATTATTTAGAGTCAATGTTAAATACAGTTGTTTATTTTAAATAATTAATTATAAAAAACATGATAAATTAAAGGGTTAAAAACGCATTTTAATAAATAAAAAGCTATTTCAAAGTTTCATTTTTAAATAAAATTTAAACTTTTCAAATAAAAAAATTTATGATTCTCCAGTATATAATTAAATAGATTCAAATTAAAAAAATCATTTTATTTTAGTTAATTTGCGATTTAATACTCAACAAACTACTTGGAAAATTACGAATCAAATAACATAGAATCTTTTATGTCACTCTTAAAAAAAGATGATACAAAGGCATTCAAAATTATTTTCGATAATTATTACAAAAGACTGTATGCATTTTCTTTAAACTATGTTTCTGAAACATACGCCGCTGAAGAAATTGTAGAAAATGTATTGCTCAAACTTTGGCAAAAACGCCATAAATTAGATAAAATTGACAATCTAAAATCATACTTATACACAATGGTAAGAAATGATTCTGTAGATTATTTAAAAAAGAAAAAAAAGTTTGTACGCTTAGATATTGAAAAACACGGATCTATTTCTACAAAAGATCAATTTATCATAGAAGAAGAAACTCACGCAATTTTATTCCAAGCTTTAGAAACTTTACCTGTCAAATGCAGAAAAGTTTTTGAGTTGTCTTGCTTAGAAGGTGTAAAATATAAAGATATTGCCGAAGATCTTCAGATAAGTATAAATACTGTAAAATCGCAACGTGCTCGCGCTATAGATTTACTTAAATCGTATTTAAAAAATTATCCCTTTTATCAAGTATTACTAGCAACGTTATAATTTTTATTTTTTTTTTAAAATTTTTCCACCCTAAAACATTTTTTTTCAGTCTTACTATTAATGCTTTAACATTTAGATTCATTTATTGTCAAAATAAGTAATCAATTTTTTTTGCATTCATAAAAAAAGGTATCAAATTTTATTTTAATAGAAATTATGCAAAATAACCTCTCGGAATATCAAATAGCTCAATTAATTTATAAATCGATTGCAAATAATATTACTACTGAAGAAAAAGACACTCTTGATGGATGGCTTAAAAATGAAACAAACAGAGCATTATTTATAAAAATTACAGATGCAAATACTATTCAAAATAAGGTTGCTCTTTATAAACAAATTGAAACCGAAAGAATATATAGAAAACTTGAAAACAAAATAATTAAGAATAATAAGAAAATAAATAATACACGATTCATAAACATTCTTAAATATGCAGCAGTTCTCATTTTGTTCTTCGGAATTGGATATATAAGTCTTAACACTTACATGTCGCAAAATAAGCCACTAATAACACCAGATGAGAACATTACACTTCAATTAGAAGATGGCTCTTTAAAAATTATTAAAGAAGATGGGGCTACAACGCTTTTTGATGCTAAAGGAAATATTGTAGGAACGCAAAATGGAACACAAATAGCCTATAATAAAAAAGAAATAAACGAAGAAACCTTAACCTATAATACACTCATTGTACCAAATGGGAAACGTTTTCAAGTTATACTTTCTGATGGCACAAATGTACATTTGAATGCAGGCACATCATTAAAATATCCAACTAGATTTAGTAAAGGACAAAATAGAGAAGTATTTTTAAAAGGAGAAGCTTTTTTTAATGTCACAAAAGATGCTAAACATCCATTCACAGTACATTCTGAAGCTTTAAATGTAAAAGTACTTGGTACTCAATTTAATATTTCTAGTTATCCAGAAGACACAGAAACTGATGTTGTGCTTGTTGAAGGTTCAGTGAATTTATTTACCGAACATGATTTACATAATTCATTACTGCTAAGCCCAGGATATAAAGGAAGTTATGATAAAAAAGAGACAAGTTTATCTAAATCTGCTGTAGTTACAAATATTTATACTTCATGGGTTGATGGGGAACTAGTTTTTAGGAATATCACTTTTGATAATATTCTAAAAAAGATGGAAAGACATTATAATGTAGAAATTAAAAATAGAAATAGTGAACTTTCTAATGAAAAATTCAATGCTAGTTTTAGGAATGAACCTATTGAAAAAATATTAGACTATTTTAAAATCACATATCAAATAGAGTACACTATTGATGAAAATAAAATTATAATTAATTAAAACCAACTATTTGCCTATGCAATGAATACTAAAACTTAAAAACTAAAACACCTTTTTCTCTAATGTATTAGGATTATATATAGAGCAAAAAAAATCGGAAAATGGTGACACATTCCCCGATTTAGTAAGGTGTGATTAACACTTAACTATTAACCACTATTAACACTTCAAAAGTATGAAAAAACTTCTTAACAAAGAAAGAAGCCATCATCAACGATTATTAAAATTTGATTTAAAGATGAAGCTAAGCGCTCTATTTATTTTTGTTGTTTTCTTTACGCTTCATGCGAACTCTACTTATTCTCAAAAAGCAAAGATTTCTTTAAATTTAAATAACGTAACTGTAAGCGAATTGATTGACAAAATTGAAAGTCAATCAGAATTTAGGTTTACCTATAAAATTAAAGATGTAAATCTACATAGAAGCCTATCTATAAATGTAGAAAAGGAAACTATTAATACTATTTTAAACCAAGTATTTATTAATACCGAAACAACATACACTATTGTAGACAAGCAAATATTTCTTGTAAAAAAAGAGAGTCCAACTATTCTTGAACAAGTCCCAGATATTGGAAATTTAATAAAAAATCCTATCCAAGGATGGCTATTAAATGGTGCTGTTTATGATACAAATGGAACTCCTTTACCTGGCGCCAATATTTTAGAAAAAGGAACAACAAATGGAATACAGACCGATTTTGATGGAAATTTTACTTTAAATGTTGCTGATCAAAATGCCACTATTATAATCTCTTACGTTGGTTATCTTAAAAAAGAGATTGCTATTGATGGTCAAACAAATCTAAAAGTAACCTTACAAGAAGATGCTGCAGATTTAGAAGAAGTTGTTGTTGTAGGTTATGGTACTCAAAAGAAAACCTTGGTTACAGGAGCCAGTGTTCAAGTGAGCGGAGATGACCTTACTAAAAGAAATACTGCAAATGCTATTCAAGCACTACAAGGACAATCACCTGGGGTGCAAATAACCTCAACTTCTGGGCAACCTGGAGAAAGCTTAAATGTAGTAATTAGAGGAGTTGGTTCTACCTCTGGAAGCAATCCATTATATGTTGTAGATGGAATTCTAACTGGCGATATATCATATTTGAACAATGCCGACATTGAGTCTATTTCAGTTTTAAAAGATGCAGCTTCTGCGGCCATATATGGTTCACAAGCATCAAATGGAGTGATTTTAGTTACAACAAAAAAAGGGAAAAGAGGCGCTTCAGCACAAATTACTTTCGATCAATTTTATGGGCTTCAATCCGTTGCTAGAAAAGTAGATTTATTGAATCCTCATGAATACGCTATCATGGTAAATGAAGCTGCTATGAATTCTGGCAAAAATCCTTATTTCTCGAATGCTGAAATTGCAGGATTAGGAGAAGGTACTACATGGATGGATGAAATGTTTGTGAATAACGCCGCTACACAAAACTATTCTGTAGGTGTAACTGGAGGGTCTGATAATTCTGCTTATTCGGCATCATTATCATACTTTGGTCAAGAAGGTATTGTTGGAGGAAAAAATTTATCAAATTATGAACGCTATAACTTCCGATTTAATTCAGAACATAAATTGTACAATGAGATTGTGACTTTTGGAGAAAATCTAAGCTTTGCATACATCAACAATAATGGTATTGGTGTAGGAAATCAATACAATAACTCATTAAGAAGTGCTTTTAGTGTAAGTCCGTTACTCCCCATGTTTGATAGTATGGGGAATTATTATAATACGACACCAAATAGCGAGCCATGGCTATCAGGTAGATCAAACCCCTATGCCGAAATGGTGTATAATAACCAAAATGAAAGTAATAACCAGAAGTTATTGGGTAATGTGTATTTACAAATTGAACCCATTAAAAATCTAACTTTTAAAACAACTTTAGGTTTAGATTATTACGCAGGCGAAGGTCATTCGTATAGTCCTATATATGAGTTATCTATTTACTCAAATAGAATACAAGATAATACCTCACAAAGCATGAATAAGGGTAAATCTTTAACTTGGGACAATTTGCTTACCTACAAATTCAATTTAGCACAAAATCATCATTTTGAAACTATGGTGGGTTCGTCTTCAATAAACTTTGATGGTACTTATATTAATGGATCTAACGTAAATAATGTATTAGGTGGACTGACATATGCCTGGTTAAATAATACGACTAATAGTGATGGTGCTCCATTAATGAGTAATAGTGGTGGAAAATCTGAAAATAAGAGAATGTCTTATTTCGGAAGATTTAATTATAATTTTAGCGAAAAATATTTATTAAATGCAACATTTAGAGCAGATGGCTCTTCTAATTTCCATCCAGATAATCAATGGGGTTACTTCCCGTCAATATCCGCAGGTTGGATTGCTACAAATGAATCATTTTTGAGTGAATCAGATGCTATTAATTTCTTTAAATTAAGAGCAAGTTGGGGGCAAGTAGGTAATCAAAATATTGCTGCTTTTCAATATTTAGCACCTATACAAACAGCAACAACAAATTATATATTTGGAAATGAAGAAGGTGTACTAACTCCAGGAGCTTATCCAAATAGATTACCAAATAAAGATTTAAAATGGGAAACATCAGAACAAATTAATATTGGGTTTGATACCAGAGTTCTACAAAACACTTTAAATATTAATTTCGATTGGTATAGAAAAACTAATAAAGACTGGCTAATTGTCGCTCCAATTTTAGCTACTGCTGGTGCAGATGCACCATTCATCAACGGTGGTAATGTTTTAAATACTGGGGTAGAATTAGCTTTAACATACAGTAACAATATCGGAGATTTTAGTTACAGTATAGCTGCTAATGGTGCCTATAACCAAAATGAAGTTGGAAAAATACCCACTGCCGATGGTATTATTCATGGAGAAACAAACCAATTATATGATAATGCTCCAGAGTTTTACAGAGCACAAGACGGTTTTCCGTTATGGTATTTCTGGGGATATGAAACAGCAGGTGTTTTTCAAACACAACAACAAATAAACGAGTATGGTATTCAACCTACTGCTGTTCCTGGAGATATTATTTACAAAGATAGTAGTAGCGACGGGAAAATAAGTGACGCTGACAAAAAAATGATTGGTGATCCTAATCCCGATGTAACCTATGGTTTTTCAATATCAGCAAACTATAAAGCATTAGATTTTTCAATATCAGCAAATGGTGTAGCTGGCAATCAATTGGTACAATCATACCGTAATCCTGGAACTTTTGGAAATTATACTTCTGCAATTTTAGAGCGTTGGACTGGTGAAGGGTCATCAAACACAATACCGAGAGTAACAGAAGATGGAAGAAATTTTGCGCAGTTTTCAGATCTCTATGTTCAAGACGGCGATTTCTTAAGAATAAATAACTTCACTGTTGGTTTAGATCTAGCAAAGATAAAAATGAGCAAACCATTATTCGCTAAAGAACTGAGAGTTTATTGCTCCGTGTTAAACCTATATACTTTCACAAAATATGATGGTATGGATCCTGAAGTTGGATTTGGAACTGGAGGTACTTCATCTGGAGTTGATATTGGATACTATCCTAGACCGAGAACATTCATGATGGGCTTAAACGTTAAACTTTAAAAAACTAAAAATGAAAAATACATATATATATATTTTATGTTTAGGGTTTTTATCTCTAGGGGCTTGTAGCTTAGAAACTGAACCTTATACAGAACTAACGGATACTAACTTTTATAGTTCACCTAAAGATGCATTAACTGCATTAGTAGGTTGTTATGATGGTTTACAAGTCGCTACAGGTGCTTCAGGAACAGGTATTCCCGTTGCTACAGAAGTTTTCTCTGATGATTGTTTTGGAGGAACTGGAAATGCAGACGGCTACAATTACGCAGCGTTAGATGAATTTGATATTTCTCGCGCTCCTAGTTATGTAGATTTGTTTAATGGCAATTGGGTTGCCTACTATAGAGCAATTTATCGTTGTAATGTTTTATTATCAAAAATGGATCAGATTGATTGGAATGGTGATGAAACTTTAAAGAATACTTACGAATCGGAAACCCGTTTTATCAGAGCATATACATATTTTGAAATGGTACGTTTATGGGGTAACATTCCACTATTAACAGAACCATCTTCTGAGAACATTCCACAATCATTACCTGAAGAAGTCTATAAAGTTATTGCTGAAGATTTAAAATTTGCTTCAAATAATCTACCAGACCAAGCTTACACAGCAACCGATAGTGGACGTGTTACAAAATGGGCCGCTAAGGCCCTATTGGGTCGTGTATTTTTATATTACACAGGGTATTATGGTGCTACAGACTTAACTGGAGTACTAACTAAAAATGAAGCTTTAGGACATTTAGAAGATGTTATAACCTCTAGTGGTCATGGTCTTGTCGACGATTTTGCTGCATTATGGCCAGCAGCTTCCGCTTCAGAGGAAATTACATATGCTGGTGAGAACAATAAAGAAATTGTTTTTTCTATCAAATATACCTATACAAGTGATTATAATGGAAATACAGATGGCAACCACTGGTTGGTACTATTTGGCATGAGAGAATTCACCTCTTTACCTTATGGAAATGGCTGGGGTGTTACCGTAAATCCTAAACTTTGGAATGCTTTTGATGCTACTGATACTAGAAAATCAGCTACAGTAATATCAATTGATGATGAAGGCATCGATTTTGATAAAATTGATAATCAAAGAGAATATACTGGTTATTATAATAAAAAATACACTCCAATGTCTATTCTTGATGAAAATGGAGAAACGGTATCAGCCGTAAGCCAATATGGAGTTACAGATTTTCAAATTAATCAGTTTCAAGATTATATCGTTTTAAGATATTCAGATGTGCTTTTAATGGCGGCTGAACTTGGAAGTCCTAATGCACAAGCTTATTTTGACGAAGTTAGAAAACGTGCTTATAAATCAAATTTTACAGCCAAAACAGTTTCACAAGCAAACCTAATGGAAGAAAGACATTTAGAATTTGCTTTAGAAGGGGTTCGGTTTTATGACCTTTTACGTCAAGGCGTGAACACTGCAGCATCAACTATTGCAGAAACTACAAACCTTTTAAGTGGTGGGGTCTCAGAAACTAAGACCATTTTAGAAGCTAATATTCAAACCACAAAAGGATTACAACAAATTCCTAATACACAAATAACGTTATCAGGAGGTGTATTAAAACAAAATACAGGTTGGTAATTTTTTAACTAAAAATTTTAAAAATGAAAAATATTATAAAAGCAATCACATCTGTTTTGGTTTTAGGAATTTTATTTCTAATTGCATCCTGTGACCCAGAAACACATAGTTTAGGTGAAACACTCACTAAATCTGAAATTGACTTTGAAATTGTTCAAGATTTTACTGCAGATCCAGGTGGAAATACAGTAATTATGACCAATAAAACCAAAGGCGTTACATTAACGTGGAATTATGGCATAGGTCGCTCTAACAAAGCTATTGAAATAGTAAAATATGCTTTCAAAGGAGAATATACAATTTTTGTTTCTGCAGTAACAGCAGGTGGTATTGTAGAATTAGATCCAATAACTATTACCGTTACAGATGATAACTTAAACTATGTTAATGATCCATTATGGAACTTACTTTCTGGAGGTGTTGGTAACTCTAAAACATGGGTCTTAGATTTAGATGAGAATGGTGTTTCAAAATATTTTGGAGGTCCAATGTATTTCTACGGAACTAGTAATGGGTGGTTAGAAGGCGGTAACTCTTGGGATGGAGGCGATACCGGTTGCTACGGAGACGACTGTTGGAATTGGAGTCCAGAATGGAAAGGAAATCAATGGATTGCAGCTCAAGGAAATTATGGTTCTATGACCTTCAGTTTAGATGGAGGTCCATATTTAACAACAAATCATTTAATGATTCCAAGTTATGGTGAAGAATCTGGAACGTATTTTTTAGATATTGATTCAAAAATGCTTACAACTTCTGATGCCACCATTTTACATAGTAATGAAAATGATGCCTGTGTGAATGATTGGAGGAGTATGAAAGTTTTTTCTATTACTGAAAACACTTTGCAGTTAGGAGTCTTAAGAAAGGATGATTGTGATGGTGCTGCAACATTAGTTTTTAATTTTATTTCAAAAGAATATAGTGATAATTGGGTTCCTGAAGATTTACCTGATCCAAACCCATCAATAGATTTGAATGGTGGAACAGTTGAAGATTTGTTAGCAGTAACCACAACAACAAGTAAAACATGGTCACTAAGTCCTGATAGCCCTTTTGATTGGACTGATTTAAACGGGACTCTATTAAATGGTTGGCAAACCGCAGAGGATTACGAAGCAGCAGGATGGACAGGATACACCTCTGCTGATAAAGGAACAGTTGTTAAAAACAAAATCACGTTTTCTGATGATGGTACCGTTACTACAATTGATAGTAATGATGTAGAAATGTCGGGTACGTATACTACAGAAGAAGGAACAAATAATATTACTTTTAGTGGTATTATTCCATATTTCCCAATTGGAGGATCATGGGCTACAGTAGCTACGACAGCTGAAAATCAATGGAAAATTGTAAAAACAGCAAAAACAGGAACTACTGTAACCGATATTTGGTTTGGTAAACGTGATGAAGAAAAAAGTGAATACATGGTCTTCCATTTTGTACTTGATGATGAAGCATCTGAAGTACCTGAAGAAACAGGAACAGAAATATCTTTTGATAACACTAAGCTTGTTTTTGGAGACCTTGAAACAAATGGAAATTTACGGTTAGAACTTTATAATGAATATGGAGCAACAAAAAATGACCCTCCACTAACTACAACCGACTTAGTTTTCGGTAATAGTATTGAAGTAACTTTCACACTCGACGGAATTACCCTTAATCCTGGAGCCATTGGTAGTTATAACGCATCAATATATTATGCCGATTCTGATTGGTCTCCTCAAGGTAATGGCGCTATTACAGCAGTAACTGGGAATGGTACTTACAGTGTTTCTTATACTCCTGGAGCTAATGCAGATGGAGTTGTTGTTTTTGTTATTGATATTGCAGCATTGGCAACAGACATAGCAGATATTTCAGCTGTAACCGCAACTATTGATGGTATTATTATAAACTAATTTTAGTTCAAAAAAATATTTAAAAAAATAGAAAAATATTTAGCATATAAATTAAAAATCACTGTACTAACAAAAAATTGTACAGTGATTTTAATTATAGAATTTGTTAAAAGATAATATTTCCAAAGGCAATTATTATGACTGTTTTTAATCATTCTTAATTAAGAGTTTATATGTATTCAAAAAATAAAAAACATGAAAAGAAATAAAATATACCTGAGCTTTTTAACAGGTCTATTATTTACATCCTGTTCTACCAAACAATACATAAAAACAGATGATGGAATTACTATAAGTATACATAAAACTAAAGATTCAGTATTAAGAAAATTACGCTTACAAGTATTAGGAAACGATTTAATTCATGTATCAGCAACACCAGAAAATGAATTTCCAAAAGACTCTAGTTTAATTATTATTCCTAATATAGAAACCGTTCCGTTTACTGTTTCAGAAAAAGGCGATACGCTAATACTAGCTACAGCAACATTAAATGTATGCCTATCAATAGTAGATGGAGGTATACGATTCAAAGATAAAGATGGCAAGCTTATTTTAGCTGAAAAACAAGGTGGTGGTAAATTATTCACACCTATTGAAGTGGAAGGAACAAAAGGGTATACTACACGTCAAATTTTTGAATCTCCAGATGATGAAGCTTTTTATGGCTTAGGCCAACATCAAGCAGATGAGTTTAATTATAAAGGAAAAAGTGAAGAATTATTCCAGTACAATACAAAAGTGTCTGTACCTTTTATAGTTTCAAATAAAAATTATGGCCTTTTATGGGATAACTATTCATTAAGCCGTTTTGGAGATAGTCGTCCTTTTCAAGAATTAAATTCAGTCTTTAAGCTATATGATAAAAATGGTAACTCTGGCTTTCTAACCGGAACGTATACCTCGCTAAATAATGATGCTCAAAAAATCGTCAGAAATGAAGCTTCTATTTTTTTCGAGGATACTAAAAGTGTCACAAATTTACCTGAAAATTTTCCATTAAAAAATGCTGAAGTTACCTATGAAGGTGCTATTGAAGCACCAGAAAATGGAGATTACAAATTCACTTTATACTATGCCGGTTATATCAAGGTATTCTTGAATAATGAATTGGTAGTTCCAGAACGTTGGAGAACGGCATGGAACCCTAATAGCTACAAATTTTCTTTGAATTTAGAAAAAGGAAAGCGAGTGCCTTTACGTATCGAATGGAAACCAGATGGAGGAAGATCATATTGTGGCTTACGAGTAAAAACACCTCAACTTAATGAAGAGAAAAATAATCAGGTTTGGTGGAGCGAGATGAGCAAGAAAATGGATTACTATTTTGTTCACGGCAACTCTATGGATGACATAATTAAAGGGTATCGCACATTAACTGGAAAATCTCAAATTATGCCAAAATGGGCAATGGGTTATTGGCAAAGTCGTGAACGCTATAAAACTGAAGATGAAATTCTTAGTAATTTAAAAGAATTTAGAGAACGCCAAATTCCTATTGATAATATTGTCTTGGATTGGAATTATTGGGAAGAAGATGCTTGGGGAAGTCATGAGTTTGATGAAAAACGTTTTCCTAACCCAAAAAAGATGGCAGATTCGATACACGCCATGAATGCAAAAATGATGATATCTGTTTGGCCCAAATTCTATAGAACTACTGCTCATTTTAAAGAGTTTGATGAAAAAGGATGGATGTATAAACAAGCTGTAAAAGATAGTATTCGAGATTGGGTTGGCCCCGGTTATGTTGGTTCTTTTTACGATGCGTATGCTAGTGGTGCTCGAAAATTATTTTGGAATCAGATTTATGAAAATTTATATCCTCTAGGTATTGATGCTTGGTGGATGGATGCTAGTGAACCCAATATATTAGACTGTACTGAAATGGACTATCGTAAATCATTACAAGGTCCTACCGCATTAGGCTCATCTACAGAATATTTTAACACCTATGCTTTAATGAATGCAGAAGCTATTTATGATGGGCAGCGTAATGTTGAGCCAAATAAGCGTGTGTTTTTATTAACCAGATCAGGTTTTGCAGGTTTACAGCGTTATTCTACAGCGACATGGAGCGGTGATATTGCCACACGTTGGGAAGATATGAAAGCTCAAATATCGGCAGGATTAAATTTCGCCGTCAGTGGTATTCCATATTGGACTATGGACATAGGTGGTTTTTGTGTTGAAGATCGTTATGTTGCTGCACAATTAACCTATGATAAAAACGGAAATGAAAATGCAGATTATAAAGAATGGCGGGAGTTAAATACACGCTGGCATCAATTTGGGGCATTTGCACCTTTGTATCGTTCACACGGACAGTTTCCTTTTCGCGAACCTTGGAATATAGCTCCCGAAGGTCATCCTGCGTATCAGTCTATTTTATATTATAATCAGCTACGTTATAGATTAATGCCTTATATCTATACCATGGCGGGTATGACCTATTTTAACGATTATACTATAATGAGACCATTAGTAATGGATTTCTCAAATGACAAAAAAGTTGAAAACATAAGTGATCAATTTATGTTTGGGCCATCATTTATGGTTTGCCCCGTTTACAGTTATGGAGCACGCAATCGAGATGTTTATTTTCCTAAAGGAACTAATTGGTTTGATTTTTATACAGGAAATTACATAAAAGGAGGGGAACAATTAAGTGTAGAAGCTCCTTATGAGCATATTCCTCTTTTTATTCAAGAAGGTTCTATCGTTCCTATTGGTCCAGAAATTCAATATACCGATGAGAAATTAGCGGAGACCATTGTTTTGTATGTGTATCAAGGTAAGGATGCAAGCTTTGAGTTATATGAAGATGAAGGTGTAAATTATAATTATGAAAAAGGAAATTATTCTACAATTCATTTTAATTATTCTGATCATAATAACACTTTAACAATAGGCGATCGCAAAGGGCAATTTAAAGGAATGTTACAAAATCGAAAATTCGTAATTGTGCCTGTAAGTAAAGAAAATCCTAAAGCTTTAATTTATGATTCAAAAGGACAAACAATCGAGTATAATGGAAGCAAAAAAACTATCATTTTAAATAAATAAAAATATATAAATGAAAACAATAAATTATAAAATCATATTAAGAATATTAGCTTGTACTATTATCATTGGATTTCTTGCTTGCAGTAATGATAACTCTACTGACGAAGAAAAAGAACCTATTGAAGAAGTCATAAAATCTCTTACTGCGAGTACAAATGAAATAGCATTTGAAAAAGAACAAAACAGTTTTGATGTTACTATAACAACCAATGTTGATACTTGGGTAATAAGTAGTTCAGGCACAAATTGGATAACTTTAAGTCAAACAACTGGTGGTTCTGGAACTACAATTGTAAAGATTACAGCTTTAGAAAACACAGATTCAGAACGTTCTTCAATAATAACAATAAACGCAAATCAAGTTACTCCTATAAAAATTACGGTTACCCAAATGAATGGAGCACCAACCTTTGAAGGTTTATACCCAAGTTATAACACTGATCCGATTGATGCTGATCAGACTGGTATGAATAGTACAGCAATAGAAATTGCTGCTAAAATAAATCTAGGTTGGAATATTGGAAATACCCTAGAGGCAACTGGCGGAGAAACTGCATGGGGCAATCCAAAAGTCACCAAAGAATTAATTGATTTAGTAAAGGAAAGTGGTTTTAATGCGATTAGGATTCCATGTTCATGGAATCAATATCTATCAAATGTAACTACCGCAGAAATCAAAACTGATTGGTTAGATCGGGTAAAAGAAGTTGTTCAATATTGTGTTGATAATGACATGTATGTTTTAGTTAACATACATTGGGATGGCGGATGGCTTGAGAATAATGTTAATGAAGATAAAAAGGAGGAAAACAATTATAAACAAAAAGCTTTTTGGGAACAAATAGCAACACATTTACGAGATTTTGATGAGCATTTATTATTTGCCAGTGCCAATGAACCTGCTGTTGACAATGCATCACAAATGGCAGTTCTTACTTCATATCATCAAACATTTATTGATGCTGTAAGGTCTACTGGAGGAAAAAATGCTTATCGTACTTTAGTGGTACAAGGCCCAAGTACTGATATAGAAAAAACGAATACATTAATGACTACATTACCTACAGATACTACTACAGATAGAATAATGGCTGAAGTACACTATTATACCCCTTGGCAATTCGCTGGATTAACCGAAGATGCTGATTGGGGAAAAATGTTCTATTATTGGGGAGCTGATTATCATTCTGAAACCGATCCTACACGAAATGCTACTTTGGGTGAAGAAGCAGAGTTAGATGCATTTTTTGCATCTATGAAAGCAAAGTTTGTAGATCAAGGAATTCCTGTAATTTTAGGAGAATTTTCAGCAACTAGACGCTCTGAATTAACAGGTGACGACTTAGCATTACATTTAGCTTCAAGAGCCTATTATCATAAATATATAGTAAAACAAGCAAAAGCAAATGGCATACTACCATTCTATTGGGATAATGGAGGTCTTGGGAATAATGCAAGTGGATTATTTGACAGACAAAACAATACAGTATTTGATAGCGATGTACTAAATGCAATGCTAGAAGGACTAAATTAAAATCCTTGAAAGTTAAATACACTTAAAAAATATAGTAAATTCAAATATGAATCTATTATATTTTTTATTTCTTTTTATAAAACAGAATGAAGCGTAGAATTTATATTTTATTATTATTAAGTATACTATCAGCATTTGTAAAAGCTCAAGATGCAAGAAGATTTTTTCCCAAAGAAGATTTAATGTCTCTCGGAATTTATTATTATCCAGAGCATTGGATTAAAAGTGAATGGGAAAGAGATATAAAAAACATCTCTGAGATGGGTTTTAAATTTATTCATTTAGCTGAATTTTCTTGGGTACAATTAGAACCCTCTAAAGGAGTTTATACATTTGAATGGCTTGACAAAGTAATAGCAATTGCAACGAAATATAAGCTAAAAGTAATTTTAGGAACACCAACTTCAATAGTTCCTGTTTGGGCAGGTTTGAAATATCCTGAAATTTATTTAATGAACGCTGATTATCAAAGGCAAGAGCATGGCACTAGAGACCAACAATCGCTAAGTAATCCTATTTGGAGAGATTTATCAAAAAAAATTATTGCCAAATTAGGAGAACATTATGGTTATAATGCAACCGTTATTGGCTGGCAGATAGATAATGAACCCTGGGCAAAGGAAGATTTTAGTCCCTCTTCTCAAAAAGCATTTCAAATCTGGTTAAAAAATAAATATAAAACTATTGACCAACTTAATCATGCTTGGGGTAATGCTTTTTGGAGTCAAACATATAGTAATTTTGATCAAATAAAAATTCCTAATGCCAAGCTTGTTGGTTGGTGGGGTATTAATCCACATTCTCAATTAGATTTAAAACGCTATTCCGCAGATATTCAAGCAGAATTTTTAGACTTTCAAGCAACTATTCTTCGTAACTATATTTCTAATGATCAGTATATTACAACCAATTATGTAGCAACAATACCCTCTGCGGATCCCAGAAGAACAAAAAAACTTGACTTTAATTCATTTACTTCTTATCCTAATAAAGGAAATGTGAACATCGGTGAAAACGGTTTTAGATTAGGCGACCCAAAAGAATTATCTTTTGCATTAAGTTTCTTTAAACCAGAAAATTATATCTCCGGAGTTATGGAACTTCAACCTAGTTATGTGAATTGGGGGCAAGTAAATTCATTATTACAACCTGGAACACTACGCATGTGGTTGTATCATTGTTTTGGTGGAAATTTATCATTTGCTTGCTCTTATCGTTATCGACAAATAAATTATGGTGCCGAACAATATCATGGTGGTATTACAAAATTAGATGGCACTACTCTATCACAAGGTGGAAAAGACTACCAACAAGTAATTGATGAAATAAAAATTTTACAGAAACATTACGATCCAAAAGCAAAACTTCCTGAAAAATTAAAAGCTCGAAAAACAGCTTTACTTTGGAATTATGATAACTTATGGAGTTTATCACGACAAGGACAATCTACTCAATGGAATACCTTAGCGTTTTTTCAAAAATATTTAGAAATTGCAAAATCATTTGGAGCACCAACTGATATTGTATATGAGAATGATGATTTAACAAATTATAATGTTGTCATTGCTCCCGCTTTTGAATTGGTTGATGATGCATTAATTACTAAATGGACAAATTATGTTCAGCAAGGTGGAAACTTAGTTTTAACGCTGAGAACTGGTGTTAAAGATCGTAACGGTCATCTGTTCAGTTCTGGTTGGGGAGAAAAAATATATCCTTTAATTGATGCTACAATTGATGATTTTGATCAACTACTGCCTAACGGAAAAGGAACTATAAAAAGTTTTGAAAAAGATTATTATTGGAACAACTGGGCAGATCTTATAAATACGAATAAATCTGAAAATGTTTTGGCTACCTATACAAACCAATTTTATGCTGGTAAAGCTGCAGTTGTAACCAATAAAATTGGAAAAGGCTCGGTAACCTATATTGGTGTAGACACAGATGACGGCCAACTAGAAAAAAAGGTGTTGAAAAATGTATATACTCAGGCAAAAATAACAACTGAGAATTATCCAGAAGGGGTTTATGTACAATGGAGAGATGGTTTTTGGGTTGCCGTAAACTATTCATCAAATGATTATAAATTAGATATTGAAAATAGTAATATACTTATAGGTTCTCCAGTTGTAGAATCAGGAGGAGTAACCGTTTGGAAATAGAAATAAATCAAATTATCTTGTAGAAATCTGCAAGAAATTCAAACAAAAAAAGCCTAATCTAATTCGACACAGATCATCGAAGAATAAAAACTAGTAAAGAGATTCAATTAAATATTTATTGTAAAATGCTTACTTAATACTATTATGAAATTAATACAGACATTACATTTTTTATTAATTATTATTTGCCTCTGTTTTTCTGAG
>TARA_R110000868_G_scaffold13778_4_pt1 | contig 16272 bp, 17 predicted proteins | sample TARA_R110000868 | Tara Oceans TARA_R110000868 (sample SAMEA4397489) | marine metagenome | biome: Polar Biome; feature: [SRF] surface water layer (ENVO:00010504); material: water (ENVO:00002006), including particulate matter (ENVO:01000060) such as... | depth 5 m | reverse complement strand
CGCCAGCCGTGACGCGACCAAAGGTGGTGAGCGTCGGGTCGGCTGGTTCCTGCTTGTGGCGCGTGCGGATGGCGAAAAAGGCGACGGCGCAGATGAGGAAGAAAACAAAGCAGGTGCCATAGGCGGCAAGTGGGCCGCCTATGTAGATGAAGCCGCCGAGCGCGGGGCCGACGATGGTGGCCGTGAGAAATGACGACGAGGAAATGGCGATGCCGCGCGGCAGCTGACGCGTGGAGACCAGCAGCGGCACGAAGGCACGGGTGGCGGGGCCGGAGAAGGCACGCGCGCAACCGAGGATGACCAGCGCCAGATAGAATGGCCAGATCGCATGTTCGGCAACGCCTGCCCATGTGAAGGCCGCGAGCATGGCCACCGCGGCGGCCTGGAGGAGATAGCTCGCCGAGGCAATCAAACGCCTGTCCACGCGGTCGGCGACGTCGCCTGCGGGCAGCAACAGCAGAAACATGGGCAGAAACTGCGCCAGACCGACAAAGCCCAGAGCCATCGGGCTCTTGGTGATCTCGTAGATCTGCCAGCCGACGGCGACGGACAAGATTTGCGAGGCCAGCGTGCCGAGGAAGCGACCGGAGAGAAAGAAGCGGAAATCGCGCAGGGCCAGCAGGCTGCGCAGGGTGACTTCTGACGAAGAATCATCGGGGGATGCGGCGGTGGCCATGCGAGCAGATCCTGACCTTTAGAGCGGGCACCGCTTTTGCCAGAGTTCGGGGGGACTGTCGCGGGGGATTCGAGTTACGGAGGCGAAAGTGACGCAGGGGTCATTTATTGAAACTTTGATGCGATGCACTATATTTGTTGCATCGCACAATTATACGTCCCCTCGTCCCAGAAAGGCGAAAACCATGTTCAATTCAACGCTTCTCAACACCTGGATCAGCGCCGCCGCCACAGGCCTCGGCTTCTATACCGGTTTAAACGCATGGCACGAAATGCCCGCCCGTCAGGCTGGTTTCGTGCGTGACGCGCTCATCAGCGGCAGAGACGAACCCGAACAGCTCGACTTCATCGATGCGTTCAAAGCCGCTGCCGACTAATTCCGCCTGATCGGCTGAGTTTACAAAAACAGAACCCCGGTTCATTTGTATGGCCGGGGTGCTTTTTTGCGTCTGCGAGAAATGGCGGTTCATTTTTTCGATTCGCCGCTACCCCTCCCTCTTGACGACAAAAGTGAACTGATATTCATTTGAAAAGTCAGATCTCTGGCAAATGATCGATTCACTTGAATGAGGGTTCAGGTTTTGGCTTATCGTCGTACAGATACGGTTTCGGCACGTCTTGCGGACAATCGGCGCGGCATTCTTAATGCGGCGCGCGAGCTGGTGGCGCAGGGCGGCTTCGGGGCCGCACAGATGACCGATGTGGCGCGACGCGCCGGCGTGGCAACCGGCACGCTCTACCGCTATTTCCCCTCCAAAGAAGAACTGTGCCGTCAGGTGTTCCGCGAAGTCTCGGCGCGCGAAATGAATGTGCTGGCGGGCATTGCGGCGGAAGACCGGCCCGCGCTCGACCGTTTGCGCGACGTGCTGACGACTTTTGCAAGCCGCGCTGTGAGCGGCCGTCGCCTTGCCTATGCATTGTTGGCCGAACCGGTGGACGACGGGCTGACCGAGGAACGCACGCGCTTTCGCCGCGTGCATGGCGAGATATTCGCAGGGCTGCTTGATGATGCTGTCGCTGAAGGCACAATCGCCCCACTCAACACTAAAATCGCGGCGGCCTGCATATCCGGTGCGATCCCGACCGCGCTGATCGGGCCGCTCGCCCCGCAAAGTCATGAACTGGATGATGGCGGGCCGAAGGTCGTCGATGAAATTGTACATTTCTGCCTCGCTGCCGTACGCGGCGCGGGCACCGTCCATAAAAAACAAGCGAAAGCCGAACCGAGGGTCAGCGCATGATTGTCGCGAGCAAGCTACTCACACCCGAACAGCTGGCTATTGTGCGCAAACGCTCCGACATTAAAGGTGTCGCGCAGGTACTGCATGCCTGGGGCGTGATCATCGGCATGATGGCGCTGTTTGTCTGGCTGCCGAACCCGATCACTTTCATTGCCGCCGTTGTTGTCATTGGCGGGCGGCAGCTCGGGCTTGCCATTTTGATGCATGACGCCGCGCATGGCGTGCTGTGCGAGAACCCGAAGCTCAATCAGTTTATCAGCCAGTGGTTTTGCGCTTATCCGATGATGGCGGAGACGGGCGCTTACCGGCGCTATCACCTCGTCCATCACGCGCATACGCAGCAGAAGGAAGACCCCGACCTTATTCTGTCGGCCCCCTTCCCCATCACCAAGAAGAGCTTTCGCCGCAAGATGATCCGCGACATCACGGGGCAGACGGGCTACCAGCAGCGCAAAGCGCAGATCCTCAATGCGCTCGGCAAGGCGGACTGGCCGCTGGAACAGCGGTTGAAAAACTATTGGGCGAAGCTTGGTCGCGCGACGGTGGCGCAGGTGGCGATTTTCGGCGCGCTCGCTCTTTCCGGTCACTGGTATCTCTATTTCGCGCTGTGGCTGCTGCCCTTCCTGACGTGGCAGCAACTGATCACCCGCGTGCGCAACATTGCCGAACACGCGATGGTACCGGACGACAATGATGATTTCCGCAATGCCCGTCACACCAAAGCCAACTGGCTGGCCCGCGCCACCATCGCGCCCTATTGGGTCAATTATCACGTCGAGCATCATCTGATGATGTGGGTGCCTTGCTACAACCTGCCCAAAGCGCGGGCCTATCTGATCGCCAACGGGTTCGGCAGTCGCATGGAGACCAAAGAGGGCTTCGGGCAGGTGATTGCCATGGCGACATCGAAACCCGACGACGAAGACAAGCGTGGCACGCTGGTTCACAACGGCCGGACAAGACGCGTGTCGGGTGTTATGAGCGAAGGGTTCAAGGCTTCGGATGACGAGGCGGCAGCCTGAGGGGCCTCGCGGCATTTGACGCAAGGGTATCTGCCCTGAAATTGCTGCCTGTTCCCATCCCTCTTCCCCCCTGCTAAACCACTCCCAACACGAAATTGCTTTTGGGGAGTGATCTATGTCCGACGCCACAAAAAATGCTGCTGAAGCTGATCTGGGTGAAGTGCGCGAGGCGCACCGCTTTGATGTGAAACGGCTGGAAGAGTACGCCCGCGGGGCCGTGAAGGGCTTCAGCGGTACGCTTGAAGTGCAGCAATTTTCCGGCGGGCAGTCGAACCCGACATATCTGCTGACCGAAACGCAGGCTGGTGGAATCAAACGCTATGTGTTGCGCAAGAAGCCGCCGGGTGTGCTGCTGGCCAGTGCCCATCAGGTTGACCGCGAATATCGCGTGATGAAGGCACTGGAAACGACCGACGTGCCGGTGCCGCATATGTATGCGCTATGCGAAGACGACAGCGTGATCGGCACAGCCTTTTACATCATGGAATATCTGGAAGGCCGCGTGTTCAGCGATTCAACGCTGCCCGAATGTAGCGAGAGCGAACGCCGCGCGCTGTACAGCAATATGGCCGAGACACTGGCCAAGCTCCATGCGGTGGACTACGAGGCCGTCGGCCTTGGCGAATTTGGCAGGCCCGGCAATTATTTCGAGCGCCAGATCGGCCGCTGGATCAAACAGTATCGCGGGGCGCAGACCACCGATGTGCCGTCGATGGAAGCGCTGATCGAGTATCTGCCCGCACATATCCCGAGCGAGCCTTCCGTCACCATCGCGCATGGCGACTACCGCATCGGCAATGTGATGTTCCATCCGACCGAGCCGCGCATCATCGCCGTACTCGACTGGGAACTCTGCACCATCGGCCATCCGCTCGCCGATGTGGCCTATAATTGCATGTATGATTTCCTCGGCGTCGCAGGCGCGGCAACGGAAGTCGACCGCGACAAGACACCGGGCATTCCGACGGACGCCGAATTTGCGGCTGAATATTGCCGCTTTGCAGGCCGCGACAGCATTGAGGACTGGAACTTCTATCTGGCCTTCTCGATGTTCCGTCTCGCGTCCATCAGTCAGGGTGTTTACAAGCGCGGGCTCGACGGAAACGCCAGCTCTGAGCGCGCCATGACGCTGGGCGACGCCTGCGCCAAGCTCGCAAATGCGGCCTGGGCCATCGTTCAGAGGCCCTGAGCACGTTTCTTTTACTTCTTATGGTTAGCAAGTCGTTAAACAGCGATTGCTTCAATATATGTTAAATATCACCAGTCTACCCTGCCCTTGCTCGGATCAATCACAGGACGTGACCTGATTTGGAGAGCGGTCGGCATAGCCGATTTTGGGGTGGATTGATGGCCGTTCGCATACCAGCGAAGCCTGCGAGTAAAGCGAAGCGGAAACGCTCCGGGGGCGGAGCACCCGTCGCTGACGCAGGCACTTTCTATCGTGCATTGCTGGAAAAGAGCGGTGACATCGTCACGCTCATCGACGCCAATTGCAAAATCACCTACATCAGCCCCGCCATTCAGGATGTGCTTGGCCACGCGCCGGACGGCTTTGTTGGCAAACGCATCACCATCGGCGTCCATTCGGAAGACCGCGAACGCGTTGAAGCGCGGTTTGCCGAATGCGCGTCCGATTTGGATTGGGTCTCGATTGAGCGTTTCCGCCTGCCGCATATCGACGGCAGTTGGCGCTGGATGGAAACGCGCGCCAAGAACCTGCTGCAGGACGAAAATGTGCGCGGCGTTTTGTGCGTTTCACGCGATGTGACGGAAGCGCGCAATCTTGAGCATCAGCTACACGAAGCCGAAAAGCTCGCGCGCTTCGGCCATTGGCGCTGGACCAAGGGGGCCGAAAGCCCCAAGTGGTCGGAAGGCGTTGCCAAAATTCTCGACCGTACCGTGCAGTCGATGCCGGTCGGGGGCGACTGGTATGCGGAACTCATCCATCCCGAGGATCGCAACGCCCTGCTGTCGCAATTCCTTGATGCTTTCGAGACCCGCGAAACACTGCTCTGCACCTCACGCTTCCTCGCGGGTGACGGCAGCTACCGCTATATCAAGACCTATGCCTATGCCGAGCCCGATGCGCGCGGCGAGATCGGCGCGCTCGTCGGCCTTGCCGAGGACGTGACGCAGGAAGTGGTGGCGCGTGAGGCGCTGGAACGGTCGGAGGCGAAATACCGCCTCATTGCCGAACAGGCGAGCGACATCATCCATCATATTTCGCCGGACACACGTATTCTCTATGTCTCGCCTTCGGTGGAATCGGTGCTCGGCTATCCGGTCGAAGAAGTCGATCATTTTTCCAAGTTCATGACGAACATCCACCCTGACGATCTGAAGCGTCTGGTGGGGGGCTTTGAGACTTTCATGCGCGAACGCGACATGCTGCGCATGGACTATCGCTTCAAGCATCGCGACGGACATTATTTGTGGCTCGAAACCACGATGCGCGCGGTGCGTAACGAAGACGGCTCGCTGAAAGAAATCATCAGCATGTCGCGCGACATGAGCGAGCGCAAAAAACATGAATTGCAGCTGATGGAAGCGCGTGAGCGCGCCGAAGCCGCCAACCGCACCAAATCGCGCTTCCTTGCCAATATGAGCCATGAGCTGCGCACACCGCTCAACGCCATCATCGGCTTTTCCGACATGCTGAAACTCGAAATGTTCGGCAAGCTCGGCAACCCGCGCTATGTCGAGTATGCCCATCTCATCAACCAGTCCGGCGGACTGCTGCTCGATCTCATCAGCGATATTCTCGACATGTCGAAAATCGAAGCGGGCAAGTATGATCTGCACCGCGAGATGATCGATGTGAAGGATGTGATCGGACAGGCGGTAAAACTCGTCGCCGGTCGCGCTGACGCAGGCGAACTGACACTCAAAACCGATATTGCCGACGCTGCTGCCGCCCTGCCGGTCTATGCCGACAGCCGGGCGCTGACGCAAATTCTGCTCAACCTTCTGTCTAATGCGGTCAAGTTCACACCGGCGGGCGGCACAGTGCTGGTGCGTGCGGCGGCGATTGCGGGCGGTATCCGCTTCATTGTCAGCGATACGGGCCGTGGCATTGCGCAATCGGATATTCCGCGCCTCGCGCATGCGTTCGAGCAGGTGTCAAATGATGCGGAACTGAGCAAGCAGGGCACGGGCCTTGGCCTCGCACTGGTGCGCTCACTGGCCGAACTTCACGGCGGCAAGATCGAGATCGAAAGCGAGCTTGGTCAGGGCACAAGTGTCAGCGTGGATATTCCTGTCGAAGCCATCGCCTCGCACGCCGCGCAATAAGGCGTCAGCGTTTCGCTCCCATGACTTTGGCAAGCGCCAAATCAAGTTCATCGATCACCCGCTTGGCGTGGGGGTTTGACCGCAGGCCGTCATAATATTTGCCGACCGTCGGTATATTTTTGAACGGTTCGGCGGCCCCGAACATCGGTCCGATCTGGGCGTAGAAATATAACATCGGGGCGAGCGTGCAGTCGGCCAGCGTCAGCCGGTCACCGACGGCAAAGGGTGAACCGTCGAGATATTTGGCGAGCCAATTCATACCCTTGGTGAGTTCGGCAAGTTCGCGGTCCACAAGCGCCTGATCACGGCCCTTGGGATTGATCTGGCTGAAGAGTTTGGTCATCGGCTCCATGACGTAGAGATCGCCGATGCGCGAAAGGAGCCGCATACGCGCCTTGTCCTGCGCACTTTCGGGGCGCAACGACGGGCCGAGCCCCAGGTCTTCGATATATTCGCAGATGACTTCCGATTCCGGCACGACCACATCGTCGAGCACGAGTGTCGGGACCTTGGCCATCGGGTTCAGATGTTCAAGCTCGGCTTCCAGCTCCGGCGTCGAGAAGCCGTCGATAATTTCCGCATCAAGGCCCTTGGCATAAATGGCGAGGCGCACGCGGGCCGAATAAGGCGAGAGCTGGGCGTTGTAGATTTTCATGCTCATCGGCGTTGTCCCGGATATTGCTTTTAATTGTCTACAGTAAAGTAGGTATGAAAACGGCCGGTCCACAAGAGGGGACCGGCCGTTTGATGTCATTGGAGCCGAATTATTTACTCGGCTGCGGCTTTGACCTTGTTCGAATATTTTTTCAATTCGAGCTTGGCGATGGTGCGGTTGTGCACTTCATCGGGGCCGTCGGCGAGGCGCAATGTGCGGATGCCCGCATACATTTTGGCGAGACCGAAATCGGTGGTCACGCCGCCGCCGCCATGTGCCTGAATGGCATCGTCGATGATCTTGAGCGCGAGATTGGGCGCTGCAACCTTGATCATGGCGATTTCCGAACGAGCGACCTTGTTGCCGACCGTGTCCATCATATAGGCGGCCTTCAAGGTGAGAAGGCGCGTCATTTCGATGTTGGTGCGGGCTTCGCCGATACGCTGTTCCCAGACCGAGTGATCAGCAATCGTCTTGCCGAAAGCATGACGCGACAGGAGACGCTTGCACATCATTTCAAGAGCACGCTCGGCGACGCCGATGGTGCGCATGCAATGATGAATGCGGCCGGGCCCAAGCCGACCCTGGCTGATTTCAAAACCACGGCCTTCGCCGAGGAGAAGATTTTCAGCCGGCACGCGGACGTTTTCCAAGAGCACTTCAGCATGACCATGCGGCGCGTCGTCGTAACCAAAGACGGGCAACATGCGCACGACCTTGATGCCTTTGGCATCCATCGGCACGAGGATCTGCGACTGCTGACGATAGGTGTCGGCCTTCGGATCGGTCTTGCCCATGAGGATCGCGATTTTGCAACGCGGATCACCGACGCCCGAGGACCACCACTTGCGGCCGTTGATGACGTATTCATTGCCGTCACGCTCAATGCGCGTTGCAATGTTGGTGGCGTCGGACGAAGCGACATCGGGTTCCGTCATCAGGAAGGCGGAACGCATCTTGCCTTCGAGCAGCGGTTCGAGATATTCGCGCTTCTGGCGATCATTGCCGTAACGCTCGATCACTTCCATGTTGCCGGTGTCGGGCGCGGAGCAGTTGAAGACTTCCGACGACCAACCCACGCGACCCATGATTTCGCAGAGCGAAGCATATTCAAGGTTCGACAACCCGCCGCCGCGTTCTGATTCCGGCAGGAACAGGTTCCACAGGCCTTCTTCCTTGGCGAGCGGCTTCAGGTCTTCAAGGATCTGAGGCACCTGCCAGGGATTGCCCGCCTTGCGGAAGGCGTCCATCTGGTCGTTGTAGGTTTTTTCGTTGGGATAGATGTGCTTATCCATGAACCGCTCAAGGCGGGCCTGGAGTTCTTTGGTTTTGGTGTTGAATTCGAAATCCATGTCGTCTCCCTCATTTAGTTTGTGAGATGGAGAACACGTACGTTTCACGCGAGGCCGACGCCGACCGCACATGCAACGCCCTTGCTCCCCTCAATGGCGAATGGCGGCACTCTAGCGGGTTCATCGGGGCAAATCACGGCAGAAATGACGATATTGCAGAGTCATTTCATCTCGTTGGAAGCAATCGGCGCGGGGCGCCTCAGGTGTTTACGCGAACGTGAACGTCAACTTCGCCGCGCTGCAAAAAAGCTTTTGAGGAGTTCAGCGGCGGGGCGCTCGGAGAGCCCGCCATAGACTTCGGGCGCGTGATGGCAGGTGGCGTGTGAAAAGACGCGGGGGCCATGCTCGACGCCGCCGCTCTTTTCGTCGGAGGCTCCAAAATAGAGCCGCCGGACACGCGCAAATGAAATGGCGCCTGCACACATGGGGCAAGGTTCCAGCGTTACGTAGAGGTCGCAACCGACGAGGCGCTCGGACCCCAGATGCGCGGCGGCGGCGCGGATCGCCAGCATTTCAGCATGAGCCGTCGGGTCTTTGAGTTCGAGCGTGCGGTTGCCTGCCCGCGCGATGACTGCGCCCGAAGGATCAACGATGACTGCGCCCACGGGAACTTCACCGCGTTCGGCGGCGGCTTCGGCTTCGGCCAAAGCAAGGTCCATCGGGGCTGTCTGAGCGTCTGAGGTCATGGACCGGACCCTGCCCGCCCCGCCCCTGCTGCGTCAAGCCTGCGCTTCCGGCTTTACGCCGCACCTGCTAAAGAGAGCACATGAACGCGAAATCGGGCTCAGGCCCCTCAAAATCCGCCGGTGACGGCAAAGACAGCACACCCGCAGGCGAGCGCATTGCCAAACGCATCGCGCGGGCGGGCATTTGCTCGCGCCGTGACGCCGAACGGCTGATCGACACGGGGCAAGTGACCGTCAACGGCAAGAAAATCAGCAGTCCGGCTCTTAATGTGGTCGAGAGCGATCTCATCACGGTTCAGGGCAATGCGCTGCCACGGTCCGAACCCACAAAGCTCTGGCGCTATCACAAACCCGCGGGGCTAGTGACCACGGCGAAAGACCCTGAGGGCCGCACCACGGTGTTTGAACGTCTGCCGCCTGAGATGCCCCGCGTGGTGTCGGTGGGGCGGCTCGATATCAACACAGAAGGCCTGCTGCTGCTGACCAATGACGGCGAACTGGCACGCTTGCTCGAACTACCCGCAACGGGCTGGACGCGGCGCTACCGCGTGCGCGCCTGGGGCAAGGTTACACAAGCTGATCTCGACAAGCTGAAAGACGGCGTCGAGGTTGAAGGCGTGCGCTATGGCCCCATCGAAGCGACACTGGACAAGGTGCAGGGCTCGAACGTGTGGCTGACGGTGGGTCTCAAAGAAGGCAAGAACCGCGAAGTGAAGCGCGTGCTGGCGGCGCTGGAACTGACCGTCAATCGCCTCATCCGTCTGTCCTTCGGGCCGTTTCAGGTGGGCGACCTTGCGGAAGGCGAAGTGGCGCAGGTGCCAAACCGCGTGTTGATGGATCAGCTCGGCACGCAGGCGGCGCATTTTGAAGCCAAGGGCGGCAAGGATGAGGCGGGACGGCCCGTGCGGCCCAATCAGGCTGCAAAGCCGGTGGCGCAGGCTGCGGCCACCCGGAAGCCGCGCAGCCATAGCGCCGGCGCATCGAGCCAATATGCCAACAAGCGCGGCGAAGGCGGCAAGGCACTGACACCGAAAACGGACGGTGCGAAGACGACAGCGCGCGGACGGCATCCCGATAAAGCAGCGCGTAGCGACACAGCGGGCAAGATCGACAAACCGTTTAAGACGAATAAAGCGCAAGAACGCTTTACGCCGAAAGCGAGCGCCAAACCCGGTGCGCAAAAAAGCCGCGCCGATGTGGTGAAAGCGCGCAAGCCCGCGCCGACACGCAAACCCAAGTGAGAATGTACCAATGAGAATTGTCGGTGGCGCGCATAAGGGCCGCATCATTGTGGCTCCCGAAGGCGACGCGATCCGCCCGACGGGCGACCGCGTGCGCGAGAGCCTGTTCAACATTCTTGTGCATCATGATTTTTCTGACGAGCTTGGTGCGGATTTCGATCTCGACGGTGCGCGCGTGCTTGATCTCTTCGCAGGCACGGGCGCGCTGGGTCTTGAAGCCATTTCACGCGGCGCAAGTTTTGCGCTCTTCGTTGACGATAGCATCGAAGCGCGTGGCGCGATCCGCGAGAACATGGAAAATCTGGGTCTGACCGGTCACGCGAAACTTTATAAGCGCGACGCGACGAAGCTCGGACCGCGACCGGGCAGCGTCGGGCCGCAATTCGATTTGGTGTTTCTTGATCCGCCCTATCGCTTGGGTCTGGCGGAAAAAGCACTGGTGTCAACGCTTGAAGGCGGCTGGGTGAACCCACATGCTTTGTTTGTCGTGGAAGAGCATGTGGAAGCAGGATTTGTTGCGCCGCAGGGGTTTGTTGAATTTGACCGGCGGAAATACGGATTTAGCGAGATTGTGTTTTTGAAGCAGGGTTCTTCCGAAGAGTAAGAGTTTATGACCACCATTCCGCTGATCTCTGGCCTTGCCGAAATTGCCGACAAATATGATGCGCTGCTCTGCGATGTTTGGGGCGTGTTGCATAATGGCAAAGAGGCTTATGCCGGTGTGGCCGACGCGCTCGCGAATTTCCGCGCCAAGGGCGGTACTGTATTGTTGCTGTCCAATGCGCCGCGACCCTCCATGCAATTGCCGATGATGCTGGCGAACATGGGCATCACGGACGCCGCCTATAACGGCATCCTCACATCGGGCGATGCGACGAAGACATTCATCACGCAACATTCAATGGGCACGCAATGTTTTGCCATCGGACCTGGCCGCGACAATAATCTGTTTGATGATACGGGCATCGCGCAAGTGAGCGCGGAAGAAGCCGAGTTCATCACTGTCACCGGACCTTTCGACGACGACAATGAAGGTCCTGAAGATTATCGCGAACGTTTTGAGCATTATGTGACACGCAAATTGCCGATGGTTTGCGCGAACCCCGACATTGTAGTGGAGCGCGGTCCTCGTCACATCTATTGCGCGGGCGCGCTGGCGCGGCTTTACGAAGAATTGGGCGGCAAGGTCGTCTATTTCGGTAAACCGCACGGGCCGATTTACGATGTGGCGCGGGCGCGGCTGACGAAGCTGGCGGGCCACGCCATTGCCGACAAACGCATTCTCGCGGTCGGTGACGGGATCGCTACGGACATCAAAGGCGCGGTGGGCGCAGGCATCGACGCGCTCTTCATCACCGGCGGGATTGCGGCGGCGGAATGCGGACCGGACGCGGAAACACCCGACGAGGCGCTGGTGACACAGTTTTGTAAGAAGGCGGGGCTGGCCCCTGTCGCAGCGACAGCGCGGCTTGTCTGGTAAGATCGCGGTGAATGTTGCTTCATCTCTTGTGACTTTTCCTTGTGACGGGCGGCCTCTGCGCGATAGAGTGCGCGCGCAAAGACGACCCCTCCCCTCTTTCCGAGTATCCCCATGACTGATTTCAGCGGCTATTGCATCGAAGACCTGAGCCTCGGCATGGAATCGACTTTTACCAAGGTGATATCCGATGCGGATATCACCGCCTTTGCAGGTGTGTCAGGTGACACGAACCCTGTGCATCTGAACGATGTCTATGCGTCAAAGACCATGTTCGGCGGGCGCATTGCCCATGGCATGCTGAGCGCGAGCCTGATCTCGGCTGTCATCGGCACGCAATTGCCCGGGCCTGGCGCGATTTACATGTCGCAATCTTTGCGCTTTCGCGCGCCGGTGAAACCGGGCGACGAAGTGTCAGCGCATGTCGTGATTTCGGCGCTTGATGAAAAGCGCCGCCGCGTGACGCTGACCTGCACCGCGCATGTCGGCGATACGCTGGTGATCGACGGCGAAGCGATGGTCATGGTGCCGTCGAAAGAGGCTCGCCCCGCCTGATGCATATTCTCCGCCATCATACGCCGGTACCGCGCCCGCTACAGGGCGGTGTCTATGCGCTTGGCAATTTCGATGGTGTGCACAAGGGCCATCAGATCGTCATTGATGAAGCGCGCCGTGTGGCAAAGGAACTCAATGCGCCGCTGGGTGTGTTGGTGTTTGAACCGCATCCGAAGCAGTTTTTCTTTCCCAATGAACCTTTCTTCCGTCTGACACCTTTTCGCGCCAAGGCGCGGCTGCTCGCGTCTCTCGGCGTCGATGTGCTTGCTGCGTTGCCCTTTGATGCGGCGATGGCAAAGCGGCAGGCACCGGAATTTATTCTAGACGTTCTCGTCAACGGATTGCACGCCGCCCATGTTGTTGCCGGATATGATTTCCGTTTCGGCAAAGGGCGCACAGGCGATGCGTCGATCCTCGCCTATATGGGCCGCGAAGAAGGCTATGGCGTTTCCATCGTCGAAGAAGTGGCACATGAGGGCGAAGCCTATTCCTCCACACGGATCCGCGAGCGGCTTGCTGCCGGTGATCCGCGCGGTGCCGCGGACTTGCTCGGCCATTGGTGGACGGTTGAAACCCATGTGATGACCGGGGACCAGCGCGGCCGCACCATCGGTTTTCCCACCGCCAATCTGGCGCTTGAAGATCATGTGCAGCCCGCCCTCGGCGTTTATGCCGTGCGGGTCGAGATCGAGGATGGGCCGCACAAAGGGCATTACGATGGCGTTGCTAATTTCGGCAAGCGCCCGACCTTCGATAAGAAGGACGTTATCCTCGAAGTGCATCTGTTTGATTTTGACGGCGATATTTACGGCCATCACATTGCAGTGGGCTTTGTCGATTATCTGCGTCCCGAACAGAAGTTCGACGGGCTCGATGCACTGAAAGCCCAGATCGCGAAAGACAGCGCCAAAGCACGCGAGATACTGGCGAACCTTGACGCAGCGGTGAAATAACCCGCCGCATCACTTCACCCAGACTGGCACCGCCCTTGCTGGGGTTACTCTTCAACGAGGGAGTAACATGACTTATTCGGACCATTACGAGACACTTAAAAGCAACAAGCGGCTAAACGGCATGTTCTCGTACAACATGGTGAAATATACGCTTGTCGTAATGTCGCTCGTCGTGCCGTTGCTGGGCATCTTCCGGGAATGGTACATTGCCCGGTTCGGTGTTGAGACAATCTTTCAGGACTTACGCCATATTTCCCTTGATTCAGAGATGTGCCTGGGTGCGTGGTATAGCGCATCGATTATTCTTTTGGGCGCGTGTCTGCTGTATCTGACCTCGCGCCTTGCGCGTCATCATGGCCACAGCGACGTCTGGTATTGGCGTATCCTGGCGATTGTATTCGTCGCTCTGTCGCTTGATGAAGAAACCAGCGTTCACGAAGTTTTTCTGGAACCTGTCCGCGACGCACTCGGCGTATCCGGGGTGTTTTACTACGCGTGGGTTGTGCCGGCGTTGATTCTGGTTCCACTCTTTGCTGCCTTTTACATCAACTTTCTACGCCGGTTGGCTAAACCCTACGGGTTTTGGTTTTTCATCTCAGGCGCTGTCTTTGCGACCGGTGCGCTTGGCTTTGAAATGCTCGGCGGCTGGGCCTATCTGAATTACGGGCCGGAAAGTTTAGAGGTCGTGGTTCTGTTCGTGATCGAAGAGAGTCTCGAAATTTTCGGGATGACCTCTTTTATCATCGCCTTGTTGAGCTATTTGCGGCACATCTACGGTCAGGACGCAAAACACTGGATGCCGTTGCGGTGAGGTCTGAGGGCGCGCCCGATTGACCGGCCAAGAATGCATCGGCAGGGGCCACAATGGACGACTTTCAAGGCAGACCTCAGACGATACAGCCGAACTTGCGCAAGGTGTCCGATCCGGCGGATTTCATTCGCGCCAATACGCTGCTGCATGAGCCGCCGCTGATCCCCGAAGTGAAACTGCACCTCGCGTCCGAAATCGTGCCCATCTGGCAGATGACGGAAGAGGAGTTGGAAAAAACCGGATTGCCGCCGCCCTTCTGGGCTTTTGCCTGGGCGGGTGGCCAAGCGCTGTCGCGCTATATTCTCGATCACCCGGACGTCGTGCGCGGTAAGCGGGTGCTGGATTTTGGGTCCGGCTCCGGCCTCATCGCCATTGCGGCCATGAAGGCGGGCGCGGCGAGCGTACTGGCAGCGGATATTGACACCTTTGCAGTCGCCTCCATACGGCTAAACGCCGAAGTGAACGATGTTTCAGTTGTTGTGACGGCGGATAATCTCGTCGGCTCAGCTAATCCGGGTTGGGACATCATCCTGATCGGCGACATGTGCTACGAACGCCCGCTGGCCGAAAGCATTGAAATCTGGGTTCGCGGCTTAGTGGCCGGAGGTGCTACAGCGCTGATCGGCGATCCGGGGCGGACCTATTTGCCCAAGACGGGTCTGGAGAAGCTCATCTCCTACGCTGTGAAGACGACGCGTGAGCTGGAAGACACGGATGTACGCAATACGAGTGTCTGGAAGATCGTTTAGCTTCTGAACATGTGTTCACTTCTTATCAGTCCATTTTTGGAACCCGCTTTGCAAAAATGGTCTTTGCACGGTGGACAGGGGACGGGACAAGATGCGAACCGAAATTCATGCCCTCCCCGATTAGCAGAGAGACTTCCCATGACCGACCATGTGCTTGTGAGCGTTGAAGATGGCGTCCAGATCGTCACCATGAACCGTCCCGACAAGAAAAACGCGCTGACGGCGGAGATGTACAAGGCGCTGGCCGACGCGATTGAAAATGCCGATGCAGACCCGAAAATCCGTGTGACGCTTTACACCGGTTCCGGTGGCTCCTTCACGGCTGGCAATGATCTGGGTGACTTTGCCAAGGCGGGCGCAACGCCGGTGGACGAGAAGCCGACGGAGAAACCGCATGTGCAGCGTTTCCTCGAAAACCTCGCCAATGCGAAGAAGCCAATTGTCGCTTCCGTCAACGGGCTCGCGGTCGGTGTCGGCGTGACGATGCTGCTGCATTGTGACCTCGTTTATGCAGGTACGAGCGCCACGTTCCAGATGCCTTTCGTCAATCTCGGCCTTGTGCCGGAAGCGGGATCGACATTCCTGCTGCAGCGTCAGATCGGCATTCAGAAGGCGGCCGACCTGTTCCTCACCGGCAAGAAGCTCGGCGCGGAAAAGGCCGAAGCCATCGGGCTGGTCGCGGACGTGTTCCCTGACAATGAACTGCCCATCGAGGCACTTGCCCGCGCCAAGGCGCTGGCCGCCAAAGCGCCGAACGCGGTACGCGCCACCAAGGCGCTCCTCAAAGACAATGACCGCGACCGCGTGGGCGAAGCGCGCGAGAGCGAAGGGCGGGTTTTTGCATCGCAACTCCGCTCGGATGAGGTGAAAGAAGCCATCGGTGCCTTCTTTGAAAAGCGCGCGCCCGACTTCTCCAAATTCTCCTGAGAGTGGCCCTTGCGGGGGCAGGCGAAACGCACGACATAGGCGGGACGAACATCACAACATATGCCTTTTTTAATAAGGCTATTTGAGGAATCCCGCCCATGTCGCTTTCCATGTATCAGGCGTCCGTGCCTCCCATGCTGCAAATGTTTGGCAGCATGACCAATCTGCTCGACAAAGCCGTTGCGCATTGCGAAGCGCGCAAGATTGATCCTGCCAGACTGCTGACCTATCGCCTCGCGATGGACATGAACCCGTTGCCGAACCAGATTCAGGCGATCTCGGATCAGGCCAAGGGCTGCGTCGCGCGGCTTGCCGGGCTCGACATTCCGTCCATGCCGGACACTGAAGCCTCGATCGATGATCTGAAGGCGCGCATCGCCAAGACGGTGGAATTCATCAAGAGCGTGAAGCCCGACCAGATCAACGGCACAGAAGACAAAGAGATCGTGCTAAAGCTCGGCCCCGCCGGTCCCAACCAGTTTGAAATGAAGTTCACCGGCGCGCAGTACCTGCTGCATTTCGTGATGCCGAACTTCTATTTCCACCACACAACCGCTTACGACATTTTGCGCCATGCGGGCGTGCCGATCGGCAAGCGGGATTTTATGGGTTCGATTTAAGCTCGACGCCTATCAGG
>TARA_R110000868_G_scaffold107404_2_pt1 | contig 16274 bp, 12 predicted proteins | sample TARA_R110000868 | Tara Oceans TARA_R110000868 (sample SAMEA4397489) | marine metagenome | biome: Polar Biome; feature: [SRF] surface water layer (ENVO:00010504); material: water (ENVO:00002006), including particulate matter (ENVO:01000060) such as... | depth 5 m | reverse complement strand
TCGCCACAGCATTGCTCGATTTCGTCCAGACACGACATTCGCTGCGCCGCAACTATCCGCTGATTGCGCGCTTCCGCTGGCTGTTCGAAGATTTGCGACCTTATTTGCGATCCTATATTGTTGAGAGCGATCTGGACGGACGTCCGTTCAACAAGGACGAACGGGCATTGGCCTATGCACGATCAAAAAATGAAATTTCCACACATCCCTTTGGCACGGAACTCGATGTTTATTCCGACGAGTATGAGTGGCTCAGCCATTCGATCGTGCCCAACGATGCGGTACCGGAAGAATTGCGGATCATGATTGGCGGTCCGCAATGCACAAAACCCTATTCGGCAGCGATCCTCAATATCTCGGCGATGAGCTTTGGGTCGTTGGGCGGAAATGCGATTGAGGCGCTGAACATGGGCGCCAAAAAGGGCGGCTTTTATCACGACACGGGCGAAGGATCGTACAGCAAATATCACGCAAAACATGGCGGGGACATTGTCTGGGAGCTGGGCAGCGGATATTTCGGTTGCCGGGATGCGGACGGCCATTTTGACGACGAGAAATTCCGCGCGACCGCCACGCTGGACCAAATCAAGATGATCGAAATCAAGCTGAGCCAAGGCGCCAAGCCGGGGCATGGCGGGGTGCTTCCCGGAACCAAGGTGACGAAGGAAATAGCCGAAACCCGCGGTGTGCCTGCTGGTGAGAATTGCATCTCGCCGGTGGCGCACAGCGCTTTCTCTACTCCGCTGGAAATGCTGGCTTGGGCGGCGCGCTTGCGCGAGATGTCGGGCGGCAAGCCGGTCGGAATCAAGCTATGCGTCGGCCAACCGCATGAAGTGTTCGCGATCATCAAGGCGATGCTGGAAAGCAATATCCTGCTCGATTTCATCGTCGTAGACGGCGCCGAAGGCGGAACCGGGGCAGCGCCGGTGGAGCTATCCAACCGCGTCGGCATGCCGCTGCGCGAAGGATTGATTCTGGTACGCAATGCGCTGGTCGGAGCCGGTCTCAAAGACCGGATCAGGCTCGGTGCGGCCGGCAAGGTGGTCAGCGGCGCCGGACTGGCGATCAACATGGCGGTCGGAGCCGACTGGTGCAACGCTGCCCGCGCCTTCATGTTTTCGCTGGGCTGCGTTCAGTCGATGAAATGTCATACCGGCGACTGCCCGACCGGTGTTGCCACGCAGGATCCGTTTCGCCAGCGCGGTCTGGTGATCGGGGACAAGGCCGAGCGCGTGTACCAGTTCCAGAAACAGACGGTCTCGGCACTGCGCGACATCGTCGTCGCAATGGGCCTGGAGAATCCGTGGCAGATTCGGCCACATCATCTGCACGAGCGGCTGAATTCGGCGAAGTCGAGTTCGATCGATTATATCTATCCGTTTCTGGAAAACCGGGTCCTGATCGAGGCACCGGATGACACGCCTTATGCCCAATATTGGGCGGCAGCGCAGACCAGCAGCTTCCGGGCGAGGCCCTCTGTCAAGCAGACCCTGCATGACCAAGATGCTGATCCCTGACGCAGAATCTGGTCGTAGGCCACCGGCGAAGCGGCCCTGATTTGAGCGCGGTTGAACGGTCCTCTTCCTCCCAAAGATTCCAGCCATGCGGACAGCAATGAATTCTTCCGGGGGGAGGCAAAGTCATGGGGCAAAAAATGTTGAAGCAGCGAGGCTCACTGGCCATGTAGCGTCGTTCTGGCTCTTGCCGGGAGGGTTGGTGGACAGGACAGGACTGTCCCGCAGGTCAAATAAACCCTTGATTTCCATGAATTATAAGCAACGTCTGCGGGCGGTGAGTACCCCATTTGTGTACCCCTTTCAACGGTCAAAAAAGCGGTGTCATTGGAAAATGAAGGGGGAGGGCATTTGAGAAAGCTGAGAGACTAGCAACGCCAATCGTTCGAATGTGGTTTAGGGAATAGAACCATATGTCTAAACGTCGCTTGTGACGTGCTTGGCTCTGCATGGATATTTTGAGACTGCAAAGCATCAAAGGGCGCTAATGGTACCCCGGCGGGAAGCTGACCAGCCGCTTTTATCTTCCATTTATTCAGATCGAACGGCAATAATCGGGTGGATTACTGACTGTCCGCTAACATGTTTTTCTGCTTCAAGCGCCTTCAGTAGCATAGGCGATGCTTCTGGTTTGGATAAGTCGAATCCGCAAGACTGTTAGAACGCAGGATTCCAAGGGACATCGCGGAACGTTGTCAGCGCAAGAGAGGCTAATTTGTTTGCAATGGCCCAAGATCGCGCAGTGAGCATCAAACCACCGCCCATGCCGCGCTTTTGGTGATCAAAATGCACAGAAATCTGCCATATATGCAGGGACGAGCCATGCACTTTACCGCTCAAAAAGCCAATGATTGGCGCCGCGTCAGATAGTGCTACCCGTGCCTTACCATTTCGAATGATTTCCTGATGACGCGCAAATGATTGAACCTCGTCATCAGCTATCCAAGCAAATTAAGGAATCTGTCTAAATAGTTCGCCACTGGATCGCTCTAACTCCGGCAGAAGATCAGTGTCAGTCGCAGGTCGGATCGTCGGCATTAGTCGCTTCTGAACCGGTCCTGCGACGTCCGCATTGTCGCGCTACCCTTTGTCCACCAAGCCGAGCATTTCTGTGGACACAGGATATACTTTGACTTCGCAATATAGAAATCGCCCCAAACCTCAGATGGTAGGTCGCAGCTTTGCTATATTCAATCCACAGCACTATGGAATTTTGGGCAGCTCTATCGCTTTCACGAGACCCAATTTCCGATCAACCGCATAAATTATCTGACTATTTGCCGGCCCAAAGGCAAAGGCTTGCCCTTCGATCTCGAGTGAGATGGTGGCGACATGGGTCAGATATGGCCCGCTGATCGGTGCTTCCAGAACATAAATCTCGGGTCTATCGTGGCCCGATACATATAGTCTACCATCCGGACCGATAGCACCGCCAGATGCCGCGTAAGGAGCCATGAGATCGGTTATGACTTTGGGGAACAGCCATCCACCTGTGCGCCGCCACTGTTTGTCAAAAATCACGACGCTGGAATAGCGATGGTCCTTATAGGGAACTCCGCGTTGGTCGTAATGGGCAAAGGATGCAAGAAAGCCGCCTTCAGTGGCCGCGAACCAGGTGAGCGATCCTTCCTCCATCATGCCCAGGCTGTGGGTGGCGTGGTGCTCCATCGTTTTCGTATCGAAAACTTCGATGGATGAGCCCATGGGCGCGGCAGGATAATTGGAATTTGCGCACCAGAGTTGCGCTGCCTCAACATAGCAGCTGTTGAGATGCTTGATGCCGGGGGACGGCAGATCGCTCCACTGGGCAACAGCCGATCCGTCGGTCAATAAATATTTGCCGATGGCGCTGTTGTCGATCGCATAGAAATGCCGCTCATCCGCCGCAGCGCCCTGATCGGCTTCAGCGGCATCATAGACGGTCAGTGTCTTCGCTTTGAGCATGACCGGGGTGGGAACGGTTTCGCCCTCATGCTGACGCAGGACCGGTCTGCCCACACCCGGGGGAGCCGCGGTCGCAGACGCGGACAGAAATGCAAACAAGATCAATATTCGCGAGGCTTGGAACATAATATCATCCTTCGCTTACAGAAATTAAGTCAGAAAGCCGGCGATTGGCGAGCGATCACATTGACCGCTCGCCAAAATCCATATGCGCGATCCTGCTGGGTCAGAAACTGGCGCTGAACCCGAAATCGACATTGACGCCATAAGCTTCACGTGCCGTTATCTGATTCCGTACCGCTTGATAGCCGATGGACGGTTCTTCGGTGATATTGGAAACAGAGCCGAAAAGCTCCACTCCCTTCATTACACGGTAAGACAGGCGGGCATCCAATACGGTTCGCCCAGCTGCATAGCCATCGCTTGCGCTGGTTCCGCCGACAGATGTGAGATAGGCATCGCGGTAACTTAGCGCTACTCGCGCCTCAATCGGCCCTTTTTCATAAAAAAACGCTCCGCCGGCAATCCATTTGGACTGGCGGAAGAATGGCAGATCGTCTGTCCGTCCCGGGACATTCACATTGCTGTCTACAAAAGTAACATTGGCCGAGATGCCGAGTCCATCAAGCGGAGCGGGCAAAAATGTCAGCCTTCGCACCGCATTGACTTCGAGCCCGAACAATTCCCCGTCAGTCGCATTTTGGGGCTGGGACAGACCAAGCAGGTCGATGCCTGCAAAGCTGGTATCCACCAAACGCTGCGTGTAAACTGGGTTCTTGATATTCTTGTAGAACATGGCGAGCGAGAAAATGCTCTCTGCATCCGGATAATATTCGGCTGAAAAATCCAGTCCCATCGATGTATACGGTTCCAGCCCGGGATTGCCTGCCGCGCCTTCGCCATCCTCTTCTTCGAATGTTGGCACGACATCGCTGTAATTGGGACGACCGATGGTATTGGTCCAGGCTGCCCGAATGGCCACATTCGGCATGGGGCGATAATTTAGCGACAGGCTGGGCAGGACGTGAGTATAGGTCTGATCAAAGCTCAATGGAGTGATGTCCGATACGGTGATGGAACCATTGCCATCGGTATCGCGGATAGCAAATGCATCATAGGTGCCCTCGGTCCGCTCGATCCGCGCGCCGCCAATGGCGGTCAGATCGCCCAACTCCATGCTGGCCATCACATAGCCGGCATAGATTTTTTCGTTGATGTGATAATCTGACGCGCGATCATTAAAGCCGGTTGCATCTTCGTCCAGCACCAGCGAGCCGGGGTTCTGCTGGAAAAAATAGTCCAGAGTCGCTGCATAATCCATCGCCGGTCCAAACCGGTAATCGCCATCGTAAAAATTGGCGATTTCGGGCAGGGCGGTACCGGTGTCCGCAAATGTCACAGCGGCGGCTGGTTTCCAAAGTTCCTGATAATTGTCACGGTCCTTGGTCCGGTCGGTGTATTTTACACCAAATTTGACGAAACTGTCGCTCACGTCCGCAATGTTAACTTTTATGTCGGCCTTGATGGCGTGAAGATCTTCGTCAATTGTCTCGCGGCGAAGGCGAATACGACGCAGCGGAAATGATGCCGGATCGAACAGGCGGTCATCGATATCAACGAACGTAGGTAGTTCCCCTTCGACCAGGATTGTCGACACTGCCACGCTGCCCGAGCGATATTCGATATCGTCACGCACCGGTGTATGCTCCTGCGCATGGGCATAGGTATAGTTCAGCGCAAGATCGACATTGCCGAAGCTGAATTCCGCACCTGGCGAGATATTATACAGCTTTTGTGTCTGCTCGTTCTGGCGAAATTCACGGGATGCCCGGCCCGATGAATAGGTGACCTGGTTCGGAGCCGGAAATGTGATGTCGCCGCGCTCCATGTCATAATCGAACTGGTCGCGTCCTTCGACGTCGGTGAATTCATTGTAGATATTGCGAATATAAAGATGGACAGCATCGCTTGGCCGCCAGTCGAGGTTCAGGATTGCGCCAATCCGTTCCCGGACGATCGAATAATCAAAATATCGCATAGCGGTGGGGGCAAAGAAACCGTCCGAAACTTCGGTCCAGCCCAACGGATCGACCAGTTGGCTATCGATGAACCGTTTTGAATAGCTTACACCAGCGACAATTCCGAAATCCTCGTTGGGGCCAACCACTTGCCCGTGCATCGCGCTGGCAGCGAATCCGAACTTGTCAGACGCTCCATTATAAATGCCGCGGCCGGAAAGATAAGTGAAAGGCTTGTTCTGATCGAACGCTGTCGGCGTGACGATATTGATCGAACCGCCGATGGCATTGGCGTCGTAATCAGGCGTAACGGTTTTAACAACCTCGATGGCAGCGACGAGGTCCGAGGGGATAGTGTCAAGCGCGACGCGCCGTCCTTCTGCCTCAGGGATGCCGACGATATTACCGTCGATGGTCACCTGATTCAGGTTGGGATCAACGCCACGAATGACGACATAGCGCGGTTCGCCCTGATCGATTTCGACCGAGATTCCCGGTAGCCGCTGCAATGCTTCGGCGGTGTTATAGTCGGGCAGCTTGCCGATACCATCGGACGATACAATGTCCGAGATGACAGGCAAGGCCCGCTTGCGTTCAATCGCCAGCAGGCGCGACGTGCGCGCGCCGGTGACGACGATGGCACCGTCTGTGGTGTCGCCTTCTAGTTCGATACTGGCATCGGCAGTTACCGAACCTTGCTGCGGCACTGTCACCGTCATTCTCTTGTCTTTATAACCCGGCTGCAGCACGAGCAGAGTGTAGGTGCCCGCATCTAGGCCGAGTATCGTATAGCGTCCGTTTTGATCGGTGCCGACCGACTGACCTGTCTCTTCGATCATTACTGTAACGCCGCGCGCTGGCCGATCCAGCGATGCACTGCTTATTGTCCCGACGACGTCGCCGGCAATAGCCGTTCCCGGCAAGGCGACAGAAGCCAGAATTGCTGCACGGAGCAAGCGTGTGCGGCGGCCTTTACGGTTAAGAACTTCACGACCCATTTTATATCCCCAATTTTGAGTGAACCAGTTATGGGGCGTCCGCTAGCGGTCGGTGATGACGGCTTGATTGCTGCAACATGTATTAAATGTGAAAGTTATTGGTCGGTTTTTAAATAGTTCGGACGTTTAATTAATGTGTCACGCCAGCGCGTTAGCCGGCGGCCATGACCAAGAAAAAATTTGCACTGCCGTCCTCGCCATTACCCGCCGTTTCGCGGCGCTCGCTCCTACAGGCTTCGGCGATCAGCCCGACTCTGTTTATGCCCAGATCGCTAAGTGCGGCGCCGCGACCGGCATTTACCCACTCCGTCGCCAGTGGTGATCCGGGACAGCGGAGCGTTACATTGTGGACAAGATATGTGTCGCCCGACGCAGCACCTGCCTGGTTGCAGGTCGAAGTTGCAGAAGATGAGCAATTCGAGCGGATTGTTTCTCGCTCTTCTGCTCTGTCTACACCGGCCAGAGATTTCTGCGTTCATGCCCGGCCCGAAAACCTTATGCCGGGACATTGGTATTATTATCGGTTCCGCGCTGACACCGGCGAGGCTTCTCCCATCGGACGCACACGCACTTTACCCGAAGGTCCGTTGAACCAGTTCCGGATCGGCGTCTTTTCCTGTGCCAATGCTACATCGGGCTGGTTCAATGCCTATGCCCACGCAGCGGCCCGCGATGATCTCGACCTGCTCGTTCATCTTGGTGACTATATTTACGAATCCAAGCTGGACCGATCTGATGCGCTTGAAGGGATGGCAGAGCTTCGGGGTATCGAGCCCGCGCACGAGGCGGTCAGTCTTTCCGATTATCGCAAGCGCTATGCCAGTTATCGCGCCGATCCCGGTTTGCAGGAATTGCACCGGCGATTCCCTATCATCGTCATGTGGGATGACCATGAAACCGTGAACAACAGCTGGAACAACGGAGCGGCTAATCACGATCCGGCCAAGGAAGGCCGATGGAAGGATAGGATGGCCGCCGGTGTGCAGGCATTTTACGAATGGCTGCCCATGCGCAGCAAGCCATATACGCAATATCAGCTTGGCGATCTTGCCACATTGTTTCGTTTGGAAACCCGGCTGATCGCGCGCTCGGAGCAGCTCGATTTGCGGGATGCTATCAGCGGCCACGAAAAAGATCTCGCTGTCGCAGCGATAGCTTTTCGCGACGGGCCGCTCAACGATCCAGCGCGCACGATGATGGGAGCGGAACAGGAACAATGGCTCGCGGATGGGCTTGCCGCATCCACCACATCCGGTCGGAAATGGCAAATCTTGGCGCAGCAGGTGATCATGGGGCGGTCCCGTATACCCGAAGATTTCGCGGTCCTATTTGGTCCGGACGATCGGGTGAGCGCAAAGAAACTCGAGGAAATGAAGGTGGCCGCACGCCTTTCGGCAATTGATGTTCCGCAGCATATGGACCGCTGGGAAGGCTATCCTGCGGCACGGCAGCGTTTGCTACAGGCTTCCCAAAATGCAAATGCTGATCTTGTGGTCCTCAGCGGCGACAGTCATAATGCTTGGGCGTTCAACCTCGAACATGGCGATCAACCAGTGGGCGTGGAACTGGCCGTGCAAGGCGTCTCTTCGCTTGGCATGGACAAGCGTTTTCACGGTGATCCGATTGCGATCGCCAAGCGGTTTGTCGATGCCAGTCCTGATCTTGCATGGTGTGACACAAGCCAGCGGGGCTATATGGTGCTCGATGTGCAGGCCGACCATATTTCGAATGAATGGCTCTTCATCCCCTCACGCATCGCCCGCACGGCAGAGGTTAGCGGAACCCATCGAATGCAGGTAGCGAGGGGCAAACGCAAGCTCACGCCCAGCAAATTGCCTCATTCGGAAAACATCTCCGGTTAGCCCGTTGGGCACTGTCACATTAACTCCTATGGCGGATAGAGCGACAGCACGATAGTTGCAGCGAATGCAGAAAATGTCATTCGACCGCCATCGCTTCCCACCTGAATTGATCATTCATGCCGGGTGGCTCTATGCAGGATTTACATTGAGTCTGAGGGATGTCGAAGACTTGCTTGCCGAACGCGGGTTGCCGGTCACTTAGGGAACTTGCGGCAGGCTTGAACAGCCGGAGCATTAAAACACCCCGAGGCAGCAAGTGGTACGCTGCGTCTGTGAGGAACCTGCTGTCCCGGCTGGATCGTCTGGAGACCAGCCGATGAGCAAAGAGCCTGAATGGAAACTGCAAGAACTCCCTATCGCTGAAATGATATTCTCGGATGTCCCTGAATATAAGACCGCGCTTCTAATGAAACCTTAGCTTTCCGCGCCGCAGTCGTCCAAACGTGCCGAAACTCCCTAGAGGCCTTCCTTTCTTTGGGCTGCCCATTTCCAATTCTCATCGGCCTCCTTCCTCCAACCATTTTCAAATTCGACTGCAAGCAAAGCAATCATTGGAGGCTTCAATATATCGAATGCTCGATCCCTAGTCTTTCGAGCGAGTGCTACTTTGTGGGCAAATTCAGCTTGCGCCGCGTGGTATTGCTCCAATGCAGAAGGGGATTGAATATCTTTGGACTTTAGCGAGCGCTTGAGCTCTACAGGTTTGCCGGGAAGAAAAGCCCACACATCGTCAGGATACTTTCTGCGGTAATCGATACGACCTGTCTTGGCGTTTTGCTTGGTATACTTCAAAATAATACCCACTGATTGTGTACCCTTTTGCGTACTCTCTTGCAGAGAGTAAGTTAAGGAAAATCAGTGGTTTGTTGGTTTTCTGCGCCCCCTGAAGGGGGATGGTGGACAGGATAGGATTCGAACCTATGTACGCTTACACGGGCAGATTTACAGTCTGCTGCCTTTAACCACTCGGCCACCTGTCCATCCGGGTATCCAAGGCCGCCATCGGCGACAAGAGCGGCTCAATGACGAAGGGATGGCAAACTGTCAATGCCTGCACATTGAAATTTGCAGAAAAAAAGGCTGTCGGCAGGAGCCAGAGCGTCTAGAGAGCAATTATGGCACGCAAGAACAAATCTATAAAGAAAACCGGTGGCGGACTCAAATTCTGGGGACGGCACGCGGTAGAAGCAGCGCTCGACAACCCCAACCGAGTGATCAAGAAGATCTCGATCACCCGCGAAGCCTTGGCAACGCTCGAGATTCCTGATGATATCGCCGTTGTGATCTGCGATGTCGCCGATCTCGGCCGGGTGATTCCGCGCGATGCGCCGCATCAGGGCATGGTCGCCGATGTCGATCCCCTGCCCGATATCTGGCTCGGCGAAATACTAGATCAGCAAAGCGATCGTCCATTACTGCTGCTCGATCAGGTGACCGACCCGCATAATGTCGGTGCGATATTGCGGTCCGCCGCTGCTTTTGATGCTGCTGCGATCATCACCCAGGATCGCCACGCACCGCCCGAATCGGGCGTCGTCGCAAAATCGGCGTCAGGAGCGCTGGAAACCGTTCCCTGGATCCGGGTGGTCAACCTGTCGCGCGCGCTCGATGAAATTGCCGAGGCCGGCTATTGGCGGATCGGACTGGATGGCGACAGTAATGATGAGCTGGAAAGCGCAATGGGGACCGGCAAGCTGGCGCTGGTCATGGGTGCAGAAGGCGAAGGTCTGCGGCAGAATGTCGCGGCGCATTGCGATACCCTGGCGCGCCTGCCGATGAGCAGCAAGATGGAAAGCCTGAATGTTTCCAATGCCGCCGCGATTGCCTTATATGCGGAGTATACCAGAAAAAAGGGGGAATAGCCGTGGAAACATATTGCAAATGGGCGCTGGCACTGGTCGCGCCGATGCTGCTGGCTGGCTGTTTGCTGATTCCGGGAAAGTTTGAATCACAGTTGCAACTGATGAACGACGGGACCTACAGCTTTACCTATAACGGCCAGATGCAACTGGCCGAAGGCGATGACAAGCAGATGTCCTCCGAATCCGCGATGATGGACGGTGAATCGTCCGAAAGCCAACCAGAGGACGATGAGCAGAAAAACACCGCGATGCGCGCAATTTTCGGCGGGGCAGTGCCGGGCGACGAGGAAGGCCTGAAAAAATTTGCCGCACAGCTTGCCAAATATGATGGCTGGAACAAGGTTGAATATGTCGGCGATAATCTGTTCGAGGTCGAATATGCGGTCAGCGGCAATTTCGACCAGATGTTCGCTTTTCCGACAATACCGGGTGCGACCATGCAATTTCCCTTCGTCCAGATCATCCGGCGCAGCGGCGGCGAACTGGAAGTGCTGACGCCGGCCATGGCGGGGCCGGGCGGACTGGCCGGGGCAATGGGGCCGTTGCCAATGGGTGGCTCGTCCGAGAAATCGAAAATGGAGCCGATCGACGGCATTTTCACCATCGTGACCGACGGCGATGTATTGACCAACAACACCGAGGACGGCCTGACCATCAGCGATTCGATGAAGAACATGCGCTGGAAGGTTGATGGCACCAGCGGCCCGGACGGCAGCCCGCGTGCGATCATCAAGCTGAACCGATAAAATTCGCGGACAAAAAAAGGGAGCGGCTGAATGGCGCTCCCTTTATCTTATATGCTGCAGGAAGATTCAGTCTTCCTCGGCGATCCGGACTTTCAGACCATCGAGATCATCCGACAGTTCGATCTGGCAGCTAAGCCGCGAAAATTCGTCGCGGTGATCGCTGCTTTCGAGTAGGTCATCCTCGTCTTCACTCATTTCCGGCAATTTTGCTTTCCAGTCCGCGTCGACGTGGACATGGCAGGTGGCGCAGGAGCAGCAGCCGCCGCACAGTGCCAGCAGCTCATCAAAGCCATTATCGCGAATCGCTTCCATGACGCTGATTCCGCTGTCGACGGAAACCGCTTTTTCTTCGCCATCGCGGCCGGTTACGTGAATCGTTGGCATAGCTACCCCTTAGTGACTGTTATTTGAAAATCCCGCACGCTATGTCTGGACCGTCAAAAAGAATCAAGGGCCGAAACGAGGGCAGAAAATCGATGGGCCTATCAAAAGAAATGATCAGGGCCGGGCTGGACCATGTCTCCGCGGTCGAGCCGAGACTGGCGACCGCCATTGCCCAATCCGGTTATCCAGAACCGCGCATTCGCCCGGAAGGCTACGAAACCCTGCTCCGCACCATCGTCGGCCAGCAGGTCAGCGTGGCATCGGCAGCGGCGGTATGGAACAAGCTGGAGGCACGGCTCGGCGACGGTTGTCCGGCGGAAGCGCTGATTGCCACCGAGTTTGACGAACTGCGGGCCTGCGGGCTGTCGCGCCAGAAACAGGGCTATGCCAGAAGCCTGGCCGAACTGATCCTCTCCGGTGGGCTCGACCTCGACAATCTGCCACAGGACGATGAAGCGGCGATCGCGCTGCTCACCAAGATCAAGGGCATTGGCCGCTGGTCGGCGGAAATCTATCTGCTGTTTGCCCAGGGTCGCCAGGATATCTGGCCAGCCGGTGATCTTGCGATACAGGTCGGCGTCGGCAATTTTCTCGATCTGGCGGAACGGCCGTCGGAAAAGGATGTGCGGCAGATCGCCGAAGCCTGGTCGCCGCATCGTGGCGCCGTGGCGATATTCACCTGGCACCATTATCATGTGATGGTGATGTAGCAGCCCCCGGATAAGACCCTAGAGATCGAGCGGGTGATTCCACCAGGCCGTGTCGGTAAAGGCACGCATGTCGAGTTCGAAGGTCCAGGCCGAGCGATGCTGGTGGGCGATATGGAAATAGGTGTCGGCGATCGCCGATGGCTCCATGATCTCGTCCTTGCCATTGGCTTTGGCATCCTGCAGTTCGGCAAAACGCTCTGGGCCGAGCAGCTTGCCCAGCGTATCCGGCGCGTTGACCGCGCTGTCGATCAATATGTGGGCGACATGAATATTGCGGGGTGCGAATTCTGCATTGAGCGTCTGACAGAGCATGCGCCGCCCGCCCATCGCCGCAGCATGGCTATGCTGTCCGGCATTGCCGCGCATCGCCGCTGTCGCCGAGGTGACCAGCAGCGCACCGCCGCCGCGCTCGACCATCCTGGGGAACAGCTTTTGCGCCACCCGAAACACACCGAGATTGCCCATTCGCCAGCCCAGCTCAAAGGTCTTGAGCGGCGTGTCTGCCAGCGTCCGGTTGCCGATTTGTGCGCCGAGATTATAGACCAGCACGTTGATCGGTCCGATATCCGCTTCGACATCGTCGATCAGTTTCTCGATCGACCCTTCATCAACGGCGTTAAGCAGGTGGCCGGAAGCCTTGCCACCAGATGCCTCGATTTCGGCGACCATCTTGTCGAGACCATCCTGATCGCTGCGGCGGCAGAGCGCAGCATGATAGCCATCCTGGGCAAATCTCGTGCCGACATGACCGCCAATGCCTGCGCCGGCTCCGATTATCATGCAAACGTCGGTCATAAGTCTCGCCTTTTTTCAGTTACTTGAGAAATGGATTGAGCTTCATGACTTCTTCCATGAATGACCGGGGTTTCTTCCAGTTTGCCGTTTTCAAATTGGTCTTGAGATCCAGCGTCTTGATCACGTCGTTGATGAAGTGGACGCAGTTCCGTTTGTTGAGGCTGTAGCTTTTCTGCGGAATAGCCTGCCATTTCTGCACCACAGCCATCAATTTACCATATCTGCCATCGTCGATCGTGACGGTGAAGTGCGGGTTGCTGCTGGCGATATATTTGGCCGGCGGTGCATGGACATGGCCTTCGACCGACCCGAACAATATGCCCGGCGTCACATTAACGGCGGTAAATCCAAAGGCGGTGTCGATCTTCTTGCCGTTGGCCAGTTCGCCCTTGGCGACGAAGAAAGCATGGGGGAAATTCTTGCCAAAATCATGAGAATAGAAAGTGACGGTAACTTCCGCGCGCGCCGTTACCGAAAAACATGCCATGAACAGCAAGCTGACCAGTCCGGCCATTTTCAATATATATGCAAATCCAGATTTCACTGTCATTCCCTCAACTTGTCATTCAGCCAGAGCGCTGTCTGCCTCGGCGTTTTCTTGTCATCTTCGCGATCGACCATATAGTTGGCTTTGCGCATATTTTCCACCGTGATTGCGCCGATCAGCGGATTTAGTGCCGCAACAAATTTGTCGTCGCTGCCGCGATCCGGGGCCAGCAGCATGATCGCTTCATAGGAGGGCACCGCCCCCTTGTTGTCCTCCAATATGACAAAACCATTGGCCGCAATCCGGCCGTCGGACGAAAAGGCGGAAATCACATCCACTTCGCCGCTGGCCAGAGCCGGATACATGAAGGTCGGGTTGAACGAACGCGCGTCCTTGAAGCGCATCGGGTAAGCAGCCTGCACCATCCGCCACTCGGGCCGTTCGAGAAATTCGACATCGGTGCCGAAATTGAAATCGCTCGACACCCGGGCCAGGTCATCCAGCGTCCGGAGCGATTTTGCCCGCGCATCTTCCGGCCTCACGGCAAAGGCATAGGTATTTTCAAATCCCAGCGCGCCGAGCATTTTGACGCCGTGACTGGCGCTGGTCCAACGCGTGATCGCGTCGAGCATCGCCGCTTTCGGCAGCATATCGGTGCGCTGCATCTGGTTGGTCCAGATCGTGCCGGAATAATCGACATAGACGTCGACATCGCCAGCCGACAGCGCCTGATAGACCACCGCCGAGCCCAGACCATCCCGATAGCGGACCGAATATCCCGCCTTTTCCAGGCGCGAGCCGATCAGCCTGGCGAGAATGAACTGTTCGGAGAAGCCCTTGGCGCCGATCACCACGATATTGTCGCGCGCGATCAGCAGCGGGAGGGTCGCGGTCAACAGTCCCGCCGCGATCAGCGCCATCCCGATTCCCGTCAACATCCGGCGGCGTTCGCGGATTCCCCGTTCGATCAGACCGAGCAACAGATCGACCGCAATCGCCAGCGCTGCCGAAAACAGGCAACCGGTCAGCACCAGAGTCCAGTTCTGCGTCTGCAGGCCGGCAAAAATCAGATCGCCAAGGCTGGGCTGGCCCACCGTCGTGGACAAGGTCGCCGCACCAATCGTCCAGACCGCAGCCGTACGGATGCCAGCCATGATCGTTGGCGCGGCCAATGGCGCCTCGACAAGTTGCAATTTTTGCCAGGCGGTCATGCCCAGACCATCTGCGGCCTCCCTGACCGCCGGATCGACGCCCGACAGGCCGGTCACGGCATTGCGCAAGATCGGCAGCAGTGCATAAAGCGTCAGCGCGAGCAGCGCCGGCAGAAAGCCAAAGGCAGAAATGCCACCACCGACCAGCGCCGACACGCCAAGCAGCAAGGGATAGAAAAGCGCCAGCAGGGCCAGTCCCGGGATCGTCTGGATGAGACTGGCAACGCCGAGTGCAATGCCGGCAATCTTCGGGGATCGCACTGCCCAGATCGCCAGCGGCAAGCAAATCACCATCGCCAGCAGCAGCGCGGAAAAGCTGAGTTGAACATGCGCCGCCAGCAGTTCGGGGACACGGGCCAGTGCTTGCTGCCAGGCGTCGTTCACGCTTGCTTGCTCAACGCGATCAGATGCGCGGCCTGAGCGCGGGGAATGGCGACCAGCGCTTCTGCCTCGTCGCCGACATTGCCGGAAAGCAGTTCGGCCGGCGTGGCGTCGGCCTTGATCTGGCCATCCTCCATCACCAATATGCGATCAGCCAGATATAATGCTTCCGCCATGTCATGGGTCACGATGATCGTGGTCAGGCCAAGCCGGTCGTGCAGAGCCTTATATTGGTCGGTCAGATTGTCGCGGGTGACAGGGTCGAGCGCACCGAACGGCTCGTCCATCAACATCAGACCCGGCCGCGTCGCCAGTGCGCGAGCTACCCCGACGCGCTGTTGCTGGCCGCCGCTCAGCTGATCGGGCATGCGGGCGGCAAGATCCTGTGGTAATTCAACCAGATCGAGCAGTTCCGCGACCCGCGCATCGCGGCCCGCTTTTTCGCCAGCGAGTTCCAGACCGATCGCGACATTACGCGCGACCGTCATATGCGGGAACAGGCCGATATTCTGGAACACATAGCCGATTCGGCGGCGCAGGACATGCGGGTCGGCCGATTCGACCGGTTCGTCACCGATGAGAATCTTTCCGTTGTCCGGTTCGACCAGCCGGTTGATCATTTTCAGCAGGGTCGATTTGCCCGAGCCGGACAGGCCAACCAAGGCGACCAGACTGCCCGCTGCAATATCGAGCGATACACCATCAACAGCGCGAACCGTACCGTAATGGCGGCTCAGCTTGTGCAGGCTGATGGAAGGACCGGAGACAGGCATCGGAATATATAGTGCCGCGCTTTGCCGTTGATGTCCAACTTCACTTGACGTTCGCGTCAAAAACCGCTCGAATGAACATCAATGTTAATAACGAGGCGGGAGCGGGGCCATGGGCTATCAAAGCGGACAGAAAACGATTTTCATCACTGGCGGTGCATCCGGTCTCGGCCGGGAAGTCGGCCGCTATTTTGCCGAGCACGGCTGGTTCGTCGGGATTGCCGATATCAATGACAAGGGCATGGCCGAAAGTGCCAAGCTGTTGCCGGAAGGCCAGAGTTCGGTTCACCGGCTCGACGTGACCGACCGGGCGCAATGGAAACAGGCGGTTTCGGAATTCGGTGCAATCACCGGCGGTACGATGACGGTGTTGTTCAACAATGCCGGGATCGGCGAAGGCGGTCCGATCCAGGAAATGGAAGATGCCGCGATCGACCGGATGATTGCGATCAATCTGACCGGCGTGATCAGCGGCACCCGCGCCTGTTTCGAGATGCTTAAAAGCACACCCGACAGCTGCGTTCTCTATACCGCATCGGCAGCCGGCATTTACGGCGTCGCCGATCTCAGCGTTTACAGCGCAACCAAATTC
>TARA_R110000868_G_scaffold6535_12_pt1 | contig 16277 bp, 10 predicted proteins | sample TARA_R110000868 | Tara Oceans TARA_R110000868 (sample SAMEA4397489) | marine metagenome | biome: Polar Biome; feature: [SRF] surface water layer (ENVO:00010504); material: water (ENVO:00002006), including particulate matter (ENVO:01000060) such as... | depth 5 m | reverse complement strand
CGTGGCAGAGTGGTCGATCGCGCACGCTTGGAAAGCGTGTATAGGGCAACCTATCGAGGGTTCGAATCCCTCCGGCTCCGCCATTAATTGTTGGGCAAAACAAGCATGTTAAATGCCTGACTGATCTGGCGAATATCGCAGGGCTGGTCGATCTCGCAGCGTTCACTGCGAAGCTCAAAAGCGTGTTCTTGCATCGCTGAAGGCTCCGCTGCATCTTGCTCCACATTTGCATTTGCGCAACGAAAACCGGCGGACTAAATTACCAACTGGATAAAAGCTGGGGAGAAAGCCAAAAGAGATTCTCTCATAGGGGAGCAAATGCACCCCAAATTTGGCCGAGTACTTAGTTGTATGATCAAAAAATCGTCTAACTCAAAATCAATCGCGTTGTTGCTGCGGCTTGATCCGGGGAGTAGCTTGTCCCTACAGGCGCAACTTCGTACCCGCATCATTGAGGCGATCAATGCATCGGTACTGACGCCGGGCAGAAAGCTTCCCTCTTCGAGAAAGCTCGCCGACGAGATCGGCGTTTCCCGCAACACGACTTCGCTGGCCTATCAGCAGCTCGTGGCCGAGGGCCATCTGGTTGCGAGAGAGCGTAGCGGGTTTTTCGTGGCAGATAATCCCGCGCCAGTCACCAGGGTCGCGACAGTGGTCGCCAATGCGGGAAGTGATGATGGAACGGTTTCCTTTGCCAAGAGCAGGATTCGCGCGCGGGTTGGCGTTGCGGGTGGATTTCGCTGTCCCCCTGACTGGCAAAAATATCGCTATCCGTTCATTGACGGACGTTATGACCACTCGCTCTTCCCGGTGGCCGAATGGCGCGAAGCCAGCCGGTTTGCACTGGGCGTCCAGGAAATCGACAAATGGTCGATCGACAATGGCGATTCCGATGATGAAATGCTGGTCGAGGAGATCCGCACCAAATTGCTTCCTCGTCGCGGTATAAGCGCGCAGCCTGATGAAATTCTGATCACTGCCGGTGAACAGCAAGCGCTGCATTTGCTGACCGAGCTTTTTGCCAGGCCCGGCGTCTCCATCGGAATGGAAGAGCCGGGACTGCCTTCGATGCGCGAACTTATCGGTCTTCGTGGTGCCGATACCCACTATCTGAAAGTTGATGAAGAAGGGCTGGTTGTCGGTGACACCATCAAGGAATGTGATCTGGTCCATGTTACGCCTAGCCGCCAGCGACCGACCGGGGTTACCCTGTCAATGCCGCGCCGTGAGGCGTTGCTTGCCGCTGCGCAGAAACATGACCTGCTGATCATCGAAGACGATTTTGAATGCGAAATGAATTATCTTCGCGATGCTTTGCCCGCTTTGCGGGCGATGGCCGGAGGCGAGCGCGTGCTCTATGTTTCCGCTCTCTCCAAATTGCTGTCACCCGGAATCCGGATCGGTTATCTGGTCGGTCCTGCCGACGTTATTGCAGCGGCTCGGCGTCTCCGCAGCCTGACAACAAAACGGCCATCTCCGAACAATCAGCGAACGGCGGCCTTTTTCCTGTCTCTGGGTCATTATGACGCCATGCTTGGCCGGTTGAACCGGATATGTGAGGAAAGACTGATCGAGCTGCGCGATGCCCTGAATCATTATCGACCGGATTCTGTCGCTATTCCCCCTGTCGATGGCGGTACTGCTTATTGGGTGAGCGGGCCGGAAGACCTGGATGCCGATCGGCTGGTCCAGGCAGCGCAGTCCCAGGGCATGCTGATTGAGCCGGTCAGCGACTATTTTGCTCACCCGGCCGGGCATAAGAATATGTTCCGGCTGGGGATTACCAGCCTGCCCAGAAACAGCATCCGCCCCGGAGTGGAATTGCTGGCAAAAATCATGCGGGACTTGAACAATGGTCAGAAGGCTGATGCCGAAGCCCACCAGGCCCAATTGGAAAATGACGATCTGACCAGACTGATTCCCGGCCTGACATTATTGTATAAAACCGTTTACGGTGAACCCTGCACGATCGAGGTCCGCGACAATGGCAAGCTGGTCGGTCGAGCGGGATATGCCAATGAAGACCGTGATGCGGGCCAGTGGTGGATCGAGGGCAACCGCTGGTTCCGTAAGTGGAATCGCTGGGCTTATGGGGAAACAGCGAGTTTTCAAATCAGGATTGAAGGCGATATTCTATTCTGGCTGGATGAAGATGGCCGCACAGTCGATACCGCCGTTATCGTTCCACCAAAATTATGATTTCGAGCAGTTTACGCCAAAAACTGGCACCACAAAAGGATTCCAACTGGACCTAAGGCATTTGTCAAAATTCTGTAATCAACAGTGATGGACAAGCGAACCGTCCGTCTCGAGAGGTTCGTGTGATCGCAGAAAGCCCTTATGTCGACATTGGGAATAGCATCCATTCAACTTGCCGGCGGCAAGGACAATAATATCGATCTGCTCGAAACCGAGTTTCGGTCGATTGCCAAACGATTCCCGTGGGTAGACATGATGGTTTGCGGCGAGCTGGCGGTCCACGGGGCAAGCCCGAAAAACGCCGAGCCGGCTGGCGGGCCCACCGAGCAGAGATTTCGGAACATTGCACGCGAAACCGGCAAGTGGCTGATACCGGGCTCTCAGTTTGAGGCGCGCGGGGACAGGATTTTCAATACTTCGCTGGTGATTGATCCGCAGGGCGAGATCGTTGCGCGCTATGACAAGATGTTTCCGTTCCTGCCCTATGAAAAGGGTATCGCATCGGGTGTTGATCCGGTGGTGTTCGACATACCGGGGGCCGGACGGATCGGGATCGCGATATGCTATGACATGTGGTTCCCGGAGGCGATGCGGACATTGGCCGGAATGGGCGCGGAAGTCATCATATTGCCGACCATGACCAATACTATTGACCGCGATGTTGAACTGGCGATCGCACGGGCCAATGCGGCGGTCAACCAATGCTATTTTATCGATGTGAATGTCGCCGGCGAACAGGGTAACGGCCGTTCGGTATTCTATGGCCCTGGCGGTGAACTGCTCCATGAATGTGGCACGGAGAGGGAGGTTTCGGCCTTCGAGATCGATTTCGAGCAGGTCCGGCGTGCGCGCGAGCGCGGGTGGCATGGTCTGGGGCAGGTGCTCAAGAGCTTCCGCGACGCGCCGGCGCGCTTCCCTTTGCATGAAAGCAGTGAAGCTCGGCAGCGGGCGATGAGCGGGCTTGGGGAATTGCGCATGCCAGACCGGCAGACCGCCAGCCAGTCTGATCAAGCCGACGAGAATTCAGGAAAATAAATCAACGCACAGAACATCGCCAAGAATGACTTGGTGAAAAAATTCGAACGAGGGAGAAAATAAAAATGACCGGGAACGCAAAACGCAAATGGGTGATAATGTCGTTATTGAGCGGCACCGCCATGACTCTGGGCCTGTCTGATGCAGCTTTGGCGCAGGCAGAAGGGCAAGAGAGCACGAAGGATGGCGCAACGCAGGAGCGCAATATCATCGTCGTGACTGCGACCCGGCGCGAGGAAAGCATCGTCGACGTCCCCTATAATATTTCTGCGGTCAGCGGCGATACGATCGAATCTGCCAAGACGTTCGACAGTGCGGAACTGCTTCGCTCCGTTCCGGGCGTCGGTGTCGTTGACCGGGGTGCACGCAACGCCGGAACGATCAATCAAGTGCGGATTCGCGGCCTCAACGTCGACGGCAACGGTCTGGGCGATTATTCTGTATCGTCGGTCGCGTCGGTATCGACCTATCTCAACGACACGCCGATCTTTGCCAATTTCCTGCTTCGCGACCTCGAACGGGTCGAGGTGCTGCGTGGTCCACAAGGTACGCTTTACGGTTCAGGAGCACTCGGGGGCACGGTGCGCTATATCACCCGCGATCCGGTGCTCGGCGAATTTGGTGGCTCGATAAACGGGTCATTGTCGAACGTCGATGGAACCAGCAAATTTGGTTATTCGCTCGATGGCGTGCTCAATGTGCCCTTGGGTGATACGCTCGCGCTCCGCGTGGTCGGCAGCTGGGGTGATTATCCGGGCATCACCGACTATGTGAACGTCTATGAACTCGATGCGGACGGCATACCCGTTGCGCCGAACGGCATTCTCGCGCCCGACGCCCAATATCGCGTGGCCAAGGATGCCGATACGGTCGAGCAATGGATGGTGCGCGCGACTTTGTTGTGGGAGCCGAGCGACACGGTCAGCGTCAAGGCGCTTTACACGCATCAGGACGATGACGTCGGTGGGCGCCGTGCGCAGACGGTCAACAGCGACGGTTTCGGGCGCCCCTACCAGCGCTACGAGCAGGGTTCGATCCAGCTGGAACCGGCGCAAAGCAACGACGATATGGGCGCGCTGGAAATCAATGTGGATTTGGGCTTTGCGACCCTGACCTCCTCTTCCTCTTATTATGACCGCGAGGGTGACAGTATCAGCGAGAATACAGGATTCTACGCGCAGGCAGGATTTCTCGGTTTCTATTATAATTACCCGCGGCCGATGGCGTCCGCGGTGCGCAGCTATGCCGACGAAGCCTTTGTTCAGGAACTGCGGCTGGTGTCGGATACAGAAGGTCCGCTCGATTTCATCGTCGGCGGTTTTTATCGTGATCAAATGACCCAGTCGACACAGCAAAGCTATCTGCGCGGATTCAAGCGCTGGTATGATGCCGCTTTCCCGGCATTTGCAGCGTTCGTCACCGGCGATCAGGATTTCGATTATCGCAGAGACGAAAAATTCGAGGAACTGGCGGTATATGGTGAATTGACCTGGCATGCCACCGACACCCTGGATCTGACTGGTGGTGTACGCTATTTCGACAATAAGTCGGAGAACACGACATTCATCGATCTGCCGCTTTTTACCGGTGTGTTCACGCCGACGACCGCATTTTTCGAAACGAGCGAAAATGACGTGCTGTTCAAGGGTAATGTGTCCTGGCAATTTGGTCAGCGTGACCGGCTATATGCCACGATTTCCGAAGGGTATCGACGTGGCGGCACCAACGCGGTTCCGTTGACAGGTACCTTTGCCGAAAATCCGAACTGGCAGACCTATGACGCCGACAATGTCGTCAATTATGAAATCGGCGTGAAGGGACAAAGGGCAGGCATCGTTTATGATCTCAGCCTCTATTATGTCGACTGGAAAAACCCGCAGCTCAACACGGCAACAACCAATTGGGGTTTCTTTGCGGTCCAGAACGGCGATTCAGCCAGAACCATGGGGCTTGAGGCACAGGTTGATGGCTATATTGGTGATCGTTTCCATTATACGGTCGGTTACACCTATACAGATGCCGAGCTGACGTCGGATTTCTTCGCTCCCGACAACATTGTAACCCCGATAGCGCTTGATGGTACTCGCCTGCCTGGTGCGCCCAAGCATATGCTGAACTGGGCGCTCGACTATACGGCACCGGTTTCGGACAGCTGGTCGCTTTATACTCGGCTGGATGGCAATTATCAGTCGAGTTCCCGCAATGGCGTGGGCGTATCGCCAACATTCAATGTCCCGCTGGAAGGCTTCTCGATCTGGAATGCGGTCGTTTCCCTTTCCAATGAGAATCTGACCGGCTCGCTCTGGGTGAAGAATATCTTTAACGAAGAGGGGATCACCGGTGTATTCACCGAGGCCTATATGGGGACCGCGCCGGCGATTGGTTATTTCGGCAACGCCAACAAGCAGCTGATCTCGCTGCCCCGGACAATCGGTGTTTCGGCGACTTATAAATTCTGAGAGGAGGCGGCCGGCATGATTTACATAATGGTCGCCTCAGCACAGGGTTGCGCATGAGTCCCGATTTCCAGCCTCTTCTCCAGGAAGCCGACCGGCTGCTTCGTCAGCGCCAGCCGCAAGCCGCAGAAGCGGTCTGCGGCAGGCTGCTGGCCGAGGTGCCGGAGCATCGGCAGGCCTTGCTGATATTGAGTCGCGCGCGCCAGATGCAGAATGACTGGGACGGCATGCTTGCTCATGTCGACAGGGTGCTGGAAGCTTCGTCCGGCGATAGCGCAGCGCAGCTTATGCGCGCAGAAGCGCTAAGCGCGCTGGGCGAAATTCGGGAAGCGCGGTTGCAGCTCGAAACGGTCAAATGCCACGCCAGAGAAAATGCGGGCCTGCTTGGCAGGATTGCCGAAATGGAAACGCAGTTGGGCGATCATGCTGCTGCCCGCGAAACTCTGGTCAGGGCGCATGCGCTTGCGCCTGATGACCCCGCAATATTGTATAATCTGGCATCGGCTGAAATTGCGGTTGGAGAAATGGAGAACGCTGAAAAGTTGCTCGACCAGTTGATCGAAATTGCACCGGGCGACCATGATGCCTGTTACAATCGCGCGACCGTCCGACGGCAGACGGTTGACGACAACCATATTGACGATCTGATGGCGCGCTTGTCCAAAGTCTCGGGAAATGTCGCGGGTGAAATTCAGCTTTGCTATGCTTTGGCCAAGGAGCTGGAGGATATCGGCGAACATGACCGGGGGTTTGCCTATTTGTCCCGCGGAGCAGGTGCGCGTCGTCGCCAGATGGCCTATCGCGTCGAGGACGATATCTCGACAATGGAAGATATCGCCGCCGTATTCGATGAGGGTTATTTTGCCGGATCCGGTGATGGTTCAAACGGCGAAGGCGCGATTTTCATTCTTGGCCTGCCGAGGTCAGGTACGACGCTGGTCGACCGCATATTGAGCAGTCATCCAGAGGTTAACAGCATCGGGGAAGTGAACGATCTGGCATTGGCCATCACGCGCCTGTGCGCAGGGGCCAATAGCAAGGGAGAGCTTGTCCGGCGTTCCGCGGCGATTGACCCGAATGCATTGTCAGCGGCCTACCGGAATTCGACGACCCAGCGATTGCCCGACAGCCCGTATATCATCGACAAGACGCCACTGAATTTTCTCTATATCGGCCTGATTGCCAAGACCATGCCCGCGGCCAAGATCATCAATCTTGTCCGCGACCCGATGGATGTCGGCTATGCCATGTACAAGACACTCTTCCGCATGGGCTATCCCTTTTCTTATGATCTGGAGGATATTGGCCGCTATATCTGCGCCAAGGACCAGCTGATGGCGCATTGGGAATCGGTTTTGCCCGGAAAAATCATCAACGTGCATTATCAACAGCTGGTCACCCGACAGGAGCATGAAAGCCGCAAGCTTGTGGCTGCTCTTGATCTGGATTGGCACCCGGATTGTTTGTCCTTTCACGAGAACAAAAGCCCGTCTGCCACCGCGAGCGCGGCGCAGGTCCGTCGGCCAATTTACTCGTCTTCGGTCGGCAAGTGGAAAGCTTATGAAAGCCAACTCGCTCCCTTGGCGAAGATGTTGAACGCATGACGGCCTCGCGCATAACTATCCTCGCCTGGTTGGTTGCAGTGATGGGACTATTGCCGTTTGCGCCGGCCCATTCACAGGAATTGCTCACCGAAAATTTTGAACAGAGCGTGGGTGACTGGGCGATCACGCCTGGACGCGGTTCTGCGCAAATCACAACATATGCAGATAATTCTTCACTGCAGCTTACGCGCAATGCTGCGGCGGTGCGCAGCGTCGATCTTTCCGGTGTGAGCCGGATAGATATCGCCGCTTCTTTTGCCGCAAGTGGCCTTGAAGACGACGACCATTGCCTGGTTGAATTTTCGCCGGACGGGCAAAGCTGGTATGAGATCGGCCGCGTCGGAGACGGTCAGGATGACGGGTTTTCGCTGCACCCGGTCAGCGGCTCGGTCGATATCCAGACGGCAACCGACCGGGGCTATATCGGTGTTCGGGTTGCCGGCAACGCGGACAATGACATTTGCTGGGTCGACAATATCAGGGTGCTGGCAAGGCCATCCCCCGGCCGTCTTTCGAAAGCTATTGCGGAGGAATCCTTTGATCTTGGCAGCACACCGGACCAACCATTTTCCACAGCCGCCTTCGATCGCCCCGGTAATGCCATGCCGCCGAAAAATCATTTCGCCGGACGGTTGCAGTCCACCGGCGGCGCGATGGCGCACTTCCTGCTGCTAAAAGATGACTTTGACTTTGCTACAACCAGCCAGAGCATCAGGATATTGCCGCCGTTCGAAATCGACCTGCTGCAATTTGGCGATGAACTGGTACCGCTGGTTCGGACGCCGATTGCTGGTAATCATCCGGACTGGGAATGGATATTCACGCCCGGGAAAGTCTGGGATGACCCGGCCGACAAGGGAATGTCGCGAGCGGTGCTGCCATTCGCCCTGATGGAACGCAACGCCAATTGCATTCACAATGGTCTGGCAAGTTTCCGCTTCGACAGCAGCGGCAGGATATCGCATTTTATCTATCAGATTGGATCGGAGACCTGCGCTTATACGCAATTCGATGCGTGGGGCGCTGCACCGATCATTTATGTTCCGCAGGCCACGGCAGGTTCCGAAGATGTGGTGAAAGCCTATCAGGCGGAGAAAGAGGCGCGACTGGAAACGCGATCGATCGATAGTCTGCCATCCGATGTCGCGGGGATGTTGGGGTCAGAAGAAGAAGTGGCGGCTGGCGCGATGACCATGTTCGGTTATATCGCCGACAATATTCATTATACCGGCGGTTGCGACACGCGATACGGCAGCTATCTCTATTGCGATTCACTGGTGCTGCCGTCCTATTCCTGGGCCAAGTCACTGGCCGCCGGCATCGGGGCGATGCGGCTGGAACAATTGCATCCCGGCGCGATGCAGTCCCTTATCTCGGAATATGTTCCCGCCTGTTCCGCCCCGCGCTGGCGCGGGGTTACCTTTGCCGATGCGCTGAACATGGCGACTGGTGTCTACAATTCCGACGGGCATGAAGTAGACGAGCAATCGGCTGAAATGCGAAGCTTCTTCCTTGTCGACAGCCATGAAGAAAAAATAAAGACCGCCTGCACTGCGTTTGATCGCCGACAGGAGCCGGGGCAAGAATTCGTTTACCGGACCGGCGACACCTATATTCTCGGGACCGCTATCAACGCATTTCTTCGCAAAACGGCGGGTGATCCGGAAGCCGATTATTATGATGATCTGCTCAAACCGATCTGGCGCGAACTGGGCATGAGCCCGCTGATGATGAGCATCCGCAGAAGCTATGATTCCGAGCGACAGCCGTTCAGCGGGTGGGGCATGACCTTGTTGCGCAACGACATCGCACTTATCACGGCTTTCCTGCAGCGCGGCGGCACCATCAACGGCGAGCCGGTGCTGGACACTAATATGCTGAACGCAGCGCTCCAGCGTGATCCGCAAAACCGCGGACTGCGGGCTGTGATCGACGGGCAGCGTTATCAATATGGTTTCTGGGCCTGGAATGCGGGCACGGCCCTTGGCTGCAAGGGTGACGTCTGGATCCCGGCTCTGTCCGGCTATGGCGGCTTGTCGGCCGCGCTGATGCCGAACGGGCCGGTTTATTATTATGTCAGCGATGGCGGCGCTTTTGCCTGGCGGAAAGGTGCCCAAGCATCCAATCGCCTTCACCCCTTTTGCGAGTAATCAGGATGATTGAAACTCAAGATAGCGCACGCCGCTGGCCGACGGCACCGCCCGATGGCGTGCTCGCAGGCGTCATGCTTTCCTTTCTCGCGACGGCAGGCCTATTTTACGTCAATATCATGGCAGCGATCGTAGACGGTTTGAAAAACGGTCTGGGTTTTACTGACAGTCAGGCAGGAAATGTCGCCGCCGCCAATATTTATGGCGCAGCACTGGGCGCGCTGGTCGCCATCTTTCTGATCAAACGTGTTTCCTGGCGCTATGTCGCGTTCGGACTGTTGCTGACATTGATCGCAATCGACTTGGCTTCAATGGTGATTATATCCCCGGTGGCAATGATCGGGGTTCGGTTGCTGCACGGCATTGCCGGGGGTTTGCTGGTCGGCCTTTCCTATGGTGTGATCGCGCGCGTCAAGAATCCGGACCGGACATTCGGTATCTTGCTGTTCGTGCAATTCGGCCTTGGCGGGCTTGGTGTCATGACATTGCCGCGGCTGGTGCCAATATATGGCGCATCGGTGCTGTTCATTGCGCTTATCCTGTTCAGTCTTGCCACCCTGATGATGCTGCCGTTTCTGGATCGCTATCCGGCAAATCAACCGCGCGACAAGACGATGGCCGGTCCGGTGCACTGGAAGCCGCTGTTGCTGACACTTGGTGCGATTTTTCTGTTTCAGGCGGCCAATATGGGGCTTCTTGCTTATATCATCGGACTGGGTATCGATTATGGTCTCGAGCGGGATTATGTGTCGACCGCTCTCGGTCTGGCTACCTGGGTTGCTCTCGCCGGGCCGCTTGTGGTGATTTTCATGGGTGTCCGGTTCGGTCGTTTCTGGCCTCTCGCTATTGTCATGCTGCTAACCCTGCTTGGCACAGCCGCGTTTCTGTGGAGCGCCAATCCGGTGATGTACCTGCTGGCCAATTGCGGCACCGGCATTACCTGGGGAATGGTCATGGCTTATCTGCTCGGCATGGCGGCCCGGTTCGACAAGGCCGGACGCACTGCGGCGGCAGCCGGTTTTGTTTCGAAGGTCGGTCTGGCTTCCGGGCCGCTCGTCGTCGGGCAAATGCTGGCCGCAGGCTTTTCCTATGCGGACATGCTTTATGCAGTCTTCGCCCTGCTGGTTCTCAGCATGGTGGTCATGCTCTTCCCGGCGGCAATATTGGATCGCAAATGACGGCGAGATTCTGGCACCATGTTTTGGTTCCAACTGGCGCTGTAACTGCCCGCTCCGAAACGGCAGAGAATTATTTTGCTATTGTCGGGAGCACCTCAGATCATGAATTTTAGCGCCTATCTTAAGAATGACGCTTATATTGACGGCAAATGGACTGCTGCTGCGAGTGATAAGAGCTTTGCTGTGTTCAATCCGGCTGACGGCAGCAAAATAGCATCTGTAGCGGATTGCGGTAAAGCTGATACCGAACGCGCAATTGCGGCGGCCGATAAGGCTTTTGCATCATGGTCAGCGCTGACCGCGACTGCGCGCGCCGAAAAGCTCATGGCATGGCATGCATTGATGCTCGCCCACGAAAATGAACTCGCCAATATATTGACCGCCGAGATGGGCAAGCCCCTGGTCGAGGCGGTCGGCGAAATCCGCTATGGTGCCAGTTATCTCGAATGGTATGCCGAAGAGGCAAAGCGCGTCTATGGCGATGTCATCCCCCATAGTTCCGGCGATGTCCGCACGCTGGTCGTGAAGCAGCCGATTGGCGTCTGCGCAGCGATAACGCCCTGGAATTTCCCCAATGCCATGCTGATGCGCAAGGTGGCGGCGGCGCTCGCTGCGGGGTGCACAATGGTAGCGAAGCCCGCCGAAGACACGCCGCTTTCTGCGCTGGCGATCGCGGCTCTGGCTGAACAGGCGGGAATCCCGCCCGGCGTCCTGAACATTCTGCCGACAAGCAAGGCTGCGGAAGTCGGTAAAGCACTGACATCCAGTCCAATCGTGCGGAAGCTGTCCTTTACCGGATCGACCGAAGTTGGCCGGCTATTGTTGGAACAATGCGCTCCGACGATCAAGAAAACGTCCCTCGAACTCGGCGGCAACGCGCCGTTCATCATTTTCGATGACGCCGATATCGACGCGGCGATGGAAGGGTTGATAGCGTCAAAATTCCGCAATGCCGGGCAGACCTGCGTGTGCGCAAACCGCATTTTTGTTCATCGCTCGGTTCACCCGGAAGTGACCCAAAAGCTGATTGATCGGGTGCAGCGGATGAAGGTTGGGCCGGGCGACACAGCCGAGAATGATATTGGTCCGCTGATCAATGTCGCCGCTGTCGAGAAGGTTGAAAAGCTGGTGGCGGGGGCGATGCGCGCAGGTGCGCAGGTTTTGATCGGTGGCGATCGCCATGCGGCGGGCGGCCTTTTCTTTCAGCCGACCGTCCTCGATAATATCAGCAATGACATGGAGATTGCGCGGAGCGAAATATTCGGTCCGGTCGCGACGCTGATCCCCTTCGACAGCGAAGCGGAGGTCATCGCACTGGCCAACGACACGCCTTATGGTCTGGCCGCCTATTTTTACAGCCGCGACATCGGCAGAGTCTGGCGCGTTGGCGAAGCGCTTGAATATGGCATGGTCGGGATCAACCAGGGCATCATATCATCAGCAGCGGCACCATTCGGAGGCGTCAAGCAGTCGGGTCTTGGCCGGGAAGGCTCGAAATACGGGCTCGAGGATTATCTGGAAATGAAATATCTGTGCTTGGGAGGCATTGCGGAATGAACGTATCAGCCAAAGTGGAAAGCTCTATTGAAGTGACTGGTAACGCCGCATGGCAAGTGCGCAAGAACGCAGCCATTGCCAGAGGTGAGGGCAATGCCGCGCCGATCTACGTTGACCGGGCCAGAGGGTCGGAAATCTGGGATGTTGAAGGTCGTCGCTATGTGGACTTCGGAGCCGGAATAGCGGTTTGCAATACCGGCCACATGCATCCGAAGATCCATGCGGCGGTGACCGCGCAACTGGAGCGGTTCAGCCACACATGTGTCATGGTCACGCCCTATGACAGCGCCGTGATGCTGGCCGAGCGGTTGAACAAATGCGCGCCCGGCGACAGCCTCAAGAAGAGCATGTTCGTGACAACCGGCGCAGAAGCCGTGGAAAATGCGATCAAGATCGCTCGTGCCCATACTGACCGTCGTGGCGTCATAGCCTTTGATGGCGGTTATCATGGCCGGACGATGATGACCCTGGGGCTGACTGGCAAAGTAACGCCCTACAAGAATCGCTTTGGCCCGTTTCCCGGTGAAATTTACCGCGCACCCTTCCCGATTGCCTATCATGGAATCAGCGTGGAGGATTCGCTGCGTGCTCTGCAGATTCTGTTCAAGACCGACATTGAGCCGAGGGATTGTGCCGCGATAATCGTCGAGCCGGTACAGGGCGAGGGCGGATTTTATCCGGCGCCAGACGCGTTTCTGCAAGCGCTTCGGCAGATTTGCGATGAACATGGCATATTGTTGATCTTCGACGAAATCCAGACCGGCTTTGGCCGCACCGGCAAGCTGTTTGCGGCCGAACATGCGGAAGTGGAAGCGGATTTGATGACCGTTGCCAAAGGTCTGGCGGGCGGCTTCCCGTTGGCGGCGGTGATCGGGAAACAAGAGATCATGGATGCACCTGAACCAGGCGGGCTGGGTGGCACCTATGCAGGGTCACCGATTGGTTGCGCTGCTGCGCTTGCGGTGCTTGATGTGATAGAAGAAGAAAGCCTTGTCGAGGCATCGGTCCATATCGGCCGGGTTTTCGCTAAGCGGCTGCTTGCGTTGCAGGCAGAATTTCCTGACCGAATCGGTGATGTGCGCTGCGATCGCGGCGCAATGGTCGCGCTTGAACTGGTAGAAAATGGTGATGCCAATTGCGGTGATGCTGCCTTGACAAAGGCGATAGTGACAGCGGCCTATCAGAAGGGGCTGATTGCATTGACCTGCGGTGTTCGTGGCAACGTTTTCAGGTTCCTGCCGGCGTTGACAATCTCGGACGAGCTAATCCATGAAGGGCTGGATATTTTCGAACAATGTTTTCGGGATGCACTGGCCGACAAGAGATAATTTTCGGACCTCATCAAGCCAAACAGGGCAAAGCAGGCAATGAACCGGAGGCATCTGGTTGCAGGCGGATCCTTTGTCGGTCGCTGGCCCTGACGACCGACAAAGAACATCGGTTTCGGCTTTTGAAAGACTCAATACCGAGCCGCTATCCCGACTTTACGTCCCGGAACGGCATGTTGCGATCGACTTCGATCTCTCTTGGCAGGCCAAGGATGCGTTCGGAGATGATATTGCGCTGGATCTGATCGCTGCCGCCGCCGATCGAGTTCATATAGGCTTTGGCAGAATCAAAATTCATGTCCGCCGAATCCTTGAATTCCGGTCCATCGAACAGGCTTGCGGGGCCTAATATTTCCGCCGCAACCCGCGCTTCTCCATGCTGGATACGGGACATGGCCAGCTTGCCCAAGGACATCAGCGAGGACGAACCGTTGATCATGATCTCGTCTTTTGCCCGTTTCATGTTCAGAGAGTTGAGCTGCCGATAGGCGATCGCCTGGGCAATTTTCTGGCGAATCACCGGATCATTGAGTTTGTTATGTCTTTTCGCGAGTTCCAGCAGGGGTGGCAGGCTTGATTGCTGCTTGCCGCGCCTTTCGGTTGCGCCTTCGCCCATGATCAATCGTTCATAGGCGAGCGCGGTCTGCAATACTTTCCAGCCGCCGTTCAATTCACCAACGACATTCCGCGCCGGGACCCGGGCGTTCTCGATAAAAATCTCGTTGAACTCGGACTCGCCGGTAATCTGGTTGATCGGACGAATATCCACGCCGTCCTGTTTCATCGGGAAAATGAAAAAGGAAATACCGCCATGTTTCGGCACATCCCAATCGGTGCGCGCAAGCAACATGCCATAGGTCGCTTCCTTGGCGTTGGAGGTCCATACTTTCTGGCCATTGATCACATATTCGCCGCCGTCCGGTCCGGCGACCCATTCCGCCTTGGTCCTCACTCCGGCAAGATCGGAACCGGCATTGGGTTCCGAATAGAGCAAACAACTGTGCGCACCGGTCAGCATATCGCGCAAAAGTTCGGATTTGAGTTGCTCGCTACCGAGCCGATAGGTTGTCACTGCTCCCAGATTATAGCGATCCTGCGAACGCCCGATGACGTGTCGAGATCGCAGTATCTCATCAATCACGCGGGCCTGTTTGCTGCTATATCCCCGGCCAAACCAGTCGGTTGACCAGGTCGGCACCGAATAGCCGGCATCGACCAGTTTCCCGAGCCAGGATTTCACATCCAGACGATCGGTGCCCTTTTCCCGACGGTTTTGCGCATCCCAATGCGCATCGAGCCAGGCTTCCACTTCTGCTGCGAGTCCGTCATTGGAAATTACTGCTGCCTTGCCGACCATCATGCTGCCTCCAAACTGGTGAGATATGCTTCGCGGTGCTGATCCGACGATCCGAACAGCCATAATCCGGTCCGTGCGCGCCGCCAGTACAGATGCGCCGGATGTTCCCATGTATAGGCGATGCCGCCGTGCAGCTGAATGGCCTGCGCAGAAACGTCGCGATAGGCATCGGCGCAGGCGAAGGCAGCGAGACTGACAAATGTCTTCGCTTCCGGGGATTCGGTTGCCAACATCCTGGCGGCGTGCCGGGCAGCGGAAGCTGCCGATTCGACCTCGATCAGCATGTCTGCCGCGATATGTTTGAGCGATTGATAGCTGCCGATCTGGCGACCGAATTGATAGCGGGTACGCAGATATTCCACGGTGATGTCGAATATCCGTTTTACCCCTCCGGCCTGTTCTCCGGCCTGAGCCAGTTTCGCAAGTTCAAGCGCTGTTTCAATGGCCGCTTCATCGACATTGGCAAGAGGCCGAGCATTGGCGCCTGAAAAAATGAGCTTCGACAATCGCAAGGTCGGATCATTGGTTGCCAGCTTTTGAACGTCGACAGCGTCGGTTGCGGGATCAGTCAAGAACACCCGAAGACCCCCGCCAGCACGGGCAAAAACCAATAAATGATCAGCTTTTTCCGCATGCAGGACGAAGGATGCTGAGCCATCCAGAATCCATTCCTCCCCCTGTTTGTGCGCCTCGACAGCAATGTCCTCATTGGTCCAGAGGCCATTTTTACCGGTTGCGGCAACAGCGAAGATTTTTGTCCCGTCACAAATCGAGGAGAGCAATGCGGTCTTCAGGATTTCGTCCGATGACGCCGAAATCAGGCTGGCTGCCATCACTGCGGTGGACAGGAACGGGCTGCACAACAGATGCGCGCCCGCTTCCTCCATCAAATCTTCCAATATTTGTGCGTCACCGCCGATGCCGCCATATTCGGGATCGACGATCAATCCGAGCAGGCCGATTTCGGCCATGGACTGCCACAAATTCTCGTCAAAGCCGTGTGGGCTTGCCATGGTCTCGCGCAGCGCCTTTTCTCCCGCCTGCGCGGCGAGGAGTCGGGCAAAGCTATCGCGCATCGCAAGGCGATCTTCACTTGATATCTCACTCATTCGATTGCCTTCATGATATACGGAACCGGTCGGATCGATGGGCTCTTAAACCATCCGTTCGATGACAATCGCCGGTGCCATGCCGCCCGCAGCGCACATCGTCACCAGACCGTAGCGGCCGCCCGACCGTTCGAGCTCGTCAAGGGCCGTGCCGATCAGCATCGATCCGGTCGCACCAATCGGATGGCCGAGCGCGCAGGCGCCGCCATTGATATTGACCTTGGCCCGGTCAAGATCGAGGTCGCGGATGAATTTTTCGGCAACCACGGCAAAGGCTTCGTTGATTTCCCAGACGTCGATATCA
>TARA_R110000868_G_scaffold111289_3_pt1 | contig 16285 bp, 12 predicted proteins | sample TARA_R110000868 | Tara Oceans TARA_R110000868 (sample SAMEA4397489) | marine metagenome | biome: Polar Biome; feature: [SRF] surface water layer (ENVO:00010504); material: water (ENVO:00002006), including particulate matter (ENVO:01000060) such as... | depth 5 m | reverse complement strand
CTTTGCCCGCAGCTCCCGCAAGCTGGTGCGCCCGGCTAGCTGAATCTCCCGCGCAATATCCGCAATTGCCTTTGTTTCCGTTTGACTCTTCCCGAAGCGGGCAAGAAATCGGCGCATCCTTGGGCTATCGAATACGCGGGAACGCAAGACGCTGGACAATCCCTGTTCCGCACTTTGGAAGAACATTTGCGCCCGTGTAACGTCTCGAGTCCGGCGGGCAGACTTCGCGAACTTTTCCGGATATTGCAGGTCATAGAAATCCACCGCTTGCCGGCGCAACGTGGGGTCCACGTCGTCCCACGAATCCGCCCGCGCCAGCTCCCGCGCCAACGGCGTGTCCCCCAACGGAACGTCTTTGGGCGCCCGTTGGTCAAATCGTCGGGCGAAGTCCACCGGGTCCGCTTGGCCTGTTTCGCGGGCCGCGGCACGCACCGCGTTGCGCACTTGCTTGCGGACGCCGCCGGACATGCCGCCATAACCCCGGCCGGATGTCGTGGACTTGTCCAGCACCCCGCGGGCCGTGGAATATGTCTTCATCACCTGTTGCTTGGCCGGCCCTTCCGGCATCTTGCGCGCAAGTTCGTACAGTTCATCCAGTATTTCACCGGTTCCCTTCACGAACAGGGCGCCGCGGTGTTCCGCGAGCGCCTTCTTGGCCCCGGCAAGCTCCCGCCGTGGCACCGCTATGGTGTCCGTCAAGCTAACGAAATCACCGGGAAGATTGCGGCGTGTGAGCGTTGCCACCTTCGCCACGTCTTCGCTCGGAATCTGTATTCGTTTCAGTGTTTCCACAACTTCCCGGAACGTCTGCGGCCCGTTGTGCCCGCGCACGGCGGCGTTGACGGCTATTGCCTTGTCAGTGCCGGCGCCGAACACCTTGTCGGCGGCCTTCTCGGTCACCCGGCGCAACAGTGTGGGGTCATAATCGTGCGCGGCGTCCGTTAGGTCGGCGTACTTCCGCACCGCTTCGTCCGCGGTGTCTTGCAGGTACACGAGCTCCCCCGCGGACCGGCCGTCCGCCTTTGCCACCTTGACCGCCTGGCGGGTGGCGTCCACGGCCCGTTCCGCGTTGCGTAGCGGCCGAAGGTTCCGCGCTGTCCGCAGCATGTCCGACAACGCGCCCGTGGCGTATCCGGGCGCGGACAACAGGACTTCCGGGCCGGGAATAACAATTTCAGGAATCATACCCGCGATAAAGGCGTGGTCCGGGTTCCCCGTGGCCGCCGCGTAATACTCCCGCACCGCGGGCGTGTCCAAGTATTCGTCACCCCACGTTCGGCCCTTCGCCACGTTTTGCGTAATCCGCCGCGCTTCCGCTTCCACGAAGCCGCCGGGGTTTTCGAACAGGTCCGGCACGGGGATGTCTTCCACCCGGCGGCGGCCTTCCGGGTCAAACGTGGTCACCTTGCGCGTTTGGCTTTCCGTGGCCACACCCGGCAACGGGCCGGCAAGCTGCGGGATGGAGTCCAGCGCGTTGCGCAACGTGCTGATGGAATCTTCCGACATGCCCGCGGCTTTGCCATAGTAGGCGGCGGCGGGAGATAGCCCACCAAACGGGGTCACCACGGCGGGCAGCCCCACCCGCTCCCGCAGCTTGGCCACTTCGTATCCGAAGTCGTTCGGGTCCACCGGTTGCCCGTTGGCGTCCACTTCGTAGCCCAACCCGCGGAAGTATCCTTCCGCCGCCGCCGCGGAACCCCAAGACATCACGGACCGCAGCGCGCTTCCAAGTTCCGTTTCAACCATTCCCGCGCCTTGGTCGGGACGGGTCAAGATACCGGACAAGGCGCTGCCCACGTATCGGGAATAGAAGGGGACCGGTTCCCCGGCCGCCAACGCGGCGTCCAACTCTTTCTGTTCCTTTAATAGTTCCGCCTGGCGTGCCCGCAACGCTTCTTCCCCGCGTTCCGTTTGCAAGGCGAAGGCTTCGCGGAACTCTTGGGACAGTGTGGGTTGGCGGTATGTCCCCGTCTCCGGGTCTTGATACATGCGCTGCACGGTGGGACGCATCGTCAGCGGGTCAAACGGGGCGGGCAAGTCCGCTTCCGCGATGACTTCGGCCTGCGGTTCTTCGCGCAACACCCCGGCACCTTCCACGGCCACCGGCTCGAATGTCTCCACCGTCTTCACGCGGGACGGCCGAAAGATGCCGTCTTGCGACACGTCCACCGGGCCTTCCACGCCGGGCATGGTGACCCGTTGGCGCTTCCGGTCCTGTTCCCGTTGCGCCCGCGCTTCGTCCCGTGCGCCGGCTTCCAGAACGGACACGCCGGGCGATAGGAACGGCCCGCGCAGTATCGCTTCCGCTTCCGCGGCTTCTTTCACCACGGCCCGCGCTTCCGCTTCCACGTCTTGTGGTGGAGCGAACGCAACCGGCACCGCCGACGCCCGCGGTAGTGGTAGCCGCGTGGCGGCAAGCTCCCGCCGCGCCAGCTCCCGCCGCGCCAGCTCCCGGTGGGCAAGTTCCCGCAGCGCGGCTTCTTGGTCCGGTGTCATCGTCCCGTGTCCAACAGCGCCCGCAGCTCTTCTTCCGTCATATCCGCCACCGCTTTGCGCGGCTCCACCACGGGCGCGGGCACCGGCTCCACCACGGGCGCGGCCACGGCTTCCACGACCGGGAGCGGTGCCGGGAGCGGTTGCCCGCCGGACAGCACGGCTTCGATAGACTGAAACGCCGCCGTGCCGCGCTGGGCTACCCCGGTGGGGCGCCCGTTGTTTAGGACTTCATATCCTGCGGGCGTTTTGCGGTACGAATAGGCCGCGTTGTTCGGGTCTTGCGTTGCATCCGGTTCGTAGGGCAACCGCTCCACCACGGCATCCGGTTCGTAGGGCAACCGCTCCACCACGGGGTCCGGTTCCACCATCATCACTTGCGCGGACCCCGGCGGAACGGCGGGGATTCCGGCCTGGCGTGCCAACAGTGCTTCCGGCCCGGTCTGGATGCCTTCCGCTATGCCGGTGGCGGTGCGTGTTTGGGTGCCTTCCGTGGTGGTGGTGCCCAGCGCAAGGGACCGGGCAGCGGCCACGGCTTCTTCCCGCGTGCGGCCCATGCCCAACTGGCGTTGGTACTCCTTGATATATGCGGCTTGGGCGCGTTCCGTGCCGCCGCGTTCCGTGCCGCGGGCGCTGCGCAGTTCTTCCACGGTACCAACGGCCCGCGCTTCCTGGCGGGAAACCGTTTCCCGTGCTTCGTCCGCGTCACGCGCCAACGCGGTGGCCGCGGTCCGGCGGGTGTCTTCTTCTTCCCGCTCCCGTGCTTCGTCCCGCTTGCGCATCTTCAAGGTTTCCGGGTCTTGCTCCGGGCCGCCCAGCTCCCAATAGGCCATGGTGAAGGATACGGCGTCCGATAAGGCACGGCCCGTGATTCCGGCTTTCTTCAGTTGGTCGGCAAGCTCTTGGGGTTCCGTGGCCTGCCCACCGCGCGCGCGCATCATAGTGTACTGAACCGCGATGTTTTCGGCCCGCGATGAAGGCGCCAAAGGAACGGCCGTGGTGGTGGCCTTGTCCACCCGTTCGTGTGCTTGGGTGTAGTATTCGTGCAGCGGCGTATTCTGGAAGCGCATGTAATCGTTCCGCCACGCTTGCGGGTTCCGCGTCCAGCTCCCGTCCGCGTAGGTGTACGGGTCTTGCACTTCGAAGCCGCGGGCGCGAAGCTGGCGCCGGATAATTTCTTGCTGCGGGTCGTCATATGCGCCGGATAGGCGCGTCTTCTCCTGTTCCAACTGCGACAAGCGCGCCCGGCCGTCCAACACTTCCTGTTCGAAGTCGGCCCGTTGGTCGTTTCGGTAGGCTTGCCGCTGGCGTGCTTCTTCGTATACGGACCGGGCGAACGGGTCTTCCACCTGTTGCGGTGACCCCGTGGAACGCACCACCGCCAGCGCGGCGTTTAGGGCGTCTTGCCCGGTTGCGTAGTTTGACCCGTCCAGCGCGTCCGCGCGTGCTTCCAGCCGCTTCCGCTGCGCGTCGTCACCGGACAGGCCGGCCCGTTCCCGTAGTTGGTCGGCGGTAAGTTCCCGCAGCTTCGAGACTTCCAGCCCTTCATATCCGCCACGAATGCCGGACGGCCCCGCGAAGTATGCGGATTCCAGCGATTCCGCAAAGGCGCCTTGCAGCTCTTCCACGCGCTCCCGTGCTGCCCGTGGAACACCCGTTGCGGGCGCACGTGCGCGGCCCGCGGCGGCCCGGATTTCGTCCAAGTCGCGATTATCGAACCGTGCCGCGGAACGTGTGACATCCGTCAACACCTTGCCCGCGGCGCCGGGGTACTTCGCAATCAACCCCAACGCAAAACGGGTGGCTTGCGCCTTCTGCCCGGAGCTTGTCAACGCGGCAAGCGTCCGCCGTTCATCAGCGGGCAGTTCCGCAGCACGGGCCGCGGCGGACTGTCCGGCCTGTTCCGCCAGGCTGATGGATTCTTGAACGCCAACCTGTTCTTGGAGCAACCGCTGCGCGTCCGCGAAGTTGACGGGCGCGGCCCGGAATACTTCTGTTAACGTCGCAAGCGTTTGCCGTTCCGTGGCAATCAGGGAGTCAAGGTACTGCACCCGGTCCTGTTCGCTTTCTATCGCCTTGCGAATATCGGCCACTTGATAGGCGGCGGCGGCGGTCCGGGCATACCGTTGCGCGTATGTCATCCGGCGCCCGGATAGTTCGTTCGCCATATTAAAGTCCCATATTGAATGACAATGTAGCGCCCGAGGCTACTTGTTGCATCAGGCGCTCCGTGGCTTCCGCTGCCCGCTCCCGTTCCGCTTCTTCAATGGCCATAGCGTGAAGGCTTGCCGTAACGCTAGCGGTTGCTTCACCAACGCCGGAAAGGCCCAACGATGCCGCTTCCCATATGCCCGCAACGCGCTGGGCTTCGGCGCCGGCCTGTTGCGCATTCATGGCGCGTATTTGGTCCGCTTCGGCTTGCGCGGCGTCCAAGTTGGCGTCCATCACCGCCACGTTTTGCTGTTGTCTGATTCCACGTTCCGCGGCGGCTTCGGCCTGTTCTTGCAGGAAGACTTCCCGCCCGGACACGGCACCGCCCAAGCCACGGGCCGCGGCCTGTTGCAGCGCGGCGGCTTCCAGCTCGCGTTGGGCGCCGGCCTGTTGGGCCAAGAACTGTTGTTCTATGTTCCCGCGCTGCACTTCGTCCAAGCCAAGTTGGCCGGACGCCTTCCGCGCTTCCAAGTCTTCCAGTTCTTTCCGCTGCGCGGCGGAAAGCATCATCTTCTTGCCCGCACGGGCCTTGCCGACACCCGAAGCGATGCCGCCGGCCGCCTGTAGTGCGCCCGCGGTGATGAGTCCAATCGTTACCGGTTCCATAGATAAACCTCAGAAGTAAAAGACTTCAAGCGCAAAGCCCCAATTTACAACTCCGCAACGGTCGGACAAGGAGTGGGCCGCCAGGCCGAAGGACATAGGCGCAACCACGGACCGGTCCACGGCTACCGTGCCTTGTTTGGCGCCATACCCGGCCACCAGCACGAACGGCCGTTCCATTCCAATGGGGTAGGACAGCGGAATGCCAATGGCGGCGTTTCTTGTCTCCTGCCCGCGGGCGCGTTCATTGTAGACATTGGCGTTGGTGAAGTCTCCCACGTATGGGATGACATAGACACGCCGCTGGGCTTCGGCCACTTGGTACGCGGCGGTGGAAAAGTCTTTGCCGTTTTCCAGTTCATACCAATAATGGTACAAAACAAAGGCGGGTTGCCGGATGTCCACGGTGACCGCCGTTTGCGGTATCTGGTGGAAGCTATCATTTGTGGGCCGGCCGTTGCCGGACAGGTACTTCGTCGCGAACGCCAACCGAATCTGGACGCCGCCGGCCCATTGGCCACCCTGGTGGCCGGTGACCCCGTGCTGCATTCCCTGGAAGGGGTCAAACCGTGGTGGCTGCACGTGGCGCGTTTCAATCCACTTGGTGGCTTCGAAGTCACCCGCCGCGATGCCGCGGTGCAGGTACACGCGCAGCGCTTGGTCATTCCCCTGCATGTCCGCGGCGGTGACGATGGACCCGTCCACGAAGGTGTTGGGTGGAGTGAATGCCACTACAGCACCCGCATTTGTAAGGCTTGCAGGCTTCCGGCCTGCACGTCCAACCGGGCGTCCGCGGCTACGGAATCGTTCCGCACCAAGTAGTTGGTGCCGCCGGCCTGATGCGCGGCAAGCGGCCCGGAGAAGACGACACGGACGCCGTATACCGTCAAGCTGGTGCCCGGAGTGGGGCGCGCATAGTGCCACGCGCCATCCGTGGAAGACCAACCCACCGGAGTGTCCACGATGCCGCCCGTGATTTCCCCGTTGTCCGCAATTGCGCCATACTCCACCACGTTTTGAAGAACGGACGTTGCTTGGCAATCCGCCAGCGCGTTGCCGCCCCGCGTGCCCGTTACCACGGTGTTGAAGTCACCTTGTCCCGGTACGTTGACGAAGGCCGCCAGCGCGTTGGACGTGATGTCCCATTGAAGCCAGAATGCCCAGCACCCGTAGCCGGAAAAGATATTGCTTGTCCCGCCGCCCGTCTTCGGGACCGTGAAGTACAACGCGCCCGAGTTCCACGGCTTCACGCCTTCCCACCGCGGGCGCACGCTCAAGTCCCAATAAACCCGCAGCATGTCCACGCCAGGCGCAAGGGTGAACCCCGTGGCACCGAATGATAGCGGGGTGCCCGCCGGGGTGCCGTCTTGGACTTCGAACGGTGCCGCCGTGGTGGCTTGCCCGGTGTACGTGTTGTAGGCCGAATGCTTCCACAAGTTGTACCCGATAGACGATACCGCCATTTTCGGGGCCAAGAACCGGGAAGCGCCCGTGGCGAACTGCGGAAGGTCAAACGCGGCGTTTCGCGTGTTGAAGGCGTTTAGCGTCCCGGATTGCGTAAACTGTGTTGCCCGGTCGTTAAGGCTTGCCGCCGTTATGGCGTCCCCGTCCAGCACGGGCGGTTGTGTCAAGCGCGCCATCAGCAGTACCTCGCAATAGCTATCCACCGGTTGCCCCATAAATGGGCGTATGGCATATGGTCCCCGGAACTGGTGGTGGTGGCGGCATCTTGCGATTGCGACGCATCCCGCCATTGAAGCACCAAGGACAAGTCACCGGGCGGCATCAGTTGCGCCCCAACAATGCGGCATTGTTGGTGGTACCCGCCGCCGCGGCGTTCGCCAATGTTTACGCCGTTCACCAAGATGCGCATATTGATATAGTTTGGCGTTCCGGGGCGGCCGTCGTTTAGGCCATAGGCAAAGATATTATTCACGTACACATTGGCGGACCATTCCACGAACAGTGAACCGCCTTTGAACCCGGTCAAGGTCGTTTCCAACAGCGTGCGCCAACCGCCCGCGGAAGTCTGAATGGTGGAGCTTCGCCAGGCCGCCGTGGGGACGCTGGCGTCCACTTCGTTGGTCTGTTCGCCCGTGGTTCCGGTGGAGCTGTCCGCCCATACTTGGTGCAGCGCGTGGTCCGCCAACCGGGTGTCATCCAGCCAACCGTTCCCGGGGACTTGCGCCCGGTCCAAGGTGGTGATGCTGGACTGTTGGGCGCGCAGCTCTTCGTTGACAATCTTTGGGCTAATCGAACGCCCGGCCCGCGGTTCGTTTTGCGTCCACTTCTTCATGCCCGCACGCCAGCAACCACGCGGGTTCCCTTGGTGGTGTATTCGTATTCGTAGCCCACCAACACCAGGTCTTCGTCCGTTTCCATTTCGAAACAGAACCACGCGGCGGACTGGTGGGCAACAGAAAACCGCAACGGCACCAGTCTATCGTCCCGATACTGCCCGAAACCAAGGACGGCGGCGTCCAGCACGGGTTGGGGCGCGGCGTCGGGCGATTGGGCGGTGTACGTTTGCTCCAACGTGGGTTCCAAGCTGAAGTCTTTGTAATGTCGCATCTGTATCTTTGGCTTCCCCGTGGTCATCACCCACAAGGTAACGTAGGACACTTGTTTCATGATTTGCGGGTCACCGAACGACATCCACGCGCTGCGGTATCGCGAGGTTGGAGCGGGCGCGGGCACCAGCGTGCCTTCTTGGTCTTCCACTCCGAGCTGGCGCGCTGCACTGATCACGAACAGGCCGCGTTGGGACGTGGCGGTGCCGTCTTGGTCCCCGGTATTGTGCCCGAATATGACGGCGCCATCGTGAAGCGTGCAGACAGCGCCCACCGGAAACCCGGTTCGGGTAGTCCACGGGGAAAGTGTTTCCGCTTGCGTTAGGCGGTCCACGTGCAGGATTAGCCCGAGGTTGGGCCGGTCGTTACCGTCAACCGGAATGTAAAGCTGATATTCCCGTGACGCTTCCGAGAAGCACGACACCGCCCGCGGGTGGCAATCGGCCGTGATTCGGCTGATGATATCGTCCTGCGGCACAGTGAGGTTAATCACTTCATTAATGGCGCCGCCCGTCAAGCCGCCCACCACGGCGTGGACACCATCCGACGCCAGGAAGACGACACCAAGCCCCGGAACGGACTGGATAGAATGCGGGGCGCGGCACGTTACACCCTTCGCCAGCGTGGTGGCCGTGAAGCCGGCGGCGTAGTCACCTTGGACGATATCAATACCGTTTTCACGGAACACCAACAACGTGTTGTAGTTGCCAAATAGTGCGGTGATTCCACCACCTTGCGCGGACAGTTCAATGAACGCATCAGCCGCGAACTGTTCAATCAATCCGACCGTGGAATAGTACAAAACACGGGAGTCTTCCAGGCCACCGTCCAAGAAGAGGCACCCGTTGAACAGCGCGGAAAACCGCGCCCGTGGAGCGGGCAACGGGCCGGTGGCAATCTCCGGGGAGGGTTGCCCCAGGTTGGCCGTGCGGACGGCATCAAAGAACAACACGTCCGTGTTGTTTCGGATTACGTCAATCAAATACAGGGTTGTGTCCCCTTGGTTCACGTAGTCGTCCCCATAGTTGGACGTGCGGTACAACTTGCGCGCCACGGTCCCCGCCGGCCCCAAGGGGATGTCCACCGCGGTGGCGTGCCGGAAGCCTTCGGCGGCCGGTTGCAGCTCCCACCGGGTGCTGTTCAAAACGCTTGCCGGACCTTCGGAACCCGTGGAGCTGATGAAAGACACGGCCCACCCGAACAGCGCGGACTTTCCCACGTCCGTGGTGGTGTTGGTCGCGAAGCCCAAGCCCCACCGGCCGCCATCCGGTATGGCCTGCCCGTCTTCGGGACACCATAGGGTCACCGCCCCGTTGCCGGAAGCCTTGGGCGCGGGGAACGCACCACCGGCCGGCGGCGGCATGGGCTTGACCAAGTGGGGTTCCGCGGGCGCGGGCACACCCTCGAATCCGTAGGGGCGGACGCACTGTAAAGCCGCCGTGGCAAGGTGCGTCGTGCCGGGCAGCGGCCACGGCCGGACCAACAGTGGGCGGTCCACGCCGTTGGTAATGATGGTGCCGTATCCGGTGGTAGTGTACCAGGCGCCCGCTTCCGTGGCGGTGGGGACGTGGCGCCCGGTGGATAGGGTCACCGAAACGTCCACGCCGTCCGCTTCAAAGACCAAGAACAGCACCCCGTCCGCTTCGTAGAAAAGATGCTGGCGTGCGCCGCCGCCCAAGGCTTGAGCACAGTGCATAGCGTACACCGGGCCGGTGGAAGCGAACGGCGCCCACGAAGTTGGAGCCGGGACGAATGGTTCATACCCTACACGGGTACTCCACCCGCCCGTGGACTTGTCAATGGTGAGGTTTTCCGCGGCGCCCGCGTCGTGCGGGTTCTGCGGTAGCTTCGTGGCCACCCCACCAGCGAGCGGCGTTTGGTAGACTTGTTGTTTCACGAAAAGGACAGCGGCCCGAAGGGGTTTCGCACGAAGCGATACCCTGCGGTTGGAGTACCCTTAATGATGCGCCGCGGAACGGCCTTCAAGTACGCCTGTTCCATACCGCGGAACATTAGGTCTTTCTTGCGGGAGTAAACCGCGGACAACGAAGGATTGTCTACTTTCAACGCCAGACTTTCAAGTGCGGCGTAGGCGATTAGCTGCGCGTATGCGTTCGGGATTAGTGGGGCGTCTTGGTCTTCTTGGAGCCGCGAAGGGTTTACGAGCTGGCGCACGTTTATGTCTTGGTCCCCGGACGGGTGCGGATACAACTGCACGGACCGGTAGGCCGCGGACTGATTCCACCGGAACCGGACGCTTGACGCCTGGAAAGATTGCGTGGACAAGTGGGACAGTTCCAACCGCGGAAGAAGCACGATACCCAACGCCGTGGCCGGGTTGTCCGGTGCCACCGTGTCCGTGCCCGTGGGAACGCCCGTTGCTTCCAACGGTTCCGTGTGCCGGATTCGGACGGGCGCCAGGATTCCGGCTTCGGGGCACGTGAAATAATACCGGCGCCAAAGTCCCGTTTGCGGGTCAAGTGGTTCGGGTTTGAACTGTAGCGTTTGGACATCAGACAAGGCGAAGGTTTGCACCTTACTGAATGAGGATTCCCACCCGTTGGACACGTCGCGCGGATAGATTGGCCAGTTCGTAGCGTTCGGGCCGGTCACGTTTAGCATGTAGACATTAACGGTCCGCACGCCTTGCCCGACGCCGACCACGACGGACACGCCGCGGACATTGTTAGGCGCCGGAATTACCCGGCCATCAGAAGGCAGGTAAGCTTCAATCACGCCCAACAGCGCGGCGTCCAAGTTGGCGTCTTCCCGTTCGAACTTGGAAAGAAACATCGCCTTTGCGGGGATGCCTACGGACGGGTCGCCCACGTTCTGCACCTGCAAACAATCGGACGGCAAGAACACGTCCCGCCGTTTGATTGTGGTCACATAGGCGCCCGTGGCGCCGGGGTACGGGCGGTCCAAGAATGCCACCGTGGAAGACTTTACCCACGTGATGACATGGCGGTGCGATACCCCGCCGCTGTCCACGAACTCTATGTCCGCAAACGCGAAATTGGAGCCGGGCAAAACGGGGTCACCCGAAACGGGGATACCAACGCCGGCCACTTGGTCCGCGCCATTCGTGAAGGTGAAAGTGAAGGTGGTGTCCGTCCACACCTTCAGCTTCCGCTCTTTCATTCCGAAGTCCCACGGCCTGTCCGTCAAGATGCGCGTTTGCGAATCGTTCAAGATGCTGACAAGCTGGGTTCTGTAGGTATCGTTCGTGGGGTCATAGTCTAACAGGTTGCCCACGAAGTCGATTAGCTGCCCAAGGTTCACGGTTACCCCTTACAACAAGACGCCCCGCTCCCGGTGGGAGACACCAGAAACGGGGCAAGGGCAGGACACCCCAAGAATCAGAACCGTTTGTGAACGAAAACTTCAGCCAAGTTGGCCGCGGCAAGGGTCAACGCGGTGCCAATGACATCAGGCAGCGCGGTAGCGCCACCACCGCTCGCAACGTACTGCGCAGCGCCCGCACGCCCGGCAACGGCCGAAGCCATCAGCGTGGCGCCAACCGCCACCCCGGTGGCCACGGCGGCGGTGCCACCGTAGCCGGCCACGACGGTGCGAATCTGGACAGGCGCGGCGGCGGTGCCGGTCGCGGTGTCCAGCGCAACGCCAACCACGCGCCCGTCACCAGCGGTGCCGGGAGTCTGCACGATGTACAGCGCCTTGTCCGCGCCCGTTTGGGACACGTCCAGAGAAACCCAATCGCCCGCAGCGATAGCGCCAGCGGCGAAGAAGGTTTCCACCTGGCGGCGGTGGGACGTGTCGCCAGCTTGGCCGGCGTCAAGGAACTGAATCAAGGTTGAAGTGGCCATTGTCTATGCCTCCGCATCGATAAGGATTGCGTGGGATGCCAAGTGCCCGGTTACGAGCTGCATCCTACAGAACACCATGGCCGCTTCCGTGGCGGTTCCGGGAACCGGCATCATTTCGGACACGTTGAAGAAGCCGTCCGTATCCACGTAAAGCTGGAACTGGTCAGAAGACAGGAGATAGGCGCTAATGGCCTTCGCGCCCATCGCACTGGCGGCACTGGCGGTGATGCCAAGGTTCGGGTCAACGTAAATGCGGGCGCCGCGGTAGGTCGCCACCATTTCCTGATTCAGCCCGGACCGGTTCGCTACGGTGATGTACTGGATTCGGTTGTCCATCAGCGCCAGGAAGGCCGCGTAACACTTCGGGGACATCAGCATGATGTCCGGCGTGGTGCCCGCGGGGTTGTAGATTTGCGCCTGGATGAACAGTTCATCCAGGTTGGCAAGGGTCAGCGAACCACCGCCCGACACGTTGGAGTTAACCATCTGGTTAAACCAGTTCTTGGCACGGTACGTGGTTTTCGACAGGCCACCCACGGTGTTGGTCTGCGCGGTTCCCGCGACACCTTCCAGCCAACCGGTGGTGTTTACGGCGGCGGCGGCGGTGCCGTTGCCGTTCAAGGTCTGAAGCGTGGTGAGCTTGGAGCTGTCCCCGGCAATAACTTGCTTGCAAACCTCCTTCTTCAAGGAAAGCATCACGTTCTTCATCTTGCTTTCAAGAATGTTCACGACGGCAAGGTCACCCTTGTTGGCGGCCTTCTCCACGGCGGACAACACGATGGGCTGCGTAAAGTTCGAATATTCAAACTTCGCCGTCTGGAAGGGGTCCGTAACGGCCATACTCACCGGCTCGAAGCCGTTGGAAAGCTCGGTGATGGACGAATGGTCCCCGAAGATAACAGGCTGCTCAACCCGCAGGCCGCCCGATACTTTTACAAGGTTTCCGTGCTCTTCAATGGCACGGATAAGCGGGTGGGCGAGAAAGGAGTTGTCCACCAGCTTGTCCCGAAGGAGCTGGAGCGTGGTGGAAATTACAGACTGCGGGGCCATGGTGGGGTCCGGGATGGTGTTGTGAAGGTCAACGGGTCAAGGCGTGCCCCAAGGGGTGCCGGATTCCGCCGGCTCCACAAAGGGGTGGCCCACGCTGTTGGAATCCTACCACACGCAACCGCCCGCGGCTACTTGTTGCGGTGCATGGACTTCGCCAGCTCCAATAGGTCCACGTTGGACATGCCGCGCATGGAGCTGCGGTCCGGCTTGCCGCCCACGGATGCACGCCGCGGGGTTGCGGTGCCCGTCTTGGCCGCTTCGCGGGTGGCCTGGCGGGTGGCGGCCCGCTTCGTCTTCCCGGTTTCCCGCTCCAACTTCGCCTGTTTTCCCTTCGCGGCCCAATAGGCTGTCTGCAAGTCCAACCCTTCGTTGGATTCCAGAAGGTGTTGGACTTCGGCCCGCAGCGGTTGGTCTTCTTGGAAGTCCGGGTGATCGGACAAGAAGGCTTTGTAACTGTCTTCGGCTTGCATCACTTGGTATTCTTGCTGCATAGGCTCCAACACTTCCCGAAGCCGCCGGGTGACTTCGGCTTCAATGCGGGCGTGGACGGTGCCTTCGTTAAAGGGGTCATATTCGGGCAGCTCCTTGACTTCGAGCTTGTCCACACCCTTGGTCAACGCTTCCCGCTCCCGTAGAAAGTCTTTCCGGTGGGCGGATAGTTCTTGCGTTTTCCGGGTGTAGTCCCCGTGCATGTTCTTCATTAGCCGTGCGATGTCCGGCGGCACTTGCTTGATAGCGTCATTCCACGACAGGTTCCGCTTGCGCGGGGCGTCGGCTTCGTCTTCCCCGTCTTCGGCCATGGCCGCCAGCATGGACGGTTCCACGTCCGGGGCGGTGGCATCGTCCACGGCGGGAGCTGGCGCGGCATCAGCTTGCGCAATGGCTTGGGCTTCGGCCAACACCGCTTCCGCGGTGGAGCTGATGCCGGGAGCGTTGGACGGGGCGGACAGGGATGGTTCGGGAGTGGTCAAGGTGACTTCCTTTGTGGTTATTCGATTAGATAGATGGGCTGCCCGGCACGGGAGTACCAACCCGGATTCCATCCGGGCGCGGTGACAAACTGGATAACGCGGCCAAATAGGCGGGTGCCCAGCTCCAAGACGGACACGTTCTGGATGCGCCCAACAATGAAGGTCCGCCAGCCCGGAAGGTCACCCGTGGCGGAAGCGGATTGCGGGTCCACGTACAAGTGTAAGTAGGTGGTGCCGTTGGAGCCGCGCCATACCGCGTGCGGATTGCCCACCCGCTGTCCGTACTTGCCCGGCACGCCTTCGTCTTGCCACTTGTCATTGTAGAAGAACGACACCGGTTGCTTGTTCGCGATAGCCTTTTCCAGCTCCCGCATAGGGTCGCCACCAAACGCGGCAACGTACTGCGCACGGCGGGAACGCGGAATAACCGTCTTCGGTTTACCGCCGAAGCCGAACGCCTTCGCGAGCCGGGCGCGTATGCTTTGCCATCCCACGGCCCGCGCCTACAGGCGGCCGGCGAAATTGAAGTCTTCTTCAACCTCTCCCGGTCCGCCCACTTCAATGTCCACGGACACGTCCGCGTCTTCACCTTCGGCGGGCATGTCCAAGAACTCCACGAAGCTGGCGTCCGCGGCAAGCTCGATAATGCTGGCGGTCAACGCGGTGATGTCCTGTTCCGTGCGCAGTTCATCCAGGCGGACCGGGAGAGGTTGCCCGTAGTCTTCGGCCGCGGCGTCAATCATGGCCAAGAATCGAACCACGGCGGCGTCCATTTCCCGCACCGGCTCGCTGTACGTTTCCGGGATGACTTCGAAGCCCATCACGGCGGCGGCTTCGGCCACGGCGGCGGTCAATGCTCCCATGACTTTGGGGTGGATTGGCTTATCGAATGGCGGCACCATGGCCGCCAGTTCATCGCCTATCATAGCGTCGGCTTCGTCGGCCGCGGCTAGCAAGTCTTGGGGCATGTCGTCAACGGGCACGGACGTGCCGAAGTCAAGGGGCATTTTAGAATCCTTCTTCCGGGAGCTGGTCGGGGATGCCTTCGGCGGGGATGCCTTCGGGCGCTGGTGGTGGCGGCAACGGCACGGACAAGTTGGTGGGCAACTGGAATACGCGCACCATCTCTTCAAGAATCACGGCGGGGTCCGCCCCAAGCTGCACCAGTATAGGCGCCAGGCGCTCCAAGGACTGGCGCTTCGCAAGGTCGGACATGGGCGTGGTGCCCGCGTCCACGGCCCAATATCCGAAGTCCCCCGTCAGGTCGTCCGCGGACAGAATGGTGGCGCCCACCGGATTGGGCAGCGCCAACGGTTCGGCATCGTCCCCCAACACCACGGACAGCATGACATTATAAGTCATGGCAAGCGACGTGATAGCGGCGTCACGGATGCGCGCCATCCTGCCCAGTTCCGAAGACGTATAAGCCGCCAACAACGTCTGTTCCGTTGCCGTGGACTTCGTGACTTCGCCGCGCGTGAACGGGGCCAACAAGCCGGCTTCCTGAATGTCCGTGTTGACCGTTGTGGCATAGGCCGCAATATCCGGCGGGATAGGCGCCTGCGGCACGGGCGTGATGTTCCCGTCCAAGGTGGCGCCCGGCGGCAAGTCCACTTCAATGAACTCCCCGTCCAAGCCTTGGGCAATCTTCGCGGCGCCGTCTTCGGACAGGAACCCGGCCCGGACCATCCATTGGCGTGCCATCCGGCGCACGCCGTTGGCCTGATATGTGCGCATCACGTTCAGTTCGCGGAACTGGTCAACGCTGCGGTGTATCAAGGAATAGCCCCGCAACGGGGTGTCCGGGTCGCGGCTGAAGTACAGCGGAACGATAGGCACCACCGGCCGGCCGGACGCGGACTTGTACGGAATGCCCGTGGTTTCATGGACCATTTCCCCGTCCGGGGTTGGGGCCTCCGCGTCCGCTTCCGGGTCAAGCGCGCCCACCTGCACCCGGACCCCTTCAAAGAGGTAGGCATCCCCGCCGGCATAGTCCGGGGACCACACCAACAGCTTGTCATCCAGCAAGTCATACATTTCCACGACACGCACCCACCGGTCCGAATCCGTGGCGCCACCGGAACTTGACCCCAAGCCCATCATCACGTCTTTGCCCGCTATGCCGGTGGCTTCAATCCACTTGGAATAGTTCCGGGACGTGAAGGCGTCCGCGTCTTTGCTAAACCGTGTCATGGCTTCGGGAAGCGGCATCAGGTACACATGGCCCAAGTGGCGCTGTTGGTCCCAACTGCACGCCGTGGCGTCCACGATGACTTCCCACGGCGGAAGAGCTGCGCAGGACACCCGCTTCAGCGGGTCCACGTTTTCCGTGGGCGCCATCTTCACGAACGAACAGGGATAAATCAGCGCCAGGCGCGTGGCGTCTTCCATCTGTTCGCGGATTGTCAATAGGTACTGATTAGCGGTGGCTTGCGCAACTTCGGGGTTTCCGCGGTCCCTGATATCCGGCTCCACCCGAACGCTTGGATTCTTTGCGTACAAGCTACCCAAGTACGATTCAACCACGGCGTATGCCTTGGGCACTTCGGTGCGGAGGATG
>TARA_R110000868_G_scaffold119_4_pt1 | contig 16296 bp, 25 predicted proteins | sample TARA_R110000868 | Tara Oceans TARA_R110000868 (sample SAMEA4397489) | marine metagenome | biome: Polar Biome; feature: [SRF] surface water layer (ENVO:00010504); material: water (ENVO:00002006), including particulate matter (ENVO:01000060) such as... | depth 5 m | reverse complement strand
GGCGGTGAAAGACGCGCTGTTGGTGTACAACGCAAGCTTAAAAGTGTCCCCACCGGTAATCCGAAAGTCGTGAGCGCCTTCCAGAAGCTGCGTCTTAAAGCTGGTCGCCATGAAATTTCCGGTAAAAGCCATGTTATAACACCCTGATTTGTTGAGCTACATCGGACATTCCAGCTTGCTCAAGTTTCGTCATGACCGCTGCGCGATCCTCTGTTACCGCCAAACTAACATACTGCAGCACAACTGCCAACATTTGCTCGCGAAACGCCCGTGCCTGCATCGCCAGCTCCGGCGGGGCAGAGTCCGCCACCTGGATTAGCCGGTTGACGCACAGCTCCGCCACCTGCTCGGCACTGTGCCCGCCGTGGCTGGACGTAACGACGAAGGGCGAACCCACGTGGCTGCTTGCTGGGAACATCAGGACCTCTGAATACGGACCTTACCTTCACGGTAATCGGTCGTTGTTTCTTTGCCCTCGCCCAGGTCTTTCAGTCGACCCATGGATTCCGAGAAGCGTGCCGCGTAGAGCTGCATCATATCCTGGTCGCCTTTGAGAAAGGTGTACGCCTCAAACAACGTGCCATACAACAAAGACAGCTCGGCGTTCTCGCTGATCCACGTCACGCCGTCCTCGGCACCCGCCGTCAGGCTGACCGGGCGGTAGAAGTAGTGCAGGATAATCGGATACGCTTGGTCGGGCACAGGGCCCAAAACAAAGTTGTCCACGTCGAACGTTGCGAAATACTGTGGCACGCCCGTAACCGTGGGGTCGGGGTTGTAGGTCTGCACAAAGTCCAGCTCTTTGAACAGCAGGAACTCTTTGCCCTCGGCGGTGGTGACAGAGCATGAAAGCGGCGACAGAAAGTCCGTCGGAACCGCAATAAACTGACTGCCGGCGCCCGTCAGGGCCGAAGCGTTCTTCTGAAACAGGTTCAGGCGCACGTTCTTGAGGATACGCTCCTCCGCCATCCGGATAAACAGCGGAATGTTGTTGACGAAGGATGTCTCCGACGTCTCCAGATAGTCCTGAACGGCCTGCTTCAGCTGGGCAAATGTAAAGCTCATGTGATGTCCACCGTTACTTGTCCAACCTTGCCAAAGGCCGGGATAGGCCGCAAATTAGGCGCTTCCACCAAGGGAACGCCTACAAAAACAACCAGCGCTTCCACCCGATCGGGCCGCGGATCGCGCAGCGCTTGCGAGCCGGTTACTTTGCGGCGAGGCTCTAACTGCGGGTGCTTCGCCTCCCACTCGTCAAAACCGACAAGAGCCCCCGTCCACTCTTTTTTCATCCGCGACAAACGATACCGGAAACCAGATCGGTCCGAGATTCCAAACGCGTTCTTGCCTACAGCAAATTTACCCATGATTACACAAACCCGTATCCGCCAGGATCAATCTGGAAAGAGGCTCGATCGCGGTCCTCGGACATCGCGCGATCCATCTCTTCGTCGTACACCGCTTTAAGCATCTGCGCCCGCTGCGGCGATCGCTTGAGGGAAATGTAGTACGCCAAGCCCGCAGCCAACGCAGGGTAGAATCGAAAAGGCATGTCCAGGGTGTTCGTGGGGGAGCCGGCGTCGTCCATGCGCACAAGACGCTCCAGCAAGACAACATCGGTGTCATTCTCCGGCGTGGGCCATAGAAACAAAACCGGGTTGATGCTGCGGGCCACAAAAAACTGGGAAGGACGTCCCGTAGTGGATTTATTGGGCGTGTTCAAATCCGTATCGCGGCTCACGCGAGCCATTGCAATATCAGTGTTGTTCCTGCGGACAACCGCGGACAAGACGTCAATCGTTTCAGTGCCCAAAGCATACTCGCGGAGGCCCGTGACGAGCGGCACAAATGTCCGCTGGATAGTCCACTGGTTCAAGCCCCTGTTGGCCCATTCGGCAAGCATGATGTTCAAGGAACGTTTGGCCGTTTTCAGGTCGTACCCCGTCCGAACCTCCAAGCCACACCGCTCAAAGGCTTCCTCAATGTATTCCGTAACGTTGAGCTCAAATGCGGTGGTTCCAGAGAGAGTCATGGCTTAATTCCTGCTCTTCGCCGTTTTCTTGGCGATCTTCTTCGGTTGTGCCACAAATTGCTTGCCTTTGCGAGTACCTTCGCGTTTTGCACGCGAGGTCGCCGCATATTCCGCGGGGGTCAACGCATCACGGGCCTTCTTTGGAAGATACCGCTCGCCCGTGGCTTTGGAGCCTTGCGTCGAAGGCTTACCCGATTTGGTGCCCCAGTCCTCGTCGCCCCATTTTTTAAGGCTTTTCTGCGGGGCCTTCACTTGTAGCCCCCGCCATTGGCTTTATACTCTTTCGCGAGCATTTGGGCTTTGCGCGCGGACCACTGGCCCGGCGCTCCGCCTTTTCCAGCGCCTTTGATCTTTTCAAAAAGACCTTTGCGCATCGTCGGTTTCGTGTAATTGCCCGCCGCGTTTACTGTCGACTTGGACTTTGCAGGGGCTTTGGCCATTACATCGAGTCTTTCTTCATCATCATGCCGCCAGCGCGCATTTTTTTGACCTTGCCGCCTTTGGACATTTTAGTGACCATGCCGCCAGCGCGCAGCTTGACCGCCGGCTTCATTGTCTCGTCGATCTCTTTGCCCATGGCCAATTTCTTACGAGGACTCATTGCCATTTTTTAGTCTCCTGTACAGGGTTTCACGCTTCTCGAACAACTCCGCGGCGTCATATTCAGCGAAATATGCCTCATAATAGCCCCTTTTCTTGAGCTTGTCCGCAGCTTCCTGCACCTTGCTCAGACGCTGGACAAAAGTCAGGCTATAGGGAGTGTTGACGTGCGGCTCAAATGTCCCGTCGTCCACAAAATCGTTTGAATCATCGTCAGGGTGAAAGCCCATGACCCAGAGGTCGCGATCCCCGAATATCCCATTGGATATGGCCTCGTTCATGCTTTCCAAGAATTCGTGAAAGTCCTCCGACGACTGCCGCGTGTGCTGGTCGACGATCAAGACGAGGTCTATCGCATCGCTGAACTCAGACAGAATATTGAACAAGCACTGGTTGCCGCCATACCGGAAGACTATCGCAACGCGGTTTTCCTGCCACGCCTTTTTTGCATAAGGGCACGGAGCGAGGCCATTGAAGTGCGGGCTAACCTTTTCAAGCGCGTGTGCCGACCACGCTCGTATTTCTGCCACGATCTCACGTTCGTTGGGGCTGTAAAAATTTACGACAGTCACTTGCCACGCTCCCTCAACACTTCCAGCGCTTCAAAGACAGGGCCTTGCGGGTGGGCTTGCCCTTGTCGTCTTTCATCGGACCGGGCATCCCGCCCATCCGCGCGCAAAAACTCTTCTTGCGCGCGGCGGCTTTTTTGGTCTTTGGATTTGGAGCGGGCGGCTTCAAGTCCATCCCCTGCTTTTTAGCAGAGGCACGGCCCTTGGCGTTTAAGCCGCCCGCAGGGGATTTACCCTCTTTTCGCTGCCACGCCGGACTTTTCGCCACAACGGGTCCTTCTCATTATGCGTGATAGATAGTGGCAGCAACGATGTTGGTAGCCACAGAAATCACTGGATCAGTTACCGCCAATATGCCGCTGTCCGGAATGTTGGTGATATGCGTACTGTCCGCTTCAAAATCGAGGTCCAGAATTACTGGGCCACCGACACCGTCAGTCACGGTAAAGCGTCCGGGCCCCGCGGCACTGATCGTCACCTGGACTTGGCGAAGGCGCGATCGGCCGATGCCCAGCGCGCCCGTTCCGGTTACGCGCTTAATTTTAATGTCAGAGGACATTGCTTATTCCTTCTTGGTCGAAGGTTTTGCGACAGGCTGCGCCGGAGCCGGCTTGCGCCGCCCCAGTTCTTCCTTACTCGCTGGTTCCCATTTAATGACCATGGGTGAACTCACGCAGCGGCTATTGCGGCGAGCGTATCGACTCGCAAGAAATTAGTGCCATCGCTGAAAGCCACAACAGGTGAACCCGCCGCGCCATTGGATACAAATATCTGCGTGCCCGCACCGGAGGCGGCGGCCGAGGGGGCGCTGGCGACAGTGTACGTGGGGAGCTGAACCGCGCCGACGACATCGCCGACAAATCCGTTAGTGGACGTTACGGGGCCAGAAAAAGTGGTATTAGCCATTATATTTCCTCATGCACAAGGGTTGGCCGTACAGTCTGTGCATCGTCAGGGCAGGGGCCTGTCTGCACGGCTTTAGAATCCTGCAATAGTATGACTGTATCAGGCTGCCGCTCAAAAAGAAAGGGGGACCGAAGCCCCCCTTTCCGCGTCCGTAAAAGGCTTATGCGCCTGGGGAGCCGAACACCGAGCGCCAGTCGCTTACACCGAAGCTGTAACGCTCCCGTGCCTTAAAGCGCATGTTGTCGGTGTCGAAGTCGCCCTCCATCGCAGTCCGGATCGGGCTACGCTGGAACATTTTGAAGCCGTTGGGGGCATCCGTCTTGATGAAGAATGCGTCAGTGTCCGTCAGGAAGTGGTTTACCACTGCACCGTCAGGAAGCATGCCCATGGACTTCAGAGCGTTGATGTCGTTGTCGGCCGATCCCGGACGGAGGGTCGAGTTAATCACTCGCTCTGCAATGAACTGCAGCTCCTTGGGGATGATCAGCTTCATGCCGCGAACGGCAATCTTCAGACCGCGCTCGTCCGTAAACCCTGCGATGCCAATGAGCATCTGCTCAAGCGACGTCTCGTTCAGGTCTGCGGCCACAGCAAGCTCGTTGCTGCGGTTTCCCGACAGTGTCGGGTGGGCGCTTGAACACAGCGCGGCGCCGTCCCCAATGGGGCTTGTGCCGCTGAACGCGTTGTTCAGGATGGAAGCAGCTTTGATCTGCTTCGTCTGCGACATAGAACGTGCCAGTGCGCGAGTATAGCGCGCTGCCAGACGATCATACAGGTTGTCTTCGATCGCTTCAGCAGTGATCGAGAACGCCAGTGCGATGGTCTCATGTGTGTAACGCGCAGTGTAGGTTTCCTGTGCATCATCAAACGAGATTGAGCCGCCTTCCGATTTAACGGGGGCCGTTCCAAATCCGCCGAGCATCACTTCTTCCTCAAACGCGCGGTCCGAAGACTCCTCGTCAAAGATTTCAGAATGCTCGTTTTCGTAGCGGTCGTATTCCAAGCCGAACAGCGCGTTGAGGCCCGGTTCAAGCTCTTTCGCTAGTTGTGCGCGAGAGATAGCCATGTGTCAGCCCTCCTTATACGCCCGTCGCATCCGCAGTGGTCTGCGAATCAAAACGACGGGTTGCTGCGTTGAAATGAGCGTTGATCCGAACCAGGAAATGCGCGCCGGCCGCACCGTAGTCGTTGTTGGCAACGTCATCGACGAGGCTCACGATACGCAAAGGCAGGGTTGCAGTGGTTGCGATGGAAGACACGCTTATCTGCGAGTTGGATCGACCGACTGCGGTCACACCAGTACGGGCCGAAGTTCCCAATGACACGTTGGCAAACACGCCTGCCAGAGCAGTAGCGCGATCTGTCAAAGTAGCGTCAGCAGCAACTACGAACAGCTGGTGAGGGTTGTCCGCAACAAAGGCTTTCACGGGGTAATTCGTGTCAACAGACACGCCCGCTGCACCCGGCCAGTAATTAAGCCATACAGGCTTTTTCTGGACGCTGTCGTGGTATTGAATGCCCATCAGGACGCCAAGTGCGGCTGTTGTGCCGCCAGAGGTACTACCAGCTTGGTCGATCACGCCTGCCGCAGCAGGAGTAACAAGACTGTACTGGAAAATCGCGTTGGTGTTGTCCGCAGCGATTTCGTACTCAGTGACACCAGTGCTATTTACACTGGAGCCAACTAGCCCGACAGGACGAAGGCCAAAGGCAGTTTCGGCGTTTGCCATAACTTTTCTCCGTCGTTGGGAGGGCCACGCTTATTTGCGTGGGCCACCGAAGGTTACACGAGATTGACGATCGGGTCGTGTGATCGTCATGGTGGAGTGCGAGTTCTCGCGCATCATGTCGTGGTCCACTGCAGCCATTTGATCAGCATTCCGTTCCCGGAAATAGTTTGATCGCTCAGCTACCGTTTCCAACGGAATGCGTGCGAGAAGTAATCCGCCTACACCAAAAACGCCCTCATATTTCCCTGTATCGACCACCGGTGACTCAAAGTCGGGATACTCGTCCTGGCGGACAAGCTCATAACCTTCTCGGAGCCGAGCAGAAATGTTTTTGCGGTCATCAAAACCACGAACTTCTGCGCGAATCCACCGGTGCTTGTACCCTTCTGGGGCAGGGGGAGCGTCTAGCATCGACGGGGGGGCCCAAGGTTTGCGAGCAGCCTCTTTGTCCCGTGTCTTGTTTGCGCGAGGGGCGCGGTCGATGCCGGCGTAACGATCGTTCTTCGTTTCTTCAGTCATTTTCCTAGTCCTTCACGTATTTCGCATATTCTTCAAGCGGCACACCCAGTTTTTTTGCAATAGCAACTTGGGTCGGGGTGAGTCGAACCTTTCTGCTGCGTCCAGTCGTGTTTCCGTTGGAGCGGGACACACCTGCTACCGTCTGGACGGGACGGCGGCTAGAACCCGAATCGTTTGCAGGGGTCGACGAAAGCTCTTGTGGGAAGCGCTTCCGAAGCCGCTGATCGAGCTCACTATAATAGTCATCGGCCTGCGGGTCAAACCCTTCCTCTTCGATGAGCTTTTTGTGTATTCCAAACGCGGCAAACGTCATGGCCTCGTCTTGTCCAAACCAGGAATTCTTCTCTGCCCAATTTTCCGCTTTAGGATCGGGCCGAACAACTTGCTGTTGCTGCGGCTGGGGCTGCTGCTGCGGGGCATACTGCGGCTGTTGGACATACTGCTGTTGCTGCGCCGCTTGTGACTCGCGCATCTCTTGGCCGCGCTTTGCTTCTCGGTACTTTTCACCGGCACCGTAAAGCTGGTTCAGCTTCCGCTGATGCTCGATGACGCCGTCGGCGTCGCCAATCTCCACGGCGCGCTTCAATGCGCCTTCCGCGGTCTTTGTCTCAATGTCCAGGCGACCGCCGTACTCGTGCAAATACCCCGTGTCGAGCTGCTTCATCCGCGCCTGAAGGGTCTGCGTCTCTTGCGTGACCTGCTGAGCGTATCGGATGGCCTCTTGCTCGCGGCGCTCGGCGTCGCGCATCTTCTTGGTCAGGCGATTGATCCGCTTTTGGGCGGCACCCTGGTAATCCTCTTGCTCATTGGAGGAGTCATCGCCAGAGGAGTCATCGCCAAAAGACTCTACCTCTACTTCCGCAGCCTCGTTCTCGCCAACATCAATGTCCAAATCATCCGATTCAGAGCCAAAAGACTTCCTTGCTTCAGCCATAGTTCTGTCCCCCTTACAGGCTTAAAATATCGTTAGGATCGCCGATGACGGCCAGAATCTCGTCGTCGTTCAGGATGCGGACTTCTCCGCCGTCCAGTCGGAAACGAGAACCCGCGTAACGCGCAAAAATTACCCAATCGCCGGTCTTGCACCACGGGCCCGCAGGGAACTTGCCCTCGTCCCCGTAACACAGTGGCCCCTGCTTCAGGACATAGCCAACAACCGTGTTAATCTGCCCCTCTTCCACGACTTTGTCCGGAATATGGAGGCCGCCAGCCGTCTGGCTCTTACCGCGATACGGCAAAATAAGCATGCGCCACCCCGTTGGGTCGGGCATCCTATCCAAAATAGATTTATCCGCTTTGGTCGGGTCCAAGACCTTTTCTTCTGCGGGGACATACATCGACGCCATTGCCGCCTGCGCGGCCGAGATGTCGACGGTAGATGAGACTGAATCAGTCATTTCTGTGCTCCTGTTTATCTAGCAGGCCCGAGAGTTCCTGAGCTACGAAGTTGAGGGCGTTCAATTCGCCCATGCAGAGCTGGTACTGCTCCATTGTTCGGATGCCATTGTTTTCAATGGTATCCAAAACCAGTGTGCGTCGCTCCTTAATGGAACGCTGCACAAATTGTACTATATCTAGTTCTTCCATGCGAGATTATATAGCATGTCGTATATGCCGTGGCCAGTGGTTTTAGGCCCCCCCCCGATCACTCGATTTCAAAGTGCGGGCCGTCAATAAATGGGCGTCTCCCTTGGCTGCGGCGCAAGTCCACATAGCCGTTCATGGCGTCTTCCATGGAACCGCACCACTTGCTGATATCAGGAATGTGCCACGCAGCGCCCCAACGCAGGACAGCGCCGGTCTCCACGGCCGCCTCTTTCATGGAATCCGCGATGTCGTCGTACAGATTCAATTCCCACGAACCGCGGCTCCCAATGTAGGCCATGAGATCGACCGCCTTGCCGTCCAGGTGCTTAGACTGCATGGTCTTGCTCGCGCCCTTTGCAACGAGTGCCCGCTGCTCCTCTACGGTACGAATACCGCAGATCACGCCAAAATCGGTCCGCGTTCGGGCTATCGCCAGCTTCACGGTCTCAACCAGCTTTTTGTCCACGCCCCGTAAAGTGTTCAGGCTCCGGTCTGAAAGTTTGAACGTCATGTCTTTATCTCCGGTGTGTTGCTTGCGCCAAAATAGAAGCTGATGACGGCAGACGCACTTCCGCCGAGCCAACCTACCGCAACGTTGATGAGGCCCAGATCGGCAGTGTGGTCGATAAATGTCACTGCCCCGACGTACCCAAAGAACGCAAGCAACGTCCCGATAGCGAGCACGGTGGGGGTCGCATCTTTAACGCTGACGTGCCGGCGGCGCGCACTGTCGCGGTCCTGTGCAGCGAGTTTGACCAAGTCAACGTCCAGCTGTTTCATGCTGACCTTGAAGTCCGCTTCGACCTTCTTGATCTCCGCCAACTGATTTGGTGTGGCGTTTGTTACCGCCACATCAACAGCTTCCATCGTGGCCTCGGGGAGGCCCAGCTTGTCGGCCACCAGTTTGAGGGCCATGCCGCCCAGGGGGCCGCCGATCGCGGTTGCGAGAGTCGGAGCCACCGCCCCAAGTATTGCCTTCAGGTTCTTCATTATTGCACCCTTCGTTCCATTAGCCGATCAAGCTTGGTGTCCAGCTGTTCCAGGCGCTGAATGACGCGGTTAATGTCCGCGTGAACCTCTGCCTTAGTCACGTAGTCCCGCGCCACCTCCTCGCGAGTGCGATTGAGCAGGATGTTTACCCGCTGTTGCTCTGCCCACATGGTTTTTCCGAACCATGTGACAATCGCCAATAGCGCAGTAAGCGCCACATTCCAAAGCATCAGGTCCACGCCTTTACTCCGACGTGTACCGGCCGCCGCGCAACGCCGCACCCATCCCACGCTTTTGTCCCGTAGTGGTAATGCCCTCAGATGTTTTTGGCGTGGCGACTTTCTCGGAGCCGCTAAAAGGAATGCTGCCCTGGCCCCCAATAATTGCCTTGTTCACAGCGGGGGGAGTTTTCCCCGGGGCAGCGCCCTTGTAGTTTACCTTACCGTCCATCACTGTCTCCTTTGGTTCGACATTTGCAGCTGCGCCGTAAGCCGCAGGCGCTCACGCTCTGCGGTCGCCTGCAGTTTTATCATGGCAAGCTCGCGCGTTTGCTGCATGCGCTGCGCTTGCTCTTTTGCGCGCTGCTCGGCTTTTTGCTGAGCAAGCGTCAACTCGCCTTGGCTGATCTGGATTTGTGCTTGGTCTTTCTGACCACGCATCTGGAGCTCCTGCTCCTTGAGCGCGATCAACGGATCGGGAGCACCCGCCTCGCCCGTGATCTGGGCGTTCAATTCACGCAAAGCCTGCAAGTCTTCCGCAATCTGCTGGGCGATCAAAGCCTGTATCTGGACGTCCATTTCAGGCGTAGTTTCCTGCCCCTGCAACATTTCCCCAACCTGCTCCATGACCGTCTGTACCGCCTTTAGGCGAACATGGTCCATCACGTGCTTCTGCACGGCAACACCGATCATCGGGGACTGCGCAACAATTCCAGACGCGGCAAAGACAAGGTGGGACATCACGTGCGCGTCGTGGTTCTGACCCTCAAATGCCTGCATCTGCACTTGGTTGAGCGCGTCGACGTTCTCCGTTGCAGGGTCTTTCGGCGCGGCCTCTTCCTTTTCTTGAGGCTTCAGGATTTTGTCGATATCCCGCACACCCAACGCCTCGTACATGCGATGAAGCGCCTCGTACATGTCGTGCATTTCTGGCGCTTGCGTCGCCAGCTGCAGCTGCGCTTGAGCCAAAGCAATACGCTGCGCTTGGCTAAAAATGTTGGGGTCAGACACAGGAAGCACGTCGACGCGATCGTCAAAGTCCTGCGCCATGATGGTTTGGTCCGCGCCGGCAACCGTGTACGGGTATTCCTGCGGCAGCGATTCCTTCATCACGCGCGCCAGAAGCTTGAACTCGCGCCGCATGGCATAGTGAATCCGCTTGTGGACGGCGCTCATTACCCGCGCGCCCTGCTCCATCATCGCAATCGTGGTGCCAACAGCCGCTTGGTCATTACCGTCGCCGACCCGCATGTCCGTAATGGTGGCAAACCGTTGACCCGCTTGAACCACAAAACCCAAAAGGTTGAAAAGCGTGGCATCCGGACCCTTGAACGGCAGAGGCATCAACGAGTCGCGGATCGCGCCGCCGGGGCTGTCCACATCGCGGAACTCGCCGGGCTGCAGCGGCTCGTCGTTGTCGCGAATCCGCAAACCGCGCGCCTTGAAGCCCGCAGGAAGGTTGGACAACGTGCCGGCGTCAATCAGCTGGCGCAGCGCCGCAGTCGCCGTGCGGGACAACCCGCCGATGGTATGGATGAGGCCCAGCCCGTAAAAGCCGAAGCCCGGCAGAAACTTGTAGTGGACAAAATAGCCTATTTTGCGCCGCTTTGGATCGTCCTCGCGATAATTGCGACGGATCGACAAAACGTCGCCAGTGTCCTCGCAAATCGTGACGATATACGGCAGACGAATGCCTGTTTCTTCCCCGTCTTCGTCGACGTCTTCGTAACCCTGAAGGTCCAAATCAACATGGAATTCCAGCAAGGTGACATCGTAATCAATCATCGACGACGAAGCGCCCGAGATTTTGTCCTCTACATCAGAGATGTCGTCCTGCTTCGACGTCGAGGCATGCAGCGCGATGTCCCGATAGAACCCCGAAACCTGCATTTTGCGGACGTCGTTCCATGGCATGCGGATAACCTGCGCCACAAAGGGCGAAGTCTCCAAATCTGCGGCGTCATACGGCACCACCAGGTTTTCAGCAGGGACAAACTTGCTGACGACACGGTCCAGATTGGAGTCAAAATATACCTTCTTGAACGCTGAGCCCGCCAACGGCAGATAGAACAGCATCTGATCAAACTCTGGCGTGTATTCCTCCGCCTCGTTCATCAAATAATAGTTCATGAAATCTTTGACGCGCTGGCCCTGAGCCTGCTTTTCTTTCGTCACATCGCCCATGACCTGCGTGCGGACAGGGCCACCGGCCGGCAAAAGCTCGTTGAACGCCTGCGCTTGGAACTGCGTCGCAGCTTCGGCCAAAAGAGGGTGCGTGACGCCCGTTGCACCCCGGAACGGCTGCGTGCGCTCTTGGTAATTGAAGCCCAAAAGCTCCAGGCCCTTGCTGTATTCCTGCGCCCAGTCGCTGCGGCTGTCCTTGGCGCTGTCGTATTGGGCCATCAAGTCGCTGGCCGTGGCCCCCAGATCGCCTGCGTCCAAATCGTCGGCGAGGTTGCTGCCAAAGTCGCCCTCCGCCGCGTCGTCATCACTGGGATCGAAATCAACCGTGACGCCGCCGTCGTCCTCTTCCAAAATGTCGATGCCCTCGACAAAAGGCGCACGCGACGCCATCAGCGCACCGGGCATTGCTACGTCAAGGTCGATCTCAGACTGGCGCAAATCAGGGTCGTCGTTCTCGCGCTCAACAAAAGAGACTGAAGGGGGCAACGCCATAGACTTCTCCTACCGGCCAAAGCCGCGAATACAGTGTCAACGTAACATGCCAAGTCTCTATTGGCTAGTGGGTCGCGCGATAGGGCGCATCACGCTTTGGGGCAAAACAGAAACGGCGCCGGGCAAAAGTGGCGGCGCTTGGACCGCGAACGGGGAGGCGTCTTCCGGCCCGCCGAAGCCCGCGGGCCGCGCAGTCGGACGCAAAGTCTGCTGAAGCGGACTCACGCTTTGCTGCTGCGGCATCTGCTGCATTTGCGGCGCAGGCTGCATTTGCTGCGGAGACCCCTGCATGGACTGCGCCAAAAGCGCCATAATCCGGTCCTCTTGAGAAAGCTGCATCTGCCCCTGCCCAAGGTCCGCGGGCCGCGCAACAGGACGCACAACACCCAGCTCAACCGCCGCCTGCGACCGCGTCTGCCCCAAGGACGGATCAGTCATCGGAGTGCCCGTGATCCGCGCAACGTAGTTAATCGTTTCCTTGAACGGTGGGATGCCCCCGTATTTGCTGACGTTGCCCGGACCCGCGTTGTACGCGGCCAGCGCCAAAGGCACCGTGCGGAACTCGTCGAGCTGCTGACGCAGGTATCGCGCCCCGCCGCGCATGTTCTGCACAGGGTCAATGCGATCGACGCCCAAATCTTTCGCCGTGCCCGGCATCAGCTGCATGTAGCCAAATGCGCCCGCTTCGCTCTGCGCTTGCGAATTTCCGCTGCTTTCCTGCTGAATGACCCGCAGCATCAGATCAGGATCAATGCCCTCTTCGCGGGCAATGTCAAAAGGGTCCGTGCCCGTCTCTTCAAGAATCCTGGCGCGCAACTGATCCAGGACCTCCGAAGACGCGCCAACCTCGCCGCCATCATTCATGTATTGCTCAAAGGTGCCAACACCCCGAGGCCGCGAGAACATGTCCCGCGCGCGGCCGCTCAATGCGCCAATGCCGCCTTCCATCTGACTGCTCATGTCTGATCGCATCATGACAGGACCTCCGTTGTTGTAATTGCTGACGGCAGGAGCGCCCTCTTCCTCGTCCGATAAAAGCAACGCGCCGCCGGCACCGCCGGCCATTAGATTCCGCAAGTTCGCGAGCCGTGGATCAAACCGCGCAAAACGCGACCTTACCCCGCGAGTGTCCTGCCGCGCAATGACCGTGGAAGGCTCCCCCGCCTTGCGCCGGAACTCTTCGCCAACCTCGGGCTCCCCTCGAACAACGGGGGCCTGCGGACCGCGGTCCACGACATTCTTAAACTCGGTGGCAGGAAGCTCCCTTTGGAAGGCCACCCGTCCAAGTTGATTGGTCTCAAAGTTCCCACGCATCCCAGGTTCGCCCATATTTGAAAGCATGATGCTGACGGGGCCCGTGTCTTTGTCGCCGATGAAGGCGCTTTCGTTGCCCGGAAGGCGATTGTAGTTCGCACCCTTCGCGTCAAACCGCACCGTGTTCTCCGGCAAATCCCGTGTCAGAAGAGGGTAAACACTGCCCAAACGGGAATCCGCGTAACTGCTGGCCACATACGGACTGTCCGAGGAGTAGCTGCCGCTGTATTTGCGCGAACCGCGCGCCGTCCGAGGGTCCAGACTGTTTATGCCCGGCTCCATCGAACCCACGAATTCGTCATTCACAAAACCCATGCCGCCCGCGCGGCCCATGCGCGAAGCCTCGTCCATGGACATGCTTTCGCCAACATCCCCGCGCGCGTAAAGCTGCGACAAGCGGCCGTCGTCCGCAAACCCAAGCATGCCGTCGTCGATCTCGTCCGCGCGGCCCTCGCGCAAAAGACGCGCGACGTCGTCCGACATCTCTTCGCGCGCATTGCGCGCAGCAGGAAGCGCCGCGGGGCGCGGACCGGGGGCCTGCGTGAACCCCAAGCGGAGCGCGTCTTCCAAAGCCTCTTTGCGGGTATTGTACACAACGTGGTTCGTCGGCGCGCGCGACTCGTCGAGAAACGTCAAACGGAACCGGCCAACCTCTTCTCCGCTAAGCCCCGGCGACAACGCAACGCCCCGGCCACTGGTCGGGTTCAACAGCTTTACGCCACCCTCCGAACCAGACAACGCCGCAACCGCGCGCTTGCTCGCCTCCGCAGCCTCGGAAGAAAGCCGCATCAAATCCTCAAGGCTCGTGTCTTTTGAAGCAGAGAACATCGTTTCGCGCGTTCGCGCAAAATCTTCCAAAGCGTTCGTGATGTTGCGGCCAACAGGATTGACCGACAAAACATTTGCGACCCGCGCCGCGCCAAACGCCGGCGCAGCAGGAACCGCCGCAAATCCCAAAGCGTCCAACGCCCCAGGGGACTCGCCCGCACGAAACTGCGCCGCAGACGGCGGCGTCGCCATGCGCCGGTAAGAGTCCTGCAGCCCATCGGATACCAAACCCAGCATCGCAAGCGGGTCCGTGCGGGCAAACTCAACCGTGTCGCGAATGCCCTTGCCGAACCGCTCGCCCGCCGTGTCGTAGCCGTCGTCAATGCCCACAAGACTGTCAAACGCCGTATAACCCAAACGCCGCGCGTTCTCAAAAATGCCCAGATCGCGGCTTAAAGCACGATCCTCCGGAACAGGCGGCCGCACATCACGCGCAGCAAAAGCCGCGTTGTAGCCCTCAATCAGCTCCCGCCGGCGGTCCGTCGGATAGCGACCCTCGTCCAGGAACGAAACAAATTCCTCTGGGGGAAGATCAAAAGCATTGGACATGAAAAGACCCCGAACCGCGATTCAGAAAACCATACCACAGGTCCGCGGCCAACGGAACTACCCATAATAAGCGCGAATCCGGGGGCTTTCTTCGTCCTCCGCGGACCAGTCGTCCGTCGGCAAACTGACAAAGTTGCCCTGCCGATAGCGCATCATTGCCTGCGTGGTGCTGTCGACATAGTCGTCGTGCTCCCCGTTCGGAAACGCCGCGCACTCCTCGATCAAATCGAGCGCCCACTGCTCGTCCGGAGCCCAAACCATGCCAGCCTCAAACAATGGCGCAATGGCGTGCGCCCGGCTGACCTTGTCGTTCCCACGGCTCGGCGTGAAGTTCACAACAGGAATCCCCATGTTGCGCAATTCCTGCGTCAACGGCGTCCCCGTCGCCTTGGCCTCAATGATCACCGTCTCCGGTTCCCAGAACTGAAAGTTCTCCCACGCCACACGCTTGAGCTCCGGAAAATCCCAGCGCCCCTTCTTGGCGTCCAACAACAACAAACCCGGCGGCCCGCCCTCGTCCATCCGAAAGACCCCCCACGTCGTGATCGCAGAATAGTCCGCCGTCTGCCGCGCCGAGAACGCCGTGTCATAGCTCTGGATCACATACTCCAAAGGCGGAATCTTGTCCTTCTCCCACACCCGCCACCACTCGCGCTTCAAGATCGACGTCTCGTCGCCCGTCGGGTTCTGCTGATACTGCGCGTTCCACTTGCTCGGCGGGATCGAAGCCCGGACCCGCTCCAAGTTGTCCAAAGACCAATACTCCGGCCAGCACGCATTCCCGCTCGGCATGATCGCCGGCAACTCCACAATCTCCCACTGGTCCGCCATCGGATCGCGGGCCTGCGCACGAATCAACTGACCCGTCAAATCCTTCTCCGACCACCGCGTCATGATCACAATAATGGCACCGCCCGGCTGCAGACGCTGCCGCGGACCGCCCGTGTACCAATCCCACGCATCGTCAAAACCCGTATTCGACATCAACGTCTGCTCCGAATGCGGATCGTCGATGATGATTAAATCCCCGCCGCGACCCGCAAGGTTCGATCCAACACCCACCGCGTAATACATTCCGCCCCGGTCCGTGTCCCACCGACCCGATGCCTTGGAATCCGCCGCCAATTTGACAGAAAAGACATCCCCGTAATCTTCGCGCTCAATTAAGTTCTTCGTCTTTCGTCCAAAGCTGACCGCCAATTCAGTCGTGTGCGTCGCCTGAATAATCTTCTTGTTCGGAAACTTTCCCATAAACCAAGCCGGAAATAAGAAACTTCCGAATTCAGACTTCGTATGACGCGGCGGCATATTGATAATCAACCGCTTCAAATCGCCACTCGCAACCCGCTCCAACTTCTCCGCAATAATCTTGTGATGGTTTCCCGCAATAAATTCCGGCCAAACCTGCTTCACAAAGGTCAGAAAATCCCCCTGGCACCGATCGCGCATATCAAGCTGCGCAAGCCGGAGCTGTAGCTTCAGAAGCCGGTCGTTTGCGTCGTCAGATTCCATTGCCGTCAACCCCGTTTATTGCATGGTGCCATCTTACCAGATTTCCTGGCCGCAAACCAATGCCTTTTTTATGAGATAATATGCGATGCCTAAACCGCACCTAAAATACACCAAAAAGCAATCCCCCGTAGGTCCTAAAAAAATATATTTTTTACCCCCCATGGGGCAAAAATCGCATCTCAAATCACAAATCCGTGAGCCGCGGACCAGAGACCAACACCACAGGAAAACGTAGCGAAAAAAATATAACAGAGAACACGGAGCAG
>TARA_R110000868_G_scaffold3038_2_pt1 | contig 16298 bp, 14 predicted proteins | sample TARA_R110000868 | Tara Oceans TARA_R110000868 (sample SAMEA4397489) | marine metagenome | biome: Polar Biome; feature: [SRF] surface water layer (ENVO:00010504); material: water (ENVO:00002006), including particulate matter (ENVO:01000060) such as... | depth 5 m | reverse complement strand
CAAGGTCGCCCGCTTTGAATCCTATCGTGGTTTCCTGTTTGGCTCACTGCGAGAAGACGTCAAACCACTGACCGAACACCTGGGCGAAGCGGCCAAGATCATCGATATGATTGTCGATCAGTCACCGCAGGGGCTGGAAGTGGTCAAGGGTGCCTCCAGCTATATCTACGATGGTAACTGGAAGGTTCAGGCTGAAAACGGTGCCGATGGCTACCACGTGTCGTCCGTGCACTGGAACTATGTGGCGACCACCGCACGCCGTAAAAATGGCATGTCCGACGATGACGTCAAAGCCATGGATGCGTCGACCTGGAACAAACAGAAAGGCGGCTTCTACGCCTTCGAGCAAGGCCACATTCTGCTGTGGATGCAATGGCCTAACCCGCAAGATCGCCCGCTGTATGAAAAACGTGACGAGCTGGTTGCCCAGTATGGTGAAGCGCGGGCCGACTGGATGATCGGTAACTTGCGCAACCTGTGTCTCTACCCGAACGTCTTTCTGATGGATCAGTTCAGCTCGCAGATTCGTCACTTCCGCCCGATTTCAGTCGATAAAACCGAAGTCACCATCTACTGCATCGCACCCAAAGGCGAGAGTGCCGACGCCCGTGCCCACCGCATTCGCCAGTATGAAGACTTCTTTAATGCCTCAGGCATGGCGACGCCGGATGATTTGGAAGAATTCCGTGCCTGTCAGGAAGGCTTCAAAGCCGGTGGTCTGCCATGGAACGACATGTGCCGGGGTGCCACCCACTGGATCAACGGCCCGGACGACGCAGCTAAAACCCTTGACCTCAAGCCGGTGATGAGTGGTGCCAAATCGGAAGACGAAGGTTTGTACACCATTCAGCACCGTTACTGGGTGGATTACCTGTCTGCCTGTGTCGATAAAACCGGTTCGGATAAAGCCAAAGGCTAAGGAGCAACATAATGAGCTTTGAATACCAACAGATTCTGAACTTCCTGTACTCCGAAGCCCGTGCGCTGGACGACAAGCAATGGGATCAGTGGCTGGAACACTACGACCCGGAAGCAGAGTTCTGGATTCCCAGCTGGGATGACGATGGCGAACTGGTGACCGACCCGCAAGCCCACGTCTCACTGATGTACTACCGTCGTCGCGACGGTCTCGAAGACCGGGTGTTCCGTATCAAGACTGAACGCTCCAGTGCCTCCAGCTTGCCGGAGCCGCGTACCAGCCATAACACCAGCAACGTTGAAATACTTGCTGACCATGGCGACAGCTGCGATATCCGTTACAACTGGTGTACCCACAGCGTGCGCTACAACACCGTGGATTCCTATTTCGGCAACGCTTTTGTGACGCTGAAAAAGACCGACGCTGGCATGCGTATTCTGAAGAAAACCGTCGTGATCAAAAATGATTACATTCATCACGTCGTCGATATCTATCACGTGTAAGACGATGTCTGATGCTCGATAACAAGCACACAGGGTGCGCAGTGTTCACCCTGTGTGCTTGTTATCGGCGGCTTCAAGTGGAGTGGTGCAGCGGGCGATGGTCAAACCAGGCACCCGCCCGTGCATACCGCTCAATCGCCACTCTCTCGCAGAACCATAACGACAAAAGCCTTCAACAAAGGCTGGAGACACCGCTATGCCCAAAATAGCACTCAATTTTGAAGACGGGGTTACCCGTTTTATCGACGCCATGGCGGGTGAAACCGTTGCCGATGCCGCCTACCGCTCGCAAATCAATATCCCGATGGACTGTCGTGACGGTGCCTGTGGCACCTGCAAATGCCAGTGGGAATCCGGCCAGTTCGAAATGGATGATTACATCGAAGATGCGCTGTCAGATCAGGAAGCGGAAGCGGGCAAGGTGCTCACCTGCTGCATGATTGCAGCAACGGATTGCGTAATTAACGTACCGGCGCTGTCGGAAATGTGTGTACGTACCGTGATGGCAGATATTCATGCCGAGGTGGTGGCACTTAACCGACTGTCACCATCTACCCTCAGCTTTACCCTTGCCAGTGACCAGATTCGTGCCATGCATTTCTTGCCGGGACAATACGTCAATCTGCAAGTGCCCGGCACTGATCAGACCCGTGCCTACTCGTTCAGCTCGCTGGTGCAAGAAGACCGTGGTGCTGTGTCGTTCCTGATTCGGGTCGTGCCGGACGGCGTGATGAGTAGCTGGCTGGTCAACGACGCCAAGCCGGGCGATACCATGACATTGCGTGGCCCGTTCGGCAGCTTCTACCTGCGTGATGTCAAACGTCCGCTGTTGATGCTGGCCGGTGGTACCGGTTTGGCACCTTTTCTGGCGATGCTGGAGAAACTCGAACGTGACGGTTGCCCTCAGCCGGTACACTTGATTTACGGCGTTACCAACGACGGTGACCTGGTTGAAATGGACAAGCTGGAAGACTTTGCCGCACGGATCGACAACTTCAGTTTCACGGCCTGTGCCGCCAACCCGGATGCGGAATACCCGGTTAAAGGCTTCGTGACCCATCATATGGACGACGGCGTGCTACACAACGGCGACCTCGATATTTACCTCTGTGGGCCGCCGCCCATGGTGGATGCCGTCAACGGCTTTATGACCGATAAAGGCATCAAGCCAGTGAATTTCTATTACGAGAAATTTGCTTCCAGTTGAACATCGCCCGTTTGTAGTGGTGTGTTTTGCACACCACCTCGCTTCAGGAGAACACCTCATGCGTCCATCCCGTTTTGAAAACAAAGTCGTTATCGTCACCGGAGCTGCTCAAGGCATTGGCCGGGCGGTGGCGGAATCCATGGCGGCGGAAGGCGCGATACTGGCCTTGATTGATCTGTCGCCCATCGTCGAAGAAGTGGTCGAATCCTGCCTCGCTGCCGGTTCACCCAACACCCTCTACCGACTGGCCAATCTGGAGCAATTCAAAAGTGCCAACGACGCTATCCGTTCGGTCATTGCAGAGCTGGGTCGGGTCGATGTGCTGGTGAATAATGTCGGCGGCACCATCTGGGCCAAACCCTATGAAGCCTACAAACCGACCCAGATCGAAAAAGAAATCAGACGCTCGCTGTTTCCGACCTTGTGGGGTTGTCATGCGGTGCTCGATACCATGCAGGCACAACGCAGTGGCACCATCGTCAACGTCTCGTCGATTGCCACCCGTGGCCTGAACCGGGTGCCCTATGCGGCTGCCAAAGGCGGTGTGAATGCCTTGACCGCTTGTCTGGCGTATGAAAATGCCGAATACGGTATTCGGGTAAACGCTACCGCGCCGGGCGGCACCGACGTTGGCCCGCGTCGAATTCCGCGCAACACCAACAAACAAAGCAAGCAGGAAGAAATCTGGTATCAGCAGATTGTCGACCAGACCATCGATTCTACTCTGATGAAGCGCTACTCGACGCCGCAGGAACAGGCCAATGCCATTCTGTTTTTGGCATCGGATGAATCTTCCTACCTTACCGGTTCGGTGATTCCGGTCGGTGGTGGGGATTTGGGCTGACTCCCGGCATACGTTAACGGCATTTTTGATGCCATTCCGTTAGGTGGGGCAATAATGATGTAATAATTTACAGGATTGTCCCATTTGAACGTCTTTGGTGGAGAACTTAAACAGAATATTCAGTCTATACTTCAACAGTGACGCTAAATCCGTCATCTTGAACGTATCAACCACCGATTGCCGTTTAGCGCAATCTATCGAACCGGGGAGAGCTAATGATCAATCGTTGCATCATGCTGCGTATGCTCTTCTGTGTCTCCTTGTTGGGTGCTGTCAGTGCGTTCAGTTTGCTGGATGCCCATGGTAATCATGACGCCTTCTGGAGTAGTCAGGTTGCATTCAGTGATCCCCCCGCATTGCTGGATGGCGACAACGACCGCTATGTTCCACCTGCTCCGGTTACGTTATTACTGCTGACGCTTGTGCTGATGGTTGTGCTGTTGCCTGCGATGGTGCCGGATTACCGGACGCAGCATCGCGCCAGCATTCGGGTTCGCGGCCCTCCTCGCCGTTTTTGATTGCTCTGGCCAATGGACAGCTTCCCCCCCTCCCTTTGGCCAGACTCCCGAATCTCACCCAACAATCAGAATATTGCCTGACCGATCAGTATCGCTGCGGTAACAGGCAAAAGAGGAGTATTTCCCATGCATAAATTGACTCTGCACCCAGTACAAAACGTCGATGAACTGGCCTTTCCTGAAAAACCCGTGCATATCTCTCTGAACAGCCCAGCAAAGGCGTTTTTTACCGATTTTGTCGACAGTGAACCGATGGTGATTGAATCCTCGGTGACTGCCGTCGAAGCTCGCAACATGATGATCAAGACCCATGTCCGCCTGAAGTTGGTGGTGGATGAGAATAACCGCTTTCTCGGTATCATTGATGCAGAGCATTTGTCGGATCAGTACATTCTGCTGCAAGCAACCAATACCGGCCTCAGCAGCCTGAAAGAAGTGCTGGTCTCGGAACTGATGACCCGCAAGAAAGATCTGACCGCGCTGAATTACTCCGAACTGGTGCTCTCAACCATTGGCGATGTGGTGAACTGCCTGCAAGATAACTATCAGCAACACTGTCTGGTGGTGGATCGTGACAACCACAAAATCCGGGGCCTGTTCTCCGCCAGTGACATCTCTCGCAAGCTGCGCTTGCCGATTGATATTCATGAACAATCCAGCTTCGCACGGGTATTTTCAGCGGTATCCTGATGCGGTACCCCAGAAAAGGGGCTGCCTGCAAGGTGGGGTGAGATTCCGCCTTGCAGGCACGGCCAGCCATTGGCCACTTTGATCTCTCCGGTTGTTATGGCCCGTAGACGTAGGCCGGGAACCAGTTGACCAGACCGGGGAAGATGATCAGCAACGCCAGGGCGGTCAGTTGCAGCAGAATAAACGGAATCACGCCTTTATAAATGGTCGCTAACGATACTTCCGGCGGGCATACACCTTTCAGATAGAACAGCGAGAAACCCACCGGCGGTGTCAGGAACGAGGTCTGCAAGGTCAGCGCGACCAGCATCACAAACCACACCAGAGTCGGATTATCCATGACGCCGTAGCCGTTGATGGAAATTTCCAAGGCACTGATCACCGGCGCAACCAGCGGTAGAATAATCAGCGTGATTTCGATCCAGTCGAGGATAAAACCGAGTAAAAATACGATGCCAAGAATAAACAGAATAATGCCGTAGGGGCCAAACGGCAGGGCGGTCAGTAACGACTCGATGTATTCGTCACCGCCCAGTTCCCGCAGTACCAGTGCAAACATGGTGGCCCCGATAAAGATCGCGAAGATATAACCGCTGACGTTGAGGGTATCGTGCAGACACTCGCGCACGACCTTGATATTCAGCCGTTTGTTTTGCCAGGCCAGGCCCATAGCCGCCGCTGCACCTACGGCAGAAGCTTCCGTCGGCGTGGCAATACCGGCAAAAATACTGCCGAGTACGGCCAGAATCATCGCCAATGTGGGTGCTACGGCCTTGAAAACATCGATCCAGACCTTGGCCGTCACTGGCTGAATGTTGTCGTCCAGTGGCATGGATGAGGGTTTAAACAGACCCCAGCCGAGAATGTAGACGATGTACAACACGCCCAGCAGCAGGCCGGGCATAACCGCTCCCATAAACAGGTCACCGACCGACAGTGCCAGCTGGTCGGCCATAATCACCAGCATGATGCTGGGAGGAATCAGGATACCCAGCGTCCCGGCGCTGGCAATGGTGCCGACGGTGACGGTTTTGTCATAACCCTGGCTCAGCATGGCAGGCAGTGACATGACCCCCAGCAATACGACCGAGGCACCGACAATACCGGTGGATGCCGCCAGAATAATCCCGATCAGCACCACAGTAATGGCCAGCCCGCCGCGTACCCGGCCAAACAGCGCCTGGAAGGATTTCATCAGATTTTCGGCGACGCCAGACTTATCGAGCAGGTTGCCCATAAAGATAAACATCGGCAGTGCCACCAGAATCCAGTTGTCCATGATCTTGTAAGTGCGGTCGACGACCAGCCCCACCGAGGTAAAGTCGATACCAATCAGAGTGTCGAGGTACGTATCCGACAGGTAGGCCAGCAGCGCAAACACAGTACCAACACCGCCCAATACCCAGGCGACCGGAAAACCGCTAAACAGCAGCAGGATAAAACTGGCGAACATGGCGATGATGAGGATTTCATTAATGTCCATCGCGGTGACCTCCGCTCAGATGACGTTGCAGCAGGATGGCTTCACGAAAGAGGCGGTTCAGTGCGGCGATGATCATTAACCCCATGGTGACGGGAATCAGGGTTTTGATCAGCCAGCGCCAGGGCAGCCCGGCGGGTGCAATCGAGCGCTCATTTATGCGCCACGACTGATAGACAAAATCCAGCCCGTGATAAAACACCAGCGACAAAAACGGCAGCAACAATAACGTCAGCCCGAGAATTTCTACCAGATGTTTGGCTGTTGGGCCGAACTGACCGTGCAGGACATCCACCCGCACGTGGCTGTTGTTGGCCTGGGCATACACGACACCGGCAAAGACGCCGATGGCGTATAAGTGCCATTGCAGTTCTTCCAGCGCGATCATGCCGGCACTGAAGCCGCGACGCAGCATGACCTGGGTGAGAATCACCACCATCAGGATGGCGAAGATCCAGGCGACGGCTTGACTGAGCCGGATCAGCAGCCGATCGACGGTGTCGGCAAATGGCACCGGAAGGGCAGTATCTGGGTGCTGGTTCATGGGTGTTCCTGCGAGTGTTCGTTGATAAAGCGTTGATGCGAAAAACAAAACAGGGTGCCTGGCAGACACCCTGTCGGCAGCAACTCAGCTGCGGCCCGGTAGGCTCGTATCAATCGCGAGGCAGAAAGGCGCGGCTGGACCACAACTTGTAGTTGCTGCGGAAGGTTTGCAGGTCGTCATATACCGCCGCGAAGGTCGGATCCTTGCGCTGTTCGGTGGCGACTTCTTCCCATGCGCCTTCAAAGGCATCCAGCATTTCTTTCGGCCACTCGTGCACGGTTACGCCGCGCTCCTCAATGTTGGCGCGGATCGCTTCAAACTGGATGTATTCAGACTCCGCCACCGAGTTGGTGACCGATGCCTTACAGGTGGTTGATACCACGGCGCGCTGCTGGTCGGTCATGCCTTTCCAGGTATCGCCGTTGACCAATAATTCAAAGAAGGTGGCCTGCTGATGCCAGCCAGGAAAGTAGTTGTGCTTGGCAACCTTGTAGAAACCGAGCTTCTGGTCGATCGCCGGTTGCGAAAATTCGGTGGCATCAATGGCTCCTTTTTCCAGTGCACCAAAGATTTCACCACCTGGAATCAGTGAGGTGGAGACCCCCAGCTTGGCCAGTACTTCACCACCCAGACCATAGAAACGCATGTTCAGACCTTTGAGGTCTTCAAGGGAGTTGACCGGCTTTTTGAACCAGCCAGAGGTTTCCGGGCTGATCAGTGCGCAAGGCTCAACGTGGACGTTGTAACCGGCATCATCGTACATTTTTTGATACAGCTTGAGACCGTTGCCATAGTACATCCAGGCGGCAAATTCCGGCGCTTCCGGGCCAAACGGGATGGTTGAAAAGATGGCGGCGGCAGGCATTTTGCCAGCCCAGTAACCGGCGATGGAGTAACCCGAGTTAACTTTGCCAGTGGATACTGCATCGAGGATTTGCAGCGGAGCGACCAGTTTGCCCGGCTCATACAGTTTCATTTTGACTTCGCCACCCGAGACAATCGGTAGTTGTTCAGCAACCCACGCGATGGGTGTTCCCAGGGCTGGCAGGTTGGAGCCAAAAGCAATCGGGGTTTTCAGTAAGACAGGTTTTGCCTGTACGGCAGTGCAGCAGAGCGCCAGCGCTGATGTGGCCACCAGAGTCGTAAGAGTGCGTTTCATAGCCTGATCCTGATTATTATTTTTTCAGTAGCTGTACGTCCATTGGTTGAAAAAATGGCACGCCAGAGTGTGTGAAAAACTATAGGGAGGCGGCCTGGGGCATCCTACCCTTCTTTGGTAGGGGAATTTGCCAAGACCTACCAAAGTAGGTTGAGCGGGAGAAATAACCTGTATACAAGAGAGATCAGGCCGATTCCGATTCACGTTTTGTGGGGTAAACAATAATAATGGCCTCAGTAATAATGACTTCAGTATCAACAGACCGCGTGACGACTTGCGCGAGTAGAGGCCGATTCCATGGATAGCCTGATTCATCAGGTCTGGTTTGTCGGTGGGCTGTCACTGATGTACGTCGGCTTTTTGTTTGTGATCGCCATTTGGGGGTCACGCTGGATGCGGCCTTCCTGGCAGCCTTATGTGTACAGTCTGACGCTGGCCATTTTTTGCACCACCTGGGCGTTTTACGGCACGGTACAACAGGCGCTGACCCATGGCTGGATTTTGGCACCGACCTACGCCGGAGCCATCCTCCTGATTACTGTGGGCTGGAAGGTCATGGATCGGATTATCCAGATCGCCCGGCAGGAAAACAGCACCACAATTTCCGATTTTATCTCGGCCCGCTTCGGTCATAGCCGGGGCGTGGGCATTCTGGTGGCGCTACTGTGTTTGCTGGGGGTGGTGCCTTATATCGCGTTGCAGCTCAAGGCGGTGTCTGCCAGTTTCCAGCTGGTAACGCTGACCAGTTCGGTCGAATTAAGCTGGTACAGCGACCCGACGCTGATCATCGCTGGCATCATGGCCATTTTCAGTATTCTGTTTGGTACCCGTACGGTGGATTCCAGCGAAAGCCATCAGGGCATGATGCTGGCAATTGCGTTCGAATCGCTGGTCAAGCTGGTGGCACTGACCGCCGTCGGGCTGTTTGCTGTGTATGGTCTGTACGACGGCTTTGCCGATCTGGTGAACAAGGCCATGGCAGAAGGTGATATTGCCCGTACCCTGACGGATTATGCCGATCCCAGTGTCTATCTGACCCATGCCTTGCTGGGGGGGATCGCCATTATTGCCTTGCCGCGTCACTTCCACGTAGCGGTAGTGGAATACCGCTCGCAGCGCGATATTCGTGCCGCCCGCTGGATGTTTCCGCTCTACTTGCTGGCGATCAATCTGTTTGTATTGCCACTCGGCATGGTGGCGATGCTGAATCAGGATCTGCTGGAATCCTTCACCTATATCACGCTGGAACTGCCACTGGCATTTCATCAGGAATGGCTGGCGTTGCTGGCTTATATCGGCGGGCTGTCGGCGGGGACGTCGATGGTGATTATTTCCTCAATCACCCTGGCGACCATGGTGTGTAATGAAATCGTCTTGCCCATTCTGATCAAGTTTGGCTGGCAGGGTAACGGCACTGGCATCAAGCTGCGGGTGTTGCTGATCCGCCGGGTGGCGATTGTCGGTGTGCTGGCGCTGGCCTTTATTTATTACCGTTTGCTGTCGCAGTTTCACAGCTTGTCGGAAATCGGCTTGCTGGCCTTTGTTGCTATCGCCCAGTTTGCGCCAGCGATACTGGTCGGGATGATCTGGCACGGTGCCAATCGTATGGGGGCTTACTGGGGGATCGGCACCGGGTTTGCGGTGTGGTCTTACACGCTGTTCCTGCCGGTAGTATCGGATATGGGCTGGGTGGATCCGGCCTTTCTTGACGGGCCATGGGGGTTGGCGTTTTTACAACCCCACGGCTTGCTGGGGCTGAATGAACTCAACCCGATTGTGCACGGCACCTTCTGGAGCCTGATGCTGAATACCCTGATGCTGGTGATTGCGTCGCTCTATCACAAACCCAGTTTTGCCGACACCGAACAAGCCCAGCGTTTTGTTTACAGTACCGGCTCATCGGGTCAGCTCAGTTCGCGGCGTTATGCCATTCGGGCCCAGGATTTACGTGCGTTGCTGCAGCGGTTTATCAATCCGGCCAAGGTCAACGCGTTTTTTGAAGATTTCAGCAATCCGCTCACCGGTCGGATATTGCATCGTGGCGAAGTGGATGAACCCATGCTCAAAGAAGCGGATCGTTTGCTCAGTTCGGTGGTGGGACGCAAGGGGTCGGCGCTGCTGTTACGTAATCTGGTTGAGGACGATACCGGCCAGTACACCACGCTGAATAACCTGGTTGAGGAAGTCTCCGAGGTAGTGCTGTTCAATCGCGACCTGCTCAATTCCATTCTGCACAGCCTCAATCAGGGCATCACGGTGGTGGATGAACACCTGACGTTGGTGGCCTGGAATCAGCGCTTTGCCAGCTTGTACGGTTTCCCCCAAGGGTATTTGTACGTCGGCCAGTCGGTCGAGGCACTGCTGGGGCATATTGCCCGTTCCGGCGGCTATGGTGACCAGAATGTTGACGCACTGGTGGCGCAACGCTTCAGGGAGTTACGCAATCGGGAGATACTGCATTACGTGCGTAAAACCCGTGATGGTCGTTCGATCGAACTGAGTGGCACCCCGATTGGCGAAAATCTCTACATCACGGTGTACAGCGACATTACCGAATATCGCCATATCGAAGACCAGTTACGCAGCGCCAACGAAGTGCTGGAACAGCGGGTCGAAGAGCGCACCCGTAAACTCACCGAACTGAATAATGACCTGCAAAAGGCCAGCCGTAACAAGACCCGCTTTCTGGCCGCTGCCGGGCACGATCTGGTGCAGCCATTAAATTCGGCGTCGCTGTTTTCAGCGTCGATACTGAACAAACTGGAGCGCAAGCAGGCAGCCAGTCCCGGTGCGGTGGATGAAATCATGCCGGTGGCCCAGCATCTGGATCAGTCGCTGCACTCCGCTGAGTCATTACTGAACGAGTTACTGGAAATCTCCAAACTGGATGCCGATATCGTCCGCCCCCGCCGCCAGGTGTTTGCGCTGTGTCGGGTGCTGGACTCGCTGGTGGATGAGTTTCGCCCGCTGGCGGAACAGAAAGGTATCGAACTTCACTATCTGCGCAGCAGCGCCAGAGTGGATTCCGACCCGGTACTGTTGCGGCGTATCGTACAAAACCTGCTGAGCAACGCGCTGCGCTACACCCGTCAGGGGAAGATACTGGTTGGCACTCGACGTCAGCAACAGGGCGTACAGGTGCAGGTACTGGATACCGGCATCGGCATACCGGCCCATGAACTCGATATGATTTTTGAAGAATTTCATCGCCTTGAAGGAGTCCGTAATGGCGTTGAGCCTCATGCTCCGGCGAATACCAAAGGCTTGGGGCTGGGATTATCGATTGTACGGCGTTTGTGTTTGTTGCTGGATCACCCGATGAGGGTGGTTTCCGAACCGGAGCAGGGCAGTTGCTTCAGTGTGTCGATTCCAACGACCGTCGCACCATTAACGGCCACGCCGTCTGCTCGTGATGATCAAGGCGAACGCGGTTCCGGGCTGGTGCTCTGCATCGATAACGAACAGCAGATTATTGATGGCATGGCCATGTTGCTGGGCGACTGGGGCTATCAGGTGATTACCGCCAACAGCTTTAACCGTGCCCGCAAAGCCCTTGCCGGGCAGATACCGGATCTGGTGATCATCGACTACCACCTGGATCAGGGTGTCACCGGGCTGGATGTGATGGCCGGATTCCGCCAGGTCTGGCAGCGCCAGGTACCTTGCATGGTGATTACTGCCGACTACACCGATGAGGTCAAACAGCGGATAGAAGAACTGGGCTTCATGTTGTTACGCAAACCAGTGAAACCAATGGCGTTACGAGCACTGTTGAACAAGATGCTCTAGCAGGCTGTCGGGCTTAGGGCTGCGCTACTGCGAAAAGCTGAAGCTGGCTCTTTTTTGAGCAAATTCTGGTTAAATAGAACCACTATTCGCCTCAAAATTACGCAAACATCGCTCAAACCAGTTTTTCCCTCGCGACGAACGCCTCAGTCCGGAATATCCAGCTGCTGCACAATCAGTGCCGCCTGGGTGCGATTATTGATGTTCAGCTTGCGGAAAATATCGCTGATATGGGATTTGACTGTGGTTTCCTTGATGTTCAGCGTGTAGCCAATTTGCTTGTTCAGCGCCCCCTCGGCAATCAACTGCAACACCCGCAGTTGCTGGGGGGTCATCTGGCCCAGACGGGCCGTCATATCGTTGTTGGGCTGATCGGTAAATTCAGGAAAACTCAGCTTGCCTTCCATCACCTGCGCCAGCGCCTGACTGATACCTTCAATCGTGGTCGACTTCTGGATATAACCCAGTGCTCCCAGCTGGCGAACATTTTCAATCACCAGCCGGTCTTCACTGGCACTGACAACCACAATGGCCAGATGCGGAAACTCGGCCCGCAGTCGCATTAACCCCATCAGTCCGGTATTACCCGGCATACGCAGGTCGAGCAATAACAGGTCGGTGGCTTGTTGCCCAACCGTCTGCAGTACCTGATTAAAGTCCTCACATTCACTGCTGGAGCAGGGCATGCCGGTTTCAGCCAAGGCATCACTCAGTGCGCGGCGGAAGAGTGGGTGATCGTCAGCGATCAGAACCTGGTACATATATTATCCCGGTTTTTATAATTATCTCCGTGAATCTACTCCCGGCTTTCTGGGTCAGGCAAGCCTTTCCGGGAAGAAAGCACTCATATTCCTACTAAAGTAGGGCGACTATAGAAGGGAGACTATAGAAGGGAGACTATAGAAGGACGACTATAGCAGGGCTTTTAATATTATTAATAACCTTAACGAATTCATTATCAGTGTTTTCTTATTAATAATAAAAACAATCAAAATAGGTGGCTGACTAGTGCTTTGGTAGCCGTCGGGATTTTTTATTGCCGATTTTATGATCAATAACATATCCGGTTTTTTGCTCCCTACTATTTTACGGGATACCCGTCGGGAACCCTTGGATATAGTTTTTTGATCATTTGTGGCGCTGGCATGGCCAGAACGACCAATATCTGCAAATGGAAAATAACAAGCACAAAACAACTAACGGCAGGAAATACCATGCACAATAACAATAATGCAGGATGGTTCTCGATCACGGTTTTGGCGGCAGCGGTAATGGCAGCATCGGCCATGGCTCAGGCCGAGATTGAAAGCAGCAACAGCTTCAGTGGTTATGTCAAAACCGATATTCTGTTTGATGCCGAGAACGACGGCTCTGCAACCCATACCCGTGGACAGTCACTGATCACCCTGAATGAAAACGAAGCGGAAGACGAAGAGGGTGACCTGAACATGTCGTCACTGGAATCCCGCCTCAAGTTTGTCCACTCCAGCACCGGAACCCCCGCCGGTAACCTGAAAGCCGTGATTGAGGGTGACTTCTTCTCCGGCACGGCGCGGGTATTTAACCTGCGCCATGCCTACCTGCAGCAGGATAATCTCACCATTGGCCGCACCTGGAGTACCTTTATGGATCTGGGAGCACTGGCAGAAACCGCCGACTTTGGTGGCCCTGCTGCGCGTATTTTTTCACGTAAATCGCTGGTGAAATACGCCATCCCAATGGGGGATGACACCCTGGAACTGGCTGCTGAACAGCCGGTGAACTCGGAAGATCCGAACGTCCCGGATCTGGTTGCCAAGTACACCGCCAAAACTCGTTTCGGCCATCTTTCCGCCGGTGTGTTGGTGCAGAAAATCAATGTCGATGATGGCACCAAAGACGACAGTGCTACGGCGATTGCCGGACGATTCTCCGGTCGTATCAATATGGCGGGCGATAATCTCAAGTTTGCGCTGATCTCGGGTTCCGGCCTGGGTGGTTACATGAACTTTGGTGATGTGGCGGCCTACGATTTCAGCGGCGACAGCCTGGAGCTATCGAGGCAGACCGGCGTTAAAGTGGCCTATCAACACGTGTTTTCCCCGGCATTCCGTTCTACGTTGCGGCTGGCCAAAACCACCTCTGAAATTGATGGCAACGACATGGGTGACTTCTCTTCGATGCACCTGAACCTGATCTATAACGCCTACCAGCCATTGAAGTATGGCGTTGAGTTGATCAGGGCTACCAAGAAAAAAGCAGAGGGCAATACCTTTAGCGAAGACCTCAAATTGAGCCGCTTGCATCTGTTCGCCAAGCTGGCTTTTTAAACGCAGTTATTTGGGTAACTGGGTTGCAACTCACCGGTTACCCGACAGGATATGTCGCTTGTAGCCCCGATATTGCCTGAGGGATCAGGAATGCCCCTTCAAACGGAGCAGACAGGACGTTGGTATCAGGGCGGCGACAAGGATGTTAAGCAAGGATGCAGGGTAAGATGCAGGGTAAGGATGCCTCTTTTCTCGATGCTATTCAGGGACGTTATGCCGTCGTTTATTGCTGATACAAGGTCATCATCTTGTATGAGTTATCCCTGAATTCATCCACCCAATGTGGCGGTGCGGTGACCCGAATATGATGATTCAGACCGTATACCCACCACTTGGTCTCCTGATCGTCGGGTACTCTGGCTTCCAGCTGATACCAGTCGCTGCCATCAAGCGGGGTAATCTTCTGTTCATCACCGAGTGGGGTTTCTTCAAGCCGTTGGGCGATAGCCGGAGCAATGTCTGCCTTGAGGGTGATCTCTCCGGCGGGTGTCCAGCCAAAATTGGCGATGTACTCATCAATATTGAAGTGAATATGCTCGTCGATGCTGTCGTCTGACAGCTCGGCATTCGAGATTCGGTGTAATGCAAAAATGACCGGGTTGGTGTAGTCGTTCGCCGTTGCAATAAGGTAGTGAACATTACCCTTGCTCACCAGCCCCAGTGGCGAGAATCGCAGGGTTTTCGGGTGATCTGCGGTGCGTTTGGCGTAGAGGGCCGTGAATTGTTTGCCGAGCAGCAGCGCCTGGGTCAGTGTCACCCAAACCTGATGATTAAATGCCGGTTTCTGCAATTGTTTTAATCCGGGGAGTACCCGAACTCGTTCAGGCCAGGCACTCAGGTGGCTGCCGTGGCGCTGGAGTACGGCTTCCGCTTCAGCAAACTGGGGCTCTATGCCCTGATAGACCTCGGCTGGTAATACTTGCTGCAAATAGGGCCGCGCCTGAAGGTAGCCCAATGCAATCACTGCCGTACTGGTCGGAGCAAGTTCCTTGCGACCTTTCAGAAAACGCCATGTCTGGCCTCTGCCCTGTTCACTGCAGTAGTAGGCGTAATGCTGCGACAGCTCAACCAGGTCTCGTTCAACGGTGCGCTTGTGGCAAGGGAAATGGGGATTGAGTTTTTCCCAGATGGCGCGGGTACTGACTGGCGGAGACGGTTCTTCCGGGATCATACGCAGCATTTCCATGCGACGTGCGAAGGTGGAGTAATCGTTAGACATGGTTCATATCCTTATGGGTCTTAGGCTCTATCCAGCCTGGCGAGTATAGCGCCAAATAAATGCAGGGTATGTTGTGCTTTTTTGACAGCAAACAGACCGGCTGATTGAGTGAATGTATCGGTCTGCAGGTGGGCCGATAGTGTGTCTTGCTGATCAACGTACAGCGCATAGGCATGGCAGTCCGGGCAAAATTCGGGTATCTCGCTCAGAGAGTTATACAGACTGTGCCAGCGACATTGTGAGCAGCTGGCGCGATAGACGAAGGATGGGCTGGTTTTTTTCATGGTCACTTCCTGTTTGATCCAGAGAATGGCCATTGTTGGGAGTGACTGCGTCAGTCTGCGTCGCTTGCGCGGAGAATCTTGCTGTTCAGGCGATGGTTGGATCAAACTTCACCATTCTCAGTGAAACGCCCTGTCCGGATCCGCATGCGGGGTGTTGTGGGGCGGGGTGTTGTGGGGGCTGAGGGTTAGAGACCCTCGGCTACCCGATTATGCATTTTTCCCAACCCTCAACTGGAAAAGGTTACCCTCACAGTCACAGGCATCACATACTTGACGGCCACCAAACTCCCAGCTTTTTGGCGGATATATAGTGCCACCTTTTTCTTTGACTTTTCCCCCAATTAGTTCGAGGCGAATATCGACAAAGAATGTTGGCTTTAGCGGCGTATTCTCTCTGACCTCATGTGAATTAAGCGCCGTTTTAGAAATCTCCGTTTCAAGTAACACCAGCTCAAAATCTCCATCAACCAGTAACATATATGAACTGTCACTTTCGACGACATCAAGCCCGAAGACGTGAGAATAGAATTCGGCTAATCGACCAATTGATGAAGCGTAAATAACCAACCCTGTTCTCATATGCTCTCCTTACGCACCTTCGAATGTATAACGTCCAAAGAAACGGTGCAGTTTACTGCGTCCGGTTGCTTGACTTGTTAAAAGTTGATTGCTCCAAACGTTCAGCAAGCCATATCTTGATAATGGATTGGCGAGTAACGCCAAGACGTGTTGCTTCTTTATCAAGGGATTCAATCATCCAGGTAGGAAAGTCTACGTTGACTCTCTTCTGAGTTTGATTGGGACGCTTAATTGTTGATAGATCGAGTTCATCGACG